>NICF_comb_assmDRAFT_10003077_pt1 | contig 12233 bp, 9 predicted proteins | sample NewIslPassag4_SG_FD_11279 | JGI IMG/M metagenome (IMG submission 11279) | reverse complement strand
GCGCCTACCGCCGGGAGACCTGGCCCACCGCCCAGTGGCTCTCCTGACCTGACGTCCGGTACGGCAGGGCCGGGCCGCCCCGCGCGGCCTGGCCCACCGGCCACGGCAGCTGCGTGGCCTTCCTGGCCGCGCTGCTCTCGGCCCCCGGGAGCCGCCGGCCCTGGATTGTCGCCATCGCGCGACGGGACGATTTCGTCGGTGGCGCCCCTCACCGACCGGTCGTCACGGCCGGTTCGGGAGAGACGGCGGCTCCGGTGTGCGGGTGACGCCTCAGCGCGGTGGGCCGGTCAGGTGTCGGCAGGGGACGACCCGGCGTCCGGCAGCACACACGGTGACCCGATGTCGATGGACAGGACACCGTCGCCGGTCTCCGCGAGTCCCAGGCGGAACCCCGTCGATCGCGAGCGTGCGATCAAATCGCGGCCGTCCGCCGTGGCCGTTTCGATGACATATCCCTGCCCCTCCCAGAACCGGCGAATCTGGTGGGCTACGTCCGTCAGCCGTTCCTTCGGAATGCCGCGCAAGTAATACGCGCGATAAACATAGATGGGATCGCCGGGACCGTTATGGTCAGGGTCGCAGTAGCGCGTGTTCAGGCTCGGCCGATAGAGGTCGAGTTCGGGCTCGGGGTCGATTGCCTCGGCGGTCGCCCTCGCGATGCGTTCGACCTCGGCGCGCGCCTCCTTCTCGGTCATCGTCGGTTGGGTCGTGCTGATGGCCGGCCTTTCTTCCGGAGAATTCCCGCGAGCGGTGCATGCGGCCGCGAGGAGGGCGACCAGGAATACGACGGCTAACCGAGGCATCTATCCTCCTGCCGGTGTCGGTGAAGGAGTCGGTGTCGCTGAGGGCGCCGGAGCGGGCGAGGGGGCCGGTGTGGGCGACGGGGTCACGGTCGGTGGCGGTGCCGATGGTTTTGGGAACGGCACCAGCCTGTCGTACTGCCCGTTCACCAGGCGAGCGATGTTCCGCAGCGATGCCGAGGGCGTGAGGGTGGCCGGGTCGATGTCCCAGTAGCTGGAGTGCGCCTTGAACGTGTAGGCGGGATCGCCGGTGTCCTCGACGTAGAACTGGTTGGCGCCGAATCGGGGGTGGCTGGGGTCGGGGCCGAGAGGACCACCCCATTCGGGCAGCCCGGTGAGCGGGTCGAAGGTGCCGGTGGGTTCCAGGGGTAGCGAACCGACGTCGCCCACCGGGTCATTGGGAGCCTCGCCCACCCAGACCGAGCCGACGCCGAGATCCCTCGCGGTCGCTGCGGCGAGGCCGGGGCTGCCGACCGCGATGAGCTGGTCGGCGAAGGTCTTCGGCCGGGCCTGGGCGGCCAGGCCCGCCAGCGTGGAGCCGTAGCTGTGTCCCAGCACGGTCAGGCGGACGCCGGCGGCGGCCTTGTGGGCGGCGTGCAGGCCGTCCGTGAAACTCACCAGCGCGGGCACGCCCGCCTTGGCGGCGTTCTGGTTCACCACGGTTCGATCGATGTAGTGAGTCTTGTCCCACTGCGGCGCGTCGTACCCCAGCCAGGCGATGGACGCGATCTTCTTGCCCCGCTCGACCAGGCGGTCGGCTTCGTCCCACAGGGTTACGGCGCGGAGGGCGTCCCCGGCGAAGCCCTCGAGCGTGGTACCGGTGCCGGGGACGTAGGCGACGACGTTGTCGGCTTCGTCAGGGTCGCCGTAGGAGATGGCGGCCTTGCCGTCCTTGCCGAGGTACAGGTCGAGCAGGAGGGCAGGCGGGCGATTGCCCCGCCCGCCCAGGGCGAGCGCCCGGTCCACGGCCGCGATCTGGCGCATCTTCAGCTCCAGCTCGGCGATCCGGGCCTCGGCGTCGGCGGCCGAGGCGCGCAGGCGGGCGAGCTCGGCGATGATCGCCTGCCGCTGCGCCTCGAGGTGGCGGCGGTTCGCCTGGTCGCGTACGGCCGAGGGCAGCCCGTTGAGGCGGCCGATCAGGTCGGGCGCGGTGGCGATGAGCCGGTCGCGGGCCTGCTCGTCGAGCCCGCGCCACCACGCGTTGAGCCGGAACGCCAGCGTGGCGTCCTTGCCGGTCGCCTGGAGCTCGAGCAGCCTGCCCAGGGCAGCGCGGTCGCCGGTGGCCGCGGCGGCGGTGAGCGCGCCGACGCCGTCCGGGTCGGGGGCGTGGCCGCCGAACAGGCCGAACGCGGCCGACGCCCGCGAGGCCGTGCCGTCCGGGTGCTCCCGCTGCAGTACGGCGAGCCGCCGGCGCAGGTCGGTCACCTGCTGCTGCGCCCAGAGGCCGGTCTCGGCGACCTGCCGCCCGGGGGTGGCGACGACGCTGAGCGCGGTGAGCTCCTCGACGAGCCGCTGCCCGGCCCGGGGAAGCTCCCGGGCGGCCCGGTCGAGGTCGGCGACGAGCCGGGTCATGACGCCGACGTCCATGCCGGAGAAGCGGCCGGGCACCGCCGAGGCGACGCTGACGTGGCTGACGAACCGCGGCGCGGACGCCTGCCCGCCGAGGCGGCGGATCTGCTCGGCGACCGCCTCCGCGGCCGCGGTGAACGCCTGCTGCAGCCCGGTGCGCCGTCCTTCGAGCGCCCGGGCGAAAACGGGGGCGCCGCCGCCGACCCACGCGTTCGCCGCCATCGCCCGCGCGGGGTTGTCGAGCGCGTACGCGTGTTCCTCAGCCAGCTTGACAATTCGCGATAACCCGGCCTCCAGTTCCCGGGTCACCCTGTCCGCCACAATTTGCCAGGCTCTCACCTCGATGCGGCCTGTGACCACGACTTTGATAAGTGGGCATTGAACATCGAGGTAAATGGTGAATGTCCGGGAATTGCGGCCCGACCGAATCCGGCATTTGATTCCCGCCGTGGGCAAGGGTGAAGCGGCGCGGGCGGTGGGGGAGCGGCGGCGAAAAGTGGCGGCGGCCCCGTCCCCGGCGCTCGCCCGTCCCGCCGCGGAAAACGCCGAAGGCGGCGCGGCGAGGTGCCGCGCCGCCTCAGGTCGCGTTCGCCCGGGCTCAGCGCAGGGCCGGGGCCGCCGCCACCGGCGCGTCCCAGTCGATCACGTAGCGCTGCTCGGGCGCGAGCATCTTCTCCGGGTTGAGCACGGTCTTCAGCATGATCCGCATGAGCACCGGCATGATCGCGCCGGCGATCGGGCCGGGGGCCTTGGTGCGGTTGATCCGCGCCGCGCGGGCCGCGACCCCCTCGACCCGACCGCGCCGCAGCCGCTCGTACTCGGCGAACGCGGCGGGCACGTCCGGCAGGTCGCGCAGGCAGCGGGCGAGCTGCACCGCGCTCTCGATGGCGAGCGAGGCGCCCTGCCCCGAGCTGTTCGACGGCGCGTGCACCGCGTCGCCGACGAGCACCATCCGGCCGCGGTGCCAGTGCGGGACCCGCGGCATGATGTGCAGCGACCCGGTGACGAGCAGCTCCTCGGGGCGGCTGGAGAGCATGAGCTCGGCGCCGGGGTCGTCGTCCGCGAAGGTGGCGCGCAGCTTGTCGAGCCACACCTTGGGGGGAACCTGACGCGCCTCGGTGAGCGACATCGGCCGCTCGTGCGGCAGGTTCACGCCCCACCGGGTGCCGCCGCCCGGCTCCCGCCAGTACAGGTAGTAGCCGCCCTTGCCGTACGCGAAGGTCATCGTGCCGGGCGGGACGTCGACCGTGTGCCGGGCCACCGACTCGAAGCCGAGCAGGCCGGTGAAGTTAGGGCCGGGCGCGTTCGGGTCGATCAGCCGGCGCACGGTGGAGTGGATGCCGTCGGCCCCGATGAGCACATCGCCGGTGGCGGTGGTGCCGTCGGCGAACACCGCGGTGATGCCGGTCGCCGTGTTCCGGGCGTCGACCAGGCGCTTGCCGTACGTGATCTCGACGCCCTCGGCGAGCGCCAGGTCGTGCAGGATGCGGTAGAGGTCGCTGCGGTGCACCACCTGCAGCGGCGGCAGGTCGGGCAGCACCGGCAGTTCGATCCGGCTGCGCCCCAGCGCCATCACGGTGCGATTGATCGGGGTGGCGGCCGCGCGCACCGCCTCGTCCGCGCCGAAGATGCGCAGGGCCGCCAGGCCGTTGGGGGCGAGCGCGAGCGTGCCGCCGACGCCGTCCGCCGTGCTCGGGTACGCCTCGTAGACGGCGGCCTCGATGCCCGCCTTGTGCAGGGCGAGGGCCGTCACCGGGCCGGCGATGCCGCCGCCGACGACAATCGCCTTCCTGATCGCGGTCATGGTGCGTCTCCTGTGGTCGGTCGTGTGGGGACGAACCGACCCGGGAGAGCCCCCGGCTATCCTCGTGGGTGCCAGCCTCGGGCCGGGTGCCTTCCCAGGTACGGTTCGAGGACCGGGCCCTGGTGGGTGTTGCCGCACCGCGCCAGGGCCCCTTTGCGTCACTCGTCGGAGCGGCTGCGCTCCGCGAGGGCGCTGAGCTCGGCCGGCATCTCGCCGGTCTCGTGTACCGCCCGCCAGGCGTCGAGCCCGGGGAACGCGCCCGACTCCAGATCGGCGAGCAGCGAGCGGATCCAGGCCGCCTCCGCCTCCTTGAGCGCGAGGTCGTACTCGTTCTCCACGAGGAACAGGCGGGGGATGGTGCGGGCCTCCTCGGCGAGCGACGCGCGGTCGGCCGCGATGCCCTCCTCCAGCAGCCCCAGCCGCCGCCGCAGCAGCTCGGCGGCCTCGTCCGGATGGAGGGCGGCGATCACCGACAGGCCGGCCCGGAAGCGCGGCCGCTCGTGCATCGGCGTCGAGATCAGCTCGCGCGTCCAGTCCACCAGCTCCTCGCGGCCCGCCTCGGTGATGCGGTACACGGTGCGCTCGGGGCGGCGGCCTTCGCGGGCGCTCTCCACGGCCACGATCAGGCCGTGCTTGGCCAAGTTGCGGATGACCGTGTAGAACGACCCCCACTTGAAATCCATGTCCTGCTCTTTGCCCCAGCCGCGCAGGGCCGTGGCGATCTCGTAGGGGTGCATCGGCCGCTGCACGAGCGCGGCGAGCACCGCGAGCGCGAGCAGGTTGCCGACCTTCCGCCGCTTCGCCATGCGCCGCCTCTCCCTGGATCACTCGTCAGCGATTACTCGTCCGCGAGTATACGTACGCAAATACCCGCGCGCAACGGCTCACGCCTCCGAGGCTCGGGCCGGGCGGTCGGCGAAGCCGCGGCGCGACGGCGCGAACGGGCCGGGCCGGCGGGCCGCGCAGGGCCTTCGCCGCGCGGGTCCGGCAGGCCTAGGATCGGTGGACTCCGCGTCACCGTCCCGCTGCGCGTGCCGAATCCGCGCTGGTCAGCGGGCTGTTTCGGAATGGCGGCTCAAAAGTTTGCGAGATTATGGACAATCTTGTCGGCGAAAAGTACGCTCGCCGCGTATGAGAACCAAAGCGGCGGTAATCCGCACCACTGGCGCGCCTTGGGAGATCACCGAGCTCGAGCTGGACGAGCCAAAGGAGGGCGAGGTCCGGATCCGGTTCCACGCCTCCGGCATGTGCCACTCCGACGAGCACCTGCGCACCGGCCACAGCGTGGGACGGCTGCCCCTCGTCGGCGGGCACGAGGGCGCCGGCGTGGTCGAGGCCGTGGGCCCCGGAGTGACCCGGGTGAAGGTGGGCGACCACGTGGTCTGCTCGTTCATCCCCGCCTGCGGCACCTGCCGGTACTGCTCCACCGGGCGGCAGAACCTGTGCGACCAGGGCGCGGAGATGGTCACCGGGAGGCTCGCCGACGGCACGTTCCGGTTCCACGACGACTCGGGCGCCGACCTCGGCGGGTTCTGCATGCTCGGCACCTTCGCCGAGCGCGCGGTGGTGTCCCAGGCCTCCTGCGTGCCCATCGACCCCGACATCCCGTTCGAGATCGCCTGCCTCGTCGGCTGCGGCGTGCCGACCGGGTGGGGGTCGGCGGTCTACGCGGCCGGGGTGCGCGCGGGCGACACCGTGGTGATCTTCGGCGCCGGCGGCGTGGGCATGAACGCCGTCCAGGGCGCGGCGTACGCGGGCGCCGCGAACGTCGTCGTGGTCGACCCGGTGCGGTTCAAGCGGGACAAGGCGCTCGAGTTCGGCGCGACCCACGTCTTCGCGCGGGCCGAGGAGGCGCACGAGGCGGTGGTCGAGCTCACCCGCGGCCAGCTCGCCGACCACGCGATCTGCACCGTCGGCGTGCTCACCCACGAGGTGGTGTCCCAGGCCGCGGCGATCGTCGGCAAGGGCGGCCAGGTCACCATCACCTCGGTCGGCGACTCCACGGAGGACCACATCCGGCTCGCCGCCAACGGGATGGTCGTCGGCTGGCAGCGGCGCATCCAGGGCCACGTGTTCGGCATGTGCAACCCGCTGTACGACATCCCGCGGCTGCTCCGGCTGTGGCGGCAGGGGCGGCTCAAGCTCGAGGAGCTCATCACCCGCAGGTTCCGGCTCGAGGAGATCAACGAGGGCTACGAGGCGCTCGACCGCGGCGAGCTGATCCGCGGCGTCATCGTCCACGACGTCTGAGCCACGGCGCGTCCATCCGGGATAGCGCGGGGCGTACGGCACGCGCGTGGCGGGCGGCGTGCGCGGCGGGAGGCCCGAGCGCACGGCGAGTCGCCCGACCATGTCCGCGGTGCTCAGTAAGATGCCCCAGTCCAGATCAGACCCTGAACCCTGGAAAGGGCAGCACGTGGCGCAGAAGGTGATTCTGGTTGACGACCTCGACAGCTCCGAGGGCGACGATGTGGCGAGACGCGAGTTCTCGCTGCTGAACCGGACCTTCGCCATCGATCTCTCCGAGGCCAACCAGCGGCGGCTGACCGAGGCCCTCCAGTTCATCGAGGAGGTGCTGGAGCGCTCCCGCGAGGTGAAGAAGCCTTCGCGGCGGAAGACCGCCGACACCTCTCCGCGGCTGCGTGGCTACACGCTCACCGACGTGCGCGCATGGGCGCGTGAGCAGGGGATCGAGGTTCCCGAGCGGGGCAAGCTCCCCGACGAGGTGATCGAGAAGTTCATCGCCGCCCACCCCGACGCCGCCGCCGACGGCCCGGCCGCCGACGCGGCGCAGGGGACGGCCACACAGTCGCAGCCCGAAGCCTGACGGCCGCCCCGCCGCTCGGCGGGACGGCCGTGCCCGGGGGAGGCGCGGCGCACTCCGCGCCTCCCCCGGTTCGCGTCCTCAGCGGGCGTAGACCTCGAACTCGTAGAGGGAGTAGCCGTAGGAGGTGCCGCGCCGCACCCCCTGCATGCGCACGTAGCGGGCGTCCACCGGGGCGAAGGACACGTTGTCCACGCCGCCGTCGCCGTCCTCCGTGGCGTACACCGTGGTCCAGGTGCCGCCGTCGGGGGAGACCTGGATCCGGTACGCCCTGCCGTACGCGGCCTCCCAGCGGAGCACGACCCGGGCCACGGTGCGCACCGCGCCGAGGTCCACCTGGATCCACTCGCCGTCGCGGTACGCGCTCGACCAGCGGCTCGACAGGTCGCCGTCGACCGCCTTGCCGGGCGGGTGGAGCAGGTTCTCCCGGCTGGACGCGGTCGCGGCCGCGCCCTTGGCGAGGTTGCCGACCTCCTCGCCGCGGCGGGCCGGGAACGACACCACCTGCTGGTAGGTGGGCCGGTTCTGCCAGGAGATCAGCGGGTGCCCGATGCCGCCGAGCGGCGCCTGGCGCACCGCGTCGGCGCACCACTGGTCGCCCGCCGCGCACACCTCGTCGCCCGGGTAGGTGACCGTGGCCGGCTCGGCGAGCGCGTCGGCGAGGCTGTCAAGCAGCACCGCCCGGCACCCGGCGACGGTGCCGTCCCCGCAGAACCGGCGCGGCAGCGGCGCCTGCACCGGGTCGCCGAGCACCGCGCGCAGGTCCTTGCTCACGTAGCCCCACCAGCCGAACTGGAACGCCGACCCGCGGTGCGGCTGCGCCTCGTTCGCCGACACCGGCAGGTCGGTGACGTCGCCCCGCATCAGGCCCGACGGCGGCTCGTCGATCTGCAGCGCGTCGACCAGCGCCCGGTACAGCTCGTCGCCGAGGCCCGGCCGGAACTGGGCGGCGACCAGCTTCGGCCACCAGGCGTCCATGATGCGGATCGCGTCGGCGTGGGCGTACCTGCGGCTGCCCGGGGAGGTCTCCTCGCGCTTGGCGCCGGCCCGCTCCCAGGCGCGGAGCCGGGCCACCGCGTCGGCGAGCGCCGGGTCGGTCACCGGGGCGGAGTCGATCACGCGCAGCAGGTCGGGCAGCACCCGCCTGCCGCGCAGGTCCACCACCGCCGCCTCGGCGACGATCCGCACGGTCTCGGCCCGGTCGAGCCTGCCGCCGTTCGCGAGGGCCTCGCGGATCGGCCGGTCGAGCAGGTCGCCGCGGTGCACCGCGCCGAAGCTGAAGTTGCCGTCCGCCGCGCCGTAATCCTTGGCCTGCTTGTTGTTCCAGCTCACCAGGTAGTCCTGGTCGACCGCCTGCGGGTGGGCCGACGGCGGATGGTAGTCGGCGGTGTTGGTCTCCGGGTCGTACCCCGACCACTCGTGCGCCGTGTCGGCGACCATCGGCAGGTTCGGGTCGGAGACGGGGGAGCGGACCGGGTTGGCGCCCGACATGAAGTACGCCGCCTGCGTGGCGTTGACGTAGAACCAGTTGAACGCGAAGGAGACGTGCGACGCCGACTCGATGAAGTCGGCCGCCGTGGCCATCTCGCCGGGGTCGTTGAACATCTGGAAGCCGATCGCCGAGTCGGCCTCGTGCCGGTAGGTGGAGCGCAGCGTGGTGAACGCCGTCGGCACGCCGTTCACCGTGCCGCGCCAGGTGACCAGGCCGTAGCGGGTGCGCTTGATCACCAGGTCGTACGAGCCGGCCGGGGTGGGGTCGGCGACGGTCGGCTTCCAGGAGTTGGTCTTGCGCAGCGTCTCCATCGGGACGCAGCGGCCCTCGTGCAGGTAGTGGTCGGAGTCGACGGTGGGCGTGCCGCCGTCCGGCTCGCAGAGGGTGAGCGCGTAGGTGTCGGTGATGTCCTGCAGGCTGGAGGTGGCGCTCCACGCGTAGTCGGTGCCGCGGCCGAGCAGCACGTACATGCTGAGCCCGGCGAACGCGGCGCCGCGCGCCCGGATGCCCGGCCCGGACAGCTCCTGGAGCATGAGGAGCTGCGGGGCGAAGTAGCCGGTCTGCGGGCCGAACACGGCGATCGGGTGGCCGTCCTTCGACTTCGCGGCGGAGATCACCACCGCGTTCGACATGCCGGGCTTGGCGTTGTCCACCACCAGCCCGGCGAGCGCCGGGAGCGCGGGCGACCCCGTCTCCGTCGTCGCGGCCGCCGCGGCCTGGGTGGAGACCGCCGAGCCGGTCTCGTTCTCGGTGACGTCGACCGGGCGGGCGCCCGGGTCGGGCAGCACCACGCCCGTGGCGCCGGCGGGCGCGGCGCCGAACGGGAAGCTCTGGCCGTCGTGCAGGGTGAGCACGGTCTCGGGGTCGTTCTGTGAGCGGAACGCCTCCCACACCCGGTCGCCCTCGGCCGTGCCGTACCTCGCCCGCGCGGCGACCCGCACCAGCGCGGACTGCATCTCCGCGCCGCCACCGCCGCCGAACAGGCCGCCGATCACCCCGGCGATCGCGATCAGGTCGGTGGTCTTGAAGTGCTTGGGGCCGCCCTTGTTGGTCACCGCGTCGAGGTGGCCGGTGAGCACGTACTCGCCGGGACAGTTCCGGTTGGCCATGCACCGGTCGATGTAGGCGTTGATCCCGGCCACGTACTCGCGCACGTCGTCGTAGAGCCGCCGCCCGCGGTCCCCCATCCGCCGCAGCCGCTCCACCTGGGCCTCGAGGTCGGCCTCGGTGTACGGCGAGTTCCGCCACACGCTCTGCTCGAGCGCCCGGTTGCCCGGGGCGCCGCCGGCGAACGAGGTGAGCTCGCCGCGCCCCACGTGCCGCAGCAGGTCCATGACCCACAGCCGGTCCTGCGCGGCCGCGTACCCGGCGCCGAACATGGTCCCACCGCGCGTGGTGCCGGTGATGTGCGGGATGCCGGTGGCCTTGTCCCGCACGATCGTCACGTCCGAGCGCGGCTTGACCGTGCTTTCCACCTGCCCGGGCGGTACGCCGAAGGAGGCGTCGTTGAAGAACCTCTCGAGCCGGTCCTCGGTGAGCCCGTTGTAGCCCGCGAGCAGGTTGGCGTACTTGGCGAGCTGGTCGCCGGTGTGCTTCGGCATCGTGCCGAGGGCCTGGTGGGCGAGGATGTCGACGAGCGTGGCGTTGCCGTTCTGCCCCGGCGGCAGGATGTCGAGGCACTGGCCGAGGCAGTGGTCGTCGGGGGAGAAGGAGGTGGCGGTCGGTTGCTCGGCGGCGGCCGGGGCCGCGGCGGTGGCGGCCGGGGTCGTGGGGAGTCCGAGCGTGGTGAGCGCGACCACGGAGAGGAGGGTGATCGCGCGGCGGAGGGATGGGAGGGGCGTGGGCATGGGAGGACCCCCATAAACATGAGGCATGCTCAACCTTTGAGAGGAAGATACGATCACTCGCCAGGGCCGACAATGGCCTAATCGATCAATGTCCCGGAGAACGGCGAAGTCCGGAATGACGCCTGGTCGCCGCGTTCTCGGTCACATGCGACCAAGCACCGGGAACGCAGGTAGGGCCCGAATCGGTTTACCGATCGGAATCGGATACGGATCGGAGTGCAGGATGGCGGTAAACCGTACGGTTCGGAACGTGCTCGCGGCCGGGGTGGTCGCCGCGGCGGCGGGGGTCGTGCTCCGGGATCTCCCGGCCTCGCTGGGCAGGCGGCCGTCGGGGCCGCGGGCCGATCGGGTGCGGCGGTCGCCGAACTTCCGCGACGGGGCGTTCCACAACCCCCCGTCGGCCGTCGCGGTGCCGATACGGCCCAGCTTCAAGGTCGTCGTGAAGCAGCTCGGTGACTTCGCGTCCCGGCGGCCGCGCGGGGACGTGCCGCTGGTGTCCGCCGTGCCGGAACCCGTGCGCGACGGGCTGCGGGCCACCTGGTACGGCCACTCGAGCGTGCTGCTGGAGATCGAGGGGCGGCGCGTGCTGCTCGACCCGATCTGGAGCAGGCGGCCGTCGCCGGTGCGGTTCGCCGGGCCGCGCCGGCTCCATCCCGCGCCGGTGCCGCTCGACGCGCTCCCGCCCGTCGACGCCGTGGTGATCTCGCACGACCACTACGACCACCTCGACATGCCCACGGTGCGCGCGCTGTGCCGTACCCGGGCCGCGCGGTTCGTCGTGCCGCTCGGCATCGGCGGCCACCTGGAGCGCTGGGGCGTGCCCGCCTCGCGCATCGTCGAGCTCGACTGGGAGGAGGAGGCGAAGGTGGCCGGCCTGCGGTTCGTCGCCACCGCCGCCCGCCACTTCTCCGGGCGCACGCTGCGCCGCAACGACACCCTGTGGGGCTCCTGGGCGATCATCGGTGACCGGCACCGCGCCTTCTACGCCGGGGACTCGGGCTACTTCGACGGCTTTGCGGGCATCGGCGCCGCGCACGGGCCCTTCGACCTCACCCTCATGCCGATCGGCGCCTACAGCACGCTCTGGCCGGACGTGCACATGACCCCGGAGGAGGCGGTCACCGCCCACCTCGACCTCGGCGGGCGGCTGCTCCTCCCGGTGCACTGGGCCACGTTCAACCTCGCCCCGCACCCGTGGGCCGAGCCCGCCGACCGCCTCTGGCGCGAGGCGAAGGCCCGCGGCGTCGACGTCACCGTGCCCCGCCCGGGCGAGCCCGTCGACATCGCCGCCCCGCCGCCGGTGGACGGCTGGTGGCGGACGCTCGCGTGACGGCCCGTCAGACGGCCTCGAAGACGAGCAGGTTGCTCAGCGTGGTGCGGACCGGCGAGGTCGCCAGGCGGCCCATGATGACGGGCCGGTGGTGCTCGTGGGCGGGGTCGAGGATGAGCTCGTAGCGGAACCGGGTCACCGACGGCGCGCGGTCCACGTGGACGCGCACGCTCACCTCCGCGTCCGGGGCGCCGAGCTCGGCGAGCGCCTGCCGCGCGGTGATCGTCATGCAGCTCGCGAGCGCGGCCTCCAGCAGCTCGTGCGGGCGCAGCCCGGCCGCGCCGCCGACCCCGTTCTTGCACGTGTCGGCGACGCCCTCGTGCGTGCCGGAGCGGAACCTGACCTGCCAGGGCGTCGCCAGAGCGGTTGCCTCGATCATGAACCCTTTCCTCGCGACCGGAATGCGGCGCGTCCCAGCGTAGGACGTGTGTCCGCATAACGGGAACGTCCGTCCCGAAGTGCGAGAAACCCTGGGGAGTCGCCCGGAACGCCGTGGGCGCCCCTGGGCGGGTTCCGGTCACGAGCGCGCGGTACGGCCCGCCGCCGCGGCCGCCGGCGCGGGTGGCC
>NICF_comb_assmDRAFT_10003075_pt1 | contig 12236 bp, 9 predicted proteins | sample NewIslPassag4_SG_FD_11279 | JGI IMG/M metagenome (IMG submission 11279) | reverse complement strand
ATCAAGGTGAAAAGCGAGCTGGCCATGCGCATGATGGACAAAGATCCGCCCCGGGCCAGACAGGAGATGCAGGAGGTGGTCCGGACCTCCCGCCTTGCGCTCAAACAGGTGCGGGATTTGGTCACGGACATGAGGTACGTTTCTCTGGATCAAGAATTGGAGCTTGGCAAAAGCCTCCTCGCCAGCGCCGGGGTTCATTTCGACTTCCGCAAAGTGGCGCACCGGCCGAATTTGTCCAAGGTCACGGAAACGATGCTGGCCCTGGCCGTGCGGGAAAGCCTCACTAACGTCGTGAAGCACAGCAAGGCCAAACATTGCGCTGTCACGGAGCAATTTGCCGACGGGTGGTATCAGCTGCACATCGAAGACGATGGAATTGGCATGACCGGAGAGCAAACAACGGAAGGACACGGCCTTGCGGCCATTGAGGAACGCATGCGCCTGCTTCGGGGGGAAGCCCGCGTCGGCCCGTCGGCCATGGGCGGCGTCAAAGTGACGCTCGCCGTCGCCGTTCCGGTGCAGCCCGCTGCCGAGGAGGCACAGCCATGATCCGCATCGTCATCGCCGAAGATCAGCAAATGCTGCTCAGCGCCCTGGCGTCGCTCATCCAGCTGGAGGACGACATCGAGGTGGTCGCGCAAGTGTCGGACGGGAACAAAGCGCTGGAGGCCATCAGAGCCTTGCGCCCGGACATTTGCCTGCTGGACATCGAGATGCCCGGCCTGGGCGGACTGGACGTGGCCGAGGCGGTCAGACGGGAGAACCTCGATTGCAAAATAATGATTGTCACCACGTTTTCCCGCCCGGGTTACCTGCAAAGGGCCACGGAACTGAAAGTCGACGGATATTTGCTGAAGGACGAGCCCATTGAATTTCTGGTGGAGGCCATCCGGAAAGTCCACCGGGGCGAGCGCGTGATCAGCCCAGACCTGGCCGCGTTTCTCTTTGCAAAGGAGGAAAATCCGCTGTCGGAGCGGGAACGGGAAGTGCTGCGCCTGGCGGCGGAAGGAAAAACGACGGACCAGATTGCCAGCACCCTCTTTTTGACCAAAGGAACGGTGCGCAACTATTTATCGTCCGCGATTCAGAAGCTGGAAGTCCAATTCCGCCATCAGGCCGTGAAAAAGGCAACGGAAAAAGGGTGGATTTGAGCGCCGTTGAACGGCGTTTTTCCCCCCGACAAACGCAGGAACCGGCGGTAATCCGCCCTATACGCCACATGGATCAGGGGCAGATGCGTCCAGGCAAAATGGTGTCTCGTATCCATGATGGTCATGCCCAGCGTCCAATTCTCCCCTGGTCTCCACGCCGACTCTTGCTTCCATCGTCTCAATGAGCGTCGGATCGATGGTGGCCGCCACCAATGCTGTTTCGGCATTCGGAAGGTCACAAACTCCATTCGTCATATGGAATACCGGTCAAATCAATGGTGTATGATATATGCTTGACCCTTTCGGGCAGTCTTTCCTCCTTGAAAGACTTCAATGTAATTCCCGGGAAATTTTCATCAACCCTGTAATGTCTGATTTCGTGTAATTTGAAGCAACGGTTTCTTGAAGATGACCCTTCCTCATAACCGAGATCGAAAAGCTCGGATTCCAGTTCGTACCTGTCAACCCCATGATTGACCAACTTGTCGACCAAATCGTTTATGCTATAACCCTCAATTGAGGGTTCAAATCTGCACAGGATCATGGAAAGCGGCTTGTCCGTATTTCTGTCCAACTGAAACTGCCCCGAAATCTGCACATTGGATTCATATCTGCTGATGGTTGACTTGACTTCATAATCATTGGAGGGTGTAATGAAATCCACGGAACTTCCGTTTGCTCCAGTCCAGTACGGCGATTCGCCCTTTTCAAGAAGTATCAAATAGGTTACAAGTTCGCCCAACAAGCCATGAACCGATTTCTCGTGATACTTGTTTCCGAGAAGACTCCGCCAGCGTTCCCACCATTCCTGTGGTTTGGTCTGCAGCAACGCCCTGTTCGATCCATCTTCTCCCGGATCGACAAATTGGGAACAGATAACGGAGAATTCCAGCCTCAGGTTTTCCTTGTTCGATATGAGCAACAATAGATTCATTGACACTCCGCCAATCTGCATTCTTTCACTCCGCAACCTGGCTCCGGAAAACTTTTCAACAATATTGATTCTGTCATCCACTGGTATGGCAACGCCAAATTCACGGTTTGTCCGCACAACCCAGGCTTTGTATTCCTCAGGCAATTGCTTGATGGGTATGGCCGTCATGTTAGATGAGGATGCAAACAGTCGCTGTATTTCTTTGGTCAGTTCCAACATCATCCATCACCTGCCAGACAATATCTCCGCCAGTTTGCCCGCGATAGCGCGAGCAAGCAACGGTGGAACGGCGTTGCCAATTTGCGTGAAGGCATCCCCCATGCTGCACTGGAACAAAAAGCTGTCCGGAAACGACTGCAACCGTGCCGCTTCCCGAACCGATATCCCTCTTGGTTCCCAGGGATGAATGTGACTGTATGTATCCACGCCAAGATGCGCCACCAAGGTATGCGAAGGCTTGTCCGGGTTCAGCTTTTTCCATTTGTCATGAAATTTTTCCGGATCATACGGAGGAACAATCTTCTTCCTCAGTTTCTGGTATTCACTTGAGCCCGGATCGAGTGGAATACCTTTCTGGTTACAGATTTCCTCCAAAATTTCTTCGGCGATCTTCACGGCAGACGGATAGTTGTCATCATGCTTCAATCTCTCGAATATGGGAAAATCCCTGACCGTCTTTCTAAAACCGTGTCCCGATACGTATTCAGACATGTGTCCCCCCCATTCTCTCATCAATTTTTGATATTCGTTTTGCGGGGGAGTCCTGTACTTGAGAAGAATATTGAGATCATACAACCGGTAAGATGATTTTGAAGTCGGAAATAGCGTCGGCAGATCCGAAAGTGCCTCTCCAACCGTAACCCACGGTTTCAACTCTCCTTGATAATCGGGAGGAGGTTCGAAATGCGGAAATGCGGACAAACGATGCAATCGCTGCTTGTAAACACCGGTCTGCCCATCGATTGGCCGATGCGTAGGTTCGGGGAATGACGGTTCAGCTTTCTCCGACTTTTTTATGGCCATCACAAACAACCGTTCCCTGGTTTGGGGCACACCATAATCCGCGGCATTCAGGATCGTCCATTTCGCCGTATAACCGTTCTTTTCAAGAATGTCGCAAACCGTTTCCGCAATGTTGGTATTGCCGTAATAGATGGCTTCCGGAACATTTTCCATGACAATCGCTTTGGCATCCAGTTCAAATGCTGTCCGGAGAAAGTCCAAATACAGCTTCCCTCTTTCATCGTTCAAATGGGAACGTCCGGCTCCCAGTGATCTCAACTTGCCTTTTCCGATCTGGGAATAAGCCTGACATGGGGGGCCTCCGATTACCACGCAATCCCTGCCATCGAGATACTTTGAAAAAACGTCAGCCCCGATTGTTGTGATATCACCGCAGATATGATTGTCGGTCTTGCCAAATCGCCACGACAAATTGTAGGCCGCTGTCTGCACGGCTGCCTCGGACAGATCGATGCCGGCAGCAATGGGAAATCCGGCCGACTGGAACCCGAAAGAAAGTCCACCGCATCCCGAAAAAAGATCAATTACCGGCGGGAGTGTTTCTATGCCGGTCTTCGAGATCAGCAAACAACTTTCTGACATATCCTTCCTCTTCCCCTTCGCACAACGCCGGTTCAATGGCGGCGAGTCTTGCAGTGTTCAGTTTCATCAGTCTCCTGAAAAACTCGGCCTCTGACTTTCCGCTTTTCATGCAATACTGGTGATAATGCCGCATGAGTACTCGGCAAAGTTTCAAACGGTATCCCTGTGTCCCTGATCTTTCAACCAGCTGGACGATGGTATCAGTGGAATTCATCTCCAGGATGCGGAATGTCTCTTCCGTACTGTCTTGCCAAGATAAATGGATATACCACCAAATAACCTTCAGCCAAATCCGCGAGGAAATTTTGTAATATCTGTCATGAGCTCGAGGGCCCCATCGCCAAAAGACAATATCGGGGACAACATAGACACCCTTGTGGATCCAGTATCTATTGTCCGACGCGGTTCTCGGGGAAATCTTCAGTCTTTCGTACATTTTCAGGCCAAAGGCCAAATCATACCTGTATTCATGGCCTTTGACGAATTCTATTCCAAGTTGCTCTTTGGATTCCTGGTGAAGTTCCAGGAGCAATTGTCTTTCAGCCAAAGAGTTATTATCCAGTTCTTTGAGGGTATCCTCGATGGTCTTCCAGCTTTCTATTTTGTCGTAGAGTTCCTGGTTGCTGGGCAATCTCAATGGTATCATCAGCCGACCTCACCAAGTCTGTTATATGCTTTTTTCCTCAACGTATAAGCAAGATGTTCCTTTTGGCTTGTGTCCAGTTCGAATTTTTCAATGTGATACCTGACAGCCTCACACAAACTGCCCCGGTCGTAGTTTTCGCTTCTCAATTCTTCGACCGGAACCTGTTCAATGACTTTCTCAATGAGAATCTGGAGTGCCGATAGACAGATTTCTTTCATGAGAGGCGTCACTCGCTTGTCCGACGGATTCAAATGGTTATAATCCGGATGGTTTGCATTCAACAGGATTCTGAAAGAGTATTCATCGAAACGTTCATAACGCGGATCATCCCAGTTGCACTCAACTCTCCACAACGGTCCGTCGTCACTGATTGTAAATACGGGGAAATACGATCCCTTGCCGGTCAAATGGATGGTAACGGTGTCCAATGTGCCAAGATCAACTCCAGGCTCATTGGCAAGATGGCTTTCCCCTTCCTGAAGTTTCCCCCGCGTTTTCAGGTACAGAATGGTGGACAGGACAAAATGATCTCTCAGGATGCCGGGCGGCAATTCTCCTTGAACAACAAATTGTGTCTTTCCATCCTCGAATGAAATTGAATCACCCGCAAATACTCCGCGCTGATTTGAGGGTTTTGACATCCATTTCACAGCAATTCCGATCACTGCATCCTTCGGGGCTATTCCGTCCCGACCAAACAAAAGGCGTGTGTTGTGAATGACAATCGTGCGCCGGAACCGAAGATTGTGCAGTTCGGGTTTCCAAATCTCCGATTCGTCCGACAAGTGAAACTTTGAGGCGATATGTTCCTCGCCTCTCATGGGTTTTGTTTCAATTTTTCTTGTTTGTTTGCCATCATCATATTCGAACTCGTAATCAACGACCTCAAGTCCGATTTTTTTCAGCAGTTCATCCCCAAGTACCGGATAGGGAGTAATGACCGTGCTCATGCCGAAACTTCCTCCCGGGCCGATTCGACATACAAGGAAACATGAATTGTCGGATCATTCATCCGAAGACAAATGGATCCCTTGTAATTTGTTTTTGGGTTTCCAATTATCCTGAATCCTACAGTCTTTCCGGACAATGGAGCTTTTATGGTTTCCACCTGCAGTCGGGCGGACTTTAGCACACCGCCATTGGGGTTCCAGACAATCTCGTCATTATCTTCGCTGTTTTCCGATTGGAGTTTGAAAAAAACGATTTCCGAAGGAAAGAAAGTTCCCGTGCCCCTTTCCGCCCCTTCCCATGTATTCGAGTCGATGTAGTTGTTTTCGGTCAACGCCCTTAGTTTCAGGTTCATCAAACCGGACACCTTGCCGGAAACCAGTTGAAAATCAATCTTGACATGTCCCTGTGCAAAAACCGGCTTCGAAATCTGATAAAGCACAGGATTGGTTCCTGCATGGACCATCCGGTTTTGTCCATCGCCACGGATGGTGGACTGGATGTGTCCCAGGTTCCCGAATCCTTCGGGCGGAAGAAGCGCTTCGGCTAGGATTCTGCCTAGCCATTCGTGTCTTTGGGGCGGAATATCCGTTTGTACGTTCCTGATTTGTTTCTCTATTGTTCTGACAACCTGATGCTGGATTTTTTCTATGATGCGAGGATTCCTCTTGTTCGGAAACCAATCCTGCCAGCTGGCATGGTCCGCCTTTTCGCAGCCCCTTATATACTCTTCCAGTGTCAGCTCTTGAATACCTTGTTTCTTGAATTCGTCCTTCAGCCTATTGGCAGAATTTGCAACGAACAATCCGATGACAAACTGGTCTTTCGGTGTCTTCGGTATCCCGTCGACCCATTTTCCGACGGATTCATAATTTACGATCATTCCAGGTTTGCGGGTAAAACAGATGATTGCAGGGTTTGAATCCCCCTCCAAATCCCGGCCAAAGATTTGCATCCAGGGAGACAAATTGTTGTGGGGCGGGGTCATTTTCAAATCATCTGCAGTAAACTTGCCAAATCCTATCCATCCGGCAACGCTTCCATCAACAAAATTGCCCCGAAGATTGACCGTTGACACATGAAGGGGAGTGCTTGTCCCCTCTGCATTGATTTCACTTTTCCCATCAGCTGTCATAATAGCATTGTATAATTTCTGGACAATCTGGAAGACTGGAAGAAAGTTTTCGGGTGTAAGCAACTCTCCATTGACAGTAGCCTTTAGCCATCTTCCATGTTTGTAATTCTCGTTCATCAATCTGGGAGCATACCATCGTTGCAGCGCAATTTTTATATAGTCCGGATCATTGCTGTTCCACCACGGAATTTCGACCCTTGTCGCCGCATCATTATCGGATGCCTCTTGGTAGTCCGGTCTGAGATCATCCCTCAAAAACGGAATGATCACGGAAGTTCCCGTCTCCGTGCCTTCAAACGGTTTTACACCAATGTCGTCGAGAATTTCCCTGATTGTTCGTTCATCCGTCAATGGTATCGTTCGTCTGCCGTCGGGAGTTCTTTCACCCCACCAGGCAATACCGCGATGGTAACCCTGGTTTTCCAGCAATGCCCCCCGCTTTTCTTCATCCTCAACCAGACAGGCTGCAAGACGGGAAGCATAATTCCCGTTTTCAAATATTCTGCTGTAATAAATGACAAGGCCGATTCCGACCCTGAAATAGACCGTTTTGCCGAGTCCCCAGGAACCGCCTGCCCCCTCTTTTTGCTGATGCTGTCCTACATGATAGACAAGCTTTATCAGGTTTCCATATTCGCTCATCTTCAAATTTGTTTCCTCAATGGGGCCGGTCAACCCGCATGTATTGGAATCGCGAATTTCAAGCAGACGATATGTTTTCAGGGGATACAGCTCATCCAGACGCTCGCGAATCCCTTCAAAATGTCTTGAAAGGCGGGAGCGTTCAAAATCGCGGATCGAAAAATCCACCCGGACATATCCTTCGCCATCCAGTGCGGCGTCCAGACTGTTCTGCACCGATTCCCTGACCAGCAAATCCCACAGGGGCATTTCTTCGTTCTGGATCAGTCTGAGCAACGATCTGCCGGATTCGGACATTCTTTCCTGTTTTGCAACCTCAATTTGCATCCGTTTCACCCGTCTCGTCATCCATGTCGATGTGTTCTTTGGTTATTTTCACGGTGAGTCTCTTGCCAAGATTCTTTTTCGCTTCCACTCCGGGAATCCAGATGCTGACTCCGATGATATCCTGATCTACACCCAAAGGTTCGCGGGTTGATTCACTGGACATCGGTCTTGAATTTTTGTCAATCCTGTACAGGATCAATTGGGGCGTTTTGCCCAGACCTGCCTGTTCCCTGATCTTCCTGACCTGCTCATTCGGGACCGTTCCGATTCGACGTGGAAGAACGGCGGAACCATCTTCCAGATCCTCAAACAAATCATTCGGATCCCTCAATACGCCAATATTCAATGAACCGTCATTTCTGTTTCTTTGCTTTCTTGAGCGGTTCACCTTTCCGACAACCCCGCCAGGCACATGCCAAGGATTGTCCCTTGCCCCCGCTTTCGTGCCGGAGACGACCACATTCCAGTGCGTGTACCCGGCTTCGCCTGATGCCTGTTCATACCAGTCGCAAAAAACGTCGATCTGATTGAATATTGCAGCCCTGGGGTGAAAAACCATCTTCAGCAACAGGTCTTTTTTGATTTTTTCAAACGGAACGTTTCGCCACACAATGGAATTGCCACTGTATGAATATCGTCCTGGTTCCAGCCCCTCCAAAAAACGCTCGGCCACCTGGATATTCTTTTCAAGAATATTTAAATCCTCATGGAAAACAACCGTTTGGGCATTCGTCCCGGAAAAGTCCATGTCGGCCTCTATCGCGCTTTGCATTCTGTTCCTTGAGGTTATTCTGAGCCAGGACAACTTTGGAGAATTCAGCACCCTCGGACCATATACGGACGGATCCTCGTTTGCGTCCATGAATCTGCGGAGGTCGTCCCGCAAATCTTCTTCCAGTTGCGCAAGAAATTCGAATTTGGACTTTGTTTCCTCCGTCATCCATATCCGGGGATACAGTTCATATCCCCTGCGATAGCCAAACCATCTCCCCATTTGCATGAGGGTATCGGCCTGATTGGCTGCACGGAGAAAATAGGTGCTGACAAGGCCTTCTATTGTCAGTCCTCTCGACAGGGTGCTCCCGCCCACCACGATGAATGCCGGAGCAGGATCGGGATAATTGGGATCCAAGGGATCGGGATATGCCAACCTGACATAAACCTCTTCATCCCTGCTGAAATTGTATGAACAGTTGTCAATGCAGACATGGATCTCGTCATGATAGGAAAGAACTCCATCTTCATTGAGATGGATATGGGAAACCCTTCCAATCAATTGTTTTATGAAAGGTTCGATGTCCTCGAATGGCGGATAATCATTGATGTTGGATTCCGGATAGGACGGCATCCTTGCCAGGAAGTCCTTTTTCCCGAACAATCCCGTCTCCCTGTTCCATATGCTTTTGCAGGCTTTGACTATTGTTTCTGGATCGCTTGATCTCAGCCAATTGATTATGGCATGCGCCACATTGGTATGGTGCATCTGCTGTTGGCTGGTGTGGACCAGCATGCTGATTGCTTTCCTGCTGTATCCATTTTTCCTCATGGCCGCAGTTGCACATAAAAACCATAGCAACGAATCAATAAGGGATTGGGGAAGGAGGGAATGTGAATTTTTGTGCAGCTTTTTGATTTGCTCCAAATCTTCCAGGGGCACATCACGGACGATATTCATTCCCTCGCAGTCTTCCGTCCCTTCGATTCCGAAGATCTGCTTGGCGCCGATATATTCGCGTGACGGCCTGAGGGCCCTGATGAAATTTCGCGGATATAGCGATTCCCGCCCCGACTCGTTCAAAAAATTTGCGTATGGCGTTGCGGTGTATCCTATGTAATTCATGCATGCCGGTTTGACCGTAAACGCCGTGCCGTCGGGACGATTTCCCTCGACAAGATTGACAATAAGGCTGTTGATCTTCGACCGTTCATTCCCCGAGATGTCAGCCGTGTTGATGCCTCCCTGGTCTGCCTCGTCATCAATGACAATAATTTTGGCATTCCTCAAATTGTTGGGATCTGCTTGCAACCATTTGATCAGGTCTTCCAGTCTTTTCGAGTTTTTCAGGCAAACCGTGAAATAGCGCATTCTGGAAGACCTTGTCAAATTGAGGTTTTGGAGTTTTTCTCCATATGGCGAATGGAGAGACGGATGGTTTATTTCCATCCACACAAGATTGCCCTGCATTCCCGAACCGCCGAGATCCCTGAACAAACGCGCCTGGGTCTGCTTTCGCAGGTTTTCAATGGTTCCTGAAAGCACGATGAACATGTTGCAGCCCCAATCGGCAGCCATCGCCATCAACGCAGCCATGTTGGCGGTTTTCCCGGACTGGACGTGTCCGACCACCATGCCCTTTACTGTCGGGGCCCCTTCCTTCAAATTCAATCTTTTGAGTATTTTTACCGTCGATTTTTCAATTTCCGTGATGGAATCTTCATTCCATCCGGAATTCCGCAGATGATTCTTGTAAAGCACCCAAGCCGATCTGGGGTCGGTTGGCGGGGATATGTCATTGTCTTCATTCCGGTCCGTGACCATGATGTCCGGTTCGAGTGCCTGTTCGCTGCTTTCAACCTCTCGCATCGCTTCTACAATTTCATGCCATTCCTCAGCCGTGATTTGTCTAAAAAAAAACACTTTGTTTTCATACAATTTCGCTGACCGGATTTCTTCCCACGTCATGCCTTGTTCTCTTGCATCCCGTATCCATTTGCGAACTCTGTCATATTCGGGACTAAAGACGTTGTCCATGACTTTTCCCCCCGCATTTCTTCTTTTTTCCGTCACAGGATCCATTTAATACGATATTTCGACATGGGTCTTTTTTACTCCTCTTTTTTGATCGACAGTCTGGATCAATGACTCTGGACATGGATCCGGCTCCTGTTGCACAGAAAAACGCCAGAATTATTTCTGACGCAAACGGAAATTCAAGCTATGTCCTTCATTTTGAATTTAGGCTTGTTTTAAATGCGAAAAGGGGAAATGGTAGTTTTCCATCGTCTCGACCATGTTTTTTGCAATTGCCGTCACCAGCGGAACTACCACCGAATTTCCAAACTGCTTGTATGCCTGTGTATCCGAGACCACAATCTTGAAATCTTCGGGGAACCCCATGAGTCTAGCGCATTCCCTCGGTGTCAGTCTTCTCGGGTTTTTGCCCGGCTGGGGAATCAGTATTTCTGATCCGTCCTTGTGATATCTTGCACTAAGGGTCCGGGAGATGCCATCGAGGTCAACCAGGCCGAAACCGAAACCGTTCCCGATTTTTCTATGTTTTTCGGCGTATTTTTGCAGGTATTCCCAAAGTTTGTCCGAGAGTGTGTATTTGTCATCCACATTCTGTTCCAGTATATCCCTTATTCTCTTCTGGGATTTGGGAGGGTCCGGGAAACGGAAATCTTCCCATCCTCCGTATGTATGCATGTCAAACCCGACGATGAAGATCCTTTCCCTGCGTTGCGGTACGTAATGTTTTCCGTCCAGAATGGCGACATGCAGGTTATATCCCAGCTTTTCAAGGGTTGACCTGATGACGTCGAAAGTTCTGCCCTTGTCGTGTGTCTTCAAGTTCTTTACATTCTCGAGAAGAAACGCCTTCGGCCGTTTGTCCCTGATGATGCGCGCCACTTCGAAAAAGAGGGTACCCTGTGTTTCATCCCGAAATCCATGCGCCCGACCCAAACTGTCTTTTTTTGAAACGCCTGCTATGGAGAAGGGCTGGCAGGGAAACCCGGCAACCAGAATGTCATGATCGGGAATCCTTTCGGACGGAATCTTTCTGATGTCGCCTTCCGGCAAATCGCCAAAGTTGCTCAGATAGGTTTTTTGTGCGTGCTTGTCCCATTCGGAAGCAAACACGCATTTGCCCCCCACAGCTTCAAATGCAAGCCGCATGCCGCCGATTCCGGCGAACAAATCGATGAATCTGAATTTTTCCGATCCCGAATCATGCTTGGCAAATTCACGATATCTCCCGTACGGGGCAGACATGGCAAATTCCCGTATCGTGGTCCCTTCCCTTTCGACAAGCCTGGTCAACTTATCGTTAAACTCGCTATCGAGTTTGATATGTTTCCGTTTCAAATCATTCACCTCGGGAATGATTATAAAACTATTATATTCCAGCGAAAGACGAAACGCAAACATACATTCGCATCATTGTTTCAACCGGCTTTTTTCCCTGCATTCGACAATGAAATCGTGAATTTTCATGACAGCCGCTTCAAAATCTTCCCTGAATTCGTGTTCCCAGATCCTCAAAACATTCCATCCCCGGGATTCATAGTACAGGTTGACTTCATTGTCCCGTACTTTGTTTGCTTCCAGTTTCTTTCTCCAAAATTCTACATTGGTTTTGGGCATGACCCGATGTTCCGGGCACGAATGCCAAAAACAGGAATCCACAAAAATTGCAATCTTGTATTTCTTGATGGCAATATCCGGTTTGCCTTCCAAGTCCCTTACATTTCTTCGAAAACGCAATCCCATTTTCCAAAGTTGTCGGGAAATCCGATCTTCCAAATGTGAAACCGCCCGAATGTTCGACATCATTCTGCTTCTGGTTTCTTTGGATACAATATCAGCCATAAGATTCCCTCTCGTCAATGCAGTTAATTCCAAATACAAGCCATTATGCAAAAAACCGCGCTATATGCGCGGTCAATGTTCGACTGTCAAACTACCAGGCTACAATATTCATTCATTATTCATTCGACATAAATCGGTTCACCCCTTCTTTCTCATTGGTTGGTGTCACCGCCGGGATATAATTGACCCTGCAGCGCCGGAAAGAAAATGACCCACCCCTGTAGAATCGTCTCCCTCTGATGAGGAACACAGCAAAG
>NICF_comb_assmDRAFT_10003073_pt1 | contig 12239 bp, 9 predicted proteins | sample NewIslPassag4_SG_FD_11279 | JGI IMG/M metagenome (IMG submission 11279) | reverse complement strand
CTCCCCTTCGGCCCGCCGTCGAACCAGCGGACGAGCCGCGCGCTTGCGCCACCCGGCCCCACCTGCACGAGGTGGCGCAGCGCGGCTTCCGGCATCACGGCCGCCCGCGCTGCGCCACCGGGAAGCGGCTGCACCTCCGCCGTGCACCAAACGGCGTGCGCGTCGCGGAGCAACTCCAGCTTTATCACCCCCGCAATCGTCTTTCATTCTTTGCTATTCCGGGATGCCCGGTACCGTTCGCCGGGTGGGTAGAGCCCGAGGGCGAGTTTCATGGGTAACGGCTCCTGATTTGGGCGCGCGCGGCGCATACTAGGGAGGCGATTCGCCGACAGGGGGAGCTCGAACGTGAACGTCCGCCGGGAAGCCCGGGAAGTGGTCGTCTTCTGCACCGGGGCCGAGCCTGCCTTCGGACACCCGTCCTCCGCCGCGACGCTGGCGGCGCGGGGACGTCTCATCAGCGCCGCCGTGGGTTTTTGGCACCAGGTGGAGCCGGCGTCGTGCGACCGCCTGCGGCTTTTCGGCGACACCGGCGGCGAGATCGCCGGGACCGCTCGCCTTGTGCGGGAAGCAGGCGCCCGCTTTGCGGGCCTATTTCACAACCTCCTCTACGGGGCGAGCGCAAAAAGCAGGGAGGTCGCCGCCCGGCTCCTGTGCGGCGAAGGCAACGCCGAGCGTTTCGCGGCCGACGCGGGCCGGACCGCCCGGGAGTATGGGTACGACGAGGTGAACGTCGACCTTGAGCACGTCCCGCCGTCCTTGCGGGGCGCGCTCTCGGACTTCGTGGAGTTATTCGCCCGCACTTTGCACGGCCTCGGCGTCGCGGTGAGCGCATCGGTCCCCGCCAAGACATGGGACGACCCGGAGCACGGCTGGTCCGGGGCGTTCGATTACGCGCGCATCGGCGCCGCCGTCGACCGCGTGTACTTGATGACCTATGACGAACACGGCTATTCGAGCGGTCCCGGGCCGATCGCCTCGAACGGATGGGTCGAAGCCGTCGTGAAGTACGCGGTCACCGCGATTCCGGCGGAAAAGGTGTACCTGGGCCTTGCTGGATACGGGTTCGACTGGGCGGAAGGAAAGAAACCCCGTTACCTCTCGCACGCCCAGGCGGTCGCCAAAGCCGAGGAGCGCGGCGTTTCGATCCGGCGGGATCCGGCGTCGGGCGCACCCACGTACCGGTACCGCGAAAACGGCGAGGAGCACGAGGTCTGGTTCGAAGATGCGGTCTCGAGCAAGGGTAAACTCGCCCTGGTCGAAAGCTACGGCCTCGCCGGGATCGCGCTGTGGCGGGCGGGCCTCGAGGATCCCGGGTTGTGGGAGGAAGTCGACCGGGCGTTCGACGTGCGGAAACCCGCTCCCCGGGCGGCGTTTTAGACCTCGCCCGGTCCCGGCGGCCTTGCGATGTGGATGAAGTGCTTGCCGTCGAAATGATCGTAGCGGATGTCGAGGCCGGTAAACTGGCTGATGTACCGGGCCGACTCCTTCCAGCCCTCCCGCAGCTCCTCCGGGGTGAGGCCCCACATGGCCGCGTCTTTTTCGAAGAGCGACTCGATGGGCTCCGTCACGAGCACCACGCCCCGCTCGGTGAGGATCACCTTGAACTCGTCGTCGAGCATGTCGGTGTGCTGCTGGAAGTTGTTCACGAAATTGCGGAAGACGCCCTCGATGTCTCCGCGCAGGCGCTCCCATCCCGTTTGCCGCTCCATGAAGAAGCGGACGAAGTCTCCGGGATCCTTGCCTACGCTTTTTGCATACCCCATCGCGGCGATGATCGTGCTGAAAAGGTGGGTAGGTTTGTGGCTTGCAAGCTGTCTCAGCGACCGCCGTGGAATTTCGAACACCCGTCACATCCCCCGGAAAACCAGCTTGGCCTCGGCACGCGCCTCGACCTAGGGGTCAGGCGTTGCCGCGGGATGAGCCGAACTCCGAGTTGAGACGCACGAAGATCGCCTGCAGCTTGTCGATCAAGGCGCGGCACACCTCCGCCAGCTGCTCCCACCACGGTTCCTCCGTCACCATGGAGGCCGACGTGTCCACCTCAAAGCGCAGGCACTCAAGCTTCGCCTCGGAGGCCGTCATCGACACCTCGGCGACGACCCCGCCGTCGTCGCCGAAGAACATGGCCGCGGTCTCCTGAATCTCCTGTGCCACGTTGCTGACGGCCTCCGTCGAAATCGACAGGACGCCGAAGTGCAAGTGAAACGCAAGATGCATCATCACTTCGGCGTTGGGGTCGGACGGGTCGGCCTCGATCTGTTCCCGCTCTCCGTCCGTCAAATACTCGTAGAGGGCTTGGTTCGCCCCGGACCATTCAAAACTGATCTTGCCCCACACTTCGGTGGGCTCGGGCTCCGAGTTGATGAAGATCTCGCAACCCCGCGAGCTACTGCTGAGGAAGACTGCTTCGTCGATCGACGCCTCGAGCCCCTGGGAGGTCAAAGCGTCGACGATGGAATCACGAAATCCGTTGTAATCGAACACGTGCACGCCGTACGGCCCTCATTTCCGGTTGCAAAAGTCGTCTTCATTCAGTTCCCTTCTCGCACCGGTACTCCTCCCGCCGCGCGCTTTAAGCGTCTCTCGCGCCGGTTTCTTCCATTCAGCGATTCTTGCGGCTTCGGGGGATTCGGGCCTCTTAGTCGTGGGAATCACCAAAGGAGCTTCGCCTTCGTGTACGCGCTTTCCACCTGAACGAGCCCCCGCCCCTGCGCCGCTTCGGAGCAGCACGCGAGCCGCTCCGCCGTAAGAAGGAGGGCAGCGCATGCGGTCCGGGCGGCGGGCGAGGCAGACCAAAGGAGCGCGGACGCTCCCGCCACGTGCGGCGCCGCCATCGACGTGCCCGTAAGCGTCCTGTACGTGCCCCCGATCCACGTGGAGCGGATCGCGACGCCCGGCGCGGCGACGTCGACCCCCGCGCCGCGGCTCGAGAAGGCCGGGATCTCGTCGGACGGGTCGCTCGCCCCTACCCCGATCACCCCCTTGTACCGGGCCGGGAAGCCGACCGTGCCCAGCTCCGGGCCGGAGTTTCCGGCCGCCGCGACGACGAGCATGCCGGACGCCCTGAGCGCCTCGATCGCCCGCTCGAGCAGCGGGTGGCCGGAAGGCGAGCCGAGGCTGAGATTGACGATGTGAGCGCCGGACCTCTTCGTCCAGGAGAGCCCGTCGATGAGGTCCGAAAGCGTCCCGCTTCCGGCTGCGTCGAGGACGCGCACGGCGAAGAGTTGGGCCCGCGGGGCCACCCCGAAGACGCCTCCCGGAACGCCCGATGCCGCCACGATGCCCGCCACATGCGTGCCGTGGCCGTTCTCGTCCTCGAACGACGACCCGACGGCGCTGTAGCCGCCGACCACTCTCCCTACGAGGTCGGGATGCGTCGACTCGATCCCGGTGTCGACGACGGCCACTTTGACGCCCTCCCCCCGGGTCTTCGTCCACACCTCGGGAGCGCGGATGCGGCGGACTCCCCAGGGCACCTCCGCCACCCTGGCGCTCAAGTCTCGGGGCTCGTAAGGAATCTCCTGCGCCCACACCGCTCCCTTTGCCCGGGCGGGGACGCCGAATGCAAATATCGGGATGTCGTCCGCCACCGCCTCCACGTCGTGCCGGCGGGCGAGCGCTTCGATGGCTTCGTGCGTGAGGTTCTCGACAGTCAGGGCGTGGACGAGAGGAAGGCGCTTTACGACCCTGCCGCCGAGCACGGTCACGGCGGAGCAGCACGAGTGCACACTGCAGTGGCGCTTGATGACGATGATCTTTCGAGCGGCGATTCGACTCACCCCATTGAAGGCCGCGCCTTTGCCGTTTTGCCGCATACTACGGCAATGCGCGCCGTGTGGTGAGCCCGCGCCGCGTCACCCCCGAGCCCGCTCCTGAGCCTTTTTCGCCTCGGCCCGGGCCAGTTCGTCGCACCGGTTGTTGATCTCGTCGTCCGCGTGTCCCTTCACTTTCACCCAACTCACCTCGTGCTTCGAGACGAGTTCGATCAAGCGCTCCCAAAGGTCGCGGTTTTCCACGTCGGTCTTGGACTGGGTCTTCCATCCCGAGGTCCGCCACCGGTCGACCCAACCCAGCCGGAACGCGTTGACGAGGTACGCGCTGTCGCTGTGGATGCGGACGCTGCACGGGCGCTTGAGCGCTCCGAGGGCCTCGATCGCCGCCCGCAGCTCCATCCGCTGGTTGGTGCTCATGACTTCCCCGCCCGAAATCTCTTTCTTGTGTTCGCCGTAGATGAGCACGGCGGCCCACCCGCCGGGACCGGGGTTTCCAAGGCAGGCGCCGTCGGTGTAGATGTCTACTTCAGGCAGCTTGGGCGGTTGCACGGATCGAGCTCCTTATGCGGCTTTTCGCGCGGTTATTCCAGGACGATTCGCTCGCCCGGCGCGAGCCGGGCGATCCGGGACGCGGACCCGTTCTTGAGGGCGATTTCGAGCGTTCCGTAGGCGTTTTCGATGACGAAGAGTTCTCCACCGGGAGCCTCGGCGTACGTGCGGAAGAAGGGGAGCCGCCCGGGCAAGGAGCCTCGTTCGGACCGCGCTGCGTACTCCCGCCGCCCGTCGATGGGCGGGAGGTTCGTGATGCAGTTCCCGAACCGGTCGACCCGGACCACTTCCCCTTCCCGCCCCCGGAGGTGGAAGTCGATCATCTCGATGCGCTCGATCGGGGTCCCGAGCCGCTCCCAGCCGCCCGATGCGATCAAGGCGGCCGCAGGCGCGAAGACGTCCCTGCCGTGGAATGTGTTCGATGCGCCCGGCGGGATGCCGACGGCCCGCGCCTCGACGATGCCGTCTTCCGCGGCGGCTGCGCTGACGAGTCCGTTGTCGGGCCCGACGAAGAAGTAATTTTGGCTTCGCACCGCGATCGCCCGGCGGCCGGTTCCCACCCCCGGGTCGACGACGCACAGGAAGACCGTACCTTTGGGAAACCACCTGTACGAGCCGAGGAGGACCCAGGCGCCCTCCCGCACGTTCTGCGGGGAGATGTCGTGGGTGATGTCGACGAGCTGAGCACCAGGGAGCAAGCCGAGGATGACGCCCTTCATCACCCCGGCGTACTCCGAGGGGCCGAAATCCGTTAGCAGCGCGACGGGCGGCACTCAGACGTCACCCCGGATCAACGCCGCTGCGAGCTCCCGGTAGGCCTCGGCCCCGGGCGCGCGATTCGCATACGAAATGATCGATTCCCCGTGCGCGGCGGACTCGGCGAACCGGATGCTCCGGTAGACGATGAAGTCGAGCACGGGGATTTTGGGTTCGAACTCCTTTTTGAGCTGGTCGAGGGTCTCCTGGGCATGGCGCGTCCTCTTGTCGAACATCGTGGGCAGGATGCCGATGATGTGGATCTTGCTGTTCGCCTGGGCCTTCACCTTGCTCACGAACTTCAGGAAGCCGTTTACGGCGCGCATGGCCAAGTACTCGCAGGCGACGGGAATCAACACGCCGTCGGCCACGGCCATGGCGTTCAGCGTGAGCAGCCCGAGCGAAGGCTGGCAGTCGATGATCACTGTGTCGTAATTGTCGCGGATCGGCGCCAATACCGCGGCGAGGCGGCGCTCCCTGGCGAATGCGCTCACCAATTCGAGTTCGGCAAGGGAAAGGTCGATGTTGGCCGGGATGAGGTCCGCGCCGAAACTCGCTTTCACAAGGAGCGACGCCGGATCTTTGTCGCGCATGAGGCCGTCGTAGATCGTCCCGTCGATCGCGTCCGGCGTAAGACCGCTCGCCAGCGTGAGGCTCCCCTGGGGGTCGAGGTCGACCACGAGGACCTTTTTCCCCTGCTCGACCAGGGACGCCGCCAGGTTGACCACGGTCGTCGTCTTGCCGACGCCTCCTTTTTGACTTGCGACCGCGATGCACTCGTACATGCGCGCCACACCTTCTTCCGCCTGCGATCACTCAAAGCGATTTCATCTTCGCGATGAGGGCGTCCTTCGTGTTTTGTTCGGGATGCTCGAGGACGTGCTCGTACAATAGATCGAGAACCTCCCCGACCTTGGGCCCCGGGCCGATGCCGAGCACCTCCATGACGTCCCGCCCGCTCACAGCGAGGTCCTGCTTCGTAAAGGCCTCTTTGGCCCGCACGATCTCCTCGAGGGAACGCTCGATCTCGCCGAGGTGCGGCGGCGGCTCCTCCCACCCGCTCGCCAGCGCGTCCGCCCTCGCGAGGCTGATGAGATCGCGGACCCACGGCGCGCCGCGCCGGGCGACCCAGCGGCGCAGCCCCTTTTTGGTCAACTCCGGGCCGAGCGACATGTGCATTTCGACGAGGCTTGCGATGCGCTCGGCGGACGCCTTCGGGAGTTTGAGCCTGCGGGCGATCGCGCGCGCCGTCTCCGCACCGCTCGCCGTGTGCCCGTGAAAGGTGACGCGCCCGCTCGGGTCGATCGCCCGCGTGGCCAACTTTCCGATGTCGTGTACAAGGCCTGCGAGTCGGAGCTCGCCGTCTGCGGGGCAAGCCGCCGCCGTCTGGATCAAGTGGTCAAGCAGCGTGGGAGCCCCCCGCTTGTGCTGGGCAAGGCGCGCCGCACCCTTCAGTTCGGGCAGGATCTCCTGCAAAAGCCCGAGTTCCGCCATGGTCCACAAGGCTCGTTCGCAATGGGGCGCCTCCAGGAGCTTGAGCAGCTCATCCCGGACGCGCTCTGCGCTCAAGCGCCGCACACCCGCCGCGTTGCGCTCGATCGCCCGCCACGTCTCCTCCTCGATGTCGAAACCGAACTGGGCTGAAAACCGCACCGCCCGGAGCGTCCGGAGCAGGTCCTCACGCATCCGCTCCTCAGGGTCGCCCACCGCCCGGATGAGCCGGTTCTCGATGTCCGCGCGTCCCTCGAACGGGTCGACGAGCTCGCCTGAGAGCGGGTTCCACGCCATCGCGTTCATGGTGAAGTCCCGCCGCGAGAGGTCTTCGTGGATCGACCGGGCGAACCGCACTTCGCTCGGGCGCCGCCCGTCCTTGTACGCTCCCTCGCTGCGGTATGTGGTCACGTGCACGTCGGTCCCGCTCTCCGGGGGCCCGAGCACGAGCACGGTGCCGAAGCGCTCGCCGACCGGGACGGAGCGTTCGAAGAGCCGTTCAACTTCGGCGGGCGTGGCCCGGGTGGCGACGTCGAAGTCACTCGGCTTCTTGCCCATGACGAGATCGCGCACGCACCCTCCGACGAGGTACCCCTCGTGCCCCGCCGACTGGAGCTTTTCGAGGACGTCCAAGACGAACCGGGGAACGCTTTCCGGATTCACGTTCACCGGACCCGCCCTTCGTCGACCCGGACGGCGGCGCCCGTTTCGAGGAACACGATAAACGCCTCCACGGCGGGGACGCCGAGCCACCGGGCGGCGAATTTTTGGTAAAGGAGCGCCTGCCCCGCGTGCCGGACTGCTGCGGCCTTCTCCTCCCCGGATCGAACCCGGTCCGTCTTGTAGTCGACCACGAGTGCGCCCTCGCGGTCCACTGCGAGGCAGTCGATCGCCCCCTGCACGACGGGGCGGTACAGCCCGGCGCCCCCGCCGGCCGCTGCGACGCCCTCGGGAAGCTCCTCCCCGCCGAGGAGCGCCTGGACCAGGTGCGGCTCTTCGAGGCGCATGGTAAACGAAAGCTCTCGCCAAAGGCGCGGAGCCCTGATGATTCGCCTCCCGAGCGGGCTTTGGAAGAACGCGGCGATCTTGTGCGCGTCGACGGCTTCGGCCTGTTCCCGGGAGAGCACTCCCGCCCGCTCCAGGGCGCGGATCTCCGCCCCGAGCCGGACGGGGTCGGCAAGGTTCGCGGGGAGCACCCGCGAGAGCACGAGGTGGACGGCCGTTCCCCGCTCGGCCGCCGAAACGCCCGACTGCCCGAAAACCAGCAAGGGCCTTGCCATCGGGCGCCGGACAGCCTCCCACGCCTCATCCCCGTCGGGTTCGAGCGCCCGGGTGAGCTCGGTCACCGTCACTTTCGCAGGCGCCCGCGTGAGCGCCTCGAGCGGGTACGACCACCCGTACAAGCGGTCGAGTTCGCTCCACAATGCAGTCTCGCCGCCGGATTTCCCCGCGCCCGGCTCCGGAGTTTCCGAGCCGGACCCTGTGGCCGGCTCGGGAGCATCAAAGGCTGCAACGGCCGAGTGCGCTTCAGGCCCGCGGGCGACCTCTTCATTCCGGACCGCCTCCACGCCCCCGGCGGGCTCCTCTGCCCCAAGGCGCGCATTGTCCGCCTCCCGGCCCCCCCAGATGCGCACGGAAAATGCCACGTCGCAATCGGCGATCGCGCGGTCTTGAGGTTCGTAGTATTCAGGCCCCAGGTCCCCGGCACCCAGCGCACGGATCGCATCGCCCGAGCGGTGGCGTGCGAGCGCGCGTCCTATCCAGTCGAGCCACGACCGCGCCCCGAGGGCCTCGCCCGGAGTAAGCGGCCACCCCCGGCGCAAGGCCGACTCCGACCAGCGGGCTGCACGCGAGGCGAGGTCGCGGGCGCTGCCCACGAGGACCAGGCGCTCTTTGGCGCGCGTCAGCGCCACGTAAAGCAGGCGCATCTCCTCCGCCAGGGCGTCCCGCTCCGCCTGGACGGCGACCGCCCTGTGGGCGAGGCTCGGATAGCGGATGCGCCGGTGGCGGTCGATGACACAAGGGGCTACGCCGAGCCGCCGGTGGTAGGCGATCGACCGCTTCGCCTCGTCCAGGTTCCACTGCCTGTCGAGATCGGCCACGATGACCACCGGGAATTCCAATCCCTTGCTCTGGTGCACGCTGATCAACTGGACGACGTTCTCCGACTCGCCGAGCGCAGGCGGCGGGGCGATCTCCTCGCCGCTTTCCTCAAGGCCGTCGACGTAGGCGAGAAACCGGTCGAGACCCTGTGTGCGGAACTGGTCGAATCTTTTCGCCCGGTGATAGAGTCCCCAAAGATTGGCTTCCCGCTGCCGGCCCCGCGGCAGCGCGGCCGCGAAGTCGACGTACCCTGTTTCGTGGTAGATCTGCCACAAAAGCCGGGAGAGGGATTGGCGGCGCGCCGCGGTGCGCCACCGGTCGATGCGCTGCAAGAGAGCGCCGACGCGCCGGCCGAGCTCCGAATCTTTTCCGGCCGCGGCGAACACCGCGTCGGCGAACGTCCCCTCGACTTGCCCGGCACGTATTTCGGCCAGGTCACGGCTGGTCATGCCCCCGATCGGGCTGCGCAGCACGGCGGCGAGGGGGATGTCCTGCCTCGGATTGTCGAGGACGCGCAATAGGCTCAGCACCACCTCGACTTCGACCGCCGAAAAGTACCCGCTTCCGGACCGGGCGTAGACGGGGATTCCCATACTTTCGAGCACTTCCGCGAACCGGGTCGCCCGCCCCTTGGGGGAGCGCATCAAGATCGCGATATCCCGGTACGCGAAGCCGCCCCCGGCACCTTCCTCCCCGTCCACGAGGCTGCGGATGATGCGGCCGGTGACGGCCGCTTCGCGCTCCACCGCGGACAGCCCCGGCTCGCCCTCCTCGTCGTCCAAGCGCTCGATGAAGTGCACCTCGACCCGGGGTGACGGCCCTCCCGGTTCGAACTTTCCGTGCGCTCTCAAAAACGCCTCGGGGCCGTACTCGATCCCGCACGTCTCGCGCCGCATGAGCTGCCTGAAGACGTAATTGACGAACCCCACGATCTCGGGATGGCAGCGGAAGTTCGCCGAAAGGTCGATGCGGCGGTTTTCGGAATCCGCGGGGTCGGCAAACCGGTCGTGCTTCTCCTGAAAGATTTCCGGATCGGCGAGGCGAAACCGGTAGATGCTCTGCTTCACGTCGCCCACCATGAACCGGTTCCTCCTCCCGGGCTCCTGCCGGCTTACGAGGGCGATCAAGCGGTCCTGCACCGGGTTGACGTCCTGGTACTCGTCGACCAGCACCTCGTCGAAGGCGTCCCTGCACTCCGCCGCCACGCGACCCTCGTCCCGTTCCAGCACGGCGAGGGCGAGCCGCTCGAGGTCGGAAAAGTCCACGGCACCCGCCTTGCGCTTGGCGGCGGCAAACCTGCGTCCGAATTCGGCGACCAGGCCGCACAAGGACGAGACGACAGGCACCAGGAGCTCGGCGTCGCGGGCGTATTCCGCCTCCGTGCGGCAAAATGCGCCGTTCATCAAAGCGCGCACCGCCTCCTTGGCCCGATCCCACAGGGCCCGGGCGCGCTCGGCGAGGAGAGGATCGGCATCCTCACCCGGGTTCTTGAGCCGGGGCCAGGGAACGCTCCTCAGGCCCGCGACGCACGCGTCCCACTCCCCCGACTCGAGCAGCCGGGCGACCTGCTCCAGGGCGTCCCCAGCGGCGGCGAACGAGGGCTCATACGTATCCGGTCCCCGCCCCAGGGCGCACAGCGCCCGCGCCTCCCTCAAGTCGGCTAGCGCCTGCTCGACGTCGGCCAGCGCGGCGCGGCGGAGCGTCGCCTGCCAGCCCCGGAATGCGGCACCGCCGTCGCCGCCGGTCCAGGCCTCCTTCGCCCGGGCAAGCCACGCTTCGCCGTCGGGAAGGCTGCACGCGTACTCGTAGAGTTCCGCCACGATGCGGCGGAGTTCCCTGTCGTCGCGGCTCCCGCCGTAGTGGAACAAGAGGCCGTCCAGCCCGGCGATGGCCTCGCTCAGCGCACCGCCGTGCGCGTCCTCGAATAGCTCGTCCATCACGCCCGCACGGAGGAGTCCCGCCTCCTCCTGGTCCAGCACGCGAAATTGGGGATCGAGCCCGACCAGGTGGAAGTGGCGCCGCAGGATTCCAAGGCAGAAGCTGTGCAGCGTGGAGATGTTCGCCCGGCCCAGCAGCGCGAGCTGTCGTACGGCCTCCCTGGACCCCGTTTCGGCAGCGGAAAGGAGCGCCTTGCGGATGCGCTCTTTCATCTCCGCCGCGGCAGCCTCCGTGAACGTTACGACCAGCACGCGGTCGACGCTCAAAGGCCGCTCGCCGTCCAAGAGCTTGCGGATCAGCCGCTCGACCAGGACGGACGTCTTTCCCGAACCGGCCGCCGCCGAGACGAGGACGTCGGTCCCACGGGCCTCGATCGCGTCCAACTGCTCGGGCGTCCAGCGCGCCGTCGTATCAGCCGGCACGGGCATCCCCTCCTTCCGCCGCGATGCGCTCCCAGACTTCGTCCGGACGGAGCGGCCTGAGGCGCCGGTAACCCTGGGGCGGCGCCGTCGGGTCGAACTGGCAAACCGGCCGGTGTACGCAGTACGAACAAGCACGCGCCGTGCCGTGCTCGTAAGGGGCGATGCTCGTATCCCCGCTCAAAACTTGCGCGACGAGGTCGCCCGCCTTGTCGAGGACGTACTCGAGGAGCCGTTCCACGTCGTCCGGCGCCGCCGCCTCCGAGTCCGACCCGAGCGTCCCGTCCTTTTTGAAGTAGAGCGGCGCGAAGGGCGACGCGCCGGTCGAAACCGAATCCAAAAGGCGCGGCGCTACGCCGTCGTCCACGACGAGGCCGCGAGGTTTCAGGAGTTTGCGCCACTCGCCGCCCTCTTCCTCGGGGCGCTCGGCGGACGCCACAGGGTCGACCACCGGGGCGTAGAGGCACCCCGCGGGCTTCCAGCCTTGCCCGGAATTTGCGACTACGGCAAGGTAAATGAGAGCTTGGAGGTCCAGGCCGTAGAACACTTCGGAAAGGCTCAAGCGGTGCGCGCTCGACTTGTAGTCGACCACGAGGGCGTACCGCCCGTCCTCGCTTTCGTCAATCCTGTCGATCCGGCCCCGTATGAATCCTTTGTATGCGCCCTTCGATACGGCAAGGGGAGGAAGGCCGTTTCCCGGCCCGAACGGAGCTTCCAAGTGAACGGGAATGAACGCGCTCGCCCGCGAGGCGTCGGCGAGCGCCCTCAGGGTAGCCTGCACGGCAAAGAGCAGCCGCCGGGCGACGTACGCCCCTTTTGCGCTATTCCGAAAGATTGCGTACTCGCCGCGCGCAAGGAGCGCCTCGATGCTCTCGAAAGCAAGCCGATCGCACTCCTCGCCGGCGAGCTCGGAAAAAGCACGGCCCGATTCCCGAACCCGGCGCGCCGCGTCGCGCAGCGCCGCGTGCAAAAGTGTGCCGGCGAGGGCAGCGTCCATCCTCGGCTGCTCCCGCTCCGCAAGACCAAGGCCGTGTATCGCGAAGAACTTGAACGGGCATGCCGCCGCGTCCTCGAGCCCGGACGGGGATACCGAAAGCCCCCGCTCGGGGTCGACGCGGTAGATCGCCGCGACGAGGTCCCCGGGGAGCGGCTCGCTTGCATTCGTATACGAGAGCGCGCTCAAAGGGTCGATGCCGCCGGCCGGTCGCGG
>NICF_comb_assmDRAFT_10003070_pt1 | contig 12251 bp, 9 predicted proteins | sample NewIslPassag4_SG_FD_11279 | JGI IMG/M metagenome (IMG submission 11279) | reverse complement strand
TCCTGGCCACGCAGGTCAGACTCTCAATCCGCGATTGCTGTTCTTCTCGACTCGATGGGTGCCTTTCCAGATCCTGGTCTGTATCCGGCAGGTGCGTTGTCGCAAGTCTGATCAGGTCGTGGCATAGCGAGATGGCTAACTGAGAAGAGACCTGACCCGCGCCTTGAGTTTCCGGCGGATCGGAAGAGATTCTGTTAAACGGGACCAGTTCAGATCGAGTGTCAAATCGAGGCCCGATTCGAGAAAGAACCACAGCATCGGGACCTCCAATGCGCGCGACAGTTCGTACAGTCGACCGCACGTGATCGGGTTGTCCCCAGACTCATACTTGATGAGCTGCTCCCAGGAGATGCCGAGCTTGCTGGCGAGATCTTGTTGGCTCATCCCAAGCTCAACACGTCGTTGCTTAATGCGCTGGTCGACGTGCTGATCGATGGTATTCGCCTTCCTCATCGCAGAGAAACGTTTACGAGGCTCCGCCTTGTCTGGATAAATCGCCTTCCCTTGCGCGGAACTTGTGCTAGGGCATGTCTCCCTTGCCGGTGAAATAAATTTCATCGCTTGAATGATCGTGCAATTGCCTTGACAGACCGGTGCGGATTTTCTATCGGTCGATCGCGGTAGAATTTTCTACAAGTGAAATTTCTTGCAATAATCTGCGTTCCAACAAGGGAGGGCGCACAAGTGGAGGAAGCGATGAAGAGGACAATGCTGGCTACCTGTGCGGCGTTGACGATCTGTCTGGGTGCGGACGAGGTTTTCGCCCAGAGCAAGTTCCAGTGCAAACCGGGGGAGACCTACATCATGAACGTTATGGTCTCCGCACATCCCTACTGGGTGCCTGTCTATCAGGGCTTCAAGCAGGCCGCGGCGGCCATGGGCTGCAAGACCATCTTCTCAGGCACACCGGACTACGACATCACCAAGCAGATCGCTTCGTTTGAGCAGGATCTGGCCAAAAAACCCGCTGGCATCCTGCTGCATCCGATGCAGGCCGATCCGTTCATTGAGCCGATCAACGCCGCCATAGACAGCGGCGTCGCGGTGGTAACTTTTGCCGCCGACTCGCCGAAGTCGAAGCGGACCGTGTACATCACATCCGATAATGTTGCCGAGGCGAAATTCGCTGCCGAGGAAATCGTCCGGCAGGTCGGCGACAGCGCCGAGTACGCCGTGCTGGAAAATCCGGGTCAGAGCAACCATGACCTGCGGGTAACGGCGTTCATCGATTACATGACGCAGAACTATCCCAAAATGAAGCTGGTCGGCCGGCAGGCCACCAACCAGGACACCAACGCTGCCTATCGCGCGACAGCTTCGATCCTGCAGGCAAATCCCAATCTTCGTGCGATGTGGATTCCCGAAGCGGGCTCGGCGGAAGGAGCGGTTGCTGCGGTGCTAGAGGCCAAAGCCAATGTGCTGATTATCCACGCCGACATTACGCCGACCACGCTCGAGCACATTAAGGCGGGCAACATCCACATGGCGCTCAATCCCAATCAGGGCATGCAGGGCTTCATGGGATTCATCGCCACCTTCCTATCCGCCCATCCGGACATGTTCGATCCCTTCAACGACTACAAGATCTCGGGCTACAACCCGGTGCAAATTCCCTTTATCGACAACGGCTTCGCCGTGATCACGAAGGAAAACGCCGACGCCTTCGACCTCAACAAATACATGGAAGGCCGTGATCCGAGCTGAGGTGGCGCGTGCGATGCCCCGCTCGCGGGCATTGCTTCCGCACGGAGAGGAAATGCCCGCACTGCCAACCGAGGAGCCTGTCCTCGAGATTAGAAAGCTCTCGAAGTCGTTCGGGCCAATTTGGGCCCTGCACGGGGTCGACTTCGAGCTCAGGCGCGGCGAAATCCATGCGCTCGCCGGAGAGAACGGGGCGGGCAAGTCGACGCTAGTCAATATCATCGACGGCATACTTCGGCCGGACGAAGGCGAAATCTGGCTTTTCGGCGAGCCGGTGAATATCACCTCGCCTGCCGTCGCCCAGAAATACGGCATCGGTTTTGTCCATCAGGAAATTGCCCTCTGTCCCGATATCTCTGTGGCGGAAAACATCTTCATGTGCCGCACCGCGACCAGCCGCAGCTTTTTCACAGATGCGCGCGCGCTGGAACGGGAGGCGGCGGAAATCCTTAGGGATCTCGGCGACATCGATCCGGGCAGGAAAGTCGGCTCGCTGTCCATCTCGCAGCAGCAGCTGGTCGAGATCGCCAAAGCGCTTACGCTCGACTGCCGCATCCTCATCCTGGACGAGCCGACCGCAGCACTGACCGAGCGTGAAGCCCAGCTTCTCTTCCGCATCATGCGGCGGCTCGCGGCACGGGGAATTTCCATTATCTACATATCGCATCGCATGGCCGAGATCTTCAGCAATTGCGACCGGGTGACCGTGTTGCGTGATGGCCAGTACATCACAACGCTGAACATCCCCGAAACGACGCCCGACGAAGTTGTGAATGCCATGGTGGGCCGCGTCATCGGCAATTACTATCCGACGAAGCTGGCTCCCCATGAACAATCGCCTGAACCAATTCTCGAGGTGCGGGGGCTCAGCGAGAGGCGGCGCTTCCGCGATATCTCCTTCGAATTGCGGCGAGGCGAAATCCTCGGCTTCGCTGGGCTGATCGGGGCAGGGCGAAGCGAAATCGCCCGAGGCATCTGCCGGCTCGAGGGCGAGGTGACCGGCGAGATCCGGCTGCATGGGCGACGGGTCAAGGTGAGTAGCTACGCCGACAGCATTCGCGAAGGAATTGTTTACCTTTCGGAGGATCGAAAGGGCGACGGGCTGTTTCTCGATCTTCCCATCACCGCCAATGTTTCTGCCCTGCGTGTCGAGCAGGTGGCGAACGCATTCGGCATCATCGACGAACACAAAGAGTGGGAGCAGGCCGAAACCCTCGGCAAACGGCTCGGCCTCAAATGCGACCACGTCGGGCAGCCGGTCTCGGCGCTGTCCGGCGGCAACCAGCAGAAGGTCGCCCTGGCAAAGATGTTGTCGGTCGATCCTAAAGTTATCTTTCTCGATGAACCGACGCGGGGCGTCGATGTCGGTGCAAAGTCCGAAATTCATCGCATTCTGCGGAACCTTGCGCAGAACGGCGTCGGCATCGTCGTGATTTCTTCTGAACTGCCGGAGCTGATCGGCGTCTGCGACAGGATACTGGTAATACGGGAAGGACGGCTTGTCGGCGAGGTCAGCGGCGACGAAATGACGGAAAGCCGCATCATGTATCTCGCCTCAATGGGCGAACCGGGGCGATTGGCATCATGAAGAGCGATGTTTCCATCGGAGCGGCTGCTGGCGCGGACAAGCGAAGCGGGCTTGCGGCTGCAAGCGGACTCTCCCATTCGCTGAAGCGCCTACTCGGCATGCGAGAAACTGGGCTGATCCTGATCATCCTGGTGCTGTTCGCGGTAATGTCCTTCGCCTCGCCCTATTTTCTGACCTGGAACAACATGCGGGCCATGGCGATGGCCTTCGCGGTCGAGGGCATCGTCGTGGTCGGCATGACGATCCTTCTCATTTCGGGCGGCATCGACCTCTCGGTCGGTTCAGTCACGGCGCTGGCGATGGTAATCGCTGGTCTTCTGTTCCTGAGCGGCTTCGATCCGTGGATTGCGTCCCTCATTTCCATTGCCGCCTGCACCGCCATCGGCGCCACCATGGGCTTCTTCGTTACGAAGGTCGGCCTGCACCACTTCATCGTGTCGCTCGCGGTGATGGTGATCGCGCGCGGGCTTTGTTTACTAGGTACCGGTGGCAGGCCGCTGGGACTCTATACGCTGCCGCCTGAATTCAAGTTCATTGGTCAGGGATCGGTCGGCCCCATTCCGGTGGTGATCATCATCTTCGTCGTCGTGGTGGTGGTCTTCGATTTTCTGCTGCGGCGCACGACCATGTTCCGCAAAGTGTTCTATACAGGCAGCAACGAAAAGGCAGCCGCCTATTCCGGTATCCGCACCAAGAAAGTTATTTTCCTGACGACGACGCTCAGCTCGGCGCTGTGCGGAGTAGCGGGTGTCATTTATATGGCCCGTTTCGGTTCAGCGCAGCCCACTTTCGGAATCGGCATGGAACTGAACGTGATCGCCGCGGCGGTCATCGGCGGAGCCAGCCTTTCCGGCGGTATGGGCACGATTTTCGGCGCCATTCTCGGCACCGTGCTCCTGTCCGTCGTGTCGAGCTCACTGGTGCTGCTCAACGTCTCCGTCTACTGGCAGGACATCATCCGCGGCTCGATTCTGCTGTCGGCCGTGACAATCGACCATTACATCAACAAGCGGCGTGGCTGAAAGTGGCAGACAGAAAAGACGATTTCGAGGCCATAAGGCAGATTTACACGGTGCTTATGCTCCATTTTATCGAGGGGATGAAGCAAAACGAGATTTCCCAGAAAATGAATCTGTCGCCGTCTAAGGTGAATAGACTGATATCCCAGGGGAAAAAACTTGGGATGGTAAAAATCTCTATCGAAAGTCCGTTTCAGAGCCTTGTGGAGCTTGAGCGGAAACTCAAAGGTATCGGCAGGCTCTCCGATGCAGTCGTAACGCCGACCGTGTCCGGCAGCCAAGAAACGACGCTGCAGCAGGTCGGTCGCGCTGCCGGCAACCAGCTGCTGGAATCGCTGCGCGATGGGGATGTAATCGCCATTACCGGCGGCAAGGCTGTAAGCGCGGTGGTAGAAAATTTGCGCCCCGAGCGCCAATTCGATGTGACCGTCGTGCCCCTGACAGGGGGCGTGCAAGGGAAGTTCTACACCGACGTCAATCATCTCGCTTCCCGGCTTGCGGAAAAGCTGGGCGGGAGGACGATGCTGCTGCACGCGCCGCTGTTTGCCGAAAGCGCAACTCAACGCGATCTGCTTCGCGAGATGGCGCCGGTGCGCGAAGTCTTCAACCTTGGCCGAAAGGCGGCGATTGCGCTCGTCGGCATCGGATCCGTTCTCACGCCGGGATCAAGCTATTACGACCTGCATCCGCTCCCGGATCTCGACCCGGAGGAGCTCCTCCGCAAGGGTATCTGCGGCGAATTCCTTGCCCATCTCATTTGTGCCGACGGCCAAGTAGCGGATCACCCCCTGAACGAAAGATTGGTCGCCCTGTCGCCTGCTGAAATTGCGCAGTGCCGGCGAGTCATCGGTGTTGCGGCTGGGCCTGCGAAAGTCCAGCCGATCCTGGCTGCCCTGCGCGGTCGCTTCCTTCACACGCTGGTCACCGATGAGGAGACAGCGGCTCGCGCCCTCGAAGCACTGGAGCCCGTACGCAATGTCGCCTGAAACCGAGATGGAAACACATGAAATGCTGACCCGCGAGATCGGCCGTTCCGGTATTCGTGCTTCCGCAATCGGCCTTGGGACTTGGGCCATCGGCGGCTGGATGTGGGGCGGCACGGACGAGCGCGAGGCGATCGGCGCCATTAGGGCCTCGCTGGATGAAGGCGTTACCCTAATCGACACCGCGCCGGCTTATGGTCAGGGCCTTGCCGAGGAGATCGTCGGGAAGGCGATCCGCGGTCGGCGCGATAAGGTCGTGCTGGCAACCAAATGTGGCCTCGTCTGGCATACGACGAAAGGCAGGCATTTCTTCGATTATGATGGCCGTCCGGTGCACCGCTATCTCGGACGCGATGCGATTTTCTATGAAATCGAGCAAAGCCTCAGGCGGCTCGGGACCGACTACATCGACCATTACATCACGCACTGGCAGGACCCGACCACGCCCATCGAGGAGACAGTTGGCGCGCTCGAGGAGCTGAAGCGGCAAGGCAAGATCCGGTCGATCGGCGCGAGCAACGTCTCGCCGGAAGAGCTCAAGGCCTATATCGCAACTGGCCAGCTCGACGCCATTCAGGAAGAATACAGCATGATCGAACGGCGCATCGAGAAAGCGCTCCTGCCGATTTGTGCGGAGCATGGCGTCTCGGTCTTGTCCTATTCGACGCTGGCACTGGGTCTGCTCTCGGGAAAAATCGGTCCGGACCGGCAGTTCACCGGGGATGATCAGCGAAAGAACCATCCGCGCTTTTCCGTCGCCAATCGCGAGAAAGTCGCTCGCTTCATGGCGGAGATCGCGCCGATCGCCAAGGCCCATGGTGCAACCGAGGCACAGATCGTCATCGCCTGGACGCTCCAGCAGCCCGGCATCACCTTCGCGCTGTGCGGCGCGCGCAATCCGCGCCAAGCAGCGGAGAACGCGAAAGCCGGCCGCCTCCGCCTCGCATCGGATGAGCTCGCGCAGATCGACGCCGCCATTGCGCGCCATCTGACCGGGCTCGACGCGTGAACGCGATGCAGCCGGATGATGGCCGCAACGTTTCTGTCCGCCTGCAGCGCGACGCCGCCCTCAAAGCGGTGCGCAGCAATGGCGAGTTCGATGTCATCGTGCTGGGTGGCGGCATTAACGGAATCGGTGTTTTTCGCGAGCTCTCGCTGCAGAACCTAAGAGTGTTGCTCGTGGAGCGGCGGGATTTCTGCTCGGGCTGCAGTTCCGCGCCGTCGCGCATGATCCATGGAGGGCTGCGCTATTTGGAAAACGGCGAGTTCGGGCTTGTGCGCGAGTCCCTACGCGAGCGAGACGCGCTGTTGCGGAATGCGCCGCATATGGTCCGGCCGCTGCCAACCACCATTCCGATCCGCAAAGTTTTCTCCGGCATGCTCAACGGAGTGGCGGGCTTTCTCGGCCTGTCGAGCCGTCCGTCCAGCCGCGGCGCACTGCCGATCAAAATCGGGCTCATGCTGTATGACTGGAACACGCGTCACCGCCGACTCCTGCCAAGACACAAATTCCGCGGGGCACGCGAGACGCTTGCGCGCTGGCCGAAGCTCAATCCGCACCTGCGTTTTTCTGCCACCTATTTCGATGCGTGGATCTCCTATCCCGAGCGGCTCTGCATCGAGCTTCTCCTCGATACTGCGCGCATGGCACCGCGTTCGGTGGCGCTGAACTACGCTGAAATCAAACGTTCGGGCGACGGATTTCTGCTAGCCGACCGGACGAACGGCGAAACGATGGAGGTGCGCGCGCGCGCCATCGTCAACGCCACAGGGGCCTGGCTCGACGAGGCGAGGGCCAGTCTTGCGAACGGGAAGCCGCCGCAGGAGAGGTTCGTCGCCGGGACCAAGGGCTCGCATCTCATCATCGACAATGCGGAACTCCGCGAGGCGCTCGGCGGGCACATGATCTTCTTCGAGAATGAGGACGGGCGGGTCTGCATCCTCTTTCCCTATCTCGGCAAGGTTCTGGCCGGGGCGACGGATATTCGCGTCGACACGCCGGACCGCGTGCGGTGCGAGCCGGAGGAGCGCGAATACATTCTCGGGGCGATCCGGGAAGTTTTTCCCGACATCCGCGTGCGGGAGGAGGAGATCGTTTTCAGCTTCAGCGGCATCCGTCCTTTGCCGAAGAGCGATCACGAGTTCACGGGCCGCATTCCCCGGAGCCACTACATCCGGCGCGAGGACGGGCCGGTGCCGCAGTTCTGCATGATTGGGGGAAAGTGGACGACGTTCCGCGCCTTTGCTGAACAGGCCACGGATGCCGTGCTGGCCGAGCTCGGACAACCACGCATCCGTGGCACGCTCGACCTTCAGATAGGTGGCGGTGCGAATTTTCCCTCTTCGCAAGAAGAGCTCGAGCGAAGGCTGGTTGAGGAACACGGCATCTCGACGCGTCGCGCTGCCTGGCTCGCCGGCGCTTATGGAGCGTGGGCAGAGGAAGTGCTCTCCTTCTGCCGCGGGCGAGACGACGACAGGCCGCTTTCCGAGGGCACAGAAATTTCTGAGGCGGAGATTGCATGGCTGGCTCGGAGCGAAATGGCGGTCGAGCTTGAGGACATGCTGCTACGCCGCACGCCGCTCGCCATTCGCGGCGAGCTCTCGCTCGCGATCGTCCACCGCGTCGCAGAGGTGATGGCCGCGCAACTCGGCTGGAGCGAAAGCCGCCGGCAGGAAGAGATCGATCGGTTCCTATACAACCTCGAAACCTATCACGGCGTCTCGCGCGAGACGCTCGAAAGGCGTTCACTCCAAGGGAGCCTGCAATGCGAATAAGCACCAAGGCGCGAATGAACCGCCTGTTCAATCAAGGAGGGTGCCTCGACGTCGCGGTCGATCACGGAGTCTGCAACGAGCCGAGCTTTCTCGTGGGGCTCGAGGATATGCCGCGCGTCGTCGATATGCTGGTCAAGGCACGGCCCGACGCCATTCAGATGACCTACGGTCAAGCGGACCTGCTGCAGAGCCGCCCGGAACGGGACAAGCCGGCGCTGGTCATGCGTCTCGATATGGGCAATCCGTACAATTCCGTGCGCCACCGCGTCATGTGGTGCGAGCTGCAGAATTACGAGGAGCCGCTGATTGGCGCCCTCGAGCTGGATGCTGCCTGCGTTGTGGTCAACTTATTCATGCTGCCGGACGAGCCTGATCTTTTTCGGCAATGCGTGCGCAATATCGCCCGCGTGCGCGCCGACTGCCACCGCTATGGCATGCCGCTGATGATCGAGCCCCTCGTCATGCTGCCCAATGATGTGCGTGGCGGCTATCAGGTGGACGGCAATGCCGAGAAGATAGTCACGCTGGTGCGGGTCGCCGCGGAAATGGGCGCTGACATTATCAAGGCCGACCCGACGGAAAATCCGGAAGACTTCCATCGTGTCGTCGAGGCAGCGCGCGTGCCGGTTCTGGTGCGCGGCGGGGGCAAGGAAGACCTAAAGACGGTGCTGGAGCGTTCCGCAGTGCTCATGCGCCAGGGCGCAAAGGGTATGGTCTACGGGCGCAATGTCTATCAGCATCCCAACCCAAGCTCGGTGGTAAGAGCTTTGATGGCTATCGTCCATGATGGGGCGGGCGGCGAAGAGGCGTGGGATATCTATAACCGTGCGTGAGAGAGGCACGTTCCTTCTCGGACTGGACGCGGGCAACACGGTCGTGAAGGCCGTGCTGTTCGACGCCGCTGGCCGGCAGCTGGCCTGGCACGCAGTGGACGGAGCGACGCACAAGCCGGGGCCGGGCATGGTCGAGCGCTCCGTGCCGGAACTCTGGGAGAATGCGCAGGTCGCCATTGCCGGATGTATCGAACGCGCCGGAGTTGATCCGCGTGACATCGCCGCCATTGGAACAGCGGGTCACGGCAACGGGCTTTATCTTTTGGATCCTGAAGGACAAGCGCTGATCGGCATCCAGTCGCTGGACACACGTGCGGCAAGCCTTGCCGAAGAACTCGACGCGCGCATCGGCGGAAAGGTGCACGCCATCAGCCTGCAGCGGCCCTGGCCGTCGCAGACGCTAGTGCTGCTTGCCTGGGTGAAGCGGCACCTGCCGGAGGTCTATGCGCGCGCGGCGACCGTGCTTTTCGCCAAGGATGTGCTGACTTGGAAGCTGACGGGCGAGCGCATTTCCGAGATTTCGGACATGTCGGGAGCCGGCGTGCTACGCCTGCCGGAATGCCGCTACGATCAGGAGTTGTTGGAGCTTTACGGGCTGGGGGATGCCTGGCGCCTGTTGCCCCCGCTGCATCTGCCGACTGACAGGATCGGGGCCGTCACGCTGGAGGCAGCGCGGGCGACGGGACTGGCGGAGGGAACGCCCGTGTTCGCCGGATATTTCGACGTGGTCGCTTCCGCCCTCGGCTCGGGGGTCGCGCGGGACGGTGAAGCCTCCATCGTCGCTGGAAGCTGGTCAATCAACCAGGTTTTTTCGCGGGAGCCTGTTCGCGACGAACGTGTGTTCATGGTCGCCGCCTATGGTCCCGGCCGGTTCGTGAACATGGACAACAGCGCCACCTCCTGTGCGAACCTCGAATGGTATGTCCGCACTCTGATCGAGCGTGACGGATATGCCGGGGATCCTTTCGCGCTGGTGGACGATCTCGTCGGAAAGACGGCGCCCGCGCCAAACGATCCGCTCTTTCATCCGTTTCTTTACGGCGGCAGGCTCGGAGCGCATTTTCGTGGCGGTTTTTTCGGTCTTGCCGGTTGGCACACCGAGGGGCACATGCTGCGCGCGGTCCTCGAAGGGGTCATGTTTGAGCATCGACGGCATGTGGAGGTGCTGAAGCAAGCCGGGGTCGCGTTTTCGCGCGCCATTCTTTCGGGCGGCGGATCGCGTTCGCCGCACTGGCCTCAAATTTTTGCGGACGGGCTTGGATCCGAGATCAGTGTCGCGGAGTCTCGCGAGACGGGAGCGCTGGGCGCCGCCATGGGCGCTGCGGTAGGGGTCGGCATGTACGGCGATGTGGAGAAAGCGGTCGCCGCGATGGCGCGGCTGGCGGCCACCTACAGACCCGATCCAGCAATGCGCGCTCATTATGACCGTCGTTATTCGCTCTGGACCCGGCTAAACGCTGCTTTGGATCCATTCTGGCGGGAATTTGCGCGATGCGGAGCGGTGGCGTGAAGTTTGAGGGTCGATAGACGGTCGCTTTGTACGAGATCTGGGATAACAAGATCGAACGGTCGATCTCCCGTCCTTCAGCTGTACTTACCCCAACCGGGCGTCGTTCCACAGGTTTCGAGGTTTTCGCCGATGCGCCCGGGCAGTGTGAAGCTGCCCGGGCGCCAGATCGTTCGCTTCATCTCACCCGGTGACGCGCTCAATCACGACCGGGACAGGCCGGCATATTGTGTTGCACACTGGCGAATGCTGCTGAGCGTACGCGAGTAAGTCCTCGCACGACCGGGCTTACCCCAGGCGCCTACCGGCGCATGTTCCGACCGTTGAACGCAGCTTCAGCGCAAATCGAGAGGTGATGTCGCCCGGACTGCACGACATCGATGACCCACGAATCCAAGCTCGGTGAGTGGCGTTGCGGAAGCGATGGTTGGTGACTATTCCGGCGAGGTAGGCTGCGCTGTACCCTTGCACCGGCCCGATCCCGCTTTGATTTACGCGGCCCGAACGTCTCACATGCAACGGGGGTGGGCGGCGATAGGGCGAAGGTCGGAAAATTCTTGCAAATCAATACTGGCGGAGACGGGGGGATTCGAACCCCCGATACGCCTTTTGGGCGTATAACGGTTTAGCAAACCGCCGCCTTCAGCCACTCGGCCACGTCTCCCCTCGAACGGCACAGGCCCTTAGCATGGTAGCGGACCGCAGGTAAACCCGAAAGTGGGGCCGCTTTCAATCCGTTCAAGACGCCGCCTGTGATTGTACAAGGCTGCAGGACCAACCCTCGGGCTGGCGACCACGTCACCCATCCCCCGTTCGCGCCGAAAGGTCGGCTGGCTGCCACTCTGCGTGACAACTCCGAACAGGGTCCGGACGGGTAGCAACACAGCCGCGGGCTCTGCCTGAATGGCATTACTCCACGTTGGTGTGCTTGTACTTCTCCAGCAGGCGCCGTGGCTTCCTCAGGGCGTCACGGCGGAAGGGATCGCCAAGCTCCTGCGTCACCATCATCTCGATGACGGTCGTCTTGCCCTGCTTCATCTGGGCATCGACCGCCTTTTCGAGCGCCTCGCCCACCTGTTCGAGGTTGCTGACAGTGACACCCTCGGCGCCGAGCGAGCGGGCGACCTCCGCCCAGGACGGGTTCTTGAGGTCCACGCCCTCGAAGCGGCGATTGTAGAAGTCCACCTGGTTCTTCTTCTCCGCGCCCCACTGCTTGTTGTGGAAGACGACAGCGGTGACGGGAATGTTCTCGCGCACGCAAGTGAGGATCTCGCCGAAGCTCATGCCCCAGGCGCCGTCGCCCACATAGGCGATGGCCGGACGCTCCGGGCAGGCCACCTTGGCGCCGATGATGGTCGGCAGGGCGTACCCGCAGTTGCCGAAGCTCATGGCCGCGAACATGCTCGGTGCCTGGTTGAACCGCAGATAGCTGTTCGAGACCGAGCAAATGTTGCCGATGTCGGTCGAGACCATGGCGTTCTTCGGCAAGGCCTTCTCGAGCTCGCGCAGCATCTGGCGCGGGTGCATGTAAGGAGAGTCCTTCGCGACCTCGAGGCTCCAGGGATCGCGCTCATGCGTCCACTCTGAGAGCTCCTTTTCCCAGGCGTCCTTCTCGGCCTTGATCTTCTGCAACCGCTCCGAGGCGTTCCGGCGCGCAACGGGATCGCGGTTGGCGAGGCGATGATGTAATGCTCTGGCGGCCGCTTTCGCATCCCCGACGATGCCGACGGAGATCTGCTTCACAAGGCCCAGCATGCGGTGGTCAGTGTCGACCTGGATGATCTTCGCATTCCTGGGCCAGTAGTCGAGGCCGTACTGCGGCAGGGTGCCGAACGGCCCGAGTCG
>NICF_comb_assmDRAFT_10003069_pt1 | contig 12256 bp, 12 predicted proteins | sample NewIslPassag4_SG_FD_11279 | JGI IMG/M metagenome (IMG submission 11279) | reverse complement strand
CCCCACAAGGCCCTCGACTACCAGACCCCAGCCGCGTACGCTCACCAGCGGAGCCTCCAGTCTCAGATGACCTGAACCCCTACAACTCGTTGACAACGTTTGTTGCAGAGCCGTATCCTCCTACAACAGTCCGTGTAACGACCGATGGCAACGTGAGGTTCGGCCGAGGCGTACCCCGGCGCCCAGGTCTCTCGTCACCGCCACGGCGGCAGGAGGTGCGGGATGGGTCAGCGTCCAGCGCTGCTCCGCAAGTTCGTCACTGTTCTGCTCGTGCTCCTCTGGGGCGCCTCCGGCGCCCTGGCACAGCAGGCGCTCTCGTTCACGCTCGACACGACCGAGAACCGCGCGCCCGAGATCCAGGCGATCGCCGCGATGCTCGCCGAGATCGGCGTCGACGCCCAGGTGCGCGTGTGGCAGTCGGCGGTGCTGGTCGAGGAGATGCAGGCGGGCAACCGCTCGGCGTCGACCGGCGACTGGGGCTCCGCCTACTTCGACCCCTTCGACCTGGCGGTCCCGAAGTTCGGCACGAACGCCAGGGGCAACAGGTCCTTCTACTCGAACCCGCGCGTCGACGAGCTGTTCCAGATCGCGTCCACGACCCTCGACGACGGGGCGCGCCGCGAGGCCTACTTCGAGGCCCAGCGCATCCTCTTCGAGGACGCGCCGTGGGTCTTCGGCTACGTCCTGCAGAACATCGAGGCCGCCAGCGACGCCGTCCAGGGCTGGCGCCCCGCCGCCGACAACAGCGAGAGCATGCACGACGCGTGGGTAGAGGGCTCCGACACCCTCGTCGTGGGCATGCGCACCGACAACCTGCTGACCTTCGACCCGGCGATGTTCCGCAGCCGCGAGACCGAGGCGGTGCTGCGCAACATCTTCGACTCGCTGGTCTTCCGGACCCACGAGGGCGAGGTCATCCCCTGGCTCGCCCACACCTGGCGGGCGCTCGACGACACCACCTTCGAGTTCGAGCTCGTCGAGGGCGTCACGTTCCACAACGGCGAGCCGCTCACGGCCGAGGACGTGGTGTTCACGTTCGAGCGCATCCTCACCGAGGGCGGCGTGGGCGGCCAGACGAGCCCGCGCGCCGGCCTGCTCGGCCCGATCGACCGCGTCGAGGCCGTCGACGACCACACGGTGCGCTTCCACTACCGTGAGACGTTCCCGCAGCGGCTGCTGGAGCAGGCGCTGGTGCACTTCCAGATCGTCCCCAAGGACCACGTCGAGGCGGTCGGCGTCGAGGAGTTCGCGCGCCACCCCGTGGGCTCCGGCCCGTACGTGTTCGTCAGCGGCAGCATCGACTCGCAGGTGACGCTGCGCCGCAACCCGGACTACTGGCACGGCGCCCCGCGGCTCGAGACGCTGGTGTTCCGGATGATGCCCGAGCCGTCCACGCGCGTCGCCGCGCTCCTCTCGGGCGAGGTCCACATCATCCAGGAGGTGCCCGGCGACCTCGTCGAGCGCATCGACGCGGCGCCCGGCGTCTCGGTCCACACCGCCCCCGGCACGCGCGCGTACTTCATCGAGCTGAACGTCTCCAAGCCGCCGTTCGACGACGTCCGCGTGCGCCAGGCCCTCAACTACGCGATCGACTGGGAGAACATCCTGTCGAACATCTACCGCGGCTACGGCCAGAGGCTCTCCACGGGCTTCCTGCCCTCGGGCTTCGGGTTCGACCCCGACCTCGAGCCGTACCCGTACGACCCCGAGCGCGCCCGCGAGCTGCTGCGGGAGGCCGGCTACGCCGTCCGCTGAGCGCTCGGTAGCGAAGGCCCTCTGAGGCCGTCAGTACCCGCGCCGTTGCTCGCCACCGTCCTCACGTGGCGAGCAACGGCTAACCTCGGTCTCGGAGCGATAGCAGCGCCTATCTAGCAAGGACTGGATTTGAGCAAGGTCATCAAGCGCCTGGCCGCCGCGGTCCCCGTGGCCCTCGGCGTGGCGATCGTCGCCTTCCTCTTCCTGCGGTTCCTGCCGGGCGACCCCGTCGAGATCATGCTGGGCGACACGAACGTCACCCAGCAGCAGATCGACGCCCTGCGGCGGGAGATGAACCTCGACAAGCCGCTGCTGGAGCAGCTCTGGCTGTTCCTCGCGGGCGTCGCGCGGGGCGACCTCGGCTACAGCCTCGTCAAGAACCAGCCGGTGGCCAAGCTCATCCTCGACACGCTGCCGGCCACGATCGAGCTGACCTTCTTCACGGTCCTCGTCGCGATCGTCATCGCCCTGCCGGTCGGCATCGTCAGCGCGCTGAGGGCGGGCTCGTGGCTCGACCGCCTCGTCCTGGGCACGACCCTCGTGGGCGTCAGCATGCCCGCCTTCTGGTTCGGCCTGCTCCTGATCCTGCTCTTCTCGGTCGAGCTCGGCGTCCTGCCCACGTCTGGCCGCATCCCCGCCGGCGTGCTCGTGGAGGCCCGGACGGGGTTCATGCTCCTCGACACCCTGCTCGCCGGCGACCTGCGGGCCTTCGGCGCGGCGCTGCGCCACCTGGTGCTGCCCTCCGTGACGCTCGGCGTCGTGTTCTCGGTCGTGCTGGCGCGGGTGGTGCGGAGCTCCATGGTCGAGGTGATGGGCCGCGACTACGTCACCACGGCCCGCTCGAAGGGCCTGCCCGAGCGGGTGGTCGTGATCAAGCACGCGCTGCGCAACGCGCTGATCCCCGCCCTCACCGTCACCGGCCTGCAGATCGGCGAGCTGCTGGGCGGGAACATGATCGTCGAGACGATCTTCTCCTGGCCGGGTCTGGGACGGCTGGTGGTCAGCTCGATCTTCGCGCGCGACTACGTCGTCGTGCAGGCGTCGGTGATGCTCTACGCCCTCACCTACGTCGCCGTGAACCTCGTCGTGGACGTCCTCTACACCTACCTGAACCCGAGGATCGAGCTGTGAGCCGGCCGGGCACCGCCGAAGCGCGCGCACCCGGCGGCGGGGCCGGAGGCGGAGCGGTGGGCGGCGACGCCGCGGCGCTGGCCCGCGAGGCCGTCGGACGCGGCAGCGGCGGGCCGCTGCCGCTGTTCCTGCAGGTGGCGCGCAGGGTGCTGCGCTCGCCTGTCGGTGCCGTGAGCGCCGCCGTGATCCTCGTCTACGTCGTGATGGCCGTGTTCGCTCCGGCGATCGCGCCCTACGCGCCCGACGCCACCGACCTCGGCGCCAGGCTGAGGCCCCCCTCGCCCGAGCACCGCTTCGGCACCGACGGCCTGGGACGCGACATCCTCACGCGCGTGATCTACGGCGCGCGCATCAGCCTCCTGGTCGGCTCGCTCACGGTGCTGATCACCGCCACGTTCGGCACCGTCCTGGGCGTGCTGGGCGGGTTCTACCGCGGCGCCTTCGACGCCATCAGCGGCCGCCTCACCGAGCTGCTCCTGGCGTTCCCCTACCTGATCTTCGCGATCGGCATGATGGCCTTCCTCGGTCCCGGCTTCGCGAACCTCGTGCTGGCGCTGTCGCTGAAGGGCTGGGTCGAGTTCTACCGCCTCGCCCGCGGCGAGACGCTCGACCAGGCGGGCCGCGAGTACGTAGAGGCGTCGCGCGCCCTCGGCCAGCGCAGCCTGCGCACGCTGTTCCGCGAGGTCCTGCCGAACGTGCTGCCGTCGATACTCGTCCTCGCGACCCTGCGGGTCGGCTACTTCATGGTGCTCGAGGCCTCGCTGTCGTTCCTCGGCGTCGGCATCCCGCCGACGATCCCCGCCTGGGGCTCGATGATCGCCGAGGGCCGCAACGTGCTGTTCATCGCCTGGTGGGTGAGCACCCTGCCGGGCCTCGCGCTGCTCGTGCTCGTGCTCGCGATCAACCTCCTCGGGGACAGGCTCCAGGAGGCGTTCGACCCGAAGAGGAGGAACCGCTAGTGCGCCAGCGTCCCAGGGTAGGCATCACCGTCCACCTCGGCAGCGTCGAGAGGCACGGCCGCGACGAGCCGCGCTTCGAGCTCACGGCGCGCTACGCCCAGGCCGTGCGCGAGGCGGGAGGGCTCCCGCTGATGGTGCCGACCGACTCGGCGGAGGGGCTCGAGGAGACGCTGGACGCCCTCGACGGCCTGCTCCTCAGCGGGGGCGGGAGCCTGCCGGCCGCCTACTTCCAGGAGAACCCTGACCCGACCCTGCGGCAGACGAACCCCGTGCGCTACGACGTCGAGGTGGCGCTGGTGCGGGCGGCGTGGGCGCGCGGCATGCCGCTCCTCGGCATCTGCCGCGGCCACCAGACGATCGCCGAGGCGTTGGGCGGCGAGCTGGTCCGCGACGTGCGCCGGCAGGGCAGCCCCGAGCACTACCAGGGCGAGGCCCCCGAGGTGCGCACTCACGCCCTCGCGGTCGAGGAGGGCTCGCGGCTCGCGCGTCTCGTCGGCGCGGCGACCGCGGTGAACAGCTTCCACCGGCAGGCGGTCAGCCGGCCGCCCGAGGGCTGGCGGGCCGTGGCGCGCTCGCCCGACGGACTCGTCGAGGCGATCGAGGCCGAGCGCGGCTTCGGCGTCGGCTGCCAGTTCCACCCCGAGTGGCTGTTCGACGAGCCCGGGTTCGCGCGGCTCTTCGAGGAGTTCGTGGCGGCGTGCGCCCAGTACGCGGAGGGGCGGGCGGGGACCCCCGCGCTGGCGGGCTGAGGCTGAGGCGCCGCCCGGCCGCACGGCCGGGCCCCTCGCGCTACAGGTTGAACCTGCTCCAGGCGCGCTCGGCCGCGGCGAGGCGCTCGCGGGCGCCGGGCACCATCCCCTCGACCAGCGTGAGCAGCGCGTGGCTCACGGAGACGAGGGCCGTGTACGAGTCGAGCACGCCCGTGCTGGCGACGAACGCGCGCAGCACGGGTATCCCCGCCGGCACGTTGGGGCCGGGGCTCGCGTCGGTCAGCACCGTCGCGGGCACGTCCGCGCTCACGAGGTGGTTCAGGGTGCGCTGGACCTCGGCCGAGTGGCGCCTCAGCGAGACCACGAGCACGAAGTCGTCCGGAGTGAGGTCGAAGAGCTGGTCGATGCTCGTGCCGCCCGGGGCGGGCGCGCAGTCGACGAGCTCGCGCATCGTGCGCAGCACCAGGGCGATGTGCAGCGCCAGCGGGTACGAGAACCGCCGACCGAACACGAGCACGCGCCGCGCCTCGGCGATGCGGCGCGCCGTCGCCTCGAGGGTGGCGACGTCGAGGCTCGTGTAGCTCCGCTGCAGGTTCGACAGCTCGCGCTGGTAGAGGTCCTGCAGGGTGAAGTCACCGTCCTGGCCGGGCTCGGTGAGGACCAGGTCGGCGTGCGCCCCCACCGACTGCAGGTAGGCGGCGCGGGCGCTCTCCTGCAGCTCCGGGTAGCCCTCGAAGCCGATCTTCTGCGCGAAGCGCACGACGGTGGAGCGGTGCACGCCGACCTCGTCGGCGAGCTGGCTCGACGAGGCGTACGCCCACCTGTCGAGGTGCTCGACCATGTGCGCGGCGAGGCGCTCCTCCTGCGCCGTGAGCGACTGGGCCGCGGCCTCGAGGCGCGCGAAGAGCTCGGCGTGGGCGTTGTTCGCGGCCCGGCCGCTCGTCCCGCTCATCCCTCCGAGACTACCGGAACCTCGATGTCGAGCAGCGGAGCGTACTGCTGCGAGCCGAAGATGTCCGGGTCGCCGGGGCTGCCGCTGGGACGCGACCGCAGGATCGTGAACTTGATCGCGTAGGCCGGGTCGAAGGTCACGAAGTCGGTGATGCGCGACTCGCTGATGCCGTAGAGCCGCGCCACCGACTCGCGCGTCAGCACGCCGGAGCGCTTGACGAGCTCGTAGTTCTCGCGGTCCTGGAAGATCACGTCGAAGGTGATGCGGTCGACGCCGGCGTTCTTGCTGCGGACCGTCTTCGCTAGCTCGGCCAGGCGCCTGGTGGCTACGGGCCGGGCGGCGCCGGCGGCGGGCGCGCCCATCGCGTCCTCGCCAGCGCCGCTCACGACACGACCTCCTCGCGCTCGGGCGCGCCCGACACCTCGACGGTGTGGAGCTCGAACAGCTCGAGCGGGTCGTCGACGCGCAGCGTGTGGTTCAGCGTCCAGCGGTAGGCGGGGCTCACGCGCACGACCTCGTCGATCGGGAACGCGACGCCGCCGGCCGTGCCCTTCACGTCGGGCAGGCGCGCGTAGAACATCTGCCGCGTGCCCATCAGCGTCACCTCCTCGGCCATCTCGGCCGTGGGCGCGACGCCGAACACGAGGACGCCCAGCTCGTGCGCCGGCTCGTGGCGCAGCGGCTCGAGCTCGCCCATCACGCCGTCTCGGCCGTAGACGAGGTAGTGCAGCTCGTACCCCGCCTGCTCGGGAGGGCCGAAGCGCTCCTCGACCTGCTTGCGCGCCCAGGCGATCACGTCGTCGATGCGCGACACCGTGTACGGGTCGCGCACGCCGGCGAAGCCCATGTACCGCTCGCCGACCTTACCCGCGCCCTCGAGCTTCACGCGCAGCTCCGGCGAGGGCACGAACTTGGGTCCCGTGACGCGCGTGGTCTTCTCGTCCCACTGCTCGTAGCGGCACCCGGACATGTCGAGCGTCCCGCCGGCGAAGTGCTCGTAGTAGGGGTTCGAGCGCTCGTACATCGCGTGCCCGGCCACCGAGGCGGGGGTGCAGCGCTGGTACGGGCTCATCGCCGTGACCTTCACGTCCTCGTGGCTGATCTCGCCGATCACGGTCTCCTTGCCCGCGTACGGCTCGGCGTTGAACGAGGCGCACTCGAGCACCTTGCCGAGGTAGTAGGAGAGCGCCTCGGGGAAGCCGGCGCGGAGCGCGGGCGCGGCGAAGATCGCGGCGTCGGAGCTGCGGCCGCCGATGATCACCTCGGCGCCGCGGTTCAGCAGCTCGATGTACGGGTGCACGCCGGCGACGGCCACGATGCGGTCCGTGGCCTCGAGCTCCTCGGCGGTGAGCGGCCCGCGCCCGTCGAGGCCCTCCACGACCTCGCCGGCGGCCATCTTGGCGCCCACCTTCTCCTTGGGGACCTCGGAGTAGAAGTAGCCGAGGCGGAACGGCGCCAGGCGGTGCTGGCGCGCGATGTCGCGGATCATCTCCACGAACATGTCGACGCGGCTGTTCGAGCCCGTGTCGCCGGCGGAGCCGATGATCATCGGCACGCCCAGCTTCCGCGCGGCCAGCAGCATCTTCTCGAGGTCGTGCCGCTGCCACTCCTTCGGCGACGTCGACACGTCGCTGCCCAGGGGCACCGGGCCGATGTCGTCGGACCCCGAGTCGGCGAGGATGAAGTCCGGCCTGGTGGCGACCCCGAGCTCGAAGCTCTCGACCTTGAGCGGCGCGAAGCCGAGGTGCCCGTTGGGGCACAGGAACCGCAGCGTCGGTCTGCCCATCATGCGTCCTTCCGAGGCCCCCGCGCCGCCGGAGCGCGTCGCGACCGGCCCTGGCGGGGCACGGTCGCGCTGGCGCGCGGCTTCCCAACTTGTGTTGCGGACGCCTCTCTCGTGACACCAATTGTTGCACGAACCGCGCGGGCGCGCCACGGGTGGCGGCGCGCCGGCGGCTCAGGGCTCGGCTCTCGCCAGCTTGGACGGCCACCAGACGCGCCGGCCGACGTCGAGCGCGAGCGCCGGCACGAGCAGGGAACGCACCACGAAGGTGTCGAGCAGGACGCCGAACGCGACGATGAAGGCGAGCTGCGCCAGGAACAGCACGGGGATCACGCCCAGGGCCGCGAACGTGGCCGCCAGGACCACGCCGGCGGAGGTGATCACGCCGCCGGTGACGACGAGCCCCCTGAGCACGCCGCGCCGCGTGCCGACCTTCAGCGCCTCCTCGCGGACGCGCGTCATCAGGAAGATGTTGTAGTCGATGCCCAAGGCCACGAGGAACACGAAGCCGTAGAGCGGCACCGCCGGGTCGGCGCCGGGGAAGCCGAAGACCCCGTCGAAGACGAGGGCGGAGACGCCCATCGTGGCGCCGAACGAGAGCACCGTCGTCAGGACCAGCAGCACGGGCGCCACCACCGCGCGCAGCAGGACCATCAGGATCAGCGTGATCACCCCCAGGACGACGGGGATGATCAGGTTCCGGTCGTGCACCGAGGCCTGCGCCGTGTCGATGGCCGTGGCCGTGACGCCTCCCACCGCGGCCCCGCCGCCCAGCGTCGCCGCCAGCTCGGTGCGCAGCGCGCGCACCGTGGCCACCGCCTCGTCGGAGTCGGCGGGGTCGGCCAGCGTGCCCTGCAGGAGCACGTTGCCGTCGACGACCGTGGGCTCCGGCGCCGGCGCGCCGGGGCGGGCGGCGGCGACCCCGTCGGCGGTGACGTTCGCGGTGCCGGTGAACGAGCCGGGCGCGGTGACGGCCACGCGCGCGATGCCGGGCGAGGCCAGCATCGCGTCGGCGGCGGCCTGCATCTCCTCGGCCGGGACGAGCACGTAGACAGGGCTGCCGGCGCCGCCAGGGAAGTGCTGGGCCAGCAGCTCCTGGCCGGTCTTGGCCTCGGACCCGCCGAGGATCAGCTCGGACTGCGGGACGCCGCCCGCCCGGAGCTGCGTGGCGCCGAGCGTGGCGAGCGCGAGCACCGCGGTCGTGGCCACCCAGACCGCGCGCGGGCGCCTCGCGACGAACGCCGCCAGCCGCGCCCACCAGCCGGTGGGGGCGGCTGGCGCCTGCGCGGCGCCGGTCGTGGCGGCCGGGGCCTGCGCGGCGCCGGTCGGGGCGTCCGTGCCCGCGAGCGCCGCGGCTTCCAGCGCGTCGGCTGCCAACGCTTCGCCTTCGAACGCGGGCCGGCGCGGCCAGAAGACCGCGCGGCCGAGCGCGTAGAGGACCGCCGGCAGGAACGTGAGCGCGGCGAGCATCGCCAGCGCGATGCCGATCGCCGTCACCGGCCCGAGGGCCGAGTTCGAGCGCAGGTCGGAGAGGAGCAGGCAGAGCAGGCCGGCGATGACCGTGCCGCCGGAGGCGAGGATCGGCTCGATCGAGCCGCGCAGCGCGCGCTTGATCGCGGTCAGGGCGTCCTGCGCGTTCTTCAGCTCCTCCCGGTAGCGCGCGACCAGCAGCAGCGAGTAGTCGGTCGCGGCGCCGATCACGAGGATGAAGAGGATCCCCTGCGTCTGCCCCGAGAGGAGCAGCAGGCCGGCCTTCGCCAGCCACCACACCAAGAGCAGCGCGGCGCAGAGGGCGAAGAGGCTCGTGCCGAGTACCGCCAGCGGCAGGAGGGCCGAGCGGTAGACGAGCACGAGGATCGCCGCGACGGCGACCAGGGCGACGACGAGCAGCAGCCCGTCGATGCCGCCGAACGCGCTCACCAGCGCCGCGCTGAAGCCGGCGGGGCCCGTGACGTGGACGCTCACGCCCGCGGGCAGGTCGCTCCGTAGCGCCGAGCCCAGCGCGGCGACGTGCGCGGCCAGCTCGTCGTCGGCGACGACGGGCACGAACGCCTGCGCGGCGAGGCCGTCCTCGGACGGGATCGCCGGCGAGGTCGCGCCGGCCACGCCCTCGAGCTCGGCCGCGGCGGCGAGGCCCTCGCTCAACGCGGCGAGCTGCTCTTGCGTCAGCGGCGAGTCGGAGGTGAACACGACGACGGCGGGCACCGAGCCGGTGCCCACGAACTCGCCGAGCAGGCGCTGCACGGTAGTGGCCTCGGCCGAGTCGGGGAGGTAGGCGGTGGGGTCGTTGCTGGAGACCTCGTCGACCCGGCCGAAGTACGGCCCGCCGACGGCGGACACTGCCAGCCAGGCGGCGATCACGACGCCGGGCAGGAGGACCCTGAGCCAGCGCGGCGCGCCCGACGCGGCGACCGGGCGCGTGAGGGTGGAGGCCGCGCTCACGCGCGTACGTCCGTGTGGGTGGCGGCCTCGTCGCGGCCGGCCGGTCTGGCTGTTTCCTGCGCCGTGGCCAGGACCGGCAGGGAGGCCATGAGGACCGCGCGTCGCTTCTCGTTCATGTTCGGCGCCTCTCCGTGCTCGCACTCCGGCCCCGCAGGCGTACCCTGTACACAGCCGGTACAAAGACAGTACACGATGGGCGGCGGGGAAGTGCGGCATCGCGTCACGTTGGTCTCGGTTACCGGCGCGCTGGCGCGTCATGCGGCGCACTCGGCCGTGCTATAACCCTGCGAGGGGACGAACAAGGTTTGTCCAAGTAGGGAGCTTCCGATGGTCGGCAAGTACACGGTGGGAGAGGTCGAGGAGCGCACCGGCGTTCCGGCGAGCTCGCTGCGTCAATGGGAGCGGCGCTATGGCTTCCCCGCCCCGGAGCGCTCGCCGAGCGGCTACCGCTACTACAGCGAGTCCGACCTGGCCGCGATCGTCCGCATGCGCGACCTCATAGCCGAGGGCGTGCCGGCCTCGCGCGCCGCGGCGACGGTCAAGCAGGAGCGGGCGGTGGCCGAGCAGGCGCGCCCCACCCCGGACCTGGCGAGGGAGCTGGCTTCCGAGCTGATCGCCCTCGACGCCGACGGGGCCGAGCGCGTCCTGGCCGAGGCCGTCGCCCTCTACCCCGTCGACGTCGTCCTGCTCGAGGTGGTGCGGGCCGCCCTGGTGCGCGTCGGCGACATGTGGCACGCCGGCGAGGTAAGCGTCGCCACCGAGCACTTCGCCAGCAACGTCGTGCAGGCGCGACTGCGCGCGCTGCTGGCGATGCTGCCCGACCGCGAGGGCGGCCCGAGCGTCGTGGTGGCTTGCGCCCCCGGCGAGCAGCACGAGATGGGCGCCTTGGTGCTGGCGGTGCTCCTGCGGCGCGCCGGGTTCAGGGTCTACTACCTGGGCGCGAACACCCCCGTCGCCGACCTCGCGGAGCTGGCGCGCGAGCGCGGGGTCGACGCGGTCCTGCTGTCCGTCACCACGCGCGAGCCGCTCGCCGGGCTGTGCGCCGAGCGCGAGCGGCTGAGGTCCCTGCCGGGCCTGCTGGTCCTCGGCGGCGCGGCGGTCGACGCCCGACCCGAGGTCGCGGCCGAGCTCGGCGGCGTGTTCCTCGGCAACGACGCGCGGAAGGTCGTGGCCGAGCTGGCCGCCCTGCTCTCCAAGCGGCGCCCGGGCGGCGGTTAGGCGGGCTGGGGCCTAACTTGGTCTAGGCGGGGCGGACGCGAGGGTCCGCCCCGCGGCCTAGTCAGACGTTGTGCCTGGTCGACACGGTGGACGCTGGTCTGGGCGCGCCGAAGGCCGTGAAGATCGAGACCAGGCCGGCGATGCCCACGAGGGCGTAGATCAGGTTCGACACCGCGTTCCTCTGGCCGAACGAGTCGCCGGTCACGGCGGCGACGAGGTCGAAGCCGAAGACCCCGACCAGCAGCCAGTTGAGGGCCCCTACGATCACGAGCAGCAGCGAGAGGTTCCTTAGCGTCGTCATGGTTCGCTCCTTCCGAGCGTCCTGTACATACCTTGTACAAGCTCTGGACAGACTGTAGACGGTGCGTCGCCGTATGTCAAGGGGTAGGGGTCGCCGCCGTCGGCGGTGGGGCATCGTGGGGTCCGGCCCTCGGGCCAGCGAGGAGGGAGCATGTCGCGACTACGCTTCGCCATAAGCACGTCGCTCGACGGCTACGTCGCCGGGCCCGACCAGCGGCCGGACCAGGGCCTGGGCCGCGGCGGAGAGAGGCTGCACGACTGGGTCGTGAGGCTGCGCTCCTGGCGCGAGATGCACGGCCTCGAGGGCGGCGCGGAGGGCGTCGACGACGAGGTCCTGCGCGGCTCCGTCGCCGGCGTCGGCGCCGCGATCATGGGCAGGAACATGTTCGGCGGCCACCCGGGGCCCTGGGACGGCGCCGTGCCCTGGCGGGGCTGGTGGGGGGACGACCCGCCCTTCCGGCACCCTGTCTTCGTGGTCACGCACCACGCCCGCGAGCCGCTGCGCTTCGCCAACGGCACCACCTTCACGTTCGTGACCGAGGGTATCGAGAGGGCCCTGGAGCTGGCGCGCGAGGCGGCCGGAGGGCGGGACGTAGCCCTCGGCGGCGGCGCCGACGTGGCGAACCAGTACCTGGCCGCCGGCCTCGTCGACGAGATGGAGCTACACCTGGTGCCGATCTTGCTGGGCGGAGGCGCACGCCTGTTCGAGGACATCGGCACCGACATGCGCGGCCTGCGGCTGACGCGAGCCGTGCCAGGCGAGGGCGTCGTCCACCTCGAGTTCGCGCGGTAGGGCTTAGGCGCCCACGGCGCGAGTGAGCGCCGCCTGCCACCAAGCCCAGGGTCCCGCGCGCGGCCCACGGGTAAGCGCAGGCTGGGCGACCGAAGAGGCGGCGCCGGCTAGGCGCCGCCTCCTCCACTGCCTTCCTGTCCCTGCTGCGCTACTTGGTCAGCGCGAGCTCGGTCGAGGCGAGGACGATCCCGTTGTAGCTGACCGTGGTCTGGT
>NICF_comb_assmDRAFT_10003068_pt1 | contig 12263 bp, 6 predicted proteins | sample NewIslPassag4_SG_FD_11279 | JGI IMG/M metagenome (IMG submission 11279) | reverse complement strand
AAGATCCTCAACGTCGGCGACGAGGTCGAGGCGGTGGTCCTGGACATCGACGCCAAGGCCAAGCGCATCGCGCTCGGCATGAAGCAGATCGAGCCGAACCCCTGGACGCTCCTCGAGGAGAAGTACCCGATCGGCTCGGTCATCCGCGGCCAGGTCCGCAACGTCACCGACTTCGGCATCTTCGTCGGCGTGGAGGAGGGCATCGACGGCCTGGTCCACGTCTCCGACATCTCCTGGACGCAGCGGATCAAGCATCCCGGCGAGCTGTACAAGAAGGGTGACGTGGTCGAGGCCGTGGTGCTCAACATCGACGTGGAGAACGAGCGCTTCAGCCTCGGCATCAAGCAGCTCTACCAGGATCCCTGGGAGACGCTCGCCGAGCGCTATCCCATCGGGAGCGTGGTCAAGGGCAAGGTCACCAAGCTCACCGACTTCGGCGCCTTCGTGGAGATCGAGGAGGGAATCGAGGGCCTGGTGCACGTCTCCGAGCTGCGCGAGGAGCGCGTGGAGAAGCCCTCCGACGTCCTCCGCGAGGGCGACGAGATCGAGGTGAAGATCATCGACATCAACACGGTCGACCGAAAGATCGCGCTCTCGGCCAAGGCCGTCCTCGCCGACGACAGCGATTACCGCGACTACATGCGGAACCAGGACGCCGACCAGGGCCGCGTCCGCCTCGGCGACCTGCTGAAGAAGTTCAACCGCCAGTAATCGCGGACTTCCTTCCACCCCAAACCCCCTGCCACCTCGGCAGGGGGTTTTTTCGTGGTCGGCGGCTGGATGCTGGCAGTCTCGTCGACCAGCGTGCCTGCCCTCGACTCGTCGGCCGAGAGAGCGGCATTCTGTCCGCTGCGGGCGGGGCTTTTCTTTGCGGATGAAGGGAGCGGAAGCAGGCGCAGGCAACGGCGTAAAGAAGTCGTGATTGCTTCACCCCTTTTCACTTTTGAATTGACCGGCTGTTTCTGGCATGGGTCCGGGCGCTCTGTTTACTGGGGCTCGCTCTGTTTGCAGGGTGCGTTTTCGACTGGACCGCAGGTGTGGCGAAGGCGGAGTCGTGGGACCGAAGCTTCGAGTCGGCGGGAGGGCTCGTGGCAGGCGAGGCCTCCGCGGACATCGTCGTGCTCGGGGGCGAGCCGACGGATGCAGGGGTGCGCGCGACGCGAGCCCTTCTCGAATCGGTGCGGCGCCAGGCGAAGCTGGTAATGGATGCCGCAGCGCTCGGCGACGTGAGCTCCCCGCTCATCGTCGCCGGCGGGGTGGCTTTGGGAGGCTTGGTGACGGTCTTGGTGGCGAAAGCGATCCACCCTCGACCCGTCACTCAGATGGAGGCGAAAAGCTTGGAAGGCAGCTCGGGCTCGATCGCGAGGCGAGGACGACCCTCACGCCCGGGGTGGCCGCCTTGCCCGGAGGTGGTCGAGCGCGTCCCTCTTCGCCGAGGCTCTTCCCGGCTCCCAGATGCCTTGACGCTCGGGCGGGCAGGGGGCTAGCTTGCCGCGCCTATGTCGACTTTTCAGGACCTGATCCTCGAGCTGGAGGAGTACTGGGCGAGGCAGGGGTGCCTCATCGGCCAGCCCTACGACGTGGAGGTCGGGGCGGGGACGATGAACCCTCAGACCTTTCTCCGGGTGCTCGGCCCCGAGCCTTGGAACGTGGTCTACGTGGAGCCCTCGCGCCGGCCGGCGGACGGTCGTTACGGGGAAAACCCCAACCGTCTCTACCAGCACCACCAGCTGCAGGTCATCCTCAAGCCCTCGCCCAAGGACGTGCAGGAGCGCTACCTCGGCTCGCTTCGCGCCATCGGCATCGACCCCCTGGAGCACGACATCCGCTTCGTTCACGACGACTGGGAGGCCCCGACCCTGGGCGCGTGGGGACTCGGCTGGGAGGTCTGGTGCGACGGCATGGAGATCACCCAGTTCACCTACTTCCAGCAGGCGGGTGGGCTGGAGCTTTCCCCGGTGAGCGTGGAGATCACCTACGGTCTCGAGCGCATCGCCATGTACCTGCAGAACAAGGAGGACGTCTTCGAGATCGAGTACGCGCCGGGCATCACCTACGGTGAGGTCTTCCGGCCCAACGAGCAGGAGATGTCCACCTACTCCTTCCAGGCGGCGGATCCCGAAGCGCTCTTCCGCCTCTTCGATACGTACGAGGGCGAGTGCAAGCGCCTGCTGGAGTTGGGCCTGCCGCTTCCGGCCTACGACTTCGCGCTCAAGTGCTCGCATGCTTTCAACACGCTCGATGCGCGCGGCGCCATCAGCGTGACCGAGCGCCAGGCCTACATCCTCCGGGTGCGCAACCTTTCGCGCGCCTGCGCCGCGCAGTACCTCGAACGTCGCAAGAGCCTGGGCTTCCCGCTTCTGCAGTCGGCCTGGGCCCGAGGGGAGGGCAGGGATGCGGCATGACCTCCTGCTGGAGATCGGCACCGAGGAGATCCCGGCGGCCTTCTTCCCGCGCTGCCTGGACGATCTGGCTTCGCTGATCCGCAAGGGCCTGAAGGAAGCACGGCTGGAGCACGGTGAGGTCCGCACCTACGGCACGCCGCGGCGGCTCGCCGTGCTGGTGCACGACGTGGCCTCCGCCCAGGAGGACCGGGTGGAGGAGGAGATCGGCCCGCCGGTCCGCGTGGCCTTCGACGCCGAGGGCAGGCCCACGCAAGCGGCGGAGCGCTTCGCGCAGAAGGTGGGTGTCGCCCTCGATGCGCTCGAGCGCCGGCAGACGCCCAAGGGCGAGTACGTGGCGGCACGGGTCGAGGTGAAGGGTCGACCGGCGCTAAAACTCCTCCCCGACATCCTCGTGGAGGCCATCCGGTCCATCCCCTGGAAGAAGAGCATGCGCTGGGGGACGGTCCAGGAGGCCTTCGCCCGGCCAATCCACTGGATCCTGGCGCGTCACGGCGAGGCGATCGTCGACTTCACCTTCGCCGGCGTTCGCAGCGGCGGCACCACGCGCGGGCATCGCTTCCTCGCCAACCGCGAGATCGAGATCCGTGCGCCCGCGGAGTACGTGGAGCGGCTGCGGGAGGCGGAGGTGATCGTCGATCCCGCCGAGCGGCGCGAGACCATCCTGCACCTGGCGCGCGAGACGGCGGTGCGTGCCGGCGGTCGGCTCGAGGAGGACGAGGCGCTCCTCGACGAGATCACCTGGCTGGTCGAGCTTCCTGTGCCGGTCCTGGGCACCTTCGACCCCGCCTTCCTCGACCTGCCACGCGAGGTTCTCGTCTCCGAGATGCGGGAGCACCAGAAGTATCTGGCGGTGACCGTGGGGGATGGGGACAGGCTCCTTCCCGCTTTCGTGGGGATCGCCAACACGCGCGTGCGCGACCCCGAGGTGGTTCGGCGCGGCTACGAGCGGGTGCTGCGCGCCCGGCTCTCCGATGCGCGCTTCTTCTTCGACGAGGACCGCAAGGTTCCCCTCGCCGAGCGCGTTCCGCAGCTCGATCGCGTCACCTTCCAGCAGAAGCTGGGCTCGGTCGGCGACAAGGTTCGTCGCATCCGATCCCTCGCGCTTTACCTTGCGGAGCGCCTCGGGCTTTCGGCGGCGCAGCGCGCGCACGCCGAGCGCGCGGCCGAGCTCTGCAAGGCCGACCTCGTCACCGGCATGGTCGGGGAGTTTCCCGATCTGCAGGGCGTGATGGGACGCGAGTACGCGCGCGCCAGCGGGGAGCCCGAGGAGGTGGCGGTGGCGATCTTCGAGCACTACCTGCCCCGCGGTCAGCAGGACCGCCTGCCGAAGACGGACGCGGGCGCGGTGGTCGGGATCGCCGATCGCATCGACACCATCGTCGGCATCTTCGGGATCGGCAAGCCGCCGACGGGAGCGGCCGATCCCTTCGGGCTGCGCCGCGCCTGCCTGGGCATCGTCCGCGTCGCGCTGGAGAAGGGCTACCGCTTTTCGCTCGGTGAGCTCGTCGACCGCGCGATCGACCAGCTCTCGGAGCGCATCACCCAGCCGCGCGACGAGGTGCGCGCGCAGGTTCTCGACTTCTTCGCGGGACGGCTGCGCAGCCACTTCGCCGAGGCGTACCCGGTCGAGCTCGTCGACGCGGTACTCGCCGCCGGATACGACGAGCTGCCGCAAATGCAGGCGCGCCTTTCGGCGGTGGCCTCGCACCTGGGCGACGAGAGCTTCCGCGGCCTGGCGGAGGGATTTTCGCGCACCAACATCGTGGAGAAGGCGCCCGGCTTTCAACCCGGACCGGTGGACGTTTCGCTTTTCCAGGCGGAGGCGGAGCAGGCGCTTCACCAGGCCTTCGTGCAGGTTCGCGAGCGCGTGAGCGAAAGCCTGCAGAGCGGCGATTTCTCGCGCGTGGTGAAGGTCTTCACCGAGCTGCGCGAGCCTCTCGACCGCTTCTTCACCGAGGTGATGGTAATGGTCGACGACCCCGCCTTGCGCGAAAATCGCCTGCGGCTCCTCCACGAGATCCGCTCCCTCTTCGGCAAGGTGGCGGACTTCGGCCGGATGGATCTGCGGAAGGCGGCGGCGTGATGCGAAGAGGGCTGGTCTGGCTGGCGCTTCTCTGCGCGGCATGCGCACAGGAGATCGACGAGGGCGATCCGCTCCCCGAGGGCCGTTTCCACTATCCGACCGGCGTGACGCTGACGCCCGAGTTGGAAGGGCTTCCGCAGCGCCTGCTCGTCGTCTCCTCCAATACGGACCTGCGCTACCGGGCCGGCCGCGTGCACGCCTTCGATGCCGCTGCCCTGGACGCGCTCGTCGACGGGGCCACCGGCGGCTGTGAGGGCGCGGATTGCCCCGTCGTGGAGATCTTCGACCTCGAACCGGCCCTGGTCGGCAGTGTGGAGATCGGCTCGCTGGCCGGCGAGATCGCCGCCACCGCTCTCGACGGAGCCGGCCTGCCTCCCGTTCGCGCTTTCGTTCCCATCCGCGGCACGAGGACCGTGGTCGCGGTGGACCTGGACGCGGCGGGGATCCGCTGCGCGGAGCTGGACGGCGACTGCCGGGAAGGCGGAGCGGGATTCGCTCGGGAGGATCCCTTCGTCGTCGTCGCGCACCTGGGCACGGTCTTCGTCGGGCACGTCACGCTCTTTCGCGACCGGACCGGCGCGCTGGGCTTCGCTTCGGCCGCCGCCGACTTCTGGCGGACCGGGGGAGGTGCCCTGACGGCGATCGACCTCGGCCCGACGGCGGTGGGCGGCCTGGCGGTGGGCAACTGCCGCGAGGAGGGAGGGGAGCAGACCTGCACCGTCTACGTGAACGGCCGGTCGGGCGGCGACGCGCAGCGCCTCTTCGCCCTCGACTTTTCGGCGAACGCCGTGCTCGAGAGTCCTCTTTTCTCGCGGAACGTCGGCCCCTTGCAGCGCGGCGCGGATTCCCGCGGCATCGCCGTCTCGCCGGCACGAGAGCGCGCCTACCTCGCGCAGCGCAACCCCGACGCCCTGGCCATCGTCGACGTCTCGCGCATGCCGGAGCTCCCCTCCGACGGCTGCATCGTCCCCGAGGGGGTGGAGTTACCGCCCGACGCGGGCTGTCCCGACCTGCCGCCTCCGACCGGAGAACGGCCGGCCTTCGCGCCCATCGCCCTGAGCCCGGCGCCCGGCCGGCCCATCGCGGCAGCGGTGATCGAGCGGGCGCCCGCCGGTGAGGCGAGCGATCTCGTGGTGCTGGCCACGACCCGTTCGCTCGCCTTCTTCGACGGCGCCACGGGCGCTCTCGTCGGCAACGTCCCGGGGATCGGCAGCGGCCCCGCGGCGATCGCCGTGCGGCAGCGCGGCGAGGGATTCCGCCTCTACGTCCCTTCCTTCGGCCGCTCCACCCTGGCCGTGATCGATCTCCCGGACCCCTTCCGGCCCGATCAGGCGCGGCTCGTCGCCCAGCTCGGCCGGCCGCGGGAGGACTCGTGATGCGCCGGAGGATCTGNTTCCTTCTCGCCCTGGCGACGGCCGCCTGCGCCGAAGAGGTGATCCCCTCCTTCGGCGACCTCCAGACGCCGGTGGCCCTCGCGGTCCATCAGCCCTCCGGGCGGGTCCTCATCGCCTCGCAGGACGCCGACGAGCTGCGCGTCTTCGACCTGGAGTCGCGCGAGTACCTGGCGGCGCCGGCCGTCTCCTTTCCGCTCTCCATCCCCACCGTGCCGAGCCCGCGGCTCCTCGTCGCCGGCGAGCGCTTCGCCTTCGTGGTCTCGGGGGCCGACGGCGCGGTCGGCTTCGTGGACGCGGTGGTGCCGCCCGGCGCCTTCGGGCCGCGCAGCGTGGACGACGACGAGGGGCGTCCGGTGGCCGTCTTCGGCGGCCTGCTCCCGACCGCGGCGCTTCCCCTCGTCAGCCCCCACCACTACGCCGAAGGCCTGGGCGATCACGCCCTCGTCGGCGGACTTTCCCTCGACGGGACGGGCAGCCGGATCGTCGTCGTTCGCCCTCCCTTCGAAGGGGTGGAGCCGGAGGTGGTGGCCGAGCTCGACCTGCCCGGGATCGGGCTGGCGGGGCTGGCGCTCGAGCCCGCCTTCGAGGGCGACGTGCCCGATTGCCGCGCCGTGGCCATCGCCGACCTCGGCGGGCCCGGCGGGGAGGGCGGGGGGATCCACCTCGGGCGGGTACGGGTCGAGGCCGACGGCAGCGTAGCGCTGGAGGCGCCGGCCGAGCGGATCGAGGTACGCGTGGAGGTGGTGCTCCCCGACGGCTCGGTCGAGGAGCGCGCGGCGGCGGTGCGCGCGGTGGAATTCGCCCCGGTCCGTCCGGCTCCCGACCTCGCCAGGGCGGTGGCCGCCGACCCTTGCGTGCTGCGCTCGGGGCGCCTCTACGCCATCCTCGACCGCGCCCACTGCGGCGGGGCGGCGGTCTGCCCGAACTTCGCGGTCATCGACCTGCCCTCCGGCGCGCTGGCGACCGACCGCAGGGACGGCGGCGCCGCCGCCTACGAACTGCCGGGGGCTCCCCTGAGCCTGCTGCGCATCGACGGTCCGATCCAGGTCGAGGGCGCCTTCGTCGACGCCGTCGTGGAGGAGGACGGCCGGCCCGAGCTGCGCTCGGAGCCTGCCGGGCGCATCTTCGGCCTCGTCCTCGTGGCCGGGAGCGACGGGAGCGTGACCTTCGTCGCGGGCGGCATCGGCACCACCCTCACGGGGCCCGGCGGGCGCCGTCCCTCCGATCCCGCCTTCCTGCTCGACGCCGAGAACGCCGTTCCCGGCATCACCAGCGGCCCGGTCCGCATCGATCGCCGGGCCACCGTCTTGCCGCGGATCTCGTTCCCGCCCGAGGCGCGGCCGCGCGACGAGGAATGGACCGCGGCCTTCGAGGGGCCCTTGCCGGGGCTGGCCAACCTCGGCGGACCGGCGAATCTCGTCGGCGATCGCTTCGAGCTTCCCGCGTCGAGCGCGCAGGATTTCGTCATGCCGCTGCCCGTCCTCGCCTCGGAGGATCCGGAGGAGGCCGACCGCCTCGTCCCGCTGCAGTCGACCGCGGTCGAGCCTTCCTGCGACGGCTTCCCGGTGGTGGGGGTGGAGGAGGGCGGCCGCGCCCTGCGCGTGCGGCGGGACGCGCCCGGCTTCTCCAACCCTCCCGAGTGCCTGGAGGGCAACGTCTCCTTCGCCATCCTTCCGCCGCGCGCCCGGCCCTGGACGCTGACGGGGAGCCGGACCGGCTTCGCGGGGCGGGCGCCGGCCGATCCCGGTCTGCGGCAGCAGGTCCGCTTCGGTCGTCGGCTTCTCTTCGAGTTCCAGCCGCCCGAGGAGGCGGTCGAGCGCGGCGCCACCTTCCGCTGGACCACCAGCTCCGGCTTCACCTTCCTGCAGGTCTCCCGCTCGTCGCTCTTGCTTCCGGCCTCGTTGGCCCTTTACCGGCTCGGCGATGCGCAGGACGTGCGGGTGATCGTCGCCTTCAGCGGCTCGGACGCGATCGCGATCTTCGACCCCGCCGTCCCGCCGACGCCACGGTCGGGGCTGGACGTCTATCGTTGAGAGGCCAGCGGGAAGGGCGGCAAGGCGCTTGCACCAGAGGGTGCACATGGCGCCCGATCTCCTCCCCGTCTTCCTCGTCGTCCTCGCGGCCTCGGCTGCGTCCATCGCGGTCTACACGGACCTGAAGGCCCGCCGGATCCCCGACTGGCTCACCCTGCCGACCCTGGCGACGGCGCTGCTGGGGCGGCTGGCGATGGCCGGAATTTCGGGCCCCCTTGGCCTGCTCGACGGGCTTCTGGGCCTGGCTGTCGCCTTCCTCGCCTTCTTCCTCCTCGCCCTCGGCGGCGGGATGGGGATGGGCGACGTCAAGCTGATGGCGGCGATCGGGGCGATCCTCGGCTGGGAACGGACGCTGTACGCCCTCGTCTTCGTTTCCCTGGCGGGCGGCGTCCAGGCCATCGCCTGGACCCTGCGAAGCGGGCGACTCCTCCAGACCCTCGTCCGCTCGCTCAGGCGGCTCGTCCGGCCCTTCGCGCGGCCGGAGAAGGACGAGGGGCAGTACCTCCCCTACGCGGTGGCGATCGCCGCCGGCACGCTGGCCACCTTCCTCTTCCGCGGCTTCGCTCTTCTTCTCGCACTTTTCGTCGCCGCGGGGCCTCGCTCGGCCGCGGCGGAGTCGGTGATCCATCTCGGCGTCGGCACGCAGAAGGTCCTCAAGATTCGCGGCGGCATTCAGCGCATCGCCGTCGGCAATCCGGAGATCGCCGACGTGCGGCCCCTGGGGGACGGCGAGATCCTCGTCGTGGGCGTGCGCGAGGGAAGGACCACGCTGCTGGTCTGGCGAGCCAGCGGCGCTCGCGACAGCCACCTGGTGGTGGTGCGCAAGGTTTCCACCGAGGACCTCGCCGACGAGGTTCGGGCCCTCCTCGGCGAACGCGAGGGACTGGTCGTTCGGGCCGCGGGGGAACGGGTGATCATCGACGGCGAGGCCTATACCCCCGAGGACCACCGCCGCGTGCAGGCCGTCCTCGAGCTCTACCCCGACGTCCGCTCCATGGTCCGGGTCACGGAGCACGCCCGCAACCTCTCCGTCGCGGAGATCAACCGCGAGCTTCGGAGGGCCGGGCTCGGTCACGTGGTGGCGCAGGCGATCGGGGGAAGGATCGTCCTCGAAGGCCACGTCGAATCGGAGGTCGAGAAGCGCAAGGCCGAGCTCGTCGTCGCGGCTCTGGGCGAGACCGCCGAAAACCTCGTCCAGCTCGGCCTGCGGCGCATGATCCTGTCGGAGGTGCATTTCCTCGAGGTGCGACGGTCGAAGATGCGCCAGCTCGGCATCCGCTTTCCCTTCGACGTCGCGGGCAGCGCCGCGGCCGCCACCGCGATCCAGGGGAACTTCCCGGTGGACGGCGGGGGCCGCGTCACCGTCGGCAGCTACGAGGCGCTGGTGGAGGGCACGGGGCAGTGGTCGCTTCGCATGGCGGTCGACAAGGGATTCGGCCGCCTCCTCGCCCAGCCCACCCTGGTCTGCGCCTCGGGCGAGGAGGCCGAGTTCCTCGCCGGCGGCGAGGTGCCGCTGCCGCTCATCACCCAGAACAGCAATACCGTCGAGTATCGCAAGTACGGCGTCGTCTTGCGGCTGCGGCCCACCGCCGACCGCAACGGAAACATCGTCACCGAGATCGAGGCGGAGGTCTCCGAGCTCGATCGCTCCGTCGCCGTCGCCGTCGGTCCCAACGTCTCCGTCCCCGGCTTTCGCAACCGCTCGGTGAAGACCTCGGTGACCGTGCGAAGCGGCGAGACCATCGTGCTTTCCGGCGTCTACACCCTCGACGAGCAGAAGAGCGTCTCCAAGGTCCCGCTGCTCGGCGACATCCCCATCCTCGGCGAGCGAGCTCTTCAAGCAGCGCACCACCGACGACACCGAACGCGAACTGCTCATCTTCGTCACGCCTCGCCTCGTCAATCCGGAGAGCCGGGAGGTGGTCTCCGCCATCGAGCGGATGCGCGAGACCTACGAGGCGGGCGAGCGCGAACTTGGATTCGGAATCCTCGACTGAGGTCTCGACCTTTTTGCGGAGGAAGCCATGGAAATCCGGATCACCGGTCCCGGCGATGCCTCCTTCACCTTTTCGCTTGTCGAGAGCGCCCTGGTGGGACGGGCCGTGGGATGCGATCTGAGGCTGGACGATCCGCAGGTCTCCAAGCGCCACGCGCGGATCTGGCTGGAGGGGGCTCGGGCGTGGATCGAAGACCTCGGCTCGCGCAACGGCACCTGGATCGACGGCCGGCGGGTCGAAGGCCCCGCGCCCATCCCGCCCGACGCGCGCCTCTGCGTGGGGCCCTTCTCACTCGAAGTGTGTGCATCCGAGAAAGGGGACGCGGCCGAGGATCCGGTGGAACTTCGGCGGGCACTCATCGAGGAGGTGATCGCCGCCCTCGACCCGCGGCGGCTCGAGATCGAGAACCTTCCCGAGGAGGAGTTGCGCCGCCGCACCGACGAGGCCATCGCGCGCATCCTCGCCGAAGCTCGCGAAGCGATCCCGCCCTCGATCACCGTCGAGTCGCTGCACCGAGAGATCCTCGACGAGGTCCTCGGGCTGGGGCCCCTGGAGGCGCTTCTGGCCGACGACTCCATCACCGAGGTGATGGTCAACGGCCCTGCCCGGATCTACGTGGAGCGGGAGGGACGGCTGGAGCTTTCCCCGCGGGTCTTCTCCTCCGAACGCGCGCTCCTCGGTGCGATCGAGCGGATCGCCGCTCGCGTCGGACGCCGCATCGACGAGGCGTCGCCCATCGTCGACGCGCGCCTACCCGACGGCTCGCGCGTCTGCGCCATCATCCCGCCTTTGGCGCTCTGCGGCCCCTGTCTCACCATTCGCAAGTTCCGCCACGATCGGCTCGGCCTCGACGACCTGGTACGGCGGGGCACGCTCTCCGAGCCGATGCGAAGATTTCTCGAGCTGGCGGTGCGGGCTCGGCGCAACGTGGTGATCTCCGGCGGGACCGGCTCGGGAAAGACCACGCTTCTCAACGCGCTCACCGAGTTCTTCTCCGAGGGAGAGCGGATCCTCACGGTGGAGGACGCCGCCGAGCTGCAGATCCGCAAGCCGCACTGGGTTCGTCTCGAGGCCCGGCCGCCCAACATGGAAGGAAAGGGCGCCGTCACCATCCGCGACCTGGTGCGGGCCAGCTTGCGCATGCGCCCCGATCGCATCGTGGTCGGCGAATGTCGAGGCGGCGAGGCGCTCGACATGCTGCAGGCGATGAATACCGGCCACGATGGCTCGCTGACCACCGTGCACGCCAACTCGCCCCGCGACGCCATCGCCCGCATGGAGACGCTCTGCCTCATGGCGGGGATGGACCTGCCATCCCGCGCCATCCGCGAGCAGATCGCCAGCGCCGTTCACCTGGTGGTGCAGACCGCGCGCCTCCCCGACGGCCGGCGGCGGGTGGTCTCCATCGCCGAGGTCACGGGCATGGAGGGGGAGCGGGTGACGCTCCAGGAGATCTTCGTCTGGGACGGCGGCCACCGGGCCGTGGGCTTCGTCCCCGCCTTTTGCGAGCGCATGCGCGAACACGGAGAGGACCTCGACCTCTCGATCTTCCAGCCCGGGGGAGGTTGATGGATGCGGGCGAGAGCATCTGTGCTTTTCGTTTCCGCGCTCTGCGCGGCGGTGGTGGCGGCGCTGGCGAGCCGGGCCATCGTCGCGCGCGGGTGGGAAGCAGCGCCAGCGGAGGCGCCGGGCCCCGACCTCGCCGATTTCACCGCGGAGCGGAAGGGCCGGGAACTCGCCCTCTCCCGGCTGGTCGAGGAGGGGAGGTGGGAGACGGTCGAACGCGAGGCGCAGGCCCTGCTCGATCTCGACCCGATCAGCGAGGTCGCTCGCGCGGCGCTCGAGCGCAGCCGCGAGGAGATCGACGCCCGCGACCGGCTCGAGAAGGCGCTTCACCTGCTCGAGGAGGGGCGCGAGGAGGATGCCCTTCTCGGGCTCCTGGCGATCCCGGAGGCGACCGAGGCGGGGACGAGGGCGAGGGTGGAGGCCGGGCCGCTCCGGGAGCGGGTGGCAAGGAGGGCCCGAGCGGATTGCCTCGGCCTGGCCCGCGCCGGCCGCCACGAGGCAGCGCTGAGGCGATGCCGGCTCCACCTGGATCTGACCTGCGGCGAGGAGGCCGACCCCGCGGTTCTGCAGCGGCAGCGTTGGCTGGAGCGGAAGCTCGGCCTCGCCGGGGATGCGGCCTGGAGCTGCCCCCAGCGCTCGGTCGCGATCGTGGAGGCCGGCGGGGCAGACGTGCGGGCCATCCTGCGGGCCTGGGAACGAGGCGAGGCCGGCGACCACGCCGCGCTGCGGCTCGAGCGCCTCGCCGAAAAGGGAGACGCGGAGGCCGCCCGCCACGCGGAAGCGGT
>NICF_comb_assmDRAFT_10003067_pt1 | contig 12264 bp, 4 predicted proteins | sample NewIslPassag4_SG_FD_11279 | JGI IMG/M metagenome (IMG submission 11279) | reverse complement strand
CCGGTCAAGTAGGGCGACCAAGGTTCGCGTTCCGAGAAGTAAAACGCGTCGCCGGCGGGCCGGACCTGCAGGATCACGGCGTTGAGCCCCAGACGCGCCGCGGCCTCCAACAGTTGTCGCAATTCTTCCTGTTGCCGGGCCGGAGGAAGGTCCGGCCGGGAAGGCCAGTGCAGGTTGCGAACCGTGGCAATCCAGGCGGCCCGAAACTCGTACGGTGGATCGGGGACTACGATGGAGTCACCAAGCACTTGGCCTCCCACAGTCAGACCAGCGCCCAGCAAACGTGCGTATACCCTGCTTCCCAACCACATTCAAGGTCCCCAAGTTTTTCATCAAAACCTTGGCAGCCCCCCGTCCCAAAGCAAGCCTGCCCCGTTGCGCTCTGGCTGATTCTTCGATCAGAATGGCATAAACGGGCTGGCCGACACCCCCCGATAGGGGTTCACGTCCCTTGGCAAGGCATTGTTTGCCCACTCCATGCCCGTCTCTCACACACACACCGTGGTCAAGCGCGTAAGAGAAGCCACGCCCTGCGCCGGGCCAAGTCGCAACGGTGCCGGATAATGAAAAGTGCATTCCACCCCCCCGCCCGCCGAACGCACACGAGGTTTGCACAGCCGCCGTACTTGGCACGCGGTGTGCTTGCTCGAGCCCCGGTATGCTCAATGCGCTCTTGCTCAAGGAAATGCTCAAGCTGCCGATGATGGGGAAAGCCGCTGCGCTAATGCAACAGGACTTGGAGGATACCATGCGAGCAGAAGTACAGGATCCGGGTCGGGTTCGGTCCGCGCGGCCGGTCCGATCGCACCGTCTCCACAGATCGATTCATGGGCTGCTAGCCGGCGTCTTGGGCCTGCTGCTGGGCCATGCGGGCCTGGTTCAAGGAAGCGAGGTCCTCTTTGGGACGAACTTCCCGGGCACCGTCTCCGTCTTTACGGTTTCGCTGCCTTCGGGAACGACCAATGTGGCCGTGGTGGTTACCAACACTCCCATCGCTTGGTCCCACCTCTTTCTGGACCGGCTCGATGTTTCCCAACAAACCGTTGCCACGTTCCGATCGGCTCAGGACCGTGCCTCCAACCAGATTCATTTGGAAATCCCGGAATTCCAGCCCGGCACATACCAGATCCGCGTGTTCACCCCGCTGGAATCGGCGACTCACGCCTTCTTTGTCACCATCATGACCAACGTACCGGACCTGAGATCTGATGCCCGTCCGGCGGTCAAGCCCATGGGCTTTACAACCACGGGTACGCTTACTCTCGCTTCCGGTGCCCGCTGGCACTACTTTCAGGTCGACGTTCCTTCCTCCACCAACTCGTGGCGCATTGTGCTTTCAAGGCTGTCCGGAAGTGAGACACCGAACCTTTATCTTGCCCGGAATTCCTTGCCAACACCCCGGAACCACTGGAAGGCTCGTACCAACGCCGTCGTCCACAGCTTGGTTCTATCCGAGGCCGACCTCACGCCGGGCACCTACTTCATCGGCGTGGAGTTGTCCGACCGTGCGAGCTCCGACTCCACCTACCAGCTCGCCACCGAGGTACCCGGTATCCGAGATTTGCCGTGGGACCCCGGAGTGTCCCATGAGGGAACGCTCATTCAAACGAACACCGACACCACCGGCGGCCATCATTTCTTTCGGGTCATTTGTCGTGCCACGCAGGTGGGGGGCTGGCGTACGGCTTTGACCGTGGAGTCCGGTGAAGCGCACGTATACCTGCGTCAGGGAGCCTTCTCCGACAATCCGAACGACTATCCCGTACGCTCCGAACGTGCCGGAGATGACGGATGGGTGTTGCCCTCCACGGCTTTTGCCCCGGGACAAACCTGGTACATCTGCGTGTTCTCCAGTCCGGGAGCCAGGTGGCGCTTGGTGTCCGGAGAGCCTTACGTGATGGATCTGGGCACGCTTGCCCCGCCCGACAGCTCGGCCAGTGGGGCCCGCGTTTCCATGGGGCCCGAGGGCATGCGCTTCTTTCGGACAACCGTACCCCCCGAGACCCTTGCATGGCGCCTTTGGCTTCATGGGGCCACCAACGAGCTTCTCGTGCGGAGGCAAACCATTCCCCTGCCTGCCTCGCCCGGTTTGTACGATCTTCGGAGACAAGGCAGCATGTTGGTTGTGCCCACCTATCTTGTCGGGGGAACCTCGTATTATCTCGGCGTCCCCGGCCGGCCCGGGGAGGTTATCAATCTGGACTCCCGCCAGCATCAGGTGACCGATCTGCCTTTTCTGGGCCAGACCTCAGTGACGGTGCAAGGCTTTCCCTATGTCACCTACCGTATTCATGTGCCACCTGATCTGACCGCTTGGTCGACCGATATAATCCCGTCCACGGGCGATGCCAATCTTTGCCTACGCCGCGAACTCGTGCCCAATGAGTGGAACAACGATGCGTTCTCGGAAGCCGGCGGAGGCGTGACGGACAGCATTTCCCTGGTGCCGCCACCGCCTGGCTCGCCCACCGGCACACCGGGTCTCAGCGATGGTGTGTTCTTCGTCACGATTTACGGTGCTTCCAATTTTACCGCAACCTTCCGGAGTGGTGTGCCCGTGGTCACCGACGTTCCGTTTCGCGTCACGCTCACCAATGATGAGCCCAACCGCACCGGCTGGCGATACTACCGTGTTTTGGACATCAACAGCCAGCTGGGAATCCTGGGTTGGGAGCTTCTTCTCAGCAATGCGCCACCCGAAGCTCTGTTGGCTCTCAGACGCAACGCCGTTCCCGGCCGATGGAGTTACAGGCGCAACAACAACACGAACGTGCTCTTTGCCGGCCACGTGGATGCATCAACCTCTTACAACCGTCTTCAGCGACCCGACCATCTTGCCGACATCTGGTACATCGGCGTGTACAGCCCATCCAGTCCCCTCGGTTCCTACACGCTCACTTTGCAGGAGCTTGTGGCGGCTGATTTCAGCCTTGACGGCGCATCCACGAATGTGGTCGACCATCCGCCCGGGCAGTTTTACTTCTGGCGGGTGGACATTCCGAGCGGCATTCTCGGTTGGGACCTTCGCGTGCGCGACGTCCTTCGCGGCGATCCCCGCCTGGTGGTTCGACGCGAAGCCCTTCCAACAGCGTTAACGACGACACCCTGGTCCCAACCGGGCCGGGCGACAAACTGGCCCTCCCGCTACCAATGGGCGCCGACGACCGACTGGACGGACCTCGACAAGAGCCCCGAGGGGACCGCTGAGTCCGGCCGCATTCTTGCGTGCGGGTTGGGCAACCCGCTGGAGGCGGGCACATATTATGTCGGCGTCTACAACCCAAGCCCGACCCAGGCCATGGAGTACACTCTCGTCAGCCGATTCATCGGGCCGGGTTGTTCCATTCCCGTTCGTCCCTTGGAGTTTGACGGAGGGTTCGGGCTCATCAGCAATCTGCCGCCCCGGGAGGTCGCCTACTTTTCCGTCCACGTACCGAGCAACACACCCTCCTGGGATCTCCGTCTGACTCCGCAAGACGGGGACGCTCTGCTGCTCATTCAACAGGGGGCCTTGCCGAACATCACCGGTCGCGCAGGCCCGGCGACCGCCTTGCGGGGAGGGCGTCGCCTGCAGAAACCCGGTCAGGAAGAATACGTTCTCCTTCCCTCCAACGGAGCCACCACCATCCCCACGGGCATGTACTATCTTGCCGTCGTCAGCGAAGGCCAGAATCCCGACCCGCTTCAAAGGCGCATCGGCACGAATCACGTGCGGGCGGCCCTAGAAAGCATGGGCGCCCTGCAGCCGGAGGAGCTGGGGGCTCTGGCCGCCCAGGAACTCAGCGTCAGCCGCTCCATACCCGGAGGAGACGTGCACCTGTGGCACTTCAGCGTCACGCCCGATACAGAGGCGTTCGAGGTGTGGCTGGAGGATCGCACCGGCAACCCACGCATGACCCTGCGCGCAGACCACCTGGTGCCCGCTCCCGCCGACGACTACGGTGCGGACGGCGGAGCCACTGCGACCTGGCAGTCGGACCAGGTCCTCAGCGTGGTGGGCCCGCCGTCGACCAACTTCACTCTGACCATCCAAGCGGCTGCCGACTCCGGTGCGTATCCGGACGCCTCCTACAACCTGCGCCTGCGGCCCGTGACATCCCTGCCCCTGGCATTCGATGGAGGTACGGCAAGGATCGAAGGCCAGGTTCCCGGCACGTGGCGCTTTTTCAAGGTGATTGTTCCCTCCAACGCCCTTGGATGGGATCTGCGGATCGCCGAGGTCACCAACGGCGACCCGCGCCTGGTTGTTCGGCGGGCGCTGCTGCCCGACAGCCTTCGCAATGTTCCGTGGTCCGCCCCGCATCAATCGACGGCGTGGCCTGTGGGTGCCCAATGGGTTGCCGACACAGACTGGACCGGCTTCAGTCAGGACGCCGACGGACGGAGCCGCCGGGGCCATATCCTCCAAATGGGCATGGGTAACCCGCTGGAACCCGGCGTCTATTATGTGGGCGTGATCAACGGGAGCGGCTCCGGGGTGGGAAGCCAGCCCATGCACTACACGCTCATCAGTCGCGGCATCGGCGAAGGGTTTTCGATACCCGTCGTGCCGTTGTCGCCGTCCAACGGTGTTCACCTTATCAGCAACCTGCCGCCTCGGGAGGCCGCGTATTTCTCGGTTTCGGTCCCCAACCACGCGGCCTCCTGGCGGGTTCGCCTCTCCACAAACGCCGGCGACATGCTCCTGGCTGTCCAGTCGCAAACCCTGCCCAATGTGGGCGCCGCTCCGAACAATTCGGTGCTCGAGTCCCGCGGAGGGAAGGTGTTACACAAAGTGGGCGACGAACATTATGTGCTGCTTCCGCCTCTCTCGCGATCCAATGTCCCTGCGCAGACTTATTACCTCATGGCCGTCTCGCTGGGTCACAACCCTGCTGCCCTTGGCGGCTCACGTATCGGCACGAACGCAAGTACCGCGAGTCTCTTGAGCGTTGTGAACGAGCAGCCCACGGAGCTTGGCCTGCTGGATCCCGGTGCTGAGATCGAATCTCCGGAGACCCTGCCCGGGGGGAGTCTCCGGCTGTATCAGTTCCGCGTTCCCGAGGGAATGTTCAGCCTGGACATTCGCTTGGACGATCGCGCGGCGAATCCTCGGATGACCTTGCGCTATGGATCCCTTCCTCCGAGCAGTCCGTCTGCGTACGGGAGTGACGGCGGCCAACCTGTCGAATGGTCGCATGATTCTTACATCAGCGTTCCGAATCCCGTTCCGGGGGTGTACACACTACTGGTTCACGCGGACCGTACGGGGACCAGGTCGGCCGGCCCTGTTTATGACGACGCAACCTACAAGCTGCGCATCCGCGGCATTGGTGCACAGGCTGTTCCCTTCGATGGGGGCTCGATCACGGTCACAAACCACGTGCCAAACACGTGGCGCTATTTCGTGGTCTCCAACGTACCTCCCGATGCCCTCGGTTGGGAAATCCGGCTGACCAACGTCCAGAGCGGCGATCCTAGACTGGTGCTGCGGAGGGGGGCAGCGCCCGGCAGTCTGGCGACGGAGGGTTGGACTTCGCCACACACGGCCACCAACTGGCCGGACGGCGCGCAATGGGCGGCGGGCCAGGATTGGACCCAGTACCGCAGGTACGCTGACGGGTCCAATCGTCTGGGGCATGTGCTGCAGGTCGGCATGGGCAATCCGTTGGAACCCGGCGGCCCCTACTTCATCGGTGTCTTTAACGGCAGCTCCACGGGTGCCGGTGCCGAGATCATGAGCTACACACTGACCACTCGTGGCATCGGATCCACGTATCAGGTCCCGGTTTTCCCACTGGCATTTGCAGGCGGCAGCATCACCAATGGGGCTCTTCCTGCGGGAGATGCCGCCTATTACCGCGTGGAGATTCCGTCCAACACGCCATCCTGGAAGCTTAGGCTGGCGAACGGCACCGGCGAATCCATGCTGCTTGTCCAACAGAACTACCTGCCGAATGTGGGCGGAGGGACCACGCCGGCCACGCGGACAGGAGGTGGTTATCGCGTGCAGAAAGTGGGTCACGAACACTATGTGCTGCTGCCGGAGCCCGGGCAAACCACGATTCCTGCCGGCGTCTACTACGTGTTGGTGGCCAGCGAAGGAGAGTTTCCCTCCGGTAGCGGGGGCACCGGGCGCTTGGGGACCAATGTGTGCAGCTATCTCCTCCAGAGCGTGGGCCCGCTGGTCCCGGAAGACCTCGGGGAGATTGGACTGGATGGTGTCCTCCACACGGTCTCTCAATTGGAAGCGGGTGATCTGCGTGCCTATCGGTTTTCATTGAGCCAGAATTTTCCGGGTCTGGAGGTTCGACTGGACAACCGCCTCGGCAATCCCTACCTCACACTGCGCACGGGTGCCAGCCTGCCCCAGCCCTACAATGCCTACGGTCGCAACGGCGGCCATGCCGTGGAATGGTCGGGCGATCAACTGGTGCGGCTCGTTCGGCCCGCTGCCACCAATTATACGCTCGTGGTTCAGGCGGCCCCGCAGGGCTCCAGCTGGGCTGACGCCGCATACACACTCCGCGTCGTGCCCACGGCCATTCCGGACCTGGCCTTTGACCCGCAGATGGAAGGCTGCGACACGAACGTGTCTTTGTGCACCAACTCGACGGTCTGTGGCCTCTTGGCGGACAATGAACGTGCCTACTATCGTGTGCGCGTGCCGGAGGTTTTACCGGATGGGAGCCCCGTCCTCGGATGGCGGCTGACCGTGCTGAACCGGTCGGGCAACGCGCAATTGCGGGTCCGGCCCTCCAATCTTCCAAGTGACTCGAATTCCGCCGACCAAACGCGCTTTGCAACGAATGAAGCCGTCATCGTGCCCCCCTACCTGGGGCCCGGCACCTGGTATGTAGAAATCAAAGGCTCCGGTCCCACGGAATACTGCCTCACCAGCCAAGCGGTCCGGCTGCTTCGTCCGCCGTGGACCATGCCCGGGCCGGATGAGGAGATCCTTACGCCCGGCTTGCTCGGAGGGCCCTATTTTGCCGACACGGGTATCATGACCAATGGCATGCCGGTACCCGATCCGGACGGCGCCATCGAGCTTGAGAGAGGCAAAACGCATTTCTACGCCGTGGACGTTCCGCCCGATAACGAAGGGCTCCTGCGCGTGGTCCTGGAGGCGGTCACGGGAAACCCCGATGTATACCTGCGGCCCGGCTACCTTCCGACGGTGACCCACAACCTCCCGCTGCCCGGCAACAGCTCCCCCGCCTATCAACGGCGACTCACGGGCTTCAGCAGCGAATACGCGAACTTTACCGTGGATAACAGCCGTTACACGAACGCCCTCGAAAGCGGCGTGTGGTACATTGCCGTGCGGGCCGAGGGGCCGGCAAACGCCCGTTACCGCCTGCGCCTGTCCAAGGGCAACGTCACAAATCTCAACCTGAATGACAGCGTACAGAATGAAACTCTGCCCGCAGGTGACTGGAAATACTATCGCTTCATACTTCCGACGGATGCGCCCCTCGAATGGTTGTTGAGTTTTCAACAGCATGTGGGGGACGTGATTGTTTATTTGCGTGACACGGTGCCCCCGGGTCAATTTGCCAGCACCAATGATCTCCGGGACTGGTCCAAGGACAACAAGAATCACGCGGGAGTGTTGTACAGGTCTTTCGACGCGCCCGGCACCTACACGAATCGCATACCCCCTCTGCGGCCCGGGCATGTATACTATGTGGGGGTCCGTGCTCTCACGGACGCCATCTTCAGCCTGAGCAGTGTTGCCGCCACGGAAACTCTGGGAGAGCTTCCCTCCATTTCCTTCTATCAAGGCAGCATTTCCCTCCTGCTCGAGCCCGGGCAAAGTGCGGTGTATGTGATCGACGTTCCCCCCGAGGCAACCCGATGGATCAGCACAGCCAGCCATCCGGCCAGTGTGTGGTGGTACCTGGAACAGGGTTCGCTGCCCACCGGGACCGCCGCGGATCATCTCTGGAGTCGCGCCGGTGCTAATGTGGGGATCAATCAAAAGCTCAATCAACCCGGGGGGTGGCCCTGGCTCAGCGGATACCGGTATTATCTGGCGATCACCAACACTTCGTCCGAGCCGCAGTCTTTTGCGTGGCACATGGACGGCCGGAACTGTGATACGGATGACAGCGACAATGACGGCCTTCCCGACTGCTGGGAACTTCGCTACTGGCCGTCCCTCAGCACGCAACGGGGAAGCACGGACTTTGACGGTGACGGCAACAACAACATGGTGGAATTCCAAGACGGAACGGATCCCACCAATCCACAATCCATGCTGGCCCGCCTGTTCATCGAACACTCCCCCGGGGGTGCCGTCGAGGTCATTCCGGCCCTGGAAGCCTACCCGTGGGGAACCCCCGTGATGCTCCGGGCCCTGCCCGAGCTGGGATTCTCCTTCCTGGCCTGGACCGGACCAGATGCAAGGGGCTGGGACAATCCTTTGCAGTTGCTCATGACAACCAATCGGGTGCTTCGTGCCTGGTTCGGCCCAGTCACCACGGCCGGTTGCGGTCTGCTCCAGGCTGACTACCGCTTTGAAGGGACCCTCGGTTCAACCGCCGGGGCCGCCCCGGAACTGGCTTTCATCCATTCCGGGCACGAGTTTGTGCAGGATGTCGTGCTTGGCCGGGCTCGCACCGTGCTGCGTTTCCCACAGGGCACGGGTCTGGTGTTGTCCAACGCCAGCAGGTTGATACCCACGAACAGCTATACCATCGCCCTTCTATTCCGGCTCGACACGGTCAGCGGTTGGCGGCGCATCCTGGATACCAAGCACGGATCACCCGATCATGGTTTGTACGTGGTGAACGGGCGTTTGGCTTTTCGACCCTCCAGTGCCCAGAGTCCCTCGACGTGCCTGACCAATGGTACCTGGCACCAAGTGCTGATCACACGTGACCTCGACGGGCTTCTCACCGTCTATGCGGATGGTACGCGGCAATTCCAGTTCCAAGACTCCTCCGGCTACGGCCTGATCACCGCTGCGGACACACTCCGATTCTTCAAGGACAACACCACCGAGGAGTCCGGGGGCGCGGTGGCACGTGTTCGGTTGTTCACCTGTGCTTTGACAGAGGCTCAGGCGGTCGCGCTAGACCTTTTACCCGACGAGCAACCCCTGCTGATCAGCTCTCCCGAGGTGACACGCGAGGGGCGCTTCCGCTTCCGCATCCTGGGAGCCGCTCGCGGGCTCGTCCGGGTGCAAAGCAGCCGCGATTTGATTCACTGGACGGACGTCGCCGAGTACCAAGGATTCACGGGAGAGCTGTGGCACACCCATCCATCGCCGTTGACGAACCACATGTTCTTCCGTGCGTATCAAAGATAAGCGGGCCGTGAGTCAATGAACGGCGCACAAGTGCCCGGCCTGTGCGCCGTCCTCCGGCGGGCAATTGCTCCGGGGCGACGCCGCAATGCGCTCGGTGCCCGGCGCTCCGCGGACGCTCCACTCCAACGCGTCGCCGTGGCGGGCCTTCTCCCGCCGGCACACCCTCGGGCACCTGTTGTGTCAGCAGGAGATCCACCTCTGCGGCAGCGCGGACTCTTGGTGCGCGGGTCCGCGGCCCTGCACGTCGATCCGCAGGCCCAGCCCATTCGGTCCACTCAGGACCTTGGCCTCTTTGCCCGACTCGTGTCGTCGCCCCCGCCCCCGGCAGGTCAGAACGCTGTGGCTTGGAGTCTCCCCGAGGCCGTCCCGTCGAAGCCTCTTCACCCGGTCCCTTCCTTCTTGCAAAACGCGTTCGAAGATCTGCCGGATCGTCCAACGCCGGAAAACCGGTGGACCTCGCGTTTCGGAAGGAATGGCCGGGGGGCCTTCCAGGGGGCGCCGCTGCTCGGGAATGAGAGGAGACCATCGGCGCTTTGCACCAGTCGGTCCGGAGGTGTACGACCGTTGGGGCCTTTCAGGGGCAACAATTCACGGCCGGGGGCATTGCAATGGCGTTGCTGCGGGGCAGCAGGGCCGCGCGTGGTCACAGGAGGTCCACCCGCAACTTTGATGGGAGGTCTTATCGGCAGATTTGCATCCGAGGAGTTTTTGGGACAAACAGGTTTGGAGATGAAAGCGGCCCGGGTAGGATTTTGCGTTTACATTTCAGTACCCCTTTTTTCAACGGGAGTGGAAGGTGCCGGCTTCCAGCAGGCGACGGTGGAGACCGACCTTCGCATCGGTTACGGGGTGGCGGTGGCTGATGTGGACGGAGATGGTCGGCCGGACATCGTGGTGGCCGATCAACATCGGGTCCTGTGGTACCAGAATCCGTCGTGGAGGCGCCATGTCATGGCCGAGCGGCTGACGGAGCGGGATCATGTCTGCGTGGCGGCGCTGGACACGGACGGGGACGGTCGTGCCGAGGTGATGGCCGGGGCCGGGTGGGCCCCGTGGGACACAACCACGCCGGGCGCGCTGTTTGCGCTTCGAGCCCCGCAGGATCGGCGCGCGCTTTGGACGCCGGAGGAACTGCCGGCCGAACCGACGCTGCACCGGATTCGCTGGGCTCGCGATGAACAGGGGCGCTGGACGTTGGTCAGCCTGCCATTGCACGGGCAGGGTAACGACCCGGGTGCGGGCACGGGCGCCGGCGTGCGGGTTCACCGCTACGTCCGCGGGTCAGGCGCGGATCCGGATTGGCGCCAGAACCTGCTCTTCGAAGCCCTCAACAAAACCCACAACTTCGACGTGGTGGCCTGGGACGACGACCCGGCGGACGAGCTGGTGGTGGCGTCGCGACAGGGATTGTTTCTCTGGGATCCGGCGAAGGACGGGTCGGGCGGTTTGCGGCAGCTGGCCACCAACGACGTGGGCGGGATGGGCGAGGTGCGGGCGGGCCGCGGTGTCGGAGGCCGGCGGTTTCTGGCGGCCGTGGAACCAATGCACGGGCATCGCCTGGGCGTGTACCGGCAACAAGACGGCGTGTTCCAAGGCGCCATCCTTGCAACGAATCTGGTGGAGGGCCACGCACTGGTTACGGGCGACTTCCTGGGATTGGGCCATGACCAGATCGTGGTGGGTTGGCGGGGTCGGGGCGGGCAGCCGGGCTCGGTGGGCCTGAAGCTGTTCGTGGCGCGAGATGGAGACGGTTCGGCGTGGGAGGGCCACACGCTGGACGACGCCATGGCGTGCGAGGACCTGGCAGCAGCGGATCTGGACGGGGACGGGGACCTCGATCTGGTGGCCTCGGGCCGCGCCACGCGGAACCTGAAGGTGTATTGGAACCTGCGGCGCTGAAACCTTTCGCAGGGAGCCGGCGGGGGTGGGGCGGTTTTCGAAAACCTAGGCGGCCCGGATGCCATCCACCAACCAAGCGCGGAGTTCCTCCCAGGAACGCACGATCCGTGGAACGGGCTCGGGTGTGGGAGGAGGAGCCCCGGCAGGGTTGAACCAACAGGTGCGCCATCCGCAGGCCGCAGCGCCTGCGATGTCGGCCTCCCAGCTGTCGCCGATGATCAGCACCCGTTCCGGCGCCGGCCGGCCCATGCGTTCCCACGCTGCATCGAAAAAGGCTCGCGCAGGTTTTGCCGCGCCGATCTCCTCGGAGATGATCAGGAGGTCAAACCAGGGGAGAAGGCCCGCGCCTGCGAGTCGGGGGCGTTGGACCCGGCTCAGTCCGTTGGTAAGGACCGCCAGGTGATACCGTTCGCGAAGGAGGGGCAACGTTTCGCGGCAGCCGCACCAGAGATCGCACCCGCGACTCAGCGTCTCCAGGTAACGCTCGGCAAAAGCTTCGACCCGACAAGGGATGCCGGCCTGCTGGAGGAAGCGTTCGAAACGAAGCGTCTTGAGGTCTTCGACTCGAACCCGCCCCTGTTCCCAAGCCGACCAGAGTTCGCGATTGATCCGGCGATACAAGGCTTGCAGCTCGGGATCGAGTCTGTGCCCCGCCGCGGCCAGGGCTTCTGACAGGGCGCGGGTTTCGGCGCGATCGTAGTCGAACAGGACGCCATCGGCATCGAAACAGAGCCATGTGTAGGGTCGGGCGCGGGCCGCCGAACCGGTCATGGACATCATGAAAACGCGCCGGGGTCGCCCGATGCAACGCCGGCGTGAAGAGGTTCGGCGCGCAGGCACGGCGGCTTGACGGGCCGGTGAACCGGCGCCAGAGTGGGCAACTGCATGCGCGGTCCGCACAGCGGTCCGCGTCCGAAGACGATCATGAGCACGTTGCATACCCTGTTTGATTCGCTGCAGACCTTTGAGGTGGGAGACGGCCGGCGGGGCGCGTTTTACTCGTTGCCGCGGCTGGAACAGGCCGGTCTGGGGCCGATCTCGAGGCTGCCGGTCTCCATCCGGCTGGTGCT
>NICF_comb_assmDRAFT_10003064_pt1 | contig 12266 bp, 10 predicted proteins | sample NewIslPassag4_SG_FD_11279 | JGI IMG/M metagenome (IMG submission 11279) | reverse complement strand
TGAAAGGAGGGCTTTGCCATGGCAGATGGTGATGGCGCGGCTCGGACGACCAGTGTGGTGGAGCCGTTACTGGTTGAGCAACGGCGCTTCCCACCGCCGCCTGAATTTCGGGAGCACGCGTGGGTCAAAGACCGCACCCCGTGGGAAGAGGCCGAGCGCGACTTCGAAGCGTTTTGGGCCAAGCACGCTGAGGCCGAACTGACCTGGTTCCGAAAGTGGGACCGAGTCTTGGAATGGAACGCGCCATGGGCCAAATGGTTCACCGGCGGGCAACTGAATGTGTCGTACAACTGCGTCGACCGCCACGCCCAAAGTTGGCGCAGGACGAAAGCCGCAATTGTCTGGGAAGGCGAGCCTGGTGACTCACGGGTCTTGACCTACCAGGATCTCCACCGCGAAGTCCAGAAGTTCGCCAACGTGCTTAAGAGCCTGGGCGTGCAGAAAGGCGATCGGGTCTCCATCTACATGGGCATGGTGCCTGAACTGCCAATCGCGATGCTGGCATGCGCCCGCATTGGGGCACCGCACAGTGTTGTGTTCGGCGGGTTCAGCTCAGACGCGCTGCGCGACCGTATTCAGGACGCCGAGGCGAAGGTACTTATCACCCAAGACGGGGCCTGGCGCCGCGGCAGCATCGTCCCCCTCAAGCAACTGGCGGACAAAGCCCTGACAGAGTGCCCATCGGTCGAGAAGGTTGTCGTCGTGCGCCGGATCGGCGATGCAGCCGAAGCGACCATGGTTGAAGGGCGCGATTTCTGGTGGCACGAGCTGATGGCCACTGCCGATCCGGTGTGTCCTGCTGAGCCGCTCGATGCTGAGCATCCCCTCTACATCCTCTACACCTCAGGCACAACCGGCAAACCAAAGGGTATCCTCCATACCACCGGCGGGTATCTGCTCGGTGTGACACTCACGACTAAATGGGTCTTTGACCTCAAAGACGACGACTACTACTGGTGCACTGCCGACATTGGCTGGGTGACCGGCCACAGCTACATTGTCTATGGCCCCTTATCCAATGGCGCAACGACGGTGATGTACGAAGGGGCGCCGGACTGGCCGGAGAAAGACCGGTACTGGGACATCGTCGAGAAATACCGCATCAATATCCTGTACACGTCCCCAACGTTTATCCGCACTGCGATGAAGTGGGGAACGGAGTGGCCGGCTAAGCACGACCTCTCGAGCTTGCGGCTCCTTGGGACGGTTGGCGAGCCGATCAATCCTGAAGCGTGGATGTGGTATCACGAGCATATCGGCCACGGCCGCTGCCCGATTGTCGACACGTGGTGGCAGACCGAAACCGGGATGATCATGATCACGCCGCTGCCTGGCGTGGTCACGACGAAGCCGGGCTCAGCAACCATCCCCTTCCCGGGTGTTGTCGCAGACGTCGTTGATGAACAGGGGAACTCCTGCCCGCCGAACGTTGGCGGCTATCTGGTGCTGAAGCGCCCATGGCCGGCAATGCTCCGGACGTTCTGGGGTGATCCGGATCGCTACGTCAAGACGTACTGGTCCCGCTTCCCCGGCATCTACTTCACTGGCGATGGAGCGCGCAGAGATGAGGACGGCTACTTCTGGATCACCGGTCGTGTCGACGACGTGGTGAACGTGGCGGGCCATCGCCTGTCCAACATTGAGATCGAGAGCACGCTCGTTGCTCATCCGGCGGTGGCTGAAGCAGCCGTCATCGGGCGGAATGATCCGATCAAGGGCAGGCGATTTCGGCGTTCGTCGTGTTGAAGGCGGGCTATCAGCCGAGCGAGGACCTGAAGCACGAGTTGCGCGAATGGGTTGCTGAGAAGATTAGCCCGATTGCCCGTCCAGCTGACGTGTTCTTCACCGCGGACCTGCCCAAGACACGATCGGCCAAGATCATGCGGCGGCTCCTGCGTGACATTGCGGAGGGGCGTGTGCTTGGTGACACCACAACGTTGACCGATCCGGCAGTGATTGCCGAGATCAAGAAGCAGTACGAAGAGCGCGAAGCAGCCGAGTAGTGCGCAGGGGTGGAGCAGCATATGCTGCTCCACCCCTATTGTCTATTACTTGACAAAACGAACCCAGTTCAGTACAAATAGCACCAATACGCCGAGACGGATTTCCGAGCAGGGCAACAGGCCCAGTCCGGGATACGCCGCGTGAGCGCACAAGCAGTGAAGCAAGCGCGACGCACAATGGATAGCCCTGCCGCACGGGGGGCGGCCCGCGGCCCACCAGCCCAGCGATCGAAGGGCAGTTCGCTGCATATCCCGTGCGGTCGTACATGGCTGCCGCCACAGCCTGTATGTATTCCCTTTGCAACGAGGCAAAGGAGCAAACAGAAGGGATTGGGAGCGATGTCGACAAGTGCAGCGATGCCTGTCCCACGCCGATATCTGTGGCTCGTGATCGTGGCCGCGGGCGCTGGGACAATTATCGAGTGGTATGACTTCTACATCTTTGGTAGCTTAGCGACAATCCTTTCAACGCACTTCTTCAATGCGAAAGACCCAGTTGCAGCGTTGCTCAACACAATCGCTATCTTCACGATTGGGTTCCTCATCCGGCCGCTTGGTGCGCTGATCTTCGGCTGGGTCGGCGACCGGATCGGGCGTAAGTATACCTTCCTGATCACGCTTACGGGAATGGGCCTGTCAACGGCACTCATTGGCCTGGTGCCGAGTTACGCTACCATCGGTGTGCTTGCGCCGATCATTGTCTTTCTCCTGCGCGTTATCCAAGGCCTTACCCTCGGTGGCGAGTACGGCGGTGCGATCGTCTATCTGGCTGAACATGCACCAGATGAGCGGCGTGGCTACTACACCGGCTATCTCCAGACGACTCCGACAATCGGGTTGCTGGTCTCACTCCTTGTCGTCATTGGCACGCGGCTTTCGCTTGGCAATGAGGCATTTACGGCCTGGGGTTGGCGGATTCCATTCCTCATCTCGGCGTTGCTGGTGATTATCTCCTTCTATATCCGGCTACGACTCCAAGAGACCCCAATTTTCCAAGAGATCAAGGCGAAGGGCCGCACGTCGCGCAATCCGTGGAAGGAATCCTTCGCCAGTGCAAACATCAAGTATGTCCTTATCGCCGCAGTGATCGTCCTCGGCGAAGGCGTCGTCTGGTACAGCAGCCAGTTCTGGGCACTTTACTTCCTCCAGACGGTCCAGAAGCTTGATACGCTTGCGTCTTCAACGATTGTGGGCTGGGCTCTCTTCTTCGGGCTGCCGATGTTTGTCCTCATGGGTTGGCTTTCTGACCGTATTGGACGCAAGCCGATTATCCTCGCCGGGCTCGCGCTTGCTGCGGCCACGTACTATCCACTGTACAGCGCGTTGGGGCGAGCAACGCCCAAGGACAATATCAACTATCCACTTGCTTCATTCATTGTCTGGATCATGGTCGTCTATGTCGCCATGGTTTACGGGCCAATCGCTGCGTTCCTCGCGGAATTCTTCCCTGCCCGGATCCGCTACACCTCCGTCTCTGTTCCGTACCATATCGGGAATGGCTGGGGCGGTGGGCTCGTGCCACTGATCACGGCTGATGTCTGGGCCCGAACGCATAACCTCGGGCTGACGCTGGCCTATACGATCGCGGTGCCAGCGATTGCGTTCTTGCTTGGTCTCTTCATTATGCCGCAGACACACCGTGCCCAAATCTGGACAGAGCCAGCACCGAGCCCCGCCGGTGGTGGCAGCGGCGACGACTAGTCCTCCAGCATGCATCGTTGGCGCTAGCACGTAGCTGGTGTTACCTGCGTGCTAGCGCCGTATTTTTCTCGCCATTCCCGAAGTCATCAGCTAGGATCAAATGCGGCGCAGCTCAGCCGTGAGTGGGCGCCGCGGTACGAGGCTGACCGCGTTGGGGAGGGATTATGGGACATCGCTTGCGCCCAACCAGGGTGGCATGGTTGTTGGCAGTACTTTGGCTCCTTGCCAGCTGTAGCCGTTCAACACCAGCAGGAACACCGACCATAGCTCCTGCATCACGCACTCCGGTAGCCACTCCCAGCACATCATCCCCGATCGCGACAACTGCTCCGACCGCAACGCCCGGTAACACGACCACGAGCTTCGCATACGGGTTTAATGTCGCATGGCGCGGCGATGACCAAGGCGAAGCGTTCAACCAACAAACGGCAGCGCTCGTTCAAGGAGCTGGCTTCGGTTGGGTACGCGTTCAAGTCGAGTGGAGCTCGCTCGAACCACAGCCCGGGCAATTCGACTTTCGGCCAATCGATCGTCTGGTCAAGGTCTACACTCCCAAGGGTATTCACTTGTTGCTCTCGGTTGTCCGACCACCAGAATGGGCTCGCGATACAACTGGGCAGGAACTCACCAGCGACTATATGGCATTTCAACGACTGATGCAGCGGCTCGCGACACAGTATCGCGGTAAAGTCCAGGCATGGGAGATCTGGAACGAGCAGAACCTCGCCTACGAGTTCGGCCAAGGCAACGCGGTGCGTGTTGAGCCATACTGTCGATTGCTCAAGGCTGGCTATACGGGGGTGAAGGCTGGCGACCCGAACGCACTCGTCCTCTTTGGAGGGCTGACGCCAACCGGTGTGACCGACCCACATATTGCCATTGATGACGTCCAGTATCTTGAGCAGTTCTACAGCATCGACAACGGAGCCTGCACGAAGTACTTCGACATCCTTGGGGCACACGCGAACGCAACGCTCAACCCCCCCGACACCTTGTGGCCAGATAATCCAGGGCCCGGGCCAGGCTGGCGCGATCATCCCAGCTTCTACTTTCGACGGGTCGAACAACTCCGCCAGGTTATGGTGCAGCATGGTGACCAACGGCCAGTCTGGATTACCGAGTTCGGCTGGACGACCGCTAACCCGGCCAAAGGTTATGAATACGGCCAATACGTCAGTGACGAACAGCAAGCGCAATACCTTGTCCGCGCCTTCCAGATTGCCCGCAGTCAGTGGCCGTGGGTCACGGGCATGTTCGTTTGGAACCTGAACTTCTCGGTGTTGGTCGGACCAAATGACGAGAAAGGGCCATGGTCGGTTGTCAATCGCGATTGGTCACCGCGGCCAGCCTATCGGGCTTTGCAACAGATGGCGAAGACCTAAGCTGATACCGCTTAGGTCGACCCAGTGGCTTGCGTGAAGAACCGGGCGAGTTCATCGACAGGAAAGTCGGGAAGCGGCACGCTCCCCTGCGCTGAGACTAGGGTATAGCGGCCCGGTGAAGCCGTGAGTTCACCGATGTGCGTTGCAGGAATCCCAGCGTCAGCAAGGACCTGGAGGGCTGTAGGAGCAGCCTCTGGGGCAACAGCTGCGAGCAATGCCCCGGAGGCAATCAACCCAAGCGGGTCGAGGCCAAGGACATCGCAAATCTGTCGCGTCTCGGGATAGATCGGGATCGCGTCGGCATAGAGTGTCGCACCGAGGCCAGCAGCTTGCGCTAACTCACGAACGCCCGTTGCAAGCCCGCCCTCAGTTGGATCGTGCAGCGCGTGAACGTTTGGACCAAGTGCATCAGTGAGGGCACGCGCTGCGGCCACGACACTGATGCCAGGGGTGTGCAGAAAACGCCGTGCGCGTTCGAGCAGATCGGCTGGAACACGTCCTTCCAGCAGCGAAGCGCACTCGCGGGCGAGAATGGCTGTGCCTTCAATGGCAATGCCGTTCGCGACAATCAGCACGTCACCGGGCTGCGCGCGGCCGGGCACGATCAGCCGCGCTGGGGTGGTCACGCCAACGAGCGCCCCGGAGACGATTGGGCGTGGCAGCCCAACGGTGATCTCGGTGTGTCCACCGACGAGCGTGATTCGTAATGCTGCACACGTTGCCTGGAGATCGGCCAGAATTTGCTGCGCCAAGGCTGGCGTTGCGTCAGCCTCGGGCAATAAGACGGTTGCCAGGAACCAGCGNGGCTCGGCCCCGAGGCAAGCAACGTCATTGGCATTCACCTGCACGGCATACCAACCGATTTCGTCGGTTGCAAAGGTAATGGGATCGGCCGTCAGGACAAGCACGGTCTGCTCATCGAGCTGGACCGCTGCCGCATCACGGCCAACGCCTGGTGGAACGAGCAACGTTGGATCGGCTGGGAGCTGAGAGAGGAGTGTTGCCAGGAAGGCTGATGGCAGCTTGCCAGCAGGGAAGCGTTCCGTCATGCGGGCACTTCCTCTCCCAGACTTATGCCGATTGATCGCGCACTCGTGAGGAGCGGATGATCAAGCGGGACGAGTCGAGGCCCTCGTGCCACATCAGCCAGCGTGACCGTCCCAACACGAATGGCAGCAGGGTCATCGCCATTGCCGTGCACCGTGACGACCTGCCCGAGCTGACCTCGCGCCAGCATATGCACTGCCTCGCTCCCCATGGCCGTTGCAATCAGCCGATCAAGCGCAACCGGCGGGCCGCCACGCTGCAGGTGACCAAGAGCAAGACTGCGCACCTCGAGCGGAAGGCGCTGTGCCAGTTGTGCCTGGAGCAGCAGGCCAATTCCTCCGTAGCGACGCTGATACGGAAGCGGGCCGGTTATTTCCGCTACAGCTGAGCCCCCAACTGGCTGGGCGCCCTCAGCCACTGCAATGATCGTAAAGTGCCGGCCTGCTGCGCGTCGCTGCTCAATGGCGGTAACGATAGCNTCGAGCGAGAACGGNATCTCAGGGATNAGGATGACATCAGCGCCGCCAGCTACCCCAGCAGCGAGGGCAATCCAGCCCGCCGTACGCCCCATGAGTTCGACAATCATGACCCGATGATGACTCTCTGCCGTCGTGTGCAGCCGATCGATGGCATCAGTCGCGACAGCAACAGCAGTGGCATAGCCGATCGAGAATATCGTTCCCTGCACGTCATTATCAATCGTTTTCGGCACTCCAAGAATCGGTANGCCTTTCTGCCAGAGTCGATAGGCGATCGACAGGCTGCCATCACCGCCAACGACGATCAGCGCATCGAGGGAGAGCGCCTCAACCAGACTCACAAGACGGTCACTGTAGTCACGGGGTTGCTCATCGGTCGGGAAAGCGAACGCGAAAGGGTTGGCGCGGTTCGAGGTGCCAAGCAGCGTTCCTCCGCGAACCAGCTGCCCGCGCACATCGTCGAGCGTCAATGTACGCCAACGGCCAGTGAGCAAGCCCTCATATCCATCTTCGAAGCCAATGACCTGCCAGCCATACTGCAGTATTGCGGTCTTGACAATCGCCCGGATCGCTGGGTTCAGTCCAGGGGCATCTCCCCCGGCAGTGACACAACCAATGCGTCGGATAGACATGACCGGCTTCCTCCTGCGAACGCGCTGGAGGCTATAATGCGACAGTACGCCGTATCGCCTCGGCGTATTGTAGCTGGTCTGCGTACCCGGGTGAACAGAGCAGTCGGAGCTGAGCAGCGCAAGGGAGCGCGGTATGTCAGAGCGGAAGTTGGTCGAGGAGCTCATTGAGCAAGAGGATGACTTTGACCGCTGGTACATCGAGGTCGTGCACAAAGCCGAACTTGTCGATGAATCGCCCGTGCGCGGGACGCGAGTCATTCGCCCCTATGGCTTTGCGATTTGGGAGCTGATGCAAGCAGAGCTTGACCGGCGTATTAAGGAGACAGGCGTCCAGAATGCCTATTTCCCGCTCTTCATCCCTAAGAGCATGCTCGAGCGGGAAGCAGAGCACATCGAAGGCTTTGCGCCGGAAGTCGCGTGGGTAACGCGCGGTGGCGACAAGGAACTTGAGGAACCGTGGGCCGTGCGACCAACCTCCGAGTCAATTATCTGCCCGATGTTTGCTCGCTGGGTGCAGTCCTATCGCGACCTCCCGATCCTGATTAACCAGTGGTGCAGCGTCGTGCGCTGGGAAGAACGTCCGCGGGCATACTTGCGCACGCTGGAGTTTCTCTGGCAAGAAGGTCACACGGTTCACGCCACGCTTGAGGAAGCTGAAGAGCGAGCCCGCTTGATGCTCGAAGTTTACCGTGACTTCGTTGAGACTGAGCTTGCCATTCCGGTGATCCCCGGCCAAAAGACTGAATCAGAGAAATTTGCTGGTGCATTGCGCACCTACACCATTGAGGCGATGATGGGCGGCAAGCACTGGGCGCTCCAGTCGGCGACGTCGCATAACCTCGGCGACCACTTCGGCCGTGTGTTCGACATCCAGTATCTCGATGCTCAAGGGCAACGTCGCTATGCCTTCAACACGAGCTGGGGGTTGTCACATCGGACGGTTGGTGCCATGGTCATGGTCCATGGCGATGATCGCGGTCTGAAGCTGCCGCCACGCGTTGCCCCGATTCAGGTGATCATCGTGCCGATCTGGCGCTCAGAAGAAGAGCGGGCCAAGGTGGAAGCGCTCGTCGATACCGTGCGTGCGCGTCTGCTCGAACACGTTCGGGTGTACGCTGACCTGCGCGACGACAAGACACCGGGATGGAAGTTCAATGAATGGGATCTCAAAGGCGTGCCCATTCGCCTAGAAATTGGCCCGCGGGACGTTGCCCAAGACCAGGTCACGCTCGTCCGGCGAGACATCCTCGGCGAGCGAATCACTGTTCCAGTCTCACAGGTCGTGGAAGCTGTCCTTGAGGAGCTCAACGCGCTCCAGCAGCGACTCTACGACGCTGCCAAGGCGATGCTGGAACGGTACACGGAAGATGTTGAGCAGTACGAGCAACTCAAGGAACGCGTCGCAGCAAACGCTGGCTTCAACCGAGCGTTCTGGTGCGGTAGTGCTGAGTGCGAAGCCCGGGTCAAGGCAGAGACGAAGGCGACCATTCGCTGCATTCCGTTTGTCCAACCAGAGACACTCGGCCCGTGCATCGTCTGTGGCATGCCGGGCAAGCACCAGGTCATCTGGGCACGCGCGTACTGATCGCGCAACACATTCAGAGTTGCCGGGGAACGGAGAGGAGAGGATAGCTTGCCGCTCGACATTGCCCAACTCCGCGCTGAAACACCAGGGTGTGAAGCGGTGATCCACTTCAACAACGCTGGGGCGGCCCTCATGCCAAAGCCGGTACTCGATACCGTTATCGGGCATCTCCAGCTTGAGGGGCGCATCGGCGGGTACGAAGCGGCTGCCGCAGCGGCTGATCAACTTGAGCAGACCTATCATGCTATTGCACAACTCATCGGCGCAGACCCAGACGAGATCGCGCTCACCGAAAGCGCGACCCGGGCATGGGATCTGGCCTTCTACTCTCTGGCATTCCGTCCCGGCGACCGCATCCTGACATCAGTATCGGAGTATGCGAGCAATGTCATCAGTTTTCTCCAGATCGCGCGACGCACAGGAGCACAGGTCGAAGTCATTCCGAACGACGAGAGCGGTCAGCTGTCTCTTCCGGCACTCCGCGAGATGATCGACGAGCGCGTGAAGCTCATTGCCATCAGCCACATCCCGACAAATAGCGGCTTGATCCAGCCAGCAGCTGAAGTCGGTAAGCTTGCACGTGAGGCTGGCATACTCTACCTTCTTGATGCTTGCCAATCAGTCGGACAGATTCCAGTCAATGTCCGCGAGATTGGCTGTGATTTTCTGTCGGCCACGAGCCGCAAGTACCTGCGTGGGCCTCGCGGTGTGGGCTTTCTCTACGTGCGCCGCGAACGCATTGCCACGATTGAGCCGATCTTCCTTGATCTTCATGCAGCCACATGGGTCGCTCATGACCGCTACGACATTCGGCCGGATGCTCGTCGGTTTGAACAGTGGGAATCAGACGTTGCAGCGCGATTGGGGTTGGGGGCAGCAGCCGCCTATGCACTGCGCGTTGGTATTGAGGAAGGATCGGCAAGGCTGCGAGCATTGGCGAACCAGCTCCGCGAAGGCCTACAAACGTTGCCAGGCATTCAGGTCCATGACCTCGGGCGCGAGCGTGGTGGCATTGTGACCTTTACCATGGAGGGCTTTGCGCCTGAGGCGATAAAGGCGTATCTGGCAGAACAGCGGATCAACGTTACCGTTGCCTCGAAAGCATCAGCCCGGTTTGACATGGAGGCGCGTGGGCTTGACGCTGTCGTGCGAGCATCCGTGCACTACTACAACACCGAGGAAGAAATTGCGGTGTTTCTCGACACCCTGGATACACTGCGCCGACAAGGGCCAGACAGCCAACAAGCACTGCTTGCACGAGCGAGTCGGCGGAAATAGCCAGTTGGTGGGGGAAGTGGGACTCGAACCCACACGCCTCATCGGCACGTGATCCTAAGTCACGCCCGTCTGCCAATTCCGGCATTCCCCCAGAACGGGGCGCAGCCGCGTCCCGCACTAACGCGAGTATACCGCGGCTGCGCAGTGTTCGCCGACGTGCGTATTGAACTCTTACCAGGATGCGCCGCAACCACACCCCTGGGCTGTCGCAGCGTTGCCGCCCGTATCGAAGGAATGCCCACAGGCGCACGTCGCGACTGCATTCGGGTTGCGGACAGTGAAGCCTCCGCCCATCAGGCTGTTAATGTAATCAATTTCAGCGCCCTCAAGATACATTGCGCTGAATTGATCGACGACAACCCGCACGCCATCGATTTCGAAGACGTGGTCATCTTCTTCGACCGTTTCCTCCAGGGCCATGCCATACTGCAGTCCAGCACAACCGCCCGGAGCGACGAAGACACGGAGATATGCTTCAGGCATGCCCTGCTCGTCGAGAAATTCCTTGAGTTTCTCAATGGCAAGCGGTGTCATCGTCAACATTGTTGCCGACTGCTGCATCGTCCATCACCTCGATTCCGCAACACTCACGTCGCCAAATGGCGCTACGCTAAGCATAGCCACAGACGACGCCATGTCAAGGGCACCCCAACCTGCCGTCATCCCTGTTATCCTTGCCCATAGTGAGGCAAGGGTAGCGCACCGATGCACGTTGAGCACACACCAGTGTCGTTCCCACCAGAGCGTCAGCTGCAGCGCTTGCGCTGGGCCGGTGTTGCCATCCCAGCGCTCGGTGTCACAACAGCNCTGGTGATTGGCTATGTGCTTGAACAGCAGATTCGCATCGCTTGGCTTGCCTGGACTGTTGCCGGTTGCCTGCTCTGGCTTGGGATCGTCCTGTTCGCTGCCACAATGTTCAATACGATCACAACACTACAACGTGCCATCATTGCACAACACAACGAACTTGCAGCGCTTCACGAAGCTGGACTCGCCATGATGGCTGAGCTGGATTTGCCAGCTGTGCTGCAGGACGTTGTCGACCGCGCGCGAGCGCTCGTTGATGCGCAATACGGCCTGCTTGTTACTCATGAAACACCGAACGGGCCGCTGGTGACCGTGACCAGTGGCTATCCTGGGGACGAGCCGTGTGACCTTCCCACGCTGCCGTCGCACGGTATCCTCGATCGGGTTTTTCACCACGGCGAGCCGCTTCTCATCAACGATCTTTCGGCTTACCCAGGTACCCGCAATTTTCCGGAAGGACATCCGGTCATGCAGCAATTGTTGGGGGTACCGATTCGACGTGGGGACGTGAGCATTGCCGCGCTGTATCTCGCCGATCGCCGTGATGGCACGCCGTTCACGCAGCGCGACCTTGAGCGGCTCAGCCGCTTTGCCACCATTGCCGGGCTTGCGATTATGAACGCGCAGCTCCATCGTCAGATAACAACCTTCGCAGTTGCAGCAGAACGGGAGCGAATTGCCCGTGAGATGCACGATAGCCTTGCGCAAGTGCTGGGATACGTCATGACCAAAGCTGCTGCTGTACAGGAGTTGCTGCGCCAGGAAGGGCGACAAGCTGATGCCGAACGACAGCTGCAGCAACTCGCCGACGCCGCGCGTGCTGCTTACGCCGATGTACGAGAGGCGATTTTGGCCCTGCGCACCGGGCTGAGTGAATCGTCCTTGGCCGATGCGTTGCGGGCATATGGCGAACGTTGGCAAGAGCAAAGTGGGATCCAGCTCACTCTCGACTTTGCCCTTGATCCGGAGGATCTCGCACGGCTCTCGCCTATGGCAGAGTTGCAACTCTTGCGGATTGTCCAGGAAGCGTTGACNAACATCCGCAAGCATGCACACGCGACCCATGCCACTGTCCGCTTCGTGCGCGAGGGCGATTTTCTCGTGGTTACAGTCCAGGATGATGGCCAAGGCTTTGATCCCAGCAGCCTGAGCCGAACAGACTATCCACGCTTTGGGCTGGCAACGATGCGAGAACGCGCCGAAGCTGTCGGTGGAGAACTGCAACTCCATTCTGTGCTTGGGGAAGGCACAACGGTGACAGTTCGGCTCCCACTCGGTACACGCGCAATCATGAGGGAGGCAAGCCATGCGCGTCCTCATCGCTGACGACCATGCGCTCTTTCGTGATGGCC
>NICF_comb_assmDRAFT_10003053_pt1 | contig 12290 bp, 9 predicted proteins | sample NewIslPassag4_SG_FD_11279 | JGI IMG/M metagenome (IMG submission 11279) | reverse complement strand
CCCAGCCCGCCGGCGGGGCGGGCAGCGGCCGTGCCGCGGCGGGCCGCAGCCCGTCGAGCACGATCGCGGTGAACCGCCGCCGCAGCGCGGGGTCGCGGTCGCGGTGCGCCACGCGCAGCTCGCGCAGCACGCCGAGCACGAGGGCGATGTCGTGCGCGTTGACGTCGGCGCGCAGCACGCCCGCGGCCTGGGCGTGGTCGACGAGCCGCTGCACCGCCTCACGGGCCCGCCGGCTCGCCTGGAGGATCTCCTCGGTCACCGTGAAGGAGCCGGTCACCCGGGGCGATCCGTCCACGCCCGCCTCGACGCAGGCCTCGAGGAACCCGGTGAAGCCCGCCCACGGGTCGGGGTGGGCGCACGCCTCCTCGGCGGCCCGGCGGGTGTCCTCCATGGTCGCCATGGTGAGCGCCCGCATGAGGTCTTCCTTGCTCGGATACCGCCGGTAGAGGGTGCCCATCCCGACGCCGGCCCGTTCGGCGATCACGGAGACCGGCGCGTCCGGGCCGTACTCGATGAACACCTCGCGGGCCGCGGCCAGGATGCGCGCGTCGTTGCGCGCGGCGTCGGCGCGGCGATGCACGGCCTTCTCGGGGGTCATGCCGCCCATGCTACTGAACAGAACGCTCCGCTCACCTTCCCGGCGCGCCGGGCCACCCGGCCGGCCACCGGGCCGGACCCGGCCCGGGCGAGGCAGCGGAGCCGCCTCCGCGGGCGGCGCGGCGCGCCCGGGCCCCGCCGGCCGCCCCGGCAGCGCCAGGGCGGGCAGCAGGGCGACCACGCTGAGCGCCACCGTCCACCAGAACGCGTGGCTGAAGGCGGCGGCCTGCTCCGCAGCCGGCGCGCCGTCGTCCCGCCCGAGCCCGCGCTGCAGCACCACGGCGAGCAGCGGGTCCCGGACGAGGCGCCCAGCCGCTGCAGGATGACCAGCGCGCCGGCGGCCTGGGGCACCTCCTCCTTCGGCAGCTCCCGGTACGCGGCGGCGGTGAGCGACATGGCCGCGGCCCCCAGCCCCAGCCCGCGCAGGACCAGCGCCGCGGCCGACCACGGCCGGTCGTCGGCGATGCCCGCCTGGGTGAACGGCAGCGTTCCGGCGATGGTGATCGCGATGCCGGTGAGCACGATCGCGCGGGGCCCGAACCGGTCGACCAGCACGCCCACGATCGCCAGCGCCGCGACCATGCCGGCTCCCTGCGGGGCGAGCATCAGCCCGGCCTGCAGCGGGTCGAGCCCGCGGGCCTGCTGGTAGTAGGCCGGGAGCAGGAACATCAGCCCGAACAGCGACGCGCCGGAGAGGAAGATCAGCACGCTCGCCACGGTGAACGGCCGGTGCCGGAAGAGGCGGAGGTCGACCGCGGGAGCCCGCCCGGGCCGGCGGGCGTGGACCACGAACCCGGCCAGCAGCGCCACCCCCACCGCGGTGAACGCCCACACCGGCGTTCCGGCGGGCCGGCCGCCGGTCCCGCCCGACAGCGACAGGCCGTACAGCAGGGCGGCGGCCCCGGGGGAGAGGAGCAGGATCCCGGCGAGGTCCAGCCGTGGCGCCGGGCCCCGCGGATCGCGCGGCAGGCCGCGCCAGGCGAGGAGGAGCGCCATGGCGCCGAGCGGGACATAGGCGGCGAAGGCCGCGCGCCAGCCGAGGCCTTCGACGAGCAGGCCGCCCAGGGTGGGGCCGGCGATCGGGGCGAGCTGGGTGGGGACGCTCACCATGCTCATGACCCGGCCGATCCGGCGCGGGCCGGCCGCCCGGACCAGGATCACCTGCGCGAGCGGCGGGATCATCCCCGCACCGAGGCCCTGCAGCACGCGGAAGACGATGAGGCTCTCCAGCGACCAGGCGAGGCCGCACAGCGCCGCGCCGCCGATGAAGAGGGACAGCGAGGCGAGCCACATCGCCCGCGCGCCGAACCGCGCCACCGACCACCCGGTCAGCGGCACCACCGTGGCGAGGGCGAGCAGGTAGCCGGTGGCCGCCCACGGCAGCGCGGCCGGTGGCCCGGCCAGGTCGCGGCCGATGCTGCCGAGCGCGACGAAGACCACGGTCGCGTCCAGCGCCGACGTGAACGCCCCCGCCACGATCACGACGCCGAGCCGTACCAGCGCGCCGTCGATCCGCTCGCCCGGCCGGTCCGCCGGTCCGCCGGCCGTACCGGAACGGAGGCCCGGGTGCGGCCGGGCGCCGCGCCCGGTGGGGTGGTGACCGCCCACGATCCGCCTTCCTTCCGCCCGCGCGCCTCGACCTGGAAACGGAGCGGAGCGCTCCGCTACGCTTGACTCTACGGCCGCTTGGGCGCCGAATCAAGAGCGGAGCGCTCCGTTCTGATCTGTGGGATCGGATCGGACAAGACGGGAGGTGGACGGCATGGGGCGGCGGGTCGTGTTCTTCGCGTACGGCGGTCCGGAGGTGCTGCGCCTCATCGAGGAGGAGCCGCCCGAGCCCGGGGTGGGCGAGATCCGGGTACGGGTCCGCGCCGCGGGCGTCAACCCCGTGGACTGCAAGATCCGCAGCGGCGCCTTCGCGGCTCCCGGCGACACCTTCCCCCAGTCCCTGGGCAACGAGTTCGCCGGCGTCGTCGACGCGGTGGGACCGGGGGTGGCGAGCCCGTCGGTGGGCGACGAGGTGCTGGGCTTCACCGTCGCCGCGGCCTACGCCGACCACGTGGTCGTCCCGGCCGGCCACGTCACCGCCAAGCCCGCCGGGCTGCCGTGGGAGGTCGCCGGGGCCCTCTCCGCCGTGGGCCAGACCGCCCACCACGCGGTACGGGAGCTCGGGGTCGCCCCCGGAGAGACACTGCTGGTCCACGCCGCGGCGGGCGGGGTGGGGACCGTGGCGGTGCAGCTCGCCCGCGACCTCGGCGCCCGGGTGATCGGCACCGCCCGCCCGCGCAACCACGGCTACCTGCGCGAGCTCGGGGCGATCCCGGTCGCGTACGTACGGCCCCGGGCTGGCCGAGCGCGTCCGGGCCATCGCCCCGGAGGGCGTGGACGCCGCGCTCGACGCCGTCGGCGGGGAGGCGATCACCGTCTCCCTCGCCCTGGTGCGCGACCGGCGGCGGATCGGGACCCTGGTGGACGACGAGGCGGCCAAGGTCCACGGCATCCGCCGGCTGCGCGGCGCCCGCTCCGCCGGGACCCTGGCCGAGCTGGCCGCGCGGTGCGCCTCGGGCGCGCTCCGGCTGCCCGTGACCCGGCGCTATCCCCTCGCCGCGGCGGCGGACGCGCACCGCGAGATGGAGACCGGCCACGTGCGCGGCAAGATCGTCCTCACCATGGAGTGACCGCGGCACCGCCCGGGCTCCGGGCGGCCGGCGCGGCACGCCGCCGGGCGGGGCGGAGCGGAGCGTGCCGCCGGGACGGCCCGCGGTCGTGACCGGGCATCGCCTCCGGCGCGATGGCCCGGACGGCCGGGCCCATGGGCGCTCACGGCCGGATCCCAGGCGGGGCCTCACCCGGACCGGAAAAGCGGACACGGCCGCGCCCGCATGGCGGCGGCCGTGTCCTCCGATGCCGCAGATCACTATTGGGATGTCCACCGGCGCGTCCGGCGGCCGGGATGGCGGCCGGACGCTCACCGGGTGACCGGTGCCCCGATCACCGTGACGGGCCGCGATCGGCCGGTTCAGGCGGCGCTCAGCGCGCCCGCGATCGAGACCCGGGCGGCCCGGCGGGCGGGGAGCAGCGCGGCGAGCACCGCGGCCAGCCCGGAGAGGGCGAGGAACAGCAGGATCCGCCCGACGGGGAGCTGGAGCGAGACGTCGTTGAACGCCGACGCGGCGGCCAGCCAGCCGTAGACGGTGCCGAGCGCGATGCCGATGATGGCGCCGACGAGCCCGAGCACCAGCGCCTCGATCGAGATCATGCCGCGGAGCTGCCCGCCGGTCAGCCCGAGGGCGCGGAGCACCGCCGACTCGCGGATCCGCTCGTGCACCGAGAGCGTCAGCGTGTTGGCGATGCCGAGCAGCGAGATGATGATCGCCAGGCCGAGCAGGGCGACGACGATGTTCATCAGGATCGCGAACTGCTCCTCGAACTGGGCCCGGATCTTCGCCGCGCTGCTGACCTTGACCGCGGGGTAGGCGTGGGTGGCGGCGTTCACCACCCGGTCGGCCGTCTCGAAGGGCACGCCGCGGGCCCCGGAGGCGAGGACCATGGCGTCGTCCACCGTGCCGAAGTACCGCTCGAAGCTCTGCTCGGGGAGCAGCACCGGGGGCACCAGGTTGAGGGAGCCGTCCACGATCGCGGCCACGCGCAGCCGGGCGGTCCGCCGCTCCGCGGACAGGGTGACGACGTCCCCGACCTTGATGCCGTTCCGGGTGGCGATGTGATCGGCGATCGCCACCGTGCCGGGACCGAACCCGTCGAGGGAGCCGGAGGTGACCTCGAGATGGACCGAGTCCCCGAGCGCGGCCTGGGTGAGGGTGCCGAAGTCGACGTGCCGGCCGTTGAGCTTGCCCTCCTTCTCCCGGATCTCGACCACGGAGCCGATCTCCGGGCGGGTGCGCAGGTCATCGGCGATGGCGCGCGGCACCGTCCCGGTCTGGGCGTAGACCACGAACTGCGCGGGGAACTGCTTGTCCAGCTTCCTCATGATCGTTTCCTGCAGCGTCGCGGTCAGCACCGACATGAACGTGATCAGCGTGACCCCGACGGTGAGCGCGATGGTGGTGGTCGCCGACCGCTTGGGGTTGCGCTGCGCGTTGCCGACCGCGAGCCGCCCCGGCACGCCGAAGAGCCAGGCGGGCACCCGGCCCGCGATCCGGCTCAGCGGCCGCACGATCACCGGGCCGATGATCAGCACGGCGAAGAAGACCAGGATGCCGCCCGCGGTGACGATGACCAGCGCGTTCTCGCCCGGCTCCCCGGCCACGCCGTACGCGGTGACGGCCCCGCCGGCGAGCGCGAGCAGGAGGGAGGCCACCACGCGGAGCACCCCGGCCCGGAAGGACTGCTCCTCCACCTGGGTGCGCAGGGCCGCCACCGGCGCGACCTTGGTGGCCTGGCGGGCGGGCAGCAGGGCCGCGCCCACGGTCACCGCCAGCCCGGTCACGAGCCCGCTCACCGCGGCCGCGGTGGACAGCCGCACGGTCCCGCCGGGCAGGTCGGAGCCCGTCGCCTCGAGCAGGGCGATCGCCCCCGCGCCGAGCCCCAGCCCGGCGAACAGGCCGAGGATCGACGAGATCAGGCCGACGATCGCCGACTCCAGCACGACCGCGCCGAAGACCTGGCGCCGGGTCGCGCCGATGCAGCGGAGCAGCGCCATCTCCCGGGTCCGCTGGGCCACCAGGATGCTGAACGTGTTGTAGATGACCAGCCCGGCGACGAGCAGCGCGACCGCGGCGAACAGCAGCAGCCCGATCCGCATCACGCCGAGGCTGGCGCCGTTCGCCTCGGCGAGCACCTCGGCGTGCTCCTCACCGGTCCGCACCTCGGCCGCGGAGCCCAGGGCGGAGGCGACGGCGTCGCGGAGGCTCTCCGGGGAGGTGCCGGCGCCGATGACGTCGATCTCGGTGAACCTCTTCACCCCGGTGATCCGCAGCGCGTCGTCCACGGTGAAGACCACCGCCCCGCCGTAGGCGAGCCGCTGGTCGACCCCGACGTCGAAGATCCCGGCGAGCCGGAACTCGTGCCGGGCGCCCTTGTGGTCCAGCACGGCGATGGTGTCGCCCACCGAGAAGCCCTGCTCCTCGGCGGTGGCCTCGTCGAGCACGGCCTCACCGGCCGCGGTGGGGGCCTCCCCGGCGGTCACGTTGAGGCGGATCACCGGCATCGCCACGCCCCGCGGCGGGATCTCGCCGACGACCTTGCCGTCCCGGCCGATCAGCGGGGCCTCCCCGATGAGCACCGGGTGGGCCTCCGCCACCCCCGGGACGGCCCGGATCTTGCCGAGGGTCTCGCTGGTCAGCTCCTCCTTGCCCGGGATCACGACGACGTCCAGCTTGCCGGCGTCGGCGGTGAACCCCTGGCGGTAGCCGGCCTGGAGGGTGTCGGTGAGCACCTGGGTGCCGGAGACGAAGCCGACGCCCAGCACGATCGCGAGAGAGGTGAGCACCAGGCGCAGCTTCCGCGCCCGGAGCCCGGCGAGGATCACCCTGAGCATCGGTCAGGCCTCCAGCGCCATCAGGGTGTCGAGCACGCTCTGCGGCGTCGGATTCGCCAGCTCGCTCACGAGCAGGCCGTCCCGGAGGAAGACCACCCGGTCGGCGTAGGCGGCGGCGACCGGGTCGTGGGTCACCATCACGATCGTCTGCCCGAGCTCCTTGACGGACCGCCGCAGGAACGACAGCACCTCGGCACCGGTGCGGGAGTCGAGGTTGCCGGTCGGCTCGTCCGCGAAGATCACCTGCGGCTTGCAGACCAGCGCGCGGGCCACGGCGACCCGCTGCTGCTGGCCGCCGGAGAGCTCGCTCGGCCTGTGCGTCAGCCGGTCGCGCAGGCCGAGGATGTCGATCACATGGTCGAAGAGCGCCTCGTCGGCCCGCCGCCCGGCGATCTCCAGCGGCAGCCGGATGTTCTGCTCGGCGGTGAGCGTCGGCAGCAGGTTGAACGCCTGGAAGATGAAGCCCACCCGCTCGCGCCGCAGCCGGGTGAGCTGCCGGTCGTTCAAGCCCGTGATCTCGACGTCGCCGATGCGCACCGTGCCGCTGGTCACGGTGTCCAGGCCGGCGAGGCAGTGCATCAGCGTCGACTTGCCCGATCCCGACGGGCCCATGATGGCGGTGAAGGCTCCGGCCGCGAAGGCGACGTCGATGCCCCGCAGGGCGTGCACGGCGGTCTCGCCCTGCCCGTACACCTTGGTCAGCCCGCTCGCGGCCACGGCGATCCGGACATCGGTCATCGTGGTCATGTCGATCACCGTATGGGCGGGTTTCCGCCGTTCTCTCGGCCTCGCGAACGGACTTGACCTGCGATCCACGGCTGCCCCGCGCGGCCGCGGATGCGACCGAGCGGGGAGCGGCGGATCATACTCGCGTATGACCGGGGGAGACCAGACCCGTCTCGTACGCGTAGACGATGGCCTGAGCGCGGTCGCGCAGCCGGAGCTTGGCGAGGACCCGGCCGAGGTGGGTCTTCACCGTGGCCTCGGCGAGGTGGAGCCGCTCGGCGATCTCCTGGTTCGACAGCCCCTTGGCGACCAGGATGAGCACTTCCCGCTCCCGGGCGGTGAGCGCGTCCAGCTCCGGCCGCCCCGCCTGCCCATCGGGCAGGTGGGCGGCGAAGCGGTCGAGCAGCCGGCGGGTGGTGCTGGGCGCGACCACCGCGTCACCGGAGTGCACGACGCGGATCCCGTTGACCAGCTCGTTCGGCGGGACGTCCTTGAGCAGGAAACCGCTGGCGCCCGCCTTGATCGCGGCGAACGCGTACTCGTCCAGGTCGAACGTGGTGAGGATGAGCACCCTGGGCGCGCCGGGCGTCGCGCAGATCCGCCGGGTCGCCTCGACCCCGTCCATCCTGGGCATGCGCACGTCCATGAGGACCACGTCGGCCTCGACCTCGCCGAGCGCGTCGATGGCCGCCTGGCCGTCCCCCGCCTCGCCGACGACCTCGATGTCCGGCTGCGCGTTCAGGACCATCCGGAAGCCCGTCCGCACCAATTCCTGATCGTCGACGAGAAACACCCGGATCACCGCTGTCGCACTCCCCTTCCGCTGGTCATCGATCCGCGTTCCTCCCCTTCCGTGGCCGGCCCGGCGCCGGGCGCCGGCGCGGGAGGGATCCGCGCCGGGCGGGCCGCGTGACCGGGTCCGGTCACGGGCGCCGTGGCCACCGCGCCGCTCACTCCTGGCCCCCGACCGGGAACCGGGCGACCACCTGGAACCCGCCGCCCGGGCGCGGCCCGGCCGTCACGGTCCCGCCGTACATCGCCGCACGCTCCCGCATGCCGATCAACCCGTGCCCGCCCTCGGCCTGCGGCGCCGCCGCGCCGCGCCCGTCGTCGGTGATCCGCAGCACGATCTCGTCGGCGCCGTACGTCACCTCCACCGTGGCACGGGCGCCCGGCCCTCCGTGCTTGAGGGTGTTGGTGAGCGCCTCCTGGATGATGCGGTAGATGGCGAGCTGCTTGCCCTCGGGGAGGTCCTGCGGCGTCCCGTTGACCGTGAACTCCACCGGCAGCCCGGAGTCGTTGACCTGCTTGATCAGGTCGGTGAGCTGGTCGATGCCCGGCTGCGGGGCGTACTCCTCGGCCGGGTTGCCGGCGTCCTGCCGCAGCACCCCGACCAGCCGCCGCATCTCCGCGAGCGCCTGCCGGCCGGTCCGGGCCACGGCCTGCATGGCGAGGCGGGCCTGCTCCGGGTCGGTGTCGATGGCGTAGGCCGCCCCATCGGCCTGGACGATCATCACGCTGACGTTGTGCGCGACCACGTCGTGCAGCTCCCGGGCGATCCGCGCCCGCTCGGCGGCCGCCGCGATCCGCGCCTGCTGGTCCCGCTCCCGCTCGGCCCGCTCCGCCCGCTCCACCAGGCTCTCCACGTACCGCCGGCGGGTGTTGGCGTAGAGGCCGGCGAGCCAGATCGAGCTGACGAAGACCGACGAGGTGATGAACGCGGACCACGGCGAGGGCCGAGCGGAGTAGATGGCGAGCACCAGGCCGAACTCGCAGATGAGCCAGGCCGCCACCGACCAGAGGCCGGCGCACTGCGCGGCCACGCTGTACAGGGCGATGAGGATGGCGAAGTTCCCCGGGAAGGCCATGACGCCGGCCAGCCATTGGACGAAGCAGACCAGGGCGATGATGGCGAAGACCTCACGCGGGTGGCTCCGCCGCCACAGCAGCGGGAGGAACATCGCCGCGGTGAGCACGATCGCCGCGGGCCAGGGCGTCAGCCGATCGGCCGTGGCGAGGGAGAGCAGCGCGAGCGGCGCGAGGGTCAGGACGTCCAGGAGCCGCTGATGCCGCTGCCGCCACGCGCGTAGCCTGCCGAACACGTCCTCACTGTACGTACGGCGCCGCGGTGCGCCGTCGCCCCTGGGGCGGACGCCGGGGTGCGACTCAGGTCGCATGCGGCTACCGCGGTCCGCTTACACGGTTCTTACGCCCGCCCGCGCATGATTGCCGATCGGGTGCGCTTCATCGAAGCGGGGCAAAGGGGATCTGAATGTCAGATCGCGACGCTGGGCCGCACGGCAGTGGCGAGGCGCGCGGCCCGCGGCCGGAAGGCGATGATGCGCCGCTTCCCCCGGGGGAGGCGGCGGGCGCGGTGACCGGGCAGGGCACCGGAGCGGCACCGGGGCCCATGGGAGCGCCCGGGGCGTTCGCGCCGCCTCCCCCGCCTCCTCCTCCCGGCCAGGCCTGGACCGCGGCGCACGCCATGCCGCCCGGGCCCGGTACGGCCGGCGCCTGGGGCGCGGGCCACGGCGGCCCGGCTCCGGGGCAGGGGGACGTGCGCTACGCCTACGGCCCCGGTGGCCCGGGGTGGACCGCCCCGGGGTGGGGTCCGCCGCCGAACCCGCCCAGGGGCGACCGGAGGCGGCTCATCGCCGTGGGCGTGGGCGGGCTGATCGTGGGGATGCTGCTCGGCGGCGGGGCGGTCGCGATCGCGGATGAGGTCTGGGATCGGGCCGAACGCGACCGGATCGGCTGGGTGCGCGGTCCGGGCGACGGGCCGCGCTGGGGCGGCCCGGGTGGCCGCTGGATGCTCGATGGGATCCGGTGATGCCGTACGGCGGGCCCGGAGCGGCCCGCGGCACCGGATGACGCCCGGCAGGTGACCGGCCGCCGGCCCTGCCAGGACGGCCGAGTGGGGTCGGCGAGATTCGAACTCGCGCTGTACGGTACCTAAAACCGTCGCCTCTGCCGGTTGGGCTACGACCCCTTTTCCCGTTAATCGCCTTAACCGAATCGGCCGTCGCGAGAACGACGGCCCGGCGGCGATAGGGAGACGTTTTCCCAGGTCGGCTGGGATCGAAATGACGCCCAGCCGATCACCTGGTCCATATTACAACCGCCCATGGGGAGGGCTTCCGGCCACTCCGGTCCTATTTCCGGGAGCGCGCGGAAAAGCGCCCGGCACCGCTGCGGGCGCCAGGGGCCCGGGGCCGGGGCGCACCCGGTCCGGCGCGGCCTCGGCCGCCCACGCGGCGTCCTCGAAGGCTGCGCGAGGCCCCGGCGACCGCAAGGCGGTCCTCCGGGGCGGGGACGGCGGTGCGGCGTCCGATGGCGGGCGGTGCCGGACGCGGGCGCGGCCGCCCGGCGCCGGAGCCGGCCCGGGCGAGGCCCGGCTCGCCCGCTCGGCCCAGCCCGGCCCTCCCCTCAGGCGAGGCCGAGCTCCTTCATCAGCCGGGCGACGTGGCCGGTGGCCTTCACGTTGTAGAGCGCCCGCTCCACCCGTCCGTCCCCGTCGATCACGAACGTGGAGCGGATCACGCCCTGCACGGTCCTGCCGTAGTTCTGCTTCTCGCCGTACGCCCCGTAGGCCTTGTGCACCACGAGGTCCGGGTCCGACAGCAGCGGGAAGGTGAGCCCGTCCCGTTCCCGGAACCGGCGCAGCCGCTCCGGCGTGTCCTTGGAGATCCCGAGCACCGCGTACCCCTTCTCGGTGAACACGCCGAGGTTGTCGCGGAAGTCGCACGCCTGCTTGGTGCACCCCGGGGTCATCGCGGCCGGGTAGAAATAGAGGATCACCCGCTTGCCGCGGAATGCGGCGAGCGAGACCTCCTCGCCGTCCGCGTCGGGCAGCGTGAAATCCGGCGCCGGATCGCCGGGCTGGAGCCTGCTCATCACGTCCTCCCATGTGGGGCCCGCGTCGGCGCGGGCACGCGTGAACAAACCTACCCGGCGCGCCCGCGGTGCGGGCCGTACCGGCGACCTGGCAGACTGATCACATTCGTCGACCACGGAGGGGGAGCGCATGGCGGAGGGCACCGACCCCGAGGAGCTGGAGCGGAGGATCGAGCGCACCCGGGAGGAGCTCGCCCGGACCATCGACGAGATCGTGGACCGGGTGAGCCCGAAGCGGGTGGCGCGGCGCAGCGTGGCCAAGGCCCGGGCCAACGCGGAGCGGATCATCGGCTCGGTCGGGGACTACCTGGGCACCGTCGTCGCCCCTCCCGCCGCGGGGGAGGCCGAGGGGGAGGCGGAGCCCTACCCGGCGCCGCGGGTGGCCCCCGTGCTCATCGGCGTCGGCGCGGTCATCGTCATCGGCGCCGCGATCGTGCTGCTGCGCCGGCGTCGGCGCCGCTGATCCGGCGCGGCCGGGGCCCGGAGGCCGGGCCGCCCGGGTGCCCGGCGCGGCCGGCCCCGCATCCGATCACAGGAACGTCTTGCCCTCGCCCCGGTAGGTGGGCACCTCGTCGACGATCCGGCCGCCCTCGATGAGGTAGAGGGTGGCGAAGCGCTCGCACAGCTCGCCGGCCTTGGCGTGCCGGAACCAGACGCGGTCGCCGAGGCGCAGCCCGTCCGCGGCGGTCCCGATCAGCGGGGTCTGCACCTCGCCGGCGCCCTCGTTCTTGTCGTACCGCAGCCCGGCCGGGAGGTACGGCTGGGGCAGCCGGTCGGGGCCGGGCACCCCGGAGGCGAGGTAGCCGCCGCCGAGCACGGTCACCACCCCGGGGCCGGGCCGGCGGACCACCGGCAGCGCGAACAGGGCGGCCGGGCGGCCGGTGAAGCCGCGGTAGAAGTCGAACAGGCGGGGGTGGTAGAGCCCGGACCCCGCCCCGATCTCGGTGATCACCCGCTCGCGCGCCGTCTTCTCGATGCTCCCGGTGCCGCCGCCGTTGACGAACTCAAGGTCGGCGATGCGCCGTACCGCCTCGACGATCCGGCCGCGGCGCACGGTCAGCTCGCGCTGCGAGCGCGCCTGCATCCAGCGCACCGCCAGGCCGTACCAGCCGGGGACCTTGTCGCCCACCCCGGCGATCTGCGCCTCGTACGCCATCAGCCCCACGAGCCGGAGGCCTGGGCGCTTGACGATCTCGGCGGCGAGCGCGGCCGCCTCGGCGGGCTCGCGGACGGGCGACCGGAGGGCGCCGGCGCGGAACCGGCCGCCGCCCAGCTCGAAGCCGGCGTCGATGTCGAGGCAGACCCGGATCGGGTTCGGGAGCCGGAGGCCCTCGATCAGGTCGAGGTGCTCCCGGGAGTCCACCATCACGGTGATCTCCCGGGCGGCGTGCTCGTCGGAGCCCAGGGCCCGCAGCGCGGCCCGGTCCGCGGTGGGGTAGGCGACCAGCACGTCGCGGAACCCGGTGGACACCAGCCACAGCGCCTCGGGGAGAGTGAACGCCATGATCCCGGAGAAGCCGTCCATGGCGAGCACCCGTTCCAGCACGGCCCGGCAGCGGATCGACTTGCTCGCCAC
>NICF_comb_assmDRAFT_10003052_pt1 | contig 12292 bp, 11 predicted proteins | sample NewIslPassag4_SG_FD_11279 | JGI IMG/M metagenome (IMG submission 11279) | reverse complement strand
TCCGTGGGACCGTAAAGTGCCTGTCGGTTGGCCCCCGCCCGTTCCGGCTGGGGCGAATAACGGTCCGCGGGACCGTTAACGACCGTCCGGATGGGGCGAGGTGGCGCGATAACGGTCCATGAAACCGTTAAATTCCGGCAGTATCCGCATGCCTAAAGTCTGATTTTGGAAAAATTCAGCCGGTAACTGCGAATACGGCTTGATCCGTTCACCGGTTCCAGATATCCTGTGGAAGCCAATTCCCTCAGCAGCTTCCGGGCATACTTGTCGCCTACACCCAACAACTTCACAACCTCCGCCGGCTTCACCGGATCCGGCGAACACGCGGCGTAGCGCAGAATCTCCCGCTGCATGACCGGCAGTTCAGCGTATGAAGTGCCGCCTCCGTACAATCGTCCCAGAAGCTGGAGCACGATCTGCTGGCACTTGCGCGGTCGTTGCTCGATGTCGTCCGCCGGGAAGCGCAGGACCCGCCAATCGTCGATGACCAGATGATTCTGCCGCGTCAGGTCGTCCGTGAACTTGTGCCGGTCCGCGTATCTGGCATGCGGTCCGAATCCGTCTGCTTCCATGCAAATCTTGTGAGGCATGCGAATGTATGCAAAGTCCAGGAAACGGACACCGTCCTTGAAATCCGAAATTTCGTACTCCGCATGCAGATGCTCGAATGATCCAACCGCGGGCCACCATACATTGAGAAGAAACAACTTCTCCAAATAACCATGTTCCCGCAGCCTCCTGCGACGTTCTCCCGTACTTGCCGCGATCTGACGCTTCATCCACGCTTCATAGTTTGTCTCAAAAGTTTGATCCATTCCACCCGTCTCCTCTCGTAAAAATAAAACACCGCCTCTGCCGCTTCATGCGGCGATGAGACGGTGTGCTTCACTCGTCGGCCATGCATTTATCTTATGTTACATTTATGCTATCCGGATATCCGGGAGAAATCAAGAGTTTGGCAAATTGTGCGTTTTTGTCGGCGGTCGAAATCGAATTTGCCGCAATTGTTGTTACAATAGGGTTAGTTCAATGCAAGCACAAAGGGAGGATGCATCGATCATGACGCTTGCCGTCGGAAGCGAGGCGCCGGATTTCGCATTGCCGTCAGCGGGTGGCGAAGTGAGGTTGAGCGATTTCCGGGGAAAATTGGTGGTGTTGTATTTTTATCCGAAAGCGATGACGCCGACCTGTACGCAACAGGCGTGCGAATTTCGGGACGCATACGGGGAGTTGACGGCTCACGGCGCCGTCGTTATCGGAATCAGCACGGACGAAGTCGAGCGGCACATCCGGTTCAGGGAAAAATACGCGCTTCCCTTTCTGCTGTTATCCGATCCGGAACATCAGGTGTGCGAGCGGTACGGCGTATGGCAGCCCAAGAAGCTGTACGGCCGGGAATTCATGGGCATCGTCCGTTCGACGTTCCTGATTGACGAAGAGGGCAGACTGATACGGGAATGGCGGAATGTGCGGCTGAAGGGGCATATTGACGCGATCCTGCAGGCGATTCGGGAACACAGGGAGAAGAAGGGCAGAATCTAGCGGTTCCGGCGCCGGGCGCAGGCGGCTTGCAACGGCGGCGCACGGCCATTGTCGGGAAGGCCGCGGCCACGTTGACGCTCCGAAAATCCGTTCAGTATAATTAGCGGTATGAATTGAGGGAGGCGTATCATGGACAAGCCGAATGAACTCATCGTGGTGCTCGATTTCGGGGGCCAATACAATCAGCTGATTGCCCGGCGCATCCGCGATCTGGGCGTGTACAGCGAGCTTCTGCCCTACAATACGCCGGCCGCGAAGCTGCGCGAACTGAATCCGAAGGGCATCGTCTTCTCCGGCGGACCGAACAGCGTGTACGAGGAGAACGCGCCGCTCGCCGATCCGGAAGTCTACGAGCTCGGCGTGCCGATTCTCGGCATCTGCTACGGCATGCAGATGATGTCGCATCAGCTCAGCGGACGGGTCGAGAGGGCGGGCAAGCGCGAGTACGGCAAGGCGGAGGTCGAATTCAACGCGGACTGCCGTCTGATCGCCGGCCTCGAGAGCCGGCAGACGGTGTGGATGAGCCACAGCGACAAGGTCACCGAGCTGCCGCCGGGCTTCCGCGTCGACGCCAGCACGCCGAGCGCGCCGGTCGCCGCGATGAGCCATCCGGAGAAGCAATTCTATGCCGTCCAGTTCCATCCGGAAGTACGCCACACCGTGTACGGCAACGAGATGATCCGCAACTTCCTGTTCGACATCTGCGGCTGCGAAGGCAACTGGTCGATGACGACGTTCATCGATGACACGATCCGGGAGATCCGCGAGCAGGTCGGGGACAAGAAGGTGCTCTGCGCCCTCTCCGGCGGCGTCGATTCGTCCGTCGTCGCCGTGCTGATCCACAAGGCGGTCGGCGACCAGCTCACGTGCATGTTCATCGACCACGGCCTCTTGCGCAAAGGCGAAGCCGAGAGCGTCATGGAGACGTTCGCCGGCAAGTTCGACATGAACGTCGTGAAGATCGACGCGAGCCGCCGCTTCCTGGACAAGCTGAAGGGCGTCGTGGATCCCGAGCAGAAGCGGAAGATCATCGGCAACGAGTTCATCTACGTGTTCCAGGAGGAGTCGGCGAAGCTGGGCGAATTCGAGTTCCTTGCCCAGGGCACGCTCTACACCGACATCATCGAAAGCGGCACCGCCACGGCGCAGACGATCAAGTCGCACCACAACGTCGGCGGATTGCCGGAGAACATGCGCTTCAAGCTCGTGGAGCCGCTCAAGACGCTGTTCAAGGATGAAGTTCGCAAGGTCGGCGAGGCGCTCGGCCTGCCCGAGGGGATCGTATGGCGCCAGCCGTTCCCGGGCCCGGGCCTCGCGATTCGCGTCCTCGGCGAAGTGACGGAGGAGAAGCTGCGCATCGTGCGCGAGTCCGACGCGATCCTGCGCGAAGAGATCGCGAACGCCGGGCTGCACCGCGAGATCTGGCAATACTTCACCGCGCTGCCGAACATGAAGAGCGTCGGCGTCATGGGCGACGCCCGCACGTATTCGTATACGGTCGGCATCCGCGCCGTCACCTCGATCGACGGCATGACGGCGGACTGGGCGCGGATTCCGTGGGAAGTGCTCGAGCGCGTATCGGTCCGGATCGTGAACGAAGTGGACAACGTCAACCGGGTCGTGTACGACATCACGTCGAAACCGCCTGCGACAATCGAATGGGAATAAAATCATGCAATTCAGCGGCAGTCCCGATTTTGGGGGGCTGTCGCATTATTTTTGTGAGAACAGGTAAATTCGACAATTTTTTTGGTATGAATGACCGAATTGTAGCAGGTGTTACAGAATTGCCGCCTTGGGCTGTGATATGATCGTACTGGCGAAAATCGTCGAAATAGAGCTAACGGAGTGGAGGTTGTCATGCGGTGGATTCCGACTTCCGAACTAGAAGAAGGGGACCGTTTGGGTCGTTCATTGTATACGTCTGACGGCCGATTGATTCTGTCTTGCGGTCAGGTGCTGACCCGGAGAATGATCAACGGCCTGCTTCGCATGAATATCGAGGGCGCGTTTATCGATAACCGGCGTCCGAATGAAGTGTCCACCGGCAATGTCAGTCAACTGGAAGTGCTCAGAACCGAGGCATCCCAATCCGTCAAGGCGATTTTCAACAACGTGGCGGAGCATGACAGACTGGAACCGCGGCCTGTCATGCTCATGGCGAACCACATCGTGCGCCATGTGCTCGAGGATCAGGACAAAGGATTCCAGTTGAAGGAATACAGGACGGAAGCCGCATATCTGTACGCGCACAGCGTCAACGTCTGCCTGTTGGCCGTGAAGACGGGCCAGACGCTCGGGTACAGCGATCTGCAGCTCAAGACGCTGGCGATCGGCGCGCTGCTGCACGATGTCGGCCGCGTCTCCCGGCGCGCGGGCAATCCGGCCGAAGAGCATCCGCGCATCGGCTTCGATCTGATGCGGCGGTATTCCGAGCTTCCCCTCCTGTCGGCGCATGTGGTGCTGCAGCATCACGAGAAGGTGAACGGAACCGGATATCCCTTCGGGGTTCGCGGCGAACAGTTCCGGCAAGCGGCGCAGATCGTGGCCGTCGCGAACGATTACGATCATTTCGTGAATGAGATCGGCCAGAACCGTCTGCCCCATGAAGGAATTGAATATATTATGTCGAAAGTAGACACACATTACGATATTTCCGTGGTTCGCGCGTTTGTCCAGAGCGTCACGCCATACCCCGTCGGCACCGTGGTCCGGCTGTCGAACGGGATGGTCGGCACCGTCGTCGAAATGCACAAGGGCAATCCGTCCCGACCGGTCATCCAAACGCATGATAACGGCCTCAAAATCGATCTCATGCATTTTCCGACGGAATTTATTGAAGAAGTGATCCTGGAGAAGCGTGCAACAGCAGGCCGAGCCTTCTGAAGGCAGGGTGCCGGAGAGGAGTGTACAAGTTGTCCATTGACGTTGCACGTCTCAGAGCCACGATACCTTTTTTCAGCGAAATCGACGATGAAGTGCTGAACAGCCTGAGCCCGTCGCTGACGGAGCGGACATACAAGAAGGGCGCGGTCATTTTCTTCGAAGGAGACGAAGGGGAGGATGTCTTCTTCATCCGTTCCGGAGCCGTCCAGATCTATACGTTCGACGGCACGAAGAAAGTGATCCTGGCTTACCTGGGCGAAGGCGAGTATTTCGGCGAGATGGCGATGATCAAGCCCGGCGCGCGGCGTTCCGCATCCGCGGAGGCGGCGCAGCTCACGAAGGTGTACGCCCTCAAGCGGAGCGCGTTCGAACGGTTGATTCTCGATCATCCCCGTCTCGCTTTCTACCTGCTGGACGATACGATGGAACGGCTGCGCAGAGCCAACCAGCAGATTTACGATCTGACGTTCCTGAATGTTCGGACCCGGATCATGAAGCGGCTGCTGCGCCTGGCGCAGGAGCACGGCACGAAGACGCCGGATGGGCTGCTGATCGGCATCAAGGTGACCCATCAGCAGATGGCGGAAATGGTCGGCGCGGTGCGCGAGACGGTGACGAAGGTGTTCGCCGAGCTGCAGGACGAAGGCCTGATCGTCATCCGCCAGAAAATGATTCTCCTTCCCGATCCCGAGCTGATCGTCAAGCGGCTGGAAGAGGAAAACTGAAACCCGGCAGGATGCGTATGCGGGGTCCGGCGGACGGTCCGCATGCGCGCCTGATGGATAAGCTTTCGACCGAACGGCCGAGGCTTTTTTATTTCTATAAAATAATTGTGCGAAATGCGCTTTCAATTACAAGGGAAGCGATTCCAACCCGAACAAATCGGCCGGATCGGAGCATAAATATTCGTATACCCCATTGACAGCGGACGAGCCGGATCAGTAGAATGGGAACGGATCACATAATCAATCGAAGACGCTTTTCGTATAATCCCGGGAATATGGCTTGGGAGTCTCTACGAGGTCACCGTAAATGATCTGGCTACGAAAAGCAGGAGGATATGGTCTGCATTCCGGTCCGGCAGGCATAATTCTCCTGTTTTCGCAGAACCTATGGAGAGACTGACCTCCGTAGGTTCTTTCTGTTTTGACCAATTTTGAAGTGGGGGCGTTGCGGAACAATGGAACGGTTTTTCCGGCTGAAGGAACTCGGCACGAACATCCGCACGGAACTGATCGCCGGGCTGACGACGTTCATGACGATGGCGTACATCCTGGTGGTCAATCCGGCCATCCTGAGCGGAGCCGGGCTGGAGTTCTATGCGGTCTTCCTCGCGACGGCGCTGGCCGCGGGCATCTTCACGATCCTCATGGGCCTGGTCGTCAACTTCCCGGTCGCGCTCGCGCCGGGCATGGGATTGAACGCGTACTTCGCGGCGGTGGTGGCAGGCGGTGAGGAGATTACACCGGAGGTCGCGCTGACGGCGGTGTTCATCTCCGGTATCATTTTCATCATTCTGACGCTGACGCAGATCCGGCAAATGCTGGTGACGGCCGTGCCGGACAGCCTGAAGTTCGCGATCACGGCCGGCATCGGGCTGTTCATCACGATCATCGGCGTGAAGAACTCCGGCATCATGACGATCAACGAGGGCGGGGTCATCGGCATCGGTTCGATCACCGATCCGAACGTCTGGCTGACGATCGTCGGCATTTTCCTGATCGGCATTCTGATGGTGCTGCGCGTGCCGGGCGCGATCCTGCTCGGCATCGTGCTGACGACGATCCTCGCGGCGATCACCGGCAACGTCGGAACGATCAGCGATGACGCGAAGTGGGTGCCGGATTTCAGCCAGCTCAATTTCTGGCATTTCGATTTCGCGGCCGCCTTCGAGGTCGGCCTGATCACGATCGTCCTGACGTTCACGTTCGTCGAGCTGTTCGACACGTTCGGCACGCTTGTCGGCACGGCGAACCGGGCCGGCGTCGACACGAACAGCGCGGAAGGCAAGAAGAAGATCGGCAAGGCGATGCTGGTCGACGCCGTCTCCGTCAGCGGCGGCGCCGTCCTCGGCACGAGCACGGTCACGGCCTACATCGAGAGCTCGGCCGGCATCGCGCAAGGCGGACGCTCGGGCCTGACGTCCGTCACGGTCGGCGTGCTCTTCCTGCTGTCGCTGTTCATCGCGCCGATCGTCACGCTCGTGCCGGGCTCGGCCACCAGCGCGGCGCTCGTCATCGTCGGCGCGCTGATGATGCAGTCGATCAAGAACATCAATTTCACCGATTACGTGTACGCGATTCCGGCGTTCCTGATGGTCGTCATCATGCCGTTCACGTACAACATCGCCAACGGGATTTCGTTCGGCATCGTCTCCTACGTCATCCTCGCGCTGACGGCCAACCTGGCCGGCAAGAAGGCGGAGGACGGCAGCTCGTACAAGATCCACTGGCTCATGTGGGTGCTGGCGATACTTATTGTGGCCCGCTATATCTTCATGGGCGGGGAATAATACACGCGTATGCGGGGAAGCGGCGCTGGACCGGCGCCGCTTTTTTTGTTGGTCTTTGGAAATGGCGGGAAGTTTGGTTGTAAGATAGGACGTGACGATGCAGGCGGTTTATTTTTGTGAGGAAGGAGACGGGCGGACATGAAACCGAAGGTTGTGGTGACGCGCAAAGTGCCGGATCGGGCGATCGAACTGCTCGCGCCGCATTGCGAGCTGGACATGTGGGCGGAGGAGGATGAACCGATTCCCCGGGAGGCGCTGGAGCTCAAGATCCGGGACGCGGACGGGCTTTACTGCCTGCTTACGGATACGATTGACCGGGCGCTCCTGGATCTGGCGCCCCGGCTCCGGGTGATCAGCAACATGGCGGTCGGCTACAACAACATCGATGTTGCGGAAGCGACCCGCCGAAACATCATGGTCACGAACACGCCGGACGTCCTGACCGAGACGACCGCCGATCTGACCTTCGCGCTGCTGATGGCGGCGGCGCGGCGGATCGTGGAGGCGGAGCGGTTCCTGCGCAGCGGCGCATGGCGCACCTGGTCGCCGATGCTGCTGACGGGGCAGGATGTGTACGGCGCGACGATGGGGATCATCGGCCTGGGGCGGATCGGATCGGCCGTGGCGCGGCGGGCGCGCGGGTTCAACATGCGGGTGCTGTATCATTCGACCCGCCGGAACGAGCGGGCCGAGCAGGAACTCGGCGCGCAATACGCCGGGCTGGATGAACTGCTCGCCCAATCGGATTTCGTGGTGATCATGACGCCGCTGACCCCGCGGACGCGCGGCCTGATCGGCGCGCGGGAGCTGGCGCTCATGAAGCCGACCGCGGTGCTGATCAACGCGGCTCGCGGCGGCATCGTGGACGAGCAGGCGCTCTATGATGCGCTGAAGAACGGCAAGATCTGGGCCGCGGGGCTCGACGTGTTCGAGCGGGAACCGGTGCCGCTCGAACATCCGCTTCTCTCGCTCCCCAACGTGACGGCCCTGCCCCACATCGGCAGCGCTTCGATCCGGACCCGCATCCGGATGGCCGAGCTCGCCGCAGAGAATCTGCTGGACGGGCTGGCCGGCCGCGTGCCGCGGTGTCTGGTGAATCGGGAGATTGTCGGGGAGTGAGGGCGGGCAGGAAGCGGGAACCTGTCATGCAGCATGAACAGGAAGCGCTCAATCCGGGCGCTTTCTTCGTATTATCAGGTCAGCAGGATCTTCTGGTTGGCCCCTTTTCATGGCCGGTTACGATGGTGGTAGCCGGGAGGACGTGCCGCTTTTTGGAGCAAGACCCCGAAAAAAACTGTTCTCCCTCTACCTCCAATGACCCATGTACGGACTGGTCGGAGTGGTAAGCGGTCGCCGAGACTTTCAATCCACGCACCCGCGCGGGGTGCGACGTCGTGGCCGCCTGCTGGGCGCTCGGCTATGTGCTCTTTCAATCCACGCACCCGCGCGGGGTGCGACTTATACTGAGAGGGCACAATGCTTTATCGGAGTCTTTCAATCCACGCACCCGCGCGGGGTGCGACGTCATCACGCCATTCGGTGTCCTCGCGCACGATGTTCTTTCAATCCACGCACCCGCGCGGGGTGCGACTGCAGCATGGAGTTCTTGACCGAATTCCAGATATCGCTCTTTCAATCCACGCACCCGCGCGGGGTGCGACTCCGAGTCTGCTCCAACATAAACGAAGCGTACCGGATACTTTCAATCCACGCACCCGCGCGGGGTGCGACGGCCTCCTCGATCTGCTGCTCGCTCAATGGCTCCCTCTTTCAATCCACGCACCCGCGCGGGGTGCGACCGATGGTCTCCAGCGCGGATGCCACTTGCCCCATGCTTTCAATCCACGCACCCGCGCGGGGTGCGACACAGTACCGCATTTGCGCCCCTATATTATAGCATTTTCCGGGTGATTTTCGCGAACCTGCCACCATGAGGATATTTTCAAACTTAATTTTCATGCTCTGTACCCTAAATCCCGCGTCTATCCAGGAGTGCGAACCTCCTTGGAGATTTATGTGTGCTTGGGGTTCGCGCAAAAAAAGATAGCCATTCGGGCTTGTAACCTCCCTGAAGTCCCTCAACCAAAACTCTTCCGTCAAAACCCGTTTCTTCATGCAATCCGATCAGGTGACAAACCGTCGGGGCAATGTCGACAATCCCGCAGGGCAGATCGCTGACATGTCCCTTTTTGAAATGGGGACCTGCTCCCAAGCAAAAGGCGTGCATATCAAAAGGAGAGACGGTGCCATGGGAGGAATAAAGCTTGGGTTTGGAAGTCAGCGCTTCGGTTATGCCGGGCACACCGCAGGCATTGCGTTCATCGCTCCACTTTGGCTGGATCGCAAGAAACGGCGCCCGCCGATGGGTGATCGGTCCGAGCAGCAACTCAAGCGGAAGCACGTCCGGCCTTTGCAAAGGGAGCGGATCTTGCGCAAACACAAGTTCACACCAGTCTTGCGACTGTAACCAGTCAATAAGCTCCCTCCCCTCTCTTTCCGCTAAATCCGTTTTTTCAGCGACATAGATAGAGTGGCCGGCCGCCGCAAACTTCGTGGTCAGCTTCAGCTCTTGAATCGCGTCTTGCACATGCATTTCCAGTGAACCGCGGGCCCGGAGGGTGGAATGTCCATGGTCGGAGATCCACAATATATCGATCTTCTCTCCGAGCCCTTCCCGTTCCAGCGCTTCAAGCAGCATCGCCACACACGCATCGACCGCCTGAAGGGCTTCCAGATGCGCAGGGGAGCCAATGCCATAGTCATGCTGACTGGCGTCCGGTTCGGACAACCATAAAACCATCACTTGATTTTCCTCATTTTTCAAATGGCACTCGATCATCGCGCGCGTGGCCCACAAGGCAAGTTCCTTCTTTACTTTCGTCCGCTCTTCGGGCACTTTCCCCAGCCGGCGATGTACGGCTTCCAATGCGCTCCTTCCATAGGTGGAGGCAGGATTCAGGACCGCTTCGGGATGATGAAGATTCCAGAGCAAGGAGGCCCCCGGCGAACTGGAGCCCGCAACGGCAAGACGTTTGCCGCGCCGATGCAGACGGTCTCCGAGCGTGGGCTGAAGGATGAACGGCTCCGACATCATCGGGCGATAGGCCAACAAATGCTGATCATTTCCGGTCTGAAGCCATCCATCTTCGCCGAATCCCGGCACATACATCAAATTGCTGACAACGCCGTGCCGTCCGGGATAGACGCCGGTGGTCAAGGTCGTCATGCTGACGCGGGTCTCGGACGGATAGGCCGCGTGGAAAGCGGTGAACAAGGTGCCCTCTTCCATCAGCTTGGCGCAGGTCGGCATCCGTGCCGGATCGACGCTATCCGGCCGGAGTCCGTCCGTACCGATAATCAAAACCCGTCGTTGGTCAGGACCGTATGCATCCGCCATGTTTTTAACTCCTCTCGCCCGGGGTTTGAATTTTCCTTAACCGCAGCAAAGAATCGACGTAAGGTTCCGCCTTCAGCACAAAAGGAAAGCGGTTCAGGCTCAAACATAAGTCAAAGTCCCGCAAAGCTGCGGATGCCGGGGTTACATCCATAAAACTCCTCGTTTTTCTCTCGTCCTTCATAAAACGGTAAACCGCATCGAAATCGACGGGTTTTCCTTGCAAGGCGCTCTTCACGTATTCGGCGAACAGCGTGTCTTCATCCGCTTCTTCCGCGGCTCTCCACCCCATACAGACCAGCGACACCACCTCCGGTTTTTTCATGCGGATGTAATCGATCACGGCTTGGGCGTTCACAAAGCTGCCGGTAATGATTTCATCCGCGTTCACGGCATTCATGATCCCTTGGGTCCCTGCGCTGGTTGTATGCACAACGGTTTTTCCCGCAAAATCCACAGATTCGATCTCTGCGGGAGAGTTTCCATAATCAAATCCGGGCTGAATGACTCCCTCCCGTTCTCCCAGCAACACGTAATCCGGATGTTCTTTCTTCAGTCTGTATGCGGTATCCAGATCGCCGACGGGTATGAAGACTTTTGCTCCGTTGTGGATCACATAGCAGGCAAGCGAAAAAGCGCGGAAAACATCGATAATGACCGTGAGGCCTCTTGCCTTGCGAGCTCCTTCGATGAGCTGGTGGATTTGAATTTCCATCCGTTACTCTTCCTCCTGCGGCAACGTCTGCCGTTATGTTCAAGCTCCATTGTATGAGTGATTTGTCATTGAATAATTAACACTGAATTAATTTTCATTTAATTGAATGATGACAGTATCGAAGTATTGTATAGACAATATCTATACTTGGAAAAAATCGATTCCCGGGTGAAGAGCGAATGATGTTTAATTTGCAGCAGTTGAAAATTTTGGTCTTGCTCGCCCGATATAAAAAAGTGACGGCCGTTGCGGAAAAGCTGAAAATCAAGCAACCTTCCGTTACCTTTCATATGAACAAGCTTGAACAGTCGGTGGGGGTCCCGCTTTTTATCCGCAAGCATAAACGGGTGTTCCTCACAGAAGATGGAAAGGCCCTCCTGCACTACGCCACACGCATCATCCTGCTCTCTGAAGAAGCGGAACAAGTATTAACCGATTACACGCAGTTTAAAAAAGGGAACATCACGATCGGCGCGAGCAACACGCCCGCCACGTACTTTCTCCCCCAACTGCTCGGCAAAATGAGACAGGCTTATCCGAATGTCAACATTGTGATTCAGGTGAACAATGCTCCGCAGATCATAGAGGCTGTGAAAAATCTCGAAATCGATTTTGGTCTTGTGGCCGAGCACGCAGTGAACGATCCTGAACTGGTCGCGATCCCGCTTGCCAATGATGAATTGGGCCTCGTGATGCATCCGGATCACCCGCTTGCGCAGAAGGACCAGATTGAAGCCGGGCAGTTGCAACAAGAAGTGTGGGTCTTGCGGGAACGGAACTCGGCCTCGCGCAGAATGATGGAAACCTGGGCGGCTCAGAACGGGATTGTATGCAAGAAGGGGCTGGAATTCGGGACGACGGAAGCCATCAAAAGAGCCATTCGGTGCAAACTGGGCATTTCCCTCTTGTCCCGAATGGCGGTTGAGGATGAGGTAAATGGCGGAAAACTGGTGTTCAAACGTTTAAACACGGAGACGGTGAATCGATCGGTTTTCTTCATCTACAGCCGAAATCGTTTTGTCACGCCGATCTTTCAGGAATATATTCGTTTTTTTCAGTCGATTTCCTAGAAGACCAGGACCGCTTTCTGCGCAACAATCCGTAAAGTCTTCGCGGCGATCGCATTTTTTAAATTTTAAAATCTCAACTTTCGCACCTTGAAAATCTCTACTAAGCCTTGATAGGGCTAGGATTTTCTCTTGAAAAATCTCGTTCTTGACAGAAAAACACCTTTCTCGTTTGG
>NICF_comb_assmDRAFT_10003049_pt1 | contig 12295 bp, 19 predicted proteins | sample NewIslPassag4_SG_FD_11279 | JGI IMG/M metagenome (IMG submission 11279) | reverse complement strand
TTGTGTAAAGCGGGGTATTCAAATACGGATGGGAAAACCCATCCGTATTTTTGTCTATGGAGATTTGCGTAATTTTTACTGACTTTTTTACTTTTTCCATTATATCCTCGATCTCCGGTATACTTTATAACGAGATTTAGGAATCGAGGTGACCTTTAATGTTTGGGAGGATGAGAGACTCAGCACAAGGACAGGCACTAGAGGCTTTGGATTCTCGGTATCAAGAATTGGCGAAACAATTGCAGCATTATCGACAAGAATATCTGCGGGTTCAAGAATTGTATGCGGACGATGCTGATACGTTGGTTCCGCATCTGCAAAGGCTTTCCGCTTTACTGGACGTTATTAAAGCGGAGATTGTGGACGTTTACGAAAAGAAAAAGGTTCTAGAGGAAGAAATAAGGGTTCAATCCGAACAGAGAGTCGTATGGAGAAACTTCTTCTTTCGGATAAAGAAAGTAGGCTAAGCCTACGTATTTTTCTTTTACGGCAATTCCGAGGTTTGTTTTCAAATCTGCTGAAATATAATAGGTAAAAACTGACGTTGGGGTGGCTTGTTCATGCTTTTCTTAGGTCTTACGGGTGAGAGGATCACCTTAGCAGAGTTTGATGGTCGATTCCACCTAAGTTATGCAACCCCGGAAGGGGTATTCAAAGCCGAGGCAATTTTGGATCGAGATGACTTGGCGGAGTTAATTTCATCCGGGATTATTTATGTGGAGAAGGTTCCACTAGATCCCGATGTGGAGTGTTTGACTTCTTTGGAGTTAGGGAAATCCCAGCGGAAGTTAATTTTGTGTGGGGATTCTCTAATCAAGGAGATCCAATTCTCGAATGAAGAATTCAATAAATTTATGACTTATCTTTCGTCGTTTAGATAATTGATCACCTGTTTATACTTATAATCGAAAAATGTGAAAGACCGTGATGTTTTGTCACGGTCTTTCTTTTTTGATGGAAGGCACAGGAGAAGCCCTAAAGAGCTGTGCCTTAGCACAGCTCTATGCGCTTTGTGGGGTATTTTATACCTGTCCTTTTTATGGGACAATGCTTTTATTTTTATGGAGGTAGGATTGTCCTTCATTATCAAATGGTTGTACCGATAGGCAAATTTCTGCTTGTACCTTGGTTTAGGAACAAGCATATTTTATGGTTACACCCGTATGATAAACTAGGTGGCAATTCCCCATTTTTGGCCACCTAGTTAGCAAGCGGAGGTGAGACAGCATGAATGTGGTCGGTTTGGATTTGGGTCGTCGCAATATAAAGGTTTTTACCGGGCACCAGTTTATCACCTTCCCCGCTGTTGTTGGAGAATGGCGGGAGATTAAGTTGGCAAATGATTTGCCGAAAGGAGGGTTTTGGGGTACTTTTCAAGGTAAGCGGTTCTTTGCAGGAGTGTTGGCGGAGGAAGAAAGCGAGTTCCCCCGACAAATGTTGGTGGATAACAAGGCTACGCCGGATGCTTTGCTTCTGGCTTTAATTGCGTTGCACCAGACGAATATGACGGACTTTGATGTGGTTACGGGCGTTCCGGTGAGTCTGCATGACCCTGAGAATAAGTCGGCGCTGATCAAGTTGCTTCAGGGTAGTTGGGAGATCGAGGTGAATGGGGTACTCCGCCGGGTCAATATTCATCGGGTGCGAGTGGCAGTTGAAGGTGGAGGAGCTTTTTGGTCGAATCCCAAGGATGGGCTGGTTCGTATCGTGGATGGGGGTAGCAAAACGATTAACTATATCACGATGCGAAATCGGCGGTATGTTGACAGGGATTCAGGAACCTTGAACTTTGGCTTCGACACGAATAAGACGAATGATCCCAGCAATTTGGTAGCCCGCATCGCTGGAGAATTGGGTAAAAAGTGGAGTTCCAATGATGAAGTGTATACGGTAGGAGGTGAAGCGGAGTCTTTATCGGAATATTTGCGCCCTTATTTTCCGAGAGTGAGGGTCTTTCAAGAGAATCGGAAGGTTTTGAATAATGGACAACTGATTGATCTTAATCTTTTTGCCAATGCAATAGGGTATTACCATATTGGGAGGACGGTTGGATGAGTAATTATAAACGTTGTCCAGTGGTTTTCAACATGGATAATCCAATGCATTCGGAGTTGTACCAATGGTGTATGGGCCAGACCACTAATTTCAGTGATTTTGTTCGTTCGGTGCTGTTTGCGTATAAGCAGAACCAGACTTCAGGAGCCCGAAAGTCCACAGCCCAATCTGTAGGGGGTAATGGTGCATCGGGTCTGAAGTCCGGCCCGGCAACACTGGTAGAACCGCCTACATCAGACGTGGAAGCGATGGTTTCGCTTCTTTAACTGATGCAGTTGGCGATAATACCAAGGGTGATGCCTATAGCTAAACCTAGAGCTATAAACATGTGTATCACCTACCTTGGTTACTGTGTTGCCGACTTTAGTATGTCGCAAAAGGTCGATTTTATACTTGATATTTTTGCTTGATGATTTTTGTGGGGTGGTAAATCATGACAACGCTGGCTCCTTTGGATTGGCGGGAGGCATTTAAGGCTCCGACTTTGGAGGAAGTTCGTCAAGCTCGGATGTTGGTGGATTTGAAACCGAGGTTGGAGGAATTGAAGCCGACTCCTACGGAGGTTGTGGTGGCGGTCGATACCAAGGAGTTGAAGACCCCGTGGGGTAGGCGGTTGCTTCGGTTGGCTTCTCGAACGGTTTCGGTGGCTTCCATTACTTTCTTGGTACTATCTTTGTTGGATGGAGCGGTTTCAGCGTTCTTGGGGATTCCCTCGGGAGTTCTGACGGCACATGCTCCGTTTTCGGTGGATAGTGTTCCGGCCTTTTCAAATATGGAATCCCTAATGGCCCCTACGAGTGGGGGTGGTGGATGGGATATTTTGATCGATAAGGTGCTTTGGATTGTCGATAAGATTATGACGGGAGTTATCATTTTCTCCGGTCTGTGCTGGATGTTTGGGAATCGGACGAAAGCTATTGAAATCCTACTTGGTGCGGGTGTGGGGTATGTGATTGCTCGGCACCATGAGGAAATTAAGGCGTTCTTCCAACTGTTGTAGGTCGATAGGAGGGTATATAAGTATTATGGGAGGAAGGTCAAGTAAGCGGGGTACTAAGACGGTTTGGAAGTCGACGCGGAGAACCGCAAAGAAGGTATCCCGTGTGACGAAGAAGGTTGTACGGGGTATTGACAAGTTTATGTTGAACCTCTGGAAGTAATGAGGTGAGAAATGATGGTGGCGGTGAAGATTAATGGTACGCTGAAGTATGTTCTATCTGAACCGGAGAAGGTGGTGGAAGTCAGTGATGGCGGCGGTGGTGGGGTTTGGGGTTGGTTGAGTGATACGGTAGATGGTGTTTGGGAGTGGATGAATAATACGGCGGATACCGTTGTTCAGGCGGAATTTGATTTCATCATGAAACCTATTGTTGGTCTTATTAAGGCGGGTTTCAAAAGTTTGATAGATCTACTGAACGCCCACTCCGTTGATATTATTATGATTGGGGTTATGAGTTGCTCTATCGGAATGATTGTCGCCCCTCTGCTTGGGTCTAATAGTGGGAAATGGTTTGGTCGGGTACTTTTCGTTTGCTTGGTAGGGGCGATTTGGAGGTTGTTGATCTGATGGTTACAACAAAGTATTTACCGGAGAAATATGTTCGGGTCGAGGAGGTGGGTTACTCGGTTTTCCGAGTAACCCCTCATTCTTCTAACTTAAATTCTTCTTCAAGGAAGTTTCAATCTTCGATTTATGAGTTATTCAGCTACCAACATCCGGTGTATCCGTGGCAACGGGAAGGTGCAGTGGGGGTATTCAACAAGGATAATCTCTATCTTTCTTTACGGGAGAAGCCTAGATTTTTCTGGATCATCAGGATGTATGGGTATGAAGGAGTTAATTCGAACGGTGAGAAGGATTGCATGCAAAAGATAGAGTTTTACATGGCTGTTCCTACAGATTTTCGGGAGGCTTTTAAGACTAAGTTTCGGAATCATGAACAATGGAAGCGTTCGACTTTGGAGGAGTTGGAGGAAGAGTTTATTTTCCCGCCGGACGATGATACAGATATGTACTCACTTCGTTACACTCGCAATGATATGTTTTCTTTGGAGTTTGATTACACCCAGCAAAATACTCCTATTCGGGATATTATGACGGTTTCTCGGGAGTTGGGGATTGGAGAGAGTGTTTACTTATTTATTCAGACGGAGTCAGTATCACGAAGAAAGTGGCGGGCCTTGGTGGACTATGCTTGGAGTGTATGGGATCGTGGTGGGGTACCGAGTCGTCCGGGGTTTAATCCGAGGTTGTTGGCTCAGGACGTAGCGAATTTGGGGGTACGTGGTTTCTTCGAGGTTAAGGATATTATTGATGATGTCTTAGCGGGTGTTAGGTCAGCGTTTTTCAATGACAAGGAACCGAAGAAGGCAAAAGAGCGTCCAGTGATTTTGAATCCTGAAAGGCAAGCGTTGCTGGTTAATGGAGATTTGTCAAAACGCACAAAGAATAAGCGAAATTTGCCGGTATTCAAAACCAATATCATCTATACCGTTACTTCTAGTGATCCAGTTCGTCGGGATATGCTGGCTAGGTCTATGGCAACGGCTTTTAGCGATTTGAACGGGGATAATACCTTGAAAGCCGTAAAGGTGTCTACGGTCAAACGCGATTTGGAATCGTTGCGCCAGTGGAAAATTCGAAGTCTTTTCCCGAATTTGATGAGTGTGGATGAGGTAGGAAAACTGGAGCAGTTACCTACAGCGGATTTGCAGAAAGAGTTCGAGGATTCGCTGGAGTCCAATCGTCGAGTGGAAATTGAAGTTCATGAGGAGTTGCTTGATAAACGGGGTATTTTGGCCGGAACGGTTACAAATCGCGGAGAAGTGCATGAGGTGCATGTACAAACTCGTAACTGGGATATTACAAGTACGGCTCGGGTCTTTATTGGTTCTCCTCGTATGGGTAAAGACCAAGCGGCTATCAACTATGTGGTGGAGGCTAAACGGAAGCACAATATCGGGGCGGTGGTGTTGGACGTTATTAATGAGCAGAATGGGCATCGGGGTATGGCAGATGCCATTCGGGATCACTTGGAGCCGGAGGATGTTATTGATCTGAATTTGATGGACTTTCAGAATCCCATTTATTTGGGGTTGGAGCCTATTGTAAAGTTGATCAAAGATCCTCGGGTAGCGGCAGACCGGGTGGCAGAGGAGTTGTGTGCTTTCCTCTTGCAGGACGGGGACGAGGATAAGTTGCAAACGGCGGATCATTTGCGGGAGGCTTCGAAGCTGACCAATGCTGATATTCTGGCAATTCGGTATTTGTTTACTTCAGCGTCTTTCAGAAACAAGCTTCTGAAAGAGCGAGGGCATCTGTTCGATACGGATATTTGGGATCAGTATAACAAAATGTCGGAGGGTCGTCAGCAAGCCATCTATACGCCGATTATGCGCCGTATTGGGCAGATCATGAATAGTGAGTTCCTAAAGCCGATTTTCTGCCAACGTCCTAATCCGAATCTTGATTTATTCCGGTTAATTGAGGAAGGTAAGGTCATCATCTTCCGAATGAAAACGGGATTGATGTCAACTCGGGTAATTGAGATTTTGTGTCACTGGATTGTCTTGGTAGCCTTCATGGTCAAGCTGGCGCAAGGGGGTAATATGGAGAAGAGTAATGGAACCATATTGGTCTTGAATGAACCGCATCAATACCTCACGGACGGTTTGGCTCATCTGATTGAGCGGATTTTTGCAGAGGGACCGAAGTACCGATTTGTTCCGTTGTTGATCTTTCATAACTTCAAGCAGTTTAAGAAGTTCCCAGGGTTTGTGGATATGATGAAATCGGCATCCCTGAATTGGCACATTTTTAAGAATACGAACGAGGACGTTTATAAGGAGTTGTTCGGGTATTTAAGCCGTACTTTTGAGACTCCACTTCAGGCTTTTGAGGCTACAAAGCGGTTCCAGTATATTGGAGTTTGGTTGAGTTCGGAGGGAGAGTATTATGATCCTTTCGTAGCCGATACCTTACCGCTTGTGGGTACTAGGTACCCGACAAAAGATAATTCGTATCTGACTTTACAGCATTCGAAGCTATATGGTCGGAATATTAATGAGGTTTTGGAGGAGATTAAGCAACGGACAAAAGAAGCTCGGGACACGAATGAGGAGGAAAAATCTAAGTCGAAAAAGTGATCAGTAAGAGTTTAGGATTTGGAGGAAGTATTGGATTCCTTACTTCCTCTTTTTCTTTTGGATTGATTTAGAGTTCGTCCCTCTCGCTGGTTGGGGTACTCATAAATAATTATTCTAGGGGTAGTAGGAGTAAGTTGGAGGTACTTTTATATGAAGTTTAAACGATACTTCCGCTGGAAACGAGCTTTACGAGCCGGGGTATTTACCACTTGCTTGGGAGTTTATTTATTTCTTTGGGGTCGTTTCGGCCCTTCGGAGCTAGGTTTTTGGGGCTTTTTAGGTCTGGTGGCATCTTGCATAGGTTTAGATTTTATCGTGAAGCGAATTTTGAGTTCGAAGAAGTTAAAATCCTTTTTCTATGATTCTGGTGGTGAGTCATGATAGCGTTATTACGGGAATTGATTATCTCAGCTAAGAATTTGTTGAGTGGGGCTTTATCGACGTCTTTGTCAGGTATCTTGGATACCATTCCGGTATCATGGGGGCTTCATGACTTCTTTTACGATACCATAGAGATTTGTGGTTTCGCCGTCCCTACTTTTCTAATTTATTTCTTTTTCTTGGATGACTAAATAATGTTTGGATGTGGTTTCTTTGGTTAAGTTATCGATGGAGGAAGGGTTGAGAACTAATCAGTTTTATGTCGTTTATCAGCCGCAGTTTTCTTTGAGATCAAACCGTCTTATTGGGTTTGAGGCTCTGCTCCGATGGAGTCATCCTGTGCTTGGACAAATTCCTCCATCGGACTTCATTCCGTTGGCTGAAAGAAACGGCTTCATCAACACCTTGGGGTATTGGGCTATGGATACAGCTATTAGGGAGTTCATGCCTTTAGCCCAGCGGGGGTATAAGCTCTCGGTTAATGTTTCCGTTTTGCAGTTTCAACGGGAGGATTTTGTTGATAGAGTAGTATACCTTTTAAGGGAACGAGGTTTTCCTCTGGAGTTCTTTGTTTTGGAGTTAACGGAATCGGCACCAATCCAACATGGGGCTTCGTTCTTAGCCATGATGAGATCATTAAAATCCCACGGTATTACGGTTTATATTGACGATTTCGGTATGGGGTATTCTTCTTTGGACTACTTAAACTTTATACCAGTCAGTGCATTGAAGTTGGATCGAAGTTTTGTTAGTCGTGTTTTGTGGGATGCTAGTTCGAGGTATTTGTTAAGTGATATTGTTGCTTTGGCTAGAAGACACAAACTGCAAGTCATTGCTGAAGGGGTAGAAACTAGAGAGCAAGTCGATTTTTTACGTACTCGAGATTGTGATATTATTCAGGGGTACATTCTTTCCAAACCTATTGTTATTGCTGAGGTTCCTTTATTTTTACGAGCTTTTTGTTCTAATTCAATAAATGAGTTCTAATATTATTTTATGGAGGGTGAATTATGACAGCTAGAGATATCGTGATCAATCGGAGCATGCGTTTGAATCAAGTTACGGGTAAATTGATGGTTACTAAGGCTTATGCTGAGGCAAATCTGTCGGTGTCGGCTTTGAAATATGCGGAGAAGACTGATACCCATTATCTGTGGGATTGGGGTAGAACGGCGTATATTGTGGTATTTGAGCTTCCGAGGATTTTTAATTTTAGTTTCCATGAGGTTATGCGGTATTTAATCAATTATTGTCTGCCTTACGTCCAAGAAAACAACCTGAATGACAATAATATTTACACGAAGTACATGGAAAATTACAATAAGAAGATCAAGGCTTGATAGGACAGTTCTTGAGGTGAAATTATGTCAAAGCGAGAAAGATCTCAGAATGAGATTTTAGTGTTGAAGGGTGTCAATTTGGTCGATTATTACAATACTTTGATCGTTCCTTTGGGTAAGGCTTCGGGTCGAAACTTTCAACCCATGTCGGAATCGAGAAACTCGGGTTTGTGTCCGGTGCATACCACGGATACAGACCCTTCTTTTCACTGGTGGAAGGCTAAGAATATTTTTCACTGTTTCGGTTGCGGGTTTAGTGGGGATGTGATACGTACTCACATCCAGATTCGTCGTCAGTATTATGGAGAGAACCTTACTGTCCAGCAAGCTGTGGCTCAGTTGGCAAGTATTTTTGGAATTGAATTAGTGGCTGAGGGGGACGTAGTAAAGTCTCCTTTTGAGCGTGCTAGGGAAGTCCTATTTGATAAATCGCAGTACAAGGTTCCAAAAGGCCAATTTAGTTTGGCGGAATTTCGGGAGTTAAATTATAAGGTTAAAAGCTCAAATTATCCTTTAGATGTGAAACTTCAAAATTATGAGCATTTAGACCTAGTTGCATCGGTGGCGTTGAGTATGACCAGTCAATGATCCCTTGCGGGGTACTAAGGTTTGTTGAAGAGGTTGATGTCATATGTCTGATTTGGTAGCTCGTTCGGTTTCGGCGGTTTCCTATTTGGATCTGTTAAAATTGGTTCCGAGTTTTGTGTCGCTAGATATTTCGGTGAATTCCACGGGTTGGGTTCGTTGGCGAGATGGGAACCTTGAATACGGGGTTTATAGGGTTCAAGCATCGAAGGACGATGAGGTGGCTCGTCGTAGGGAGTTTAGAGAGTTCTTGCGCTCTTTGTTTCAAGACTACCATTATGACTATCTCTTTATTGAAGATGTAATTGGCGGGGTAAACTTTAAGACTAATAAGATTCTGTACCAACTGAACCCTATTGCGGATGACTTGGCGGATGCCGGGGAAATTCATGTTAAGGAGATCATCCGAGAGGATAATAAGGTTTGGAAGAGCCTTTTGAAAAAGTGTGCAAACTACAAATCTCCGATCCTTTCGCAGAAAGACGATAAGCAGGTTGTCCGGGATTCACTTTTCTTACTCGGGTTTGGAGATAAGACCACGACTACCATTCCCGAGGATGTTTATGACGCCTTGGGTATGGCAGTGGGGGTACTTTTTAAGCGTTTTGTTTTGAAGAATGAGAAGGCTGGACGGCGGTTAAGAACAGATATTACTCGTGGTTATGCGATTCACCAATTTGATGAGTATTACGCCGCTTTGGATTGTGCAAATGAGGTTGGGGGTTTTATCCATAACGTTGACTTCACGAATATTCGACGGGATTTGAAGGCGAACTTTAAGAAGCTGATTGAGGAGCTTGGAGACGATACAAAGACCTTTGTAATCACTATTCCAACTTCCAAAATTGGGGTACTGGCTTTGGATAAGGATCTGGATTTGGACTACGAAATTTCCTATTTGGTGGTTTATCGTAAAAAACGTTGATTACCTCATTTGTATTCGGTGCGGGAATTTCTGTTTCGTGAGTTTACAAATTATTTGATAGTTTAGTATCGCTTTTTTGATATGGGTATGCCTATTACGGAATTTTTAGGTAATTTCCTTTCCGTGATAGGCATATTTTTATATTTTACTTTTGATACTTAAAAATTCTGGATTTCGGACTTTCTTTCTAGTATTTTTGGTGAGAGGGTGAAATTATGTATAATCATTTTCCTATTCCTCATATGGAGCCTAGATTCGTTGACCCTAGATTTGCGGAACCGAGATTTGTAGAGCCTAGGCTTGTGGAACCTAGGTTTGTGGAGCCTAGTTTTGTTGAGCCTAAGTTACCTCGGATGACGAAGTCTTTTGTGGAAGAGCAAATATCTCTGGCGGTACGGGTTCCTTTGGCTAATTTGCGTTTTGAACGTTTACCGGAGTACCCTTCGGTATGGAGGCACGCCTGTATCCCGGCGGGGGTAGTGATCTTACCTCATAAGGTGCTGACTTTCCCTATGGGAAGGATTGATTTTGCTTTTTGTTCTTCGTGCGGTAAGGTGCATTATGTTTTTGAGGAGTTTAGGGCACCCTGACATTTAGGGTGATTAGTAAGGAGGGGTTGAGTGTGGGTGCTACATCGTTTATGCACAGGTTCACTCATCACGACTGGAGAATGGGGGTGCGGGAGCTTCAACGTCAAGCCGAAGAGGAGTACGGCCATCGGCAGGGGTATTCGGGCGCGATTAATTCCTGTCATCACATCTCGTTGCATCGTCCAAATCGGGTCTTTCGGGATATGAAAGATGTTTCCGACTACGTGCGTGGTCGGTTAGAGTTATTGGGTAAGCGTGAAGGTGAAGTGATGGATTTAGGGGTAATCGGGTTCTCGATAGCCCGCCCCGTCGTCTATGAGTTCCGGGGGTATTTTCCTTATGATCCTCGCCTTCTTCGGGGTCGTAAGGAACCTGCGGCTTTGCTGACGGTTAAGGGATTTCCTTTAAGGTATGGGACGTTGGGACAATTGAAGACATACGGGATGGAATTGGTGTTGAATGAGAAGTTTGAGTATGATTATTACATTGTAAGTCGGAATACGGATCGAGTCTATGTGGTGACGGGAGAAGGCCGTATGGTGAAGTCTACTACTCGCAAGAGCGGGAATGGGGTCTTGGTTCTTCCGTACCATGAGTGGGTGGTTTACGGTTGGGCGGCGGAATGAGGATGTGTAAATTTCCTATACGGTTATGATGGGGTACGTTTGTTCAAAATAAACGTACCTTTCTTTATGTTCGAGTAGAGAAAATTTCCATGTTTCTAGGCATATAGTTTATAAGGTATAATGATTTGTCCAGGGTTGGAGGGGTAGAATATGTCGAACAGTCGGAGGATTGAATTGATTTTGACCCGGTTTAATAACTGGGAAAGTGAGGCTGAGCGGGAGGAATATATCGACCAGCTCGAAGCTTTGATTGAGGAGTGTAATGAAGCGGCTCGTCGTGGGGAGGAAATCGTCTCGGATGCGATTTATGATACGATGAGGGACTACCTGCGGGAGCTGAAGCCGGATTCGTATCTTCTGCACCAAGTTTGGTCGGCGGACGATGAAAACGGGGTTCTGGATGAGGACTTGGATCGCTTCTTGGTCAGCTATCCGATGCTTTCGATCCAGACGGTAAAGCATATTTCGGACAAGCCGGTAAAGGACTTTCAAGCTCGACTTCCTGCAGGGCCAGTACAGGTGGTAGCATCCATTAAGTTGAACGGTCATGGGGTACGGATTGTTTGGAAAGATGGACATCTGGTAAAGGCCACTTCCCGTGGTCGGTCTACGGTGGGCAGAGATTTGACTCCGCAGATGCGTCTGATCTTGGGCGACTTCTGCCCAGCCTTGAAGGATTTGGGCTTGGTGGAAGTTCGTTGTGAAGTGGTGCTTCCGTTCTCGAATTTGGCGAAAGCTCGGGAGTTCAATCCGAGCATCAAATCGGCGTTTACGGCAGTGTCCTCAATGATTCGGGCAAGTGCTTCGCCGGAGGAAACCCGTCTTTTGAATGTGGTCATGTACGATATTCTGTGTGATCAATTACAGTTCAATACGTTGTCGGAGAAGTTCTCCTATTTGGAGGACTGTGGATTCCAAGTTCCGGCGTATGCGATTCATACGGTTTCCAGACGGACATTGGAGCAGGATATCGAAAATATCCTGATGCAGATGGATTACGATACCACCGATTACGAGTATTATACGGACGGGGTAGTCTTGACAATTGATGACCTCGACCTTTTTGCGGAGTTTGGGCAAGAGGATAGCTTCCGTTATGGAAATTTGGCTCTCAAGATGGGTCGTTGGAAGCAAGACTCCTACGTGGGGATAGTTGGTCGGATTGAGTGGATGGAAGGGAAATCGAAGAAGACTCCGGTAGCGGTCTTGGCAGAGCCCGTGTTGACAGCTACAGGGAACCATGTAACCAATGTTCCGCTGTATGCTCCATTATACATCCTCATCTTGGAGGCGTATCCGGGGAATCCAATCCACTTTCGGTATGGTGGTGAAGCGGGGGTAGTTCCGGTAACACCGGACGGTCGTTTGATTACTGATCCTTCGGTCACTTCCAGCGTGGATCTTTCGCAGTATATGTAGTATCTGTGGAAGGAGAGTGAAGATTTATGCAAGATCGCCATTATGTTTTTAACAATGGTGGTTATCGATTGTTCTTGTATAACCATCGTTTGTATTACGAGACCCGAAGCACCACCCAAAATGGTGGGGTAAGAGATATTTTGATTTCCGTGGGTATCCTTAACCCGGATGATATCATTAGGCATTCTTCGCAATATGATATGATTCCCCCGGATGCTTACCGCAAAA
>NICF_comb_assmDRAFT_10003046_pt1 | contig 12304 bp, 12 predicted proteins | sample NewIslPassag4_SG_FD_11279 | JGI IMG/M metagenome (IMG submission 11279) | reverse complement strand
AAATCTCCTTCGCAGAGTGCTCGGTCGGTTTCTCGACGAGCGCCGCACCATAGACCTACCCGTGCAATACTTCCTGTCCGAACGGGTGGAAGCCGTTACCCCCGACACACCCCTGCAACGCGTTCGCCAGATCATGCGACAGAAAGGCATCCGCCACATGGTCGTGGCCGAGAACAACGGCCAGCCTCTGGGGGTCATCAGCTCTCACGATCTCTGTTGCCGGAACGGCTCCCAAGCGCGAGACGTGATGACGGCCGAGCTCTGCACCGTGGATCCTGAAACTCCCATCAGCCAGGCCATCACACTCCTGGTCCAGCAGGGAATCTCCTCTCTTCTCGTTGTTCGGGATGGAAAACTCGCTGGAATTCTCACCACCACCGATATTCTCATCGGTTTTCAGGCACTCGTTCAGGCCTGGGAGCTTGTCCACCAACAAGCTTCCGACACTGATGAGCTTGAGACCGCAGAGTGTGACGCTGCCCCGGTGCTGACAGTTTCAAACGAAGAAGAAAACAGTTCCGACGATCCGTCGTCAGAAACCTGCGCATTGTGAGCCGGCCCCGAATCAGGCCCAATCCAGCCCTGTCTCGCGTTTTACCCGCGTCTCAAAGTCACCAATCAGGCCCCCGATGAGATCCCAGCGATCCTTACGACGAATCTCAATATCCCCCTGGCGGTTGATTCGAACGATGCTATCTTCCTTAAGGCCGACTTTGGCCAATTCCTCCGGCGTCGGCCCTCCCTCGGTCACCACCTTCAAGAGCTGGCGTCCCAGCATCTCGATAAATTCCATTTTTGGCGAACTCCCCACGTCGCACATTCTCAACCTCGAATCACTGCTTCTCGCCGCTTGAACAGCTCATCACCGAGAAAGCACCCGAATAGTCCTCGGCTTCCTCGAAAAGGTCCCCTATTGTCCACTGCGGTTTGCGTTTCTGCCTATTGTACTCTGGACTGGACTTTTTCTCACCGTTACTCCAAAACCCCGCCGAATTCCCCACTTGTCACGACCCATGAACACCCGCCAAAGTACTGGCTGTGTCAGTCATTTTCTGAATGGCCTTGCGAATCTGAAAGAGACTCTGCGGACAGTTCTTCACCACTCGATCCTTGAACCTGGACTTCTGGCGATGGAAATGTGTCGCCCGTGAGGCGTTCACGAAGTGCCTCGTAAAGGCGCAGGATGCTGTCCACGTCCAGTTGTTCCGCGCGCGATTGCGGATCGAATCCGAGATTTCGGAGTACCTCGTCCACAGCCGCTTTATCCGTTTTTCTGCCCAGGGCACTCAGGACCTGAGCACGCAAAAATTTCCTGCGATGAAGAAACAACCCGCGGATGAAGTTGTGAAACAGCTCCCGGTCCCGGATGCGATCTCGCCGTTCCGGCTCCAACACGATGTGAATGATCGCCGAAAAGACTTTCGGCCGCGGCCAAAACACCTGCGGGGGCATGGTCCGCTCAATTTTTGCGCGACACTGGCTCTGAATCCAAACACTCAGCGCCCCGTAATCCTTCGTACCCGGCCTGGCGATAATCCGATCGGCCAGCTCCTTCTGAATCGTCGCCGTCATCGTCACCGGAGGCCGTTCCAGTGAAAGCAAATTCGTCAGCACCGGAGTGGCCACGTTGTAGGGCAGGTTCGCCACCAGCTTGAATTGGCGGTTTCCTTCGCCCAGCGCCTGCTCAACTGCCTCCAGAACCGCGGGATGAAAATGATTTTTGCTTTTCAGAGCATCCTGACACAACAGCCGGACGTTGGCCTTTTGACCAACCAACTCCTTGGCAACGGCGTGGAGCTTGGGATCAATTTCCACCGAAATGACATATCCGGCACGTTCCGCCAGCAAGTTGGTCAGGCTACCAGTTCCCGTGCCGACTTCCAGGACCACATCCTCGGGGCCCAACTGAGCCGTATCGGCGAGAACTCGCAGTAAGTTGAGGTCAATAAGGAAGTTCTGCCCGAGGTCTGTTTTCGGGCGAATTCCAGCAGCCTCCAGACGTTCTCGCACAAACGTCAGGGTTTGTCGCGGCGAGCCAGCGCTGCTCATGGGGATCTGCAAGCCATTCCCTCTGCCAGCTTCAAAACGGGCACGTCCCTAAACAGGCCAGGTCTTTGCCTCGAGTTGTCTCTCCACATACTTGGCTAAAATGTCTGTTTCCAGATTCACTTTGTCACCCACCTTCATCGGTCCCAAGGTGGTTACGGCAAGTGTATACGGAATGAGGGCTACACTGAATCGCTCAGGCTCACTATCGACAATGGTCAGGCTCACGCCGTCAACGGCGATCGAACCTTTGGGGGCCATCTGACGGGCCAGTCGGCGCGGAATCTTGAACCAGAACCGCGACCACTCTCCGAAATCCTCCCGTTGAATGAGATACCCCACATCGTCAATGTGACCGGTCACAAAATGCCCGCCCAAGCGATCTCCTATCTTCAGTGATCGCTCCAAATTAACACGACTTCCCTCTTTGAGGTCTCCCAGATTTGTTCGCGAGAGGGTCTCCGGCCCCGCCTGGAACGCAAAGGTGTCACCGTCGACGGCAATGACCGTCAGGCAACATCCGTTGACGGCGATGCTGTCGGCCACCTTGGTTTCCGCAGCAATCCGGGGTTCCCGGACGACGAGCCGCACCCCTGGAGGTTCCGAAATGACCGCTGCGACGGTGCCCAGTGCCTCGACAATCCCCGAAAACATGGGGCACACTCCTTTCACGTCTCACTTTTTATGGGAACCAAGCTGCACCCGGTTACAGCAGATGCATTGCTACTATTAGATGCTAAAGGGAACCATGGACATTGGCTAGCCGCACCGGCGCGTCCCGAGGTTTGTGACTGGACAGCCGATCTTTCCAAATAAGCGAAATTAACGAAGCATAGAAGCCCACATTGTTCGGCCGGCAAAAAACTAATATGATAAACTTTGATCCCCAAGTGTGCGGGAATGAACCGGCTCCCCGAGAGTACCGTCTTCGCTCTGTGACGACATCCATTTCTTCCGATCTATGAACCCTGAAGCCCGGACACCGGCGGCCTCTGATCCCAAGTCGGCACCCTCCCCAGGTGGTGAAACTCTTCGCTTGACTGAAAACGTCAAATTGCTTTTGGAGCATGCCGCATCGGTGGCGAAAGCTGCAGAAGCAGCAGCCATTCTCGTTTTGTGGTCGGGAAAAGCCGATTGGTCCCGCGTGACGGGGTTGCTCGGAGATCAAAAACTCATCGTCGCCGTGGACACGCCTGCCCAGGCTGAATCTCTCCAAAACACCCAGGTCCACGTTGTGGTCACCAACATGCCGGAGTCAACGCCGCAAGACCGCCTTTCAGAGGCCCTTGTGGAGTGCGTGACAGAGGAATACGTGGCCCTGGGAGATGAATTGGTCGCCGTGTATGGGGCCTTCGATGCAGCGTCGCTGGACACCCTGAGTCTGTTTCGCCTTTCAGACTATTTGGGAAGACTGACGGTTCGTGAGTTACGGCAACTCAAGACAGACATCCCGGTCGAAACGCTCAAACTCGTGATCAATCTGGCCATCGAGATCGGCCGCGAAGGCCGTGAAGGAAAACCAGTCGGCACGATTTTCGTTATCGGGGATACCCGGCGGGTTCTGGCCCATACTCGACCTCTGGGCTTCGACCCTGTTCGAGGTTACAGCAAACGGGAGCGAAACCTCTTCGATTCCAAAGTTCGTGAGGGAATCAAAGAAATCGCGCAGCTCGACGGGGCGTTCATCATCAGCAAAGACGGATACGTCGTGGCTGCGTGTCGTCACATTGACTGCTCCGCTGATGGAATCTCGTTGAGCAAAGGCCTGGGTTCTAGACACTGGGCGGCGGCCGCCATCACTCGCCGCACAAAAGCCGTGGCGGTTTGCGTCAGTGAATCCAGCGGTACGGTGCGGGTGTTCCACGATGGCGAGGTCCGCATGCGCATCGAGCCCGAGCGAAAACGCGTTGTGGTCTGGCGGGACACTGACGGCAACCCGGAAACTGCCCGGTAGAGACGCACGGTCTGGGCGTCCCTGGGAAGCGCCTCCTTCAGGTTTTAGAAAGCCGCTGTTTCCGGCCGCTAAGACCCTGTGTCGTAAAGAGTTACCTCTCGGGACGTTCCAAGACCAGGCTGAGATCGAAACGGTGTTGCGGATCGGTACTGGTCAAAATCCCGCGTGGCCGTATCCATAAATAGCTGTGGGTTTCCCCCCGAGACCCCTCTTCCGGTACAACGTACAGGTAAACCGCCGGATTGTTCGTCGGACGGTAAACAAATCCGTAGTATGTGGCCAAGAAAGCCAGCAGCCGATTGGGGTTGCCGGTCGTCCCTTCGAACAAAATTCTGCGAACCTGGCGCGAGGCATCAAAATAATAAGTGATCGTCCCGACCAGATCGTCCTCAGCGGTACCGGTCACAAGCGGAACCCGGTAGCCCTGTAAATTCAAAATAGCCAGTCCGGTGGTCACGCGCGGAAACCGCGTAACCACCCAATCAGGGGATATGTCGAAGCGGAATACTTCGTTCATATCCACTATCGGTGGCAGGCTGACCTCCTCTTCTTGCGGGGACACAGTGTCACCGGCGGAGCCATTGCCCATTCCCAGGGAGGTGAGCACCGGCTCTCCGGACAAGACTTTCGCCAGCATGGCCGCTAGGGATCCTGAACCCGAAAGCACGACAATCGGCGAAAGAACAAGCAACAGGCCGATAACAGCCAGGATAAGCTGGTTGAGGATCGGCGTTGGCGGCGGTGGCTTCGGTTGTTCCTGGGGTTTCTGTTCGTTGTCGCCCATAAGGTCACTCGCCGGTGGGACCGGCCACCCAAGCCCGAAATATGCGAACCGTCAAGCGAAGATGCCCTCTTCGCTATCAGTCGGACGTTTCTACCGGCAGAATGAACTGGGGCCGTGCTCCGCCTTACATCGAACAGAACCCACATGACCGATACACTCGGCCAGGGCAAGACAAGTGGTGGCATCGTTCCCGTCTCACGGATTGCCCGAGCCACCGGCAGGTGGCGAGGGAGGAGGCATCATGAGACCCGGCGTCCAGGGGAAATAAAGCCACCAAGGCGGGTTCGGGAGCTGCCCTAAAGCAAACGGGTTGACCCATGACTGGAACGGAAGAGTCCACGGCCCCTGAGGATTCCCCCACGGTCCGAACGGCGTCGCGCCCGGTCGGAATGGAAATTCCCACTCCTCGTATGGCCGGATATACGCCCCCAGCCCCCACGTTTTGACGATGTGGAGGTGATCGTAGCTCTCCGCCCCCCTGATCGTCGCGCGGGTATGGCGGTAACCGCTCACGACGTAGTTCGGTGCGTAAGGCAGCGCAATTTGGGGCGGCTGAGAAAATTGGGCTACGCGGCTGCCCTGATCGTTATGGGAGAAATAAGAAGGCTGAAAAATCCAACTTTCGCCCCACGCCCCCGGTGGCGCACACAGCACGCATCCCAGAAAGAACACCGGCAAAAGCCATGTGGAGCCCTTCGTTCCGCCGACCGGGTTCTCGCCACGATAAGTCCACGGATGAAAAAATTTCCCAAAAGAAAGCATGCGCGACCTGTCAAGAGATGTTCACCTGCGTAGCGCCCTTTTTTTAGCGTAATTACGGGACGTCGCGATGCAACCGTAATCCTCGGACTTTGATCCACGCTCTGTCGCGGGAACACGATCACGCACGGTCAACACAAGGCCCAGCCGGATTCCCCGAGAAGGCCAATCAGCGAAAAAACTCAGCATTCCCCCCGGGGAGAAAAGGATGAAGAACAGATTGAGAATCCGCTTGACAATCCGCCAGATTGGGCTCCGGGTTGACCATATTCTCCGCTTTTCTACGGAGAATCACGGTGGCGGTGATCCCGCCGGAACCTCTACCATGAGTTCTCCCCGTTGCGGGTCGTACACATACCGATGGCCCGGCGGCAGCCTGGGAAGCTGAATATTGTTCTTCTCAATTATCTCCCGCCAGAATTCTTCGTGAGATTCCGGCTTTCGGCCGTGTTCAGCCTCGAACAACTGCAGAGCGTGGGGAACCTGGATCCGGAACGCCATATGTTCCTGGCTGCGGAAGTAGACCGACACAGGGGTCGTGAGGAAGCCGGGCTGGAGACTCCGCCCTTTTTGTCCAACCCCGACATCTGCCTTCACATACTGCCCCTGAGTAGCGGCCGGCAGTGCCTGCGGACTGGTCGGCGGGGGCGGCATCACCGCCGAACTCGGTGGCGAGCTGGGTGGGCTCGGGGGAGATGAAGCGGCTCCGAAATCACTTGTGACGTCCTCAGGACGGGCAATTCCCGGCGGCATCGCCACCGGACGTCGCTGTTGGTCCGTGTGAGGGGGGCTCGGAGTTGCCGACGGAGGCGACGCCGGCGCCGGTGCCGTGGTCGCTTGCCCGCCACTACTCGGCTTGGGTGTCACCCGAAAAGAGTCGTCGGAACCTGTCGAACATCCGATCAGCAACACCAGCCCGACCACTCCAGCCCCCCAGTTAATCCAACTCGTCCAGCGGAATCGGGCCATGGCCACACCTCGTCAATGAGCGTTTTCAGGATTGATCAGTGTCCGGTGACACAATCGATTGTAATCGCCGTGTAGATCGCACAACCAGTGGTGCCGAAACCGAGATCCCGGTTTCCCGCGTCTGAGTCTGTCGCACAGAGAACTGGCATTTTTCAAGCGCCTTCAGGGCGCTGTGAGCCGTGAGATCAAAGTGAAGCGGCGTGATAGCAATCTTCCCCTGAGCCAACACAGAAAGATCGGTGCCGTGGTCGCCCGGTTCGGGCGCCGGCTCGCCGGTTGCCCAGTAATAGGTGCGCCCCCACGGATCCACGCGCTTCTCGTACCGCTCGCCGAACTGACGGACATCCATGGGAACAACACACACTTCGGGCTGCGGATCGAACACGGCCGCCGTGGGGATGTTGAGGTTGAAAAGCCGACTTCCCTCGGGCTTTTTCTCGAGCAACTGGGCGATAATCTGCACTGCGATTTCCGCTGCGCGGTCGAACGGGGGATTTTCCTCGAACTGAAGTGATACGGCGATACTCGTGATCCCGAAAAACGCCCCCTCGATGGCCGCAGCCACCGTCCCCGAATAAAGCACGGCAATACCCGCATTGAGTCCTACATTGATTCCGCTGACTACAACGTCAGGGCGACGAGGGCATAACTCCGTCACTCCAAGTTTGACGCAGTCCGCGGGGCTGCCATCGACCGCAAATCCAAAATGCTCATCACCCTGGAAAACTTCCTTGAGAATGAGAGGCCGCAAATAAGTGATGGAATGCCCCACGCCGCTTTGCTCTGTGGCGGGTGCCACCACCCGGACCTCCCCCAGCTGTTTGAGCGCTCGAGACAGAGCGGCCAACCCTGGCGCATAGATTCCGTCGTCATTCGTCAGCAGTATGAGCACAGCTTCGATTAATCCTCCTCAACCTTTTTCAACCACGTTTCTTCGGCCCGAGCTCAACACAGCGCGCAGACATCGCGACTCCGGTTGCCCCAGCCTCCACGTTTAAACTATACCGATGCCACTAATACTCGGCAACGAGCGTTGTTCGATAAGCGCGTCGCGGCGAAAGTTGTTTCACGCGGGTCGTTTTGCTGGGTACCTGGTCGAGTCCCGACGGTTGTTTCCATTTGAGTGGTGCGACCTCACCGGGTGCCAGACCCGATTGGCGCAGAACATCAGGCCAGTCAGACAGCGGGACTGCGTTTTCTTGTGGTTTTAGTGTAGGATTGATAGTTGATCGTTTCGTATCAACATCCCCCCTGGCCCTGTGCTTCCATGAAGCCAGGCCGAGAACGCGATCCACACGTGTGCATTGCCCGGCAAAATCCCATGCAGCAGACCACCCATTCACTCTCGAAAGTTCCTGATGGCCGAGGTCGGTTCGGACCGTTCGGAGGACGTTACGTTCCGGAAACCCTGATCGCAGCGCTTGACCAGTTATGGGTTGAGTATCAACGAGCTACACAGGACCCCNNTTTCCACCAGGAGCTTGAGCACCTGTACCGCCACTATGTCGGACGGCCCTCCCCACTGTATTATGCTCANCGACTGTCGGAATTTTGCGGGGGTGCCCGCATTTATTTGAAGCGGGAGGACCTCAACCATACNGGGGCGCANAAGATCAACAACTCGCTCGGTCAGGCGCTCCTGACTGTTCGAATGGGAAAACGCCGTGTTATCGCGGAAACCGGAGCGGGTCAGCACGGCGTGGCCACCGCTACGGCCTGTGCTCGATTCGGCCTTGAATGCGTCATCTACATGGGTGAAGAAGATATGCGTCGTCAGCGGCCCAACGTTTTTAACATGCGGCTGCTGGGGGCCCAGGTGGTGCCTGTCACCAGTGGATCACGAACGCTCCGTGATGCGATCAACGAGGCACTTCGAGACTGGATGAGTTCCGTGGAGACGACTCACTACTGTCTCGGATCGGTCACCGGTCCCCATCCCTTCCCGCAAATTGTCCGCGATTTTCAATCGATCATCGGGAGGGAAACGCGCGCTCAATGTCTCGAACAATTCGGGCGACTCCCGGACTGGATTGTGGCCTGTGTAGGGGGAGGGAGCAACGCCGCTGGCATGTTTTATCCGTTTATTGATGACGACGTGAAACTCCTGGGGGTTGAAGCCGGAGGACGTTCTTCCCAACTCGGGGACCATGCGTCCACCTTGTGTTACGGTCGGCCCGGTGTTCTCCACGGGACCTATTCCTATGTTTTGCAAGACGAAGACGGCCAAACCGCGGACGTCCATTCAATTTCGGCGGGTCTGGACTACCCCGGTGTGGGACCCGAACACAGCTACTGGAAAGAGACGGGACGCGTCACCTACACCAATGTCAGCGATCGTCAGGCTTTAGAAGCGTTCCAGACCCTGGCACGATTGGAAGGCATTCTTCCTGCCCTGGAATGTGCCCATGCCCTGGCCAAGGCCATGGAACTGGCCCCGACACTGGGTCGTGATCAGGTGGTCGTCGTCTGCCTTTCCGGAAGAGGAGACAAAGATACCCAGGAGGTGGCGCGACTGCTCGGGCAGGATTTCGCGTGACGGCCCAGCATCATTCTCTGAATCTGTTGAATCACACTGGAAGCGTAGAACAGGGAATCGATATGTCCGCCATTTCTAACGTTTTTCGAGAACTCCGCCAGCACGGAAAGAAGGCTCTGATGCCGTTTCTCACGGCGGGCGACCCCGACCTGCAGTTCACCCAGGAGGTCATCCAACTGCTTTCCGAAGAAGGTTGCGCACTGCTTGAACTGGGATTCCCCTACAGCGATCCCATCGCAGATGGCCCCGTTATTCAAGCGTCTTATACCCGGGCACTTCAGACAGGCGTCAAGGTGGACGCGGTGTTCGACACCGTCGCTCGGGTTGCCCCGAAAGTGGCTACACCGATCGTGGGAATGGTGAGCTATGCCATTGTCCTGCGACGGGGAATCCGGAAGTTCGTCGAGACTGCGCGGTCATCCGGTCTGGCAGGACTCATCGTCCCTGATTTGCCAGTCGAAGAATCGGGTGACCTTCGTGCGGTGTGCAATGAGGCAAATATCGACTTGATCCAATTGATCACGCCCACCACGCCGCGGCCTCGGGCGATCGACATCGCCCAGAAAAGCCGGGGATTCATCTACTATGTGTCCGTAGCCGGGATTACCGGTGAACGCTCTGAGCTCCCAGCCAGTGTGGTGGACAATGTGGCCTGGTTACGGCAGCAGACCGATCTCCCCATCTGTGTGGGATTCGGCGTCAGTCGGCCCGAGCATGCGCAAATGGTCGCACAGGTTGCCGATGGCGTGATCGTGGGATCGGCTTTCGTCCGGCGAATCTCGGAAGCTGCAACGCGGCCAAAGCACGAAGTGCTTCTCGAACTCCGACAATTCGCCAGGAGTCTCCTTTCTGCACTGGACGCAGTATGCCAGTCTTTGGCGCAGCGTGATTGAGAACCGTTGGAACCCGCTCGGCCTGCCTGTGCCGATTCGCTCCCCACTTTTCCTCTGGCGATGGAGACGCGAACGTTCACACAGGTTCGCGTAGGAGCCAGATTCAACGCAGAGGGAACTGATTGTCAGGTCCACTTTCGGAGGGACGTGCTCGTCACGTCCGCTTTCCAACGTTTTGGTAATCCCTTTCGCCGAGCTACCTGCAACTGCTCGGTTCAATTACGGGTCATAAGGTAGGAGCAACTCATGAATGGCCCCTAACATGTTACGCCGTGGCAACTCGGGGATTTTTGGAGAAGTGAGGATGGCACAGGTGTGCCGGCAGGTTGCCGCCCGGGCGAAATCGGCCTTCGCGCCGGTGTGTGCTGAACCCACGCCCAATCCCACGTCAGTTGACTGGAAACGACACTGTCGGTGAGACGTCAGTAAGTTCTCGGTCGTACCCGCGCTTGCACGCGCAACGGAAGCCCCTGAATCCGAAGGAATCCTTCGGCGTCACTCTGGTCGTAGTCCCCGCCCGCTTCCATCGTGGCAATGCCTTCATCGTACAGGCTGTTGGGACTGGTCCGACTGTCCACGAAGACATTCCCCTTATAGAGGCCGAGGGTCACCTCCCCAGTCACCGGTTTCTGAATCTCGCGAATCATCGCCAGAAAGGCATCCATCTTCGCGGAATACCAGAAGCCGTAATAGACGAGTTCCGCTACTTCCGGGGCCAGTCGGTCCCGCAGGTGCATCACGTCGCGATCGAGCGTCAATTGTTCGATTTGCCGGTGGGCGAAATACAGGAGCGTCATTCCCGGTGCTTCATAGACTCCCCTGCTCTTCATCCCCACAAAGCGATTCTCCACCATGTCCACCAGCCCAACGCCATTCCGTCCGCCAATCTGGTTCAGTTGGCTAACAATTTCGTAGGCGCCGAGACTATCCCCGTTCACCCGGATGGGAACACCCGATTCAAACGCGATGGTGACTTTCTCCACGCGATCGGGCGCCTTCTGGGGTGGCGTGGTCATCCCGAATTCCACCAATTCCACTCCATTCACAGAAAGATCCTCCAGACGTCCGGCCTCGTAGCTGATATGGAGGCAGTTTTCGTCCGAACTATAGGGCTTTGCGGCTGTTGCCTTGACGGGAATTCCTTTTTGTTCGCAGTACGCAATCATTTCCTTCCGCCCGGGAAATTTCTGGCGGAACTCTGGCAATCGCCACGGGGCCAGAACCTTAATCCCGGGTTGCAGGGCTTCGGCAGCGAGTTGAAACCGGCACTGATCATTACCCTTGCCGGTGGCACCGTGGGCGAAAGTATCGGCACCCACCTCTCGGGCCACCTGAAGACAAACCTTGGCGATCAGGGGCCTCGCTATGGACGTACCCAGCAAATAGACTCCTTCATACCGGGCGTCCCACTGCATGACGGGGAACGCGAAATCCCGACACAACTCTTCCTTGGCATCCACCAGCCGGGCAGATTTCGCCCCAATTTTTTTTGCCTTCTCCAGGATGGCCTCGCGATCCTCGCATGGCTGGCCAAGATCCACATACACCGCGTGGACGTCGTAGCCCTTCTCAACCAACCAACTCAGAATGACCGAGGTATCCAGTCCGCCGGAATACGCTAGCACGCAACTTGCCATAACAAACCCGTCCTCTCAAAGTGATTGGCTTCTCAGTACCGGCCCGCCACCGCACAAGAGCCGTAACCCATCGAACAAGTCGAAAGATATGTATTGTAACGGACCGAGACCACCGTCCCAACAACCGCGCCCAGGTGACACATCACCACTTTTCCTCTGGCGATCGGGTGCGGACGCCCACTCTGGTTCGCATCAGCCAGGATGGACCTGCTGTCACGCCTGTTTTCGGAGGGACGTGCCTGTCATGTCCGCTTTCCATCGTGGGATTCTTGCGTTCCGCCGGGGCACGACAGCGTGCCCCTTCGTGTTCAATGGACGCCGTGGGAAGCGCCCTCCTCTAGGCCCGGAGTCCAGGCTGACCGAAAGTCCCGGGTGCATCCGCATCACATAAACCGACTGGAGGGCCGTTCCACCGGGGCCATGCATCTGGGAAAAGCCATTCGTGAATGGCCCATCCAGCAGTTTGCACTCGCGGCATGTCATGGTTTCTTGCAAAAGTGGGAATGAAACAGCCGCGCTCAGGTGCCGGCAGCCTCCATCCCGGCTCCTTTTTACGGAAGTTTTTCACCAGCCAAAACGGCCGCAGTCGTAGAACTTCGGCAACGGTCTGATCTTATGCTCCTATCAAAAAAGTAACTCCGGCACGCAGGCCGGAGCTCTATCGAAGCGCGCCCGGAGGGAGTCGAACCCCCAACCCTCGGTTCCGAAGACCGATGCTCTATCCGG
>NICF_comb_assmDRAFT_10003041_pt1 | contig 12317 bp, 10 predicted proteins | sample NewIslPassag4_SG_FD_11279 | JGI IMG/M metagenome (IMG submission 11279) | reverse complement strand
CCGTCGTAGTACGTGCACGATCAGCCGTTGCGTGTTGAGTACGTTTGACGGACGCCCGGGTGCGCGGTACAATAGTGAACGTGCCCGTGGCGCAACGGTAGCGCAAGGGACTTTTAATCCCTGGGTTGTGGGTTCGAATCCCACCGGGCACACCACCGCCCCGCAAGCGCGCGGGGCTTTTCGCTTTGTGCGCTTTCTCGCTGTCTCACTTTTTCGCTATTTCGCTCCTCGGTCGTTGCGCGCTCCCTGGGTGGGTCGTTGCGCGGTCCCCTGGGTGGGTCGTTTGGGGGTTCTCTGGGTGGTTGGAACGGCGGTTGTCCGGGTTCTTGAGTGAGTGCCGGATGTCGGGAGGCCACAGGCATGCGGGCATTACGGGGCACCGATGGGGCACCGATGGGGCACCGTACCGGCGTCGGCGGCGAGCCGTCGACCGGCCGGGTTGATCGCGGCAGTCCCCTTGGCTATACTGGATTCAGCCGGCGAGAGTGGCGGAACTGGCAGACGCGCCAGACTTAGGATCTGGTGCCCCATGGCGTGGGGGTTCGAGTCCCCCCTCTCGCACCAAGCGCAACAGGCGGCGGCGTGTCAGCACGGTCCGCCCCTGTTTTCTTTTGTTGACAGCAAGATCCGCCTAAGGGATAATTTCATGGGCAGGCGCACCAGCGCTGCCCAGTTTTGGGACAGAATACTCTCGCCGTGAGGTCACTGCCGGGGAGGACGTTGCATGAACACCCGTGTGGAGCGGTTGCCCGGACACCCATCCCGGGTTGTGCTGGAAATCGAAGTGGAGCCGGAGCGGGTGGAGCGCGCTGTCGACAGCGTCTACCGCCGTCTGGCCCGCCAAGTGCGCATTCCCGGTTTTCGTCCGGGCAAGGCGCCGCGCCCCGTCGTGGAGATGCACGTGGGCAAGGACGCCCTGTACTTGGAAGCCGTCGATGAACTCATCCCCCAGGCTTACCGGGAAGCGGTCCGGCAGACCAGTCTCGAGCCCGTCGCCCAGGCCAAGATCGACATCATTGATTTCGGCGCGGGCAAGCCGCTTAAGTTCAAGGCGGAGGTCGACGTCAAACCCGAGGTCAAGCTGGGCCAGTACCGGGGCCTCGCGGTGGAGAAGCGGATTCGCAAGGTGACCGAGAAGGATGTCGACCGCGTCATCGAGGCGCTGCGGGAGCAGTTTGCCGAGTTGGTCAATGCCGACAAAGACCGCGTCGAGCCGGGCGACTACGCCGTGGTGGATTTCGAAGGCCTCATTGACGGGAAACCGTTCCGCGGCGGCGCGGCCAAGGGTGAAATCATCCACGTGGGTGCCGACGGCGTGCTGCCGGCTTTTAGCGAGCAACTGGTGGGCATGGCTCCCGGCGAAGATCGCGAGTTCGAGTTGACGTTCCCGCCCGAAGCCCGGGAGGACCTGGCGGGCAAGACGGCCAAGTTCAGGGTGCATCTGCACGAGATCAAGCAGCGGCGGGTGCCGGAGGCCGACGATGAGTTCGCCAAGGATGTGGGCGACTTTGAAACTCTGGCCGACTTGCGGGCCGACCGGCGCCGGCGGCTGGAGGAGGCCGAGGAGCGGGCGGCTGAAGCGGCCATGCGGGATGCCCTCATGGAGCAGGCCGTGGCCAACGCCGAGGTGGAACTGCCACCGGTCATGGTGGACCAGGAGTTGAACCGCCTGCGGGACGAGTTCGTATTAAACCTCTGGCAGAACGGCCTGACCTTGGAGCGGTACCTGGAAATCAGCCAGCAGACCGAGGCAGACCTAGCGGAGCGGCTGCGGCCCACCGCCGCTCAGCGGGTCAAAGCCGAGCTGGTGCTGGAGGCCATCGCCAAGGCGGAGGGGTTGGAGCCCACCGAGGAAGAGATCGACGCCCGTTTGCAGGAGTTGTTCGCCTCGGTGCAGGATACCAAAGAGCGGGAGGCGCGGATCCGCAACGAGGACAATCGTCTGGCGGTCCGGGACAGCCTGCGGCGGGCAAAGGCCATGGATTTCCTGGTGGAGCACGCCCAGGTGACAGTGACCGAGTACGAGCCCCCGGAGGAAACCGGCGAGGCTGGTGACGCGGCCGCACCCGCGGGCACCGACGCCGACGCCACAGGATCGGCAGCAGCGGAGGCATCGAAGGCGACCGAGACGACCGAGCCTACCGAGACGACTGGGGCGACCGAGACGACTGAGACGACCGAGGCGGCCGAGGAGGCCGAGGCCGCGGCTGCGGCGGCCGACCCGGCTGCTGACGAAGGCCAAGCGGAGCGGGCCGCGTCCCCTGCCGGGGCAGGAGATGCCAGGCACGGGCAGCAGGAACCGGCGCCGCGGCCGGAGTAAGCCGAACGGCACGAAAATTTACCACGGGGCACGGTCGACGCGAGGGGAACAATGCAAGGCGCAGCCGCCGTACAGCGGACCGTGTCCCCAAGCATATATTGGGGCCAGGGAAGGTGGAGGACGTCCATGAGCGTACTGGTGCCGATGGTGGTGGAACAGACCAACCGGGGCGAGCGGGCCTACGACATCTATTCGCGCCTGCTCAAGGACCGGATCGTCTTTATCGGCGGGCCGATCGACGACCACGTGGCCAACTTGGTCATCGCCCAACTGCTGTTCCTGGAATCGGAGGACCCGGAAAAGGACATCCATCTGTACATCAACAGCCCCGGCGGCATCGTATACTCTGGACTCGCCATCTACGACACCATGCAGTACATCCGGCCCGCGGTGTCCACCATCTGCGTCGGCATGGCGGCCAGCATGGCCGCGTTGTTGCTTTCGGCGGGAGCCAAGGGCAAGCGGTTCGCCCTGCCCTACTCGCGGATCATGATCCACCAGCCGCTGGGCGGGGCGCGCGGGCAGGCCAGCGAGATCGAGATCGAGGCGCGGGAAATCCTGCGGATCAAGCACACCCTCAACGAGATCCTGTCCAGGCACACCGGTCAGCCCTTGGAACGCATCGAGCGGGACACCGACCGCAACTACTACATGTCGTCGGAGGAGGCCCTGGAGTACGGCATCATCGACGGCGTGCTGCGGGAGCGAGCCAAGCCGGCCAACAGTACGAGGTGATACGATGTTCAAGTTCGGTGACGAAAAGGGCCAGCTCAAGTGTTCCTTCTGCGGCAAGGCGCAGGAGCAGGTCAAGAAGCTGATCGCCGGACCCGGGGTCTACATCTGCGACGAATGCATCGAGCTCTGCAACGAGATCATCGAAGAAGAGCTGCATGAGGACGTCGACGTCGAGCTGGGCAACGTGCCCCGGCCCAAGGAGATCAAGGAGATCCTGGACCAGTACGTGGTGGGCCAGGAGCAGGCCAAGAAAGCGCTCGCGGTCGCGGTCTACAACCACTACAAGCGAATCAACTCGGGCGTGCGGGCCGATGACGTGGAGCTCCAGAAGAGCAACATCCTGCTTTTGGGTCCCACCGGCTCGGGCAAGACGCTCCTTGCCCAGACCCTGGCCCGCATCCTCAACGTACCCTTTGCCATCGCGGACGCTACATCCCTGACGGAAGCCGGGTACGTAGGCGAAGACGTGGAGAACATCCTGCTCAAGCTCATCCAGGCCGCCGACTACGATGTAGAGAAGGCCGAGAAAGGTATCATCTACATCGACGAGGTGGACAAGATCGCCCGCAAGTCGGAGAACCCGTCCATCACCCGGGACGTGTCGGGCGAGGGCGTGCAGCAGGCTCTGCTCAAGATCCTCGAGGGCACCGTCGCCAGCGTGCCGCCGCAGGGCGGGCGGAAGCACCCGCATCAGGAGTTCATCCAGATCGACACGTCTAACATCCTCTTTATCTGCGGCGGGGCTTTCGACGGGCTGGAAAAGATCATCGAGCGGCGCATCGGCCAAAAGGGCATCGGCTTCGGCGCGGACATCAAGACCCGGGAGGAGAAGCCCATTGGCGACCTCTTGCGGCAGATCATGCCCGAGGACCTGCTCAAGTACGGGCTCATCCCGGAGTTCATCGGACGGTTGCCGATCGTGGTCGCCCTGGACGCCCTGGATGAGGACGCCCTCGTGCGCATCCTGATCGAGCCGCGCAACGCCCTGGTCAAGCAGTTCCAGAAGTTCTTCGAGATGGACGGGGTGGAGCTGGAATTCACCCCGGATGCGTTGCGGGCCATCGCCAAGAAGGCCCTGGAGCGCAAGACGGGCGCCCGCGGGCTGCGCTCCATCGTCGAAGAGCTGCTGTTGGATGTCATGTACGAGATCCCGTCCCGCGACGATGTCCACAAGTGCGTCATCGACGCCGCCTGCGTACTCGAGGGCAAGCCGCCCACGCTGGTGCGGGTGGAGCGGAAGGCCAAAAAGAAGGAGGAGAGCGCCTAAGAGCCGTTCTTCTCTAAGACCGGAATAGACCGGAAGCCGGAAACCCCAGCGTTTCCGGCTTTTTTGATTGCCGCCGGCCCCCGCCGCGCATACTAGCTGTGGCCGGGGCGGGAGGGAAGCGAACCGATGATGGATATGATGGGCCTGTTTGGGCTGGTCAACTTCTTTTTTGCTGTGGTCATCGGCCTGTACTTCCTCAACCTGCTGCGGGCGCAGCAAACGAGCCGGGCGGCGGTGGACCGGGAATCCCGCAAGGAGCTTGAGAAGCTCAACCGCCTCAAGCAGATCTCCCTGACGGAGCCCTTGGCGGAGAAGACGCGGCCGGCGTCGTTCCACGACATCATCGGGCAGGAGGAGGGGCTCAAGGCCCTGCGGGCGGCGCTATGCGGCCCCAACCCCCAACACGTCATCATCTACGGGCCGCCCGGCGTCGGCAAGACGGCGGCGGCCCGGGTAGTGCTGGAGGAAGCCAAGCGCAACCCGCTGTCGCCCTTCAAGCCCGACGCCCAGTTTGTGGAGGTGGACGCCACCACCGCCCGCTTCGATGACCGTGGTATTGCCGACCCGCTGTTGGGCTCGGTGCACGACCCCATTTACCAGGGCGCCGGCCCCTTGGGCCAGGCGGGCATCCCCCAGCCCAAGCCGGGCGCGGTGACCAAGGCCCACGGCGGTATCCTGTTTATCGACGAAATCGGTGAGCTGCACCCCATCCAGATGAACAAGCTGCTCAAGGTGCTCGAGGACAGGCGGGTGTTCCTGGAAAGCGCCTACTACAGCTCGGAGGATACTAACATCCCACCTCACATCCATGAGATCTTCCAAAAGGGGCTGCCGGCCGACTTTCGTTTGGTGGGCGCCACCACCCGCATGCCCCACGAAATCCCGCCAGCCATTCGCTCCCGCTGCCTGGAAATCTTCTTCCGGGCGCTGACGCCGCAGGAGATCCGCATCATCGCCAGCAACGCTGCGGCCAAGATCAACTTCCCCATCGACGAGGACGCCCTAGACGTACTGCAGCGGTACGCCCACAACGGCCGGGAGGCCGTAAATATGGTGCAGATCGCGGCAGGCGTCGTGCAGACGGAGGGCCGTGCCCGCATCACCCGCCAGGATATCGAGTGGGTGGTCAACAGCGGCCAGTACACGCCGCGCCCCGACCGGCGCGTCCCAGACGCGCCGCAGGTGGGCTGCGTCAACGGTCTGGCGGTGGCCGGGCCCAACCAGGGCTTGCTCATCGAGGTGGAAGCGGCCGCGGTGCCGGTAGAACCGGGGCGCGGTCGGCTGGTGATCACCGGGATCATGGAAGAAGAGGAGATGGGCGGGCCGGGCGTCACCATGCGCCGGCGCAGCATGGCCCGCAGCTCCGTGGACAACGTATTGACGGTGCTGCGCCACCTACTGGGCGTGCGGCCCGACGACTACGACATCCACGTCAACTTCCCGGGTGGCGTGCCCATCGACGGCCCCTCGGCCGGGGTGACCATGGTGACCGCGATCTACTCGGCCATCACACGCTCTCCGGTGGACAACCGCGTCGCGATGACCGGCGAGGTGTCCATCCGCGGCTTTGTGAAACCGGTGGGCGGGATCGTGGCCAAGATCGAGGCGGCGCGCCTTGCAGGTGCCACCCGCGTCATCATTCCCAAGGACAACTGGCACGCCTTGTTTGCCGACCCTGCCGCGGTGGGAGTGGAAGTCATCGCGGTCGAGCGCATCGAAGAGGTCATTGCGCACGCGATCTTGCAGCAGCCCGACGCATGCCACCAGCGGGGCGGCGAGCCCCCATACGGCGAGCCGGCCGTCCCCGGGCTGGACGAAACCGGCCCCACCGACTCCCATCGCGGGCGCGACGGAGCACTGCAACACCCACCGGAGGCGCCATTGCCGGCGGTGCCGGCGGTGGGCGCGGCAGGAGAATGACGGGCGCGGCCGGTCCGGATCCGGTCAAATAGTGCCCGTGTTTCCCGCTCCATCGTATCCGGGTCTTGCCCCTCACAGAGGCCCTCACATGCGCGGTCGGCGCTTACACGCGCTGTCGTGGGCCGGTTTCCTCCAATCGCGCACGGCCGCGGCGTACGGGCCGCGGACCCGCACGCTCGCGCCCCCGTCGTTGAGGGCGGTCGCCCCCACATCGTCCTAGCTTTTTCCACAAGGAATCACATCCGTCCCCCCGAAAACCCATAAGATAGCGACACCTGGGCTATGTTGGGGGGACGCGTCTCGCCAATGCACGAACAGTCCCACGCCCACAGCACTGCCCCTGCTCCCCTGGTGCCCCTGTTGCCCCTGCGGGGTATGATCGTGTTTCCGTACACGGTGACACCCCTCGAGGTGGGGCGGCCCCGCAGCGTGCAGGCGCTGGAAGCTGCCATGTTGGCCGACCGGCGCTTGGTCCTGGCCGCACAGAAGGACGACCGCGTCCAGGAGCCTGCGCCGGACGACATTCACATGGTGGGCACCCTATGCGAGATCAAGCAGGTGCTGAAACTGCCCGAAGGCCAGTTGCGGGTGCTCATCGAGGGCCAGGAGCGGGTGCGCATCGAGCGCATTCACCAGGAAGAGCCTTTTTACCAAGCACTGGTGTCGCCCCTGCCCGCGCAGGTGCTCGCACCCGCAGCGCAGGTGGAGGCGCTGGTGCGCACGGTCCGGCGCCTGTTCCAACAGTACGCCCAGTTGGGCAAGCAGACGCCCGAAGAGGTCGTACGTTCGGTTCTGAACATCGAGGATCCGGAACGCCTGCTCAACACCATCGCGTCGCAATTGCCCGTGAGTCTGGAGGACAAGCAAGCGGTGCTGGCGACGCCGGCCTTGACGGACCAACTGGAGCAGGTTTGCGTTTTGCTGACCCGGGAGATGGAGATCCTCGAGCTGGAAAAGCGCATCCACATGCGGGTGCGCCGGCAGATGGAGAAGTCCCAGAAGGAATACTACCTGCGCGAGCAGATGAAGGCCATCCAAAAGGAGCTGGGCGACCGGGACGAGCGCCAGGCGGAAGTGGAGGAGTACCGGCGGCGGATCGAGGAGGCCGGCATGCCTGAGGCGGTGCGGGAGAAGGCGCTGGCCGAGGTCAGGCGGCTGGAGAAGATGCCGCCCATGGTGGCCGAAGCCGTCGTGGTGCGCAACTACCTGGACTGGCTGGTGGCCCTGCCGTGGAAGGCCAAGTCCCAGGAGCGGCTGGACTTGGCGGCGGCCGAGAAGATCCTGGACGAGGACCACTACGGCTTGGAAAAGGTCAAAGAACGGATCCTGGAGTACTTGGCCGTACGCAAGTTGACCCGCGGCATCAAAGGGCCCATCCTGTGCCTCGTGGGGCCGCCGGGCGTCGGTAAGACATCTTTGGGTCGCTCCATAGCCCGGGCTTTGAACCGCCAGTTTGTCCGCATCTCCTTGGGCGGCGTCCGGGATGAGGCGGAGATCAGAGGGCACCGGCGGACGTACGTGGGCGCCATGCCTGGCAAGATTATCCATGCGATGCGCCAGGCGGGCACCCGCAATCCGGTGCTGCTTTTGGACGAGATCGACAAGATGAGCAGCGATTTCCGGGGCGACCCGGCCGCGGCGCTGCTGGAGGTCTTGGACCCCGAGCAGAACCACAGCTTTTCTGACCACTACCTGGAAGTGCCCTACGACTTGTCGGAGGTGCTGTTCATCACCACCGCCAACGTGCTGTGGGCCATCCCGCGGCCGTTGCGGGACCGGATGGAAGTCATTACCATCCCGGGGTACACCGACGAGGAGAAGCTGCACATCGCCCGCCGGCACTTGCTGCCAAAGCAAATTCAGGAGCACGGCCTCAAGCCTGACCAACTGCAGGTGTCCGACCGGACCATTGCCCGTATCATCGCGGAATACACCCGGGAAGCCGGAGTGCGGGGCCTGGAGCGGGCCTTGGCCGGCTTGTGCCGCAAGGCGGCCCGGGAGGTGGTGTCTGGAGGCAAGACGCCCATCCGCGTCACGGTGGGCAATTTGTCCCGCTACTTGGGGCAGCCGCGATTTGTGCGCACGCAGACGGAGAAGGAGGACCGGGTCGGCCTGGCCCACGGCCTCGCGTACACGGAGTACGGCGGGGACGTGCTGGCCATCGAAGTGACGGTTATCCCCGGCAAGGGACGGCTGACGCTCACGGGCAAGCTGGGCGAAGTCATGCGGGAGTCGGCCCAGGCCGGCTTCAGCTACATCCGCTCCCGGGCGGCGCACCTGGCGATCCCGGAGAACTTCCACGAGGCCAACGACATCCACATCCATATCCCAGAGGGTGCCATCCCCAAGGACGGCCCCTCCGCGGGCACCGCCATCGCGGTGGCGGTGGCTTCGGCCCTGAGCGGCCGGCCGGTGCGCCATGACGTGGCCATGACCGGCGAGATCACGCTGCGCGGGCGAGTGCTGGCTGTCGGCGGCATCAAAGAAAAAGTCCTGGCCGCCTACCGGGCGGGCATCACCACCGTGTTAGTGCCCAAGGACAACGAAAAGGACCTGGAAGACATCCCGCAGGCGATCCGCCGCAAGTTGGACATCCGGCTGGTCGACCATATGGACGAGGTGCTGGAGTTGACGCTGGCCCCCGAGCGGGTGCCGCAGGCCGTGCCCGTGGTGCCGGCGGCGCGGCTGGGGTCCCCGGATTCGCCGCCGGAGCCCGGACTTCATGAGGACCTGCCCTATATGCCCCACCAGTTGCCGCCGCAGCCGGAGGAGCGGCCGTGGTGGGAGGACAGCCCTTGACGTGGCGACGCGAGAGTCCGGCATTAACTGGAGCCGTGCCCGCTTGGCGGCGGTGGCGGTAAACCCGGAGCAGTGGCCCCGGCACCGGCTACCGGAGATCGCCTTGGTGGGGCGCTCCAATGTGGGCAAGTCATCCCTCATCAATCATCTGGTGAACGCGCCCATCGCGCGTACAAGCAACACGCCAGGGCGCACCCAGACCATAAATTTCTACGTCATCGACGATCGCCTGTGCCTGGTGGACCTGCCCGGGTACGGCCATGCCAAGGTGCCCGAGCGGATCAGGCGGCAGTGGGGGCCGATGATCGAGGGTTACCTCAACCGGCGCGAAAATCTCTCGGGGATTCTCCAAATCGTGGACATCCGCCATCCCCCCACCGCGGACGACCGCGCCATGGCCGCCTGGCTGGGCCAGCGGGGACTGCCGGCAGTGGCGGTGGCCACCAAGGCCGACAAGGTGGCCCGCGGGCACTGGCGCGGGCGCGTGGAGGCCATCGCCCGGGAACTGGATATGCCGGCCATCGCCTTCTCTGCGGTGAGCGGCGCGGGGCGTTCGGATCTCCTGCAGGTCATCAAAGGGTTCTTGCTGGAATCCCGGCTCAAGGCGGAAGCCGCGGCGGACGAGGATCCCCGCCTGTAAAGCCCGGCTCACCGTTAGGAGGAGGGGCCGGCCGGTGCGGCCGGCGGCGCGTTGCCTGCGGCCGGATCGACCGGCTCGGCGGCGGAGCCGCCTGGGGCCTCGGCGGTGTGCTGCTGGGGGCCAGCGTCCTGACCCTCCCGGACGGCTTCGCGTTGGACCGCGGCTTTCCGCCCGCGCCACCAGGTCAGGGCCGCCCTTATCCTGTGGCCCCGGCTCAAGGGAGGCGCGTCCCCCGGGGCCCGTACGTCGGCCTTGACGGCGGGCACGCCTTCCGGCTCCCGGCGCGGGCGGCGATCCCCGGTTTCGGCGGCCGGGGCTTTGAGGAACGCGATGGCCTGGTCCCGCACGATCACCGCGTCCTCGCCGATGGTGAGCACCACGTGGGCGGGCAGCACCGCCTGCCCCCGAAACAAGTCCCGGATTAAGCCGCCCGACACAAAAAGGGCCTCGACCCGCCCGGTGCGGGGGTTGACGGTGAACTCGTCCACATCCCCGAGAAACCGGCCTCCTTCGGTCAAGACGGGAGCGTGATAAATCCGGCGCCGCGAGCGCAACACTTCCACCATGTCGGGCTGCTCCGACAAGGGTGTGATGGCCTCAAGGCCCCGCACCGTCACCGCGTGTTCCCCGACCGCGTGCAGCTCCCGGAAAGGCAGGCAGTGAGCCTCCTTGCCCAGGCGGGTGGCCAAGAGCAGCCCCACTACCCGCCGCTCGTCGGGGTCGACGATCAGCCGGCGGACGCGGCCCACGATGCGGCCGGTTTCCAGGTCGTACACCGGCATCCGGGTCAACCAGCGGCTTTCCGTCACATGGGACGCCCCCTACGACGGCGCTGGCCGGCGCTGGCACGTTCCGGCCTGCTAGATGTATACGGCCCGGGGCGCCGGGCAATGACGCCGGCGGCGGACTGCGGTACACTGGGAGGACAGACGGGAGGCGTCCAAGGATGGCCCGGTTCCAACGGCGGACCGCACGCGGCAACCGCTCGGGACGACCGCGTCGCGGCCAGCACGAGGATAAGGTGGAGCGCCCCGCGCCAGGCGGTGCTGGTCGGCTGCCTGCTGCCCTAGGTGCCGGCGGCGACCGGGCGTTACCTGGCCCCGAAGGCGCGGCGCGACCGCGCATATCCCCGGAGCCTGCGCTCCCGCGGAGGGGCTCCGCAAAGGTGCCGCCGGTCCGAGTGGGAGAGCGTTATCCGGTCCGCATCGAGGACCTGGACGCCGCCGGCGACGGGGTAGGACGGGTGCACCAATTTGTGGTCTTTGTGCCTGGGACGGTCCCCGGCGACGAGGCCGTGGTGGAGATCAGCGCCGTCGAGAAGCGCCACGCGCGTGGGCACTTGGTCACCTTGTTGGTCCCGTCGCCCGACCGGGTCGAACCTCCCTGCCCGGTGGCGGGCCGTTGCGGCGGCTGCCAGCTGCAGGCGTTGGCCTATCCGGCCCAACTGCGGTGGAAGGAGCGGCGCGTCCGGGACGCGCTGCGCCGCATCGCTGGCCTGGACGGGGTGCCGGTGCTGCCCGTGCGGGGCATGGCCTATCCGTGGCGTTATCGCAACAAGGCCCAGTACCCCCTGGCGGCGGTCGGCGGGCAGATCGCCATGGGTTTCTACGCGCGGGGCACCCACGACATCGTGGAAGCCGGCGACTGCCTCATCCAAGACCCGCTCAACGTGGAAGTGGCCGCTTTGGCCCGCTCGCTGCTGGACCTGCACGGGGTGCCGGTCTACGACGAAACCACGGGCGAAGGTGTGGTACGGCACGTGGCGGTGCGCGCCAGCCGCTGGCACCGCACCGCCATGGTGGTGCTGGTGACCAACGGGCCCGACCTGCCGCACCGGGAGGCCATCGTCGCGGGCTTGGCCGCGCACCCGCGGGTCGTCTCGGTCGTCCAGAACATCAACCCGCGCCGCACCAACGTCATCTTCGGCGATGAAACCAGGGTGCTCTGGGGCGCCGCCCACCTGGAGGACCGCATCGGATCCGTGCGCTTCCTGATATCGCCCCGCTCGTTTTTTCAAGTCAACGGTGTACAGGTGGAAGTCCTGTACGAGCAGGTGCGTCAGGACGCCGGTCTCACGGGCTCTGAGCGGGTGTTGGATGCCTACTGCGGCGTGGGGACCATCGCCCTCTACTTGGCCGGCGCCGCCCGGGAAGTCGTGGGGATCGAGTCGGTGCCGGAGGCCGTGGCGGACGCCGAGCGCAACGCCCGCCACAACGGGATCGCCAACGCCCGCTTCCACGTCGGGCTCGTGGAGGACGTGTTGCCGCGCCTGGTGCAGCAGGGGGAGCGCTTTGACGTGGCCGTCCTGGACCCGCCCCGGCGCGGGTGCGAACCCGCTGTCCTGGAAATCCTGGCCCGCGCCCGCGTGCCGCGGCTCGTCTACGTGTCGTGCCATCCGGAGAGCCTAGCCCGGGACTTGGCCCGCCTCTCCGCCCTGGGCTACGACACCGAACAGGTGCAGCCCGTGGACATGTTCCCCATGACGACCCACGTGGAAAGCGTGGCGTGCCTGCGCCGCCGGTAAAATCCAATCCGCCTGCTTGCCGGCGGCAGCCGACGGTGCGTTGCCGGCTGAGCCTCAGGACGGTGTTGCTGGGGTGCGGCGGGCAAAGCGGTCCTCCGGTGCTCTAACCGGC
>NICF_comb_assmDRAFT_10003036_pt1 | contig 12328 bp, 9 predicted proteins | sample NewIslPassag4_SG_FD_11279 | JGI IMG/M metagenome (IMG submission 11279) | reverse complement strand
TCGTGGGCGACGCGTCCCTCGAAATCGACGTTCTCGTCATCGGCGGCGGGCCGGGCGGATACGTGGCGGCCATTCGCGCCGCGCAGCTGGGCCGGCGGGTGGTCATTGCCGACAAGGCCAAATGGGGCGGCGTCTGCCTCAACGTCGGCTGCATCCCGTCGAAGGCTCTCATCCAGGCGGCGCACCAGTTCGAAGCGATGCGTCAAGCAGAACGATTCGGCATCCTGGCGGACAATGTCCGGGCCGATTTCGCGAAGGTGCAGGAATACAAGGAATCGGTGGTCGGCCGGATGAGCCGGGGCGTGGAAGCCCTGCTCAAGGCGAATGGCGTGCAAATGTTCCAGGGCGAAGCGATGTTCATCAACGAGCGGGAAGCCCGCCTGTTCAACGACCGGGAAGCGCCCCGCTACCGGTTTGAGCACTGCATCATCGCCACCGGATCGCGGCCCGTGGAACTCAAAGGCTTTCCTTTCGGCGGGCGGATCCTTTCTTCCACCGAAGCGCTGGCCCTGCGCGAAGTGCCGGATCGCCTCGCCGTGATCGGCGGCGGATACATCGGCATCGAGTTGGGACAGATGTTTGCGAAATTCGGGACAAAAGTGACCATTCTAGAAGCCACGGATTCGATATTGCCCGGTTTCGATCCGGACTTAAGCCGCCTGGCGGCCAAACGGCTGGCCCAATCCGGTGCCGAAATCGTCACCGGGGCCAGGGCGCTCGGCGCCGAACAAAGCGATCGGGAAGTGACGGTCACCTACGAGGCGGGCGGCAAGACGGAACGGATTACGGCGGATCACCTGCTCGTCACCGTAGGCCGCCGGCCCAACACTGACGGGGATTTCGGGCTGGAACTCGCCGGCGTGAATGTCAATGACCGCGGTCTCATCGAAGTGGACAAACAGTGCCGCACAAGCAATCCGCGCATTTTCGCTGTCGGTGACGTCGTGCCGGGCCCGGCCCTCGCCCACAAGGCTTCCTACGAGGGGAAGGTGGCGGCGGAAGCCATCGCCGGTCTGCCGGCGAAGGTGGATTACAAATGCGTTCCCGCCGTCGTGTTCGCCGATCCCGAGTGCGCCAGTGTCGGGCATACCGAAAGGGAAGCCGAAGCAAAGGGCTTTGATCCCGTCGCGGTCCGGTTCCCGTACGCCGCGAACGGAAGGGCCGTCACGCTGGGCGAAACGGAAGGGTTCGTCAAGCTTGTGGCCGACCGGGAAACGGGGCTCCTGCTGGGCGCGCACATCGCGGGGACGGAGGCGTCCAATCTCATTTCCGAGTTCGCCCTGGCGATCGAGATGGGGGCAACGGCGGAAGACCTGGCGCTCACCATCCATCCGCATCCGACGCTGGGGGAAATGGCGATGGACGCCGCGGAGCTTGTCCTCGGCCGGCCGATCCATGTGCCTCCCGCGAGAGCGTAACGGAAGAAACGCATCGGTCCCGGACGAGGTAATCTCCCGCGCCGCAAGGCGCGGGAGTCTTTTTTTCCAACAAGGGCCAAAGCATGTTACAATACAAGGGACGGTTTGTCTTTCCACTAAGCGAAAAAGGGTGTTGCTTCTTGCGCCAGTACCTGGACCTCTTGCGGGACGTTCTGGAAAACGGCGTTCCCAAACAGGACCGGACGGGCACGGGCACGATTTCGGTGTTCGGCCGGCAGATGCGCTTCGACCTTTCCAAAGGTTTTCCGCTGGTTACCACGAAGCGGATCCACCTGAAGTCGGTGGTGCACGAATTGCTTTGGTTTTTGCGGGGGGATACCAACATCCGCTACCTGCACGAGAACGGCGTGACGATCTGGGACGAATGGGCCGACGAAAACGGCGACCTCGGACCGGTGTACGGGGCGCAATGGCGCGCCTGGACGGCGCCGGACGGGCGCAGGATCGACCAGATCGCGCAGGTCGTGGAGTCCGTCCGGAAAAATCCGAACTCCCGCCGCCATATCGTCAGCGCCTGGAACGTGGCGGACATCGACAGGATGAAGCTGCCGCCGTGCCATCTCTTGTTCCAGTTCTACGTGGCGGGCGGAAAGCTGTCCTGCATGCTGACGATGCGCTCCGTGGACACGTTCCTCGGACTTCCGTTCAACATCGCCGAATACGCGCTTCTGACGCACATGGTCGCGCAGCAGTGCGATCTGGAGCCCGGCGAGTTCATCTGGTCGGGGGGAGACGTCCACATCTATCTTAACCATCTCGAGCAGGTGAAGCTGCAGCTCACCCGGGAGCCGTACCCGCTGCCGCAGCTGGTCATCAAGCGGAAGCCGCCTTCCATTTTCGATTATGCCTATGAAGATTTCGAGTTTGTGGGGTACCAGCATCACCCGGCCATCAAGGCGCCGGTCGCCGTGTGAGAACAGGGTTCCGGCGTACGCCGGGTCGAAAGAGGGAAGAGAGCCATGCCCGTCACCCTGATCGCCGCCGTGGCGCGCAACGGCGTCATCGGTGCCGACAACCGGCTGCCGTGGCGCCTTCCCGCCGATCTGGCCTATTTCAAGAAACAGACCATGGGCAAAACGGTCCTGATGGGCGCCGCCACCTGGCGTTCGATCGGACGGCCGCTGCCCGGCAGGCGCAACGTGGTGCTTTCGCGGAGCATGGAGATGGCGCCGGAGGGATGCGAGCTTGTCCGTTCCGTGGAAGAAGCCCTGCGCCTTTACGGAGACGGGGAACTCATGGTGATCGGGGGCGCGGAGGTTTACCGGCAATTCCTGCCCCACGCGGACCGCATGCTGATCACCGAAATCGGCGCCGAATTCGAAGGGGATGTCCGTTTTCCGGATTTTGACCGGAACGAATGGAAACTGGCGTCGCGGACGCCCGGGGCGACGGACGAAAGCAACCCGCTGCCCCATGCGTTTTGCGTCTATGAACGGATTCGCCGGTGACGGATTCGAACATTTCGGATTCCCAAGGCTCCGGGAGGGATCCGCTTGGACGGCCCGACCCTGCTGTCCGGAAGCGAAATCGGTCTCATCCGCCGCTATGTGGCAACCAAATACGCCCATCTTCCCGCGCCGCGCCGCGCCGACATCATGGCCGACGCCATCCGGCGCGCGGTGCTCCGGCGGCTGCCGGCCTTGCCGAACGCCTGGCGGCTCGAGCTGGCGGAAGAGCTGATCCGCCGCTGCCTGATCCTTGAGCGGCGTGACATCCGCCGGGAAGACGTGCTGGCCGTGTGCGCCGGGCGCAAATGGGACGAGCGCGTGATCCGCGAGGCCGTCGCGGCCTGGACGCGCGGCGAAGCGGGGGAAATCGCGGCCGCCGGGAGTCCAGCCGGGACCAAAGCCCTTGGACCCGGAGAGTCTGGAGAGGGAATCGCTTCGGCGGGTACGGCCGCCCTGGAGACCCGGCCCGCTCCGGCCATCACGTCTCCGGAACCGGCGGAAGTCCCGCCATCGTCCGTGACGCTTGCGGCCGAAACGGTTCCAATGCCGGACGGGAGCCGCCCGTCCGAGGCGTTGCCGGCTGAAGAAGCGTCGGATCGCTCGGAGGCGCTTCTCACCGGCGTTTTTCGCCGGTTGCGTCTCCCAGGCCGGAGGGAGGCCCCGGCCGCCCTGGCCTTCGCCTCGGCGGGCGCTTCGGCCGCTCCGGCGGCAACGGCGAGACCGGCGGCGAATCTGGCGCCCGTCGCCTGGGCGGCCGCCACATTCCTAATGGCCTCGGGAATCTGGCTCGCCTTGCCGAAGTCCGCACATGAGGAACCGGTGATGCCGGCCGAACCGCAGCCGCGCGCGATCGTGGAGGAGACCGTGCCGGAACCCGTCCCGGCGCCGGAGGACGAACCGGGCATACCCGCGGAACTTCGCTACGCCGAATTCGACCGGGAAGCGGTCAAAGCCTATCTTCGTTCCCGCGACGCGCTCCTTGCGGAGGAGCCCTATTTCGGGGCGATCGTGGAAAGCGCGAAGCGGCACGACGTGCATCCGCTCCTCTTGTTCGCCATCGCCGGCCAGGAGCAGGGTTTCGTGCCGAAAACGCACAAATTCGCGGAACGCATCGCCAACAATCCGTTCAATGTGTACGAAAGTTGGGAAGAATACAACACGGACATCCGCGACTCCGCCGACATCGCCGCGCGCACCGTCGCCAATCTGGCCAGTCGCCGTCCGGCGGGGTACGACCCGTTCCTCTGGCTCAATACACGGTACGCCGAAGATCCGGGCTGGGCGGACGGGGTGCGCTGGTTTTTCGACAAGCTCGTATCCGTCTCGAAGGGAGATCGTCTGCCGGCTTCATCCGATGTTTCGCCTTCGGCGTCCTGAAAAAATCCCGGGGAATTCATCGTCCGTCATCCGGCCAACGCCTTTCATCCCAAAATACCGAAGGTGAAGCGATGCCGATGGACAATGCGACTTCCGCCAATCCGGCCGCCGCGGCGAAGCGCAGGGCGGGGCTGATCCTCGTTTTGCCGGCCGTTCTGGCGCTTTACGGGGCGGTCAACTATTATGTGGGCTGGCACGGCGAGCTCATGCTCCGGGCGCTGGGCGAATCCCGCCTGGCCGGCGTCTATTGGGCGCTGTTCGCCCTGGCGGCTTTCGGCCTGCTCCTCGGAAGGCTGCCGGGCTTGCCCGGCGCCGCGAAGCGCCTGCTCAGGGTGGCCGGCTACTGCCATTTCGGCGTGCTGCAATACGCGCTGCTGCTCTTGCCCCTGGCCGATCTGGCCTATTTCGCGGCAAGGCCGTCATCCGCGGAGCCGGAATCCGTCCGCCGCCTCGTTCTCCTCATAGGCGGCGCGGTGCTGGCGCTGATGTCGGTGGTGTTCGCGCGGGGTTTCCGCAACGCCCGGTCGCCTGTCGTGCGCGCCTATGATCTGGATATCCCGAAACCGGCGGGCCGAATCCGGCGGCTCCATATCGCCGTCGTTTCCGACCTGCATCTGGGCCACCTCGTCGGCAACCGGCACCTGGACCGCCTCCTGCGGGCGATGAATCGGCTGCGGCCCGACCTCATCCTCCTGGCGGGGGATGTCATCGACGACGATATCGAGCCTTACATCCGCAACCGGATGGGCGAGCGGATGAAGCGGCTGAAGGCGCCTCTGGGCGTGTACGCCGTGCTGGGCAACCACGAATACTACAGCGGAAAAATTGACGCGTTCGTCAGGGAAATGGAGGATGCGGGCGTCACCGTCCTGCGGGACGATGCGAGGCTGGTGGGTGGAGCGTTCTACGTCGTCGGGCGCAAGGACAAAACCGCGGAATCCGCCGACCCGGAAGGCCGCAAGCCCATCGCTTCGCTGGTGGCGCCACTGGATGCGTCCAGGCCTGTCCTGGTCATGGACCATCAGCCGACGGCGTACGGCGAAGCGGAAGCGGCCGGAGTCGATCTCATGATCTCCGGCCACACGCACCGCGGGCAGATGGCCCCCAACCACTGGATCACGCGCCGCCTCTTCGAGCTGGACTGGGGCTACAAACGGAAGGGGAACATGCACGCCGTCGTCTCCAGCGGCTTCGGCACCTGGGGTCCGCCGCTTCGCCACATGAGCCGTTCGGAAATCGTGCTGCTTCGCATCCGCTTTGCGGAGCCGGAAGAGGGGGCGGAACGGGCGGTCCAAACGGAAACCGTCGGCAGGGCGGAACGGGCGGCTCAACCGGAACCCGGCTGCAGGGCGGATCGGATGGTCCCGCCGGAACCGCCAGGCCGGACGGAACCGTCCGCGCCGCAAAGCCCACCGGACCCGCCGGCCCCGGAACGCGCTCCGGCGCCGCAAACCGGCTGATCCCGTCAAAATTGCGAGATATCACCAGCCAGATGGAGAAATAAGCCAACCCTTCCGGGAAAATTTGCCGCTGTTCCGATTTTCCGCCCGTTGAAAACAAACGGGCATTTTCATTATCATGAAAATAGCACTCTTTCTTTGAGAGTGCTAACATTGACGATGCAGGAGGAGTTGGCAGGCACCCGGCCACAAGAAGATAGCAAGCGAGAAAGTCTCCGGATTCCCAAATTCCTTTTCATATCTCCGCGAAGAAGACACGACAGATGCCTTGTCTGCCAGGTGAGGGAAGTGATCGACGCCCGATCCGGAGGGGAGTCTGGACAGACGTCTTCTTTTTTCGTTCCGTAGCGCTTGCGAGGAATGGCCGGGAAATATGGAAAGGAGGAGGTACTCGTGAAGGCTTTGTTGCTTGCAGGCGGGCTGGGCACCCGGATGCGCCCGCTGACGGAATCCATGCCCAAGCCGATGGCTCCGGTCGGAAACCGGCCCTGGCTGGAACAACTGGTGCTGCATCTGAAGTCGCAAGGCATCCGGGAATTCGTGATGGCGGTCAAATATTTCCCCGACCGCATCCAGAAGCATTTCGGCGACGGCAGCCGCCTCGGGGTGCAGATCCGCTACGCGGTCGAGCCGATCCTGCTGGGCACCGCGGGGGCGATCAAGAACGCCGAACCGCTGCTCGGCGACCGATTCCTGGTGCTCAACGCGGACATCATCCAGAACGCGCCGATCGGGCCTCTGCTCCAGTTCCATGACTCGCACGGCGGCGCGGCGACCATCGGACTCGTCGCGGTGGACGATCCCACTTCCTACGGAGTGGTGGAGCAGGACCAAAGCGGCCGAATCCTCCGCTTCGTGGAGAAGCCTGCAAAGCACGAAGCGCCGTCCAACCTCGTCAACGCCGGCATCTATATCCTGGAGAAAGAAGTGCTTCGCCATATTCCTCCCGGAAGGGAAGTATCGATCGAACGGGAGACGTTCCCGCGGCTCATCGCCAGCGGCGCGGGAGTCTACGGGAAGGCCATAGAAGGCTATTGGATGGACATGGGCACGCGCGACCGATACCGGAAAGTGCACTGGGATCTTTTGGACCGCACATTCCGGTTGCCGCTGCAAGGAAAGGAGTGGAAGAAGGGCGTATGGGTCGGCGAGCATACCGTCGTCTCCTCCGACGTCTCGCTCGTGCCGCCGGTGCTCATTGGCGACCGTGTCCGAATCGGTGAGGGAAGCGTCATCGGCCCCTATGCGGTCATCGGGGACGGTTGCGAGATCGGGCGGGGCGTGCGCGTCACCGAAACGATCATGTGGAACGATTGCCGCGTCAGCGACGACGCGCATCTGAACGGCTGCATCTTCGGCGCCAGCCTGCGGATCGGGCCGCGCCACTTCCTTTACGACGCGGTGGTCAGCCGCGGCGCGGAGGTGAGGCCCGAATGACCCGCATCGCCTATATCTCCACTTACCCGCCCAAAAAGTGCGGCATCGCCACCTACACCCATCACTTGAGACAGAGCATCAAAGCGGCAAGGCAGTGGAAGTTCACCGACACCGTATATGCCTTGACCGACGGCGACGCCGAAAACCATTCCGATCCTTCCGTCCATCCGCTGCCGCGCAACGACCGCCAGGCGTACCGGAAAGCCGCGCAGCGGATCAACGCCGGCGACGCCGACGTGGTGTCGCTGCAGCACGAATTCGGCATTTTCGGCGGCACGAAAGCCGGCGATTACGTGCTGGAACTCTTGAACCGGCTTGACAAGCCGGTGGTGACGACGTTTCACACCGTGTTCGAGGAACCGCAGGAACCCTATTTTTCCGTCCAACGGGAAATCGCCTCTTTTAGCGACAGGATCGTGGTGATGAACCGGAAAGCGATCCCCTTGCTCACCCGGGCTTTTCATATCCCGGAGGAAAAAATCGTCTTTATCCCCCACGGCGCTCCGATTCCCGTGCCCCAGACACGCGCGGAGCTGAGGGAAGCCTTCGGCTGGCGGGACCGCAAGGTGATCATGACCTTCGGCCTGCTCAGCCGGGGGAAAGGGCTGGAGCTCGTCATCCGCGCGCTGCCGGATGTAATCCGGAAAGTGCCGGATGCGCTGTACGCCATTCTCGGCCAGACCCATCCGGAAGTGCGCAAGCGGGAAGGCGAATCGTACCGCGAGGAGCTGATGGCCTTCATCCGCGAACTCGGCCTGGAAAACCATGTGGTCATGATCGACCGTTACGTGGACGAAGCGGAACTCGTCCAATACCTGACCGCCTGCGATCTGTACGTGACGCCGTATCCGGGCATGCAGCAGATCACCAGCGGAACCCTCGCCTACGCCGTCGGACTCGGCCGTCCGGTGCTCACCACGCCGTACAGCCACGCGCAGGATCTGCTCGGCGAATGGCGGGACGAATTGTTGCTTCCTTACGGCGACACGAAGGCCTGGGCGGAACGCATCGCCGGCATGCTGTCCGACCCGCACCGGATGCGGCTGTGGGAGGAGCGAATGCGGACGATCGGCGCACAGCTGCATTGGCCGCGGATCGGGGCCGTCCATGCGAAGCTGTTCCTTGAAACGGCGCGGCAGATCCGGTACGAACCCCGCGCGAAGGCGGCGGGCCAAGCCTTTTCCAAAAGGGAAGTGTGACCCATGGCAACGCCCGTTTTCACGACGGCGCACGGCGTATCGTTTCGCCACCTCGAGCGGATGACGGACGACACCGGGCTTCTGGAACATGCCATGGGATGCATTCCCCGCAGGGGGGAAGGCTACACGACGGATGACAACGCCCGGGCCCTCTGGGCTTGCCTCGAATGGCTGGATCTGCTCCCGCCGGAAGATACGGCGCGGCGGGAGACGCTGATGCGGCTGGCGGACACATATTTGTCCTTTTTGCTGTGGGCCGCAAGGAAAGACGGCACGTTCCACAACAATTTTACTTACGGCAGGCAGCCCGAAGGGGAAGAGCCCTCCGAGGATTGCCACGGCCGCGTGCTGTGGGCGCTCGTCCTGTCCGCAGAGCGGTGGCCGGACCATCGTCGCGGGGTGGTGGCGGAGACGCTGCTGGCCTCGGCGCTGCCCCATGCGGCGGCGATGCGGTATCCGCGCGGCCAGTCCCACGCCCTGCTGGCCTTGTGCCGGCTGCTGGAGACGGCGGAGCGCCGGGAAACGGCGGCGGGAAGCGGCGTCTCTGGATTCCGGGATGCGGATTTTCCTTCCGCGGGGCAAATCGAAGAGTGGGCGCGGACGCTTGAGGAGCGCCTGTCGCACGCCTTCCGCCTGCACGCCGGAGAAGGGTGGCGCTGGCCGGAGGAAACGATGACCTACGCCAACGGCATCCTGCCGGCGGCTCTTCTGGCGGCTTACTTGCGCTTCGGCCGCCGGGACACGGGCGAAATCGCCCGGCAAACCCTGGATTTCCTCATCGAAAAAATGTCCGCACCGGATGGCGGCATCCGCCCGATCGGCAACAGGGGCTGGTGCTCCCGGGGACATTGCGCCCGCTGGGACCAGCAGCCCCTCGAAGCGATGAAACTGGCTATGGCGTGCCGTTATGGGTGGCTCGCGTTCGGGGACTTGCGATACATGCGGACCGCCCGGGCCTGCCGGGCCTGGTTCCGCGGCCTCAACGACGCGGGCGTGCCGCTCGTGGACGGGGACGGCGGTTGCTGCGACGGAATCAATGAAGACGGCCCCAACTTCAACCGCGGGGCGGAATCGACGTTGTCCTATCTTCTCACGGAGGCGATCTGCCTGCGCCTGGAGCGCGAATCCGCCGCGGGCGCGGAAGAGCCCGCCGCCTTGGGACGCGCTCCCGATTGACAGAGGGCGGGCGGCTTTGTTACGATGACAAAAAACCAAAGCCTTCTCCCTGGAGGGCATTCCGGATGGATTCTGGCATACGACCGGACATGCGCATACGAAGACATGCCTCAAAGCCAGCTGCCTGCGGCGGGCCGGTTCGCTGTGGAAAGGCGGACGCCTGCCGTCCGGCAGCTTTTTTTCGTCATGATTCACGGAAAACGGAAAGGGGAGGATGGAGCGTTTGAAACCCTTCCATCGCACGCCCGAGGCGGAACCCCTGTTCCACAACACGACGCAGACGAACATGACGCCCGAAGACGTGAAACGGCACGTCCTGCGGTTCATTTCGCAGGACCCGCGGGCGGCCTACCATTTCATCATCGGCACCGACAGCCACGTGCATCGCGGATACACGAAATTCGTCACGGGCATCGTCATCCACCGTCTGGGCAAGAGCGCCTGGGCGTGCTACCGCCAGGAGGTCGTGCCACGGGAAGTCCGGTCGATCCGCGAAAAGCTGGCCCTTGAGACGGCCTTCTCGCAGCAGGTGGCCGCCTATTTTGACGAAGACACGGTCCGCGGCATGGAAGAGCTGATTCTGCCTTACGTCTATCAGGGCGCCATGCTGGACATGTTCATCGACATCGACGCCGGCACGGAGCCGATCATCAACAAAACTTCCCTATACGTCCAGGAAATGGTGAAAAGGGTGGAGGCGATGGGGCATTATCTTGCCCGCGTGAAACCGGAAGCCTGCGTCGCGTCCGCCTACGCCAACCGCTACACGAAACGCGCCGTGCGGCGCGTCATGTAGGCGTTCGCGGGAACGGACGCTTACGGAACCGGTTCATTCCGTTTTCGGAGCCGCAAAATTAGCCAAAGGGAAAAGAACGAGCAGACGACGGCCAGCAGCGCGATGACCGCGTAGCCCGTCCGCAGGCCGAATCTTTCCATGACGGAACCGATGATCACGTTGCCGGTCACGTTTCCGATTCCCAGGAGCGTTACGGTAAAGGTCAGGGCGGTGTCCAGCCCACGCGCGTACCGTTTCGCCAGAATGGCCATCACCGTCGGATAAATCGGGGCGATGCCCAACCCGGCCAGGGCGAACAGGATCGCCGCCGGTTCCCCGAGAAGGACCGCCGCCAGACCGCACGCGCCCGCAAAGGCGGACAGCAGCATGACGGACCGGATATATCCGACGCGGTCGGTGACGGGTCCGAGGAGGAGTCTGGCCAGCATGAAGAAGAGGAAAAACAGCGAAAGCATGCCCGAAGCCCGTTCCGTATCCCACCGGTAAACGTTCTCCAAATAGTACACCAGCCAGCTGCCCACCGACAGCTCTGATACGACGCCGAAGGTAAGCACGGCCACGATCAGCCAGGCGGCCGGATCGGCGGCGATCGCCTTGAGCGAAACGCGATTCCCCGCGTCGATTCCGTCGCCGGGAGCCCTTCCCAGCAGCGCGGGCACGATCGGCAGCAGGGACAGCGCAAGCAACAGCGGAAACATGCCGCGCCAGCCGAGCTCGCCTGCGCTTCCCATCTCCAGCGTCATCGCGTACGCGGCGGATACCGGCGCAACCATGGAACCAAAACCGTAGAAAAAATGCGACAAATTCATCATCGCGCCGGTATTTTTCGTGAAAATGCGCGCCGCGACGATGCCCAGGCCGACTTCCAGCATGCCGTTGCCAATAAATAGAAGAAAGAAGGATGCAGCAAGGAAAGCGAAGTTCGCGGAAAGTCCGATCAGCCATCCGGACAGGGCCATCGACAGAAACGCCGCGACCACTGTCGGCCGGATGCCGATCTTGCGGGCCAGAAAAGCCGTAAACGAACAGGCCAGCAGATATCCCAGGGAATTGGTGGCCAAAAGAAAGCCGATCTGCGATTCGCCCAGCCCAAACTCCGTCCGGATGGGGAGGAGCGCGGGGCCTCTTATGTTCTCGGACAGCCCGAAGACGAAAAATCCTCCGAATACGACCAGCAGCAAATAAAAAAAGTTTTTTTTGCGTACGTTTTGCGTGGTGTCCAAACCGTTGTGCGTGGTGTCCAAATCGTTGCGCCTCCGCGGGACCGTCGTGCAAAAAAGAAGGATGTAATACATCATAAATATACATGAATTTTTATGGGCGCCGCAGAATTTTTGCGATCTTTTTTTCTCCCCATATCTTTTTCACAAAATCCGTATTTTGTACATATGTATGTGAGGCGGTTTGAAAGAGATCCTGTCCTTCAAGTCCCTGGTTACGGTCCCCTGTTTCATTCGGACAAGCGTCCGAAAGATGTTCGTACAACATATCCAAATGTTCGATCCGCCTGGACTTGCTGTTTTCCGTTTTCTTTCTAGCCGCTTGATTTTCGATTGTACGTACATCTTTTCGTTCCATTTCCAATGGTATACAATGAAATGGGCGCTAATCCATCCATATTAAGGAAAGGAGTGTGCGGCGCATGGATCCGTTTCGCTTCGAGAATCCCACGGCGCTCTATTACGGTTCCGGGCAGATTGAAGCACATCTGGCGAGCGAAGTGGCGAAATACGGCAAAAACGTCCTTCTCGTTTACGGCGGCGGCAGCATCAAGCGGTTCGGCCTGTACGACAAGGTGATCGGGATTCTACGCGATGCCGGATGCAACATGTTCGAGCTGTCCGGCATCGAACCCAATCCGCGCTTGTCTTCCGCCTATAAGGGCATTGAAATTTGCAAGACGCAAGGCATCGACCTCGTGCTGGCCGTCGGCGGCGGCTCCGTGCTGGACGCCTCGAAGGCGATCGCCGCCGGCGCGAAATACGACGGAGACGTC
>NICF_comb_assmDRAFT_10003034_pt1 | contig 12329 bp, 9 predicted proteins | sample NewIslPassag4_SG_FD_11279 | JGI IMG/M metagenome (IMG submission 11279) | reverse complement strand
GCCCGCCGAGGAGTCCCGCGGCGCCGAGCGCACGGTCCGGCTCGCCGACGGCACCGAGGTGACGATCCGGCCGCTCACGATGATGTACCGCGAGGCAGTGCGCGACCTGCACGAACGGTGCTCGCCGGAGACCCGCCGCAGCCGCTACTTCGTCGCCTCGCCCACCCTCCCGGCCGGGTTCTTCGAGCGCATGTGCGACCGCAGCCGGGGCCGGTCGTTCGTGGTGGGCCACGACGGCCGCGTGGTGGCGCTCGCCGGGCTCACGTTCACCTCGGAGCCCGGCATCGGGGAGATCAACCTGCTCGTGGAGGACCGGTGGCAGGGCCGCGGCCTCGGCCGGATCCTCCTGGACATGCTCCTGCAGACCGCCCGTGACCTCGGCCTCGCCGAGGTGAAGGCGAACATGCTGTCGGACAACGCCCGCATGCGCCGGCTGCTCGTCTCGTTCGGCGCCACCCTGACGTACACCGACGACCCGGGCCTCATCGACGCCCGCATCCCCGTGGGGGTGCGGACCGCCGCCGTGCACTGACCGCACTCCCGGCTCCCGGTGCCGTCGGCCGGAGCCGCGTGGTGCCTCGGGCCGCCCCGGCCGAGGAGGCGGGGCGGCAGGTGTTCGGGGGTTCCTCGTGATCGCGGCGTGCGCCGCGGCGCCCCGGCCGCGGCGCACGCCGTTCCTCATGCCGTGCCCCTGGGCGGGACCGGTGGAGCGGCCGCGGTGCAGGCGGCAACACGCCGCGTACGGGCCGAAGGCGAGGGGAGAACCCGTCGCCCGGAAAGCCCGCCGTACGGCGGTGCCGTGGCCGGGTGGCGGGTGGCATGGCCGAGCCGGCCGCTTGCGATGCCGAGACGGGGGCGTGGCGAGGCGCGGTCGTGGCGCGGCCGAGGGTGCGGATCGGGGCCGTCGCGCCGCCGTGCCGTACGTGCGCGCCGGCAGGTGAGAGAGCGGTGGGCGGAACCCGTCGCCTCCAGGGAGTCCCGCCTCGCCGCCGCATGGCTCGGGGGCCGAAGGCCGCCCGGTGAGGAACGTGGACGGGCCTGTGGGGTACGGGCCGGGGCGGGCCGCGAAACCGATCCGGGCCCGCCGGCGCGCGTACCGGACGTCCGGCGCCGTCCTGGACCGGCCGCCGAGCGGCCGGGGAACGGGTCAGCGCATCCTGATCGGCTGGGCCGGCACGTTACGGGGCTTGTCCACGATGACGTCGCTGTAGACGTCGAAGACCAGGGCGAGGATGCCGCCCAGCGCGCACAGGCCGACACCGCCGATCCAGAACAGGGTCCAGTTCGGCCCGGCGGTCAGCGCGTAGCCGCCGATCACGAACCCGGCGAAGATCACGCCGACCGCGATCCACGACGTCAGCCGACCTGCGTGGCTCTGCTTCTGCTCGCTCATCGTGCCTTTCCTCGTTCAGGGCTTACCGGCCTTCCAGCGGCGACCGGGAGTCGACCGGGAGTCATCGTATGCCAGCCGATGACCGCCCCTTTCCCCGCCCTGCGCCCAGCGGGCCGCGGCGAGAGGGGCGACAGGCCGCGCGCCGTGCCGTACCCTGAGTTCGAAAAGTGAATCCAGATCGGGTCGAGGAGGCCTGCGATGGACGGTGGGTGGCGGCCGACGGCGTGCGTGCTGTGCGCGAGCAACTGCGGCCTGGAGGTGCAGGTGGCGGGCAGGCGGCTCGCCCGGATCCGGGGCGACCGGCGGCACCCGGCCTCGAGGGGCTACACGTGCGAGAAGCCGCTGCGGCTCGACCACTACCAGAACGGCGCGGACCGGCTCACCCACCCGCTGCGGCGCCGCGCCGACGGCACGTTCGAGCGCGTCGGCTGGGACACCGCGATCGCCGAGGTCGCCGAGCGGCTGCTCGCGATCCGCGAGGCCGCGGGCGGCGAGACGATCTTCTACTACGGCGGCGGCGGGCAGGGGAACCACCTCTGCGGCTCGTACGGCCTGGCGCTGATGCGGGCGCTCGGGGCGCGGTACCGCTCCAGCGCGCTCGCCCAGGAGAAGACCGGGCAGTTCTGGGTGCACGACCGGCTGTTCGGCGACCTCGCCACCGGCGACTTCGAGCACTGCGAGGTGGCGGTGTTCATCGGCAAGAACCCCTGGCAGTCGCACGGCATCCCGCGCGCCCGGCCCACCCTGCGCGAGATCTCCCGCGACCCGGCCCGCTGCCTCATCGTGATCGACCCGCGCCGCACCGAGACCGCCGAGATCGCCGACATCCACCTCGCGCCCCGCCCCGGCACGGACGCCTGGCTGCTCGCCGCACTCGCCGCGACGCTCGTCCAGGAGGACCGCATCGCCCGCGACTGGCTCGCCGCGCACACGGTCGGGCTCGACCAGGTCACCGCCGTCCTCGCCGAGGTGCCGATCGCCCGGTACGCCGAGATCTCCGGCGTGCCCGAGGAGCTGGTGCGCCGCACCGCCCGGCGCATCGCCGCGGCCGAGAGCGTCGCCGTACACGAGGACCTCGGGGTGCAGATGACCCTGCACTCCACGGTGAACAGCTACCTCGACGCCCTCATCTACCTGCTTACCGGCAACTTCGGCCGGATCGGCACGAACAACCCGCCGATCATGTTCGCCCAGCTGCACGCCCCCTCCCACTGGAGCGGCGAACGCGACCGGTTCAGCCCGGTGGCCGGCGCGCGCATCATCTCCGGCCTCGTGCCGTGCAACGTGATCGCCGACGAGATCCTCACCGACCACCCGGCCCGCTACCGCGCAATGATCGTCGACTCGGCGAACCCGGCGCACTCGCTCGCCGACTCCCCGCGCATGCGCGAGGCCCTGCGCGCCCTCGACCTGCTCGTCGTCATCGACGTCGCGATGACCGAGACCGCCCGGCTCGCCGACTACGTGCTGCCCGTCCCCAGCCAGTTCGAGAAGTGGGAGGCCACGTTCTTCAACCTGGAGACCCCGGCGAACCACTTCCACCTGCGCCGGCCCGTGCTCGACCCGCCGCCCGGCGCCGACCTGCTGCCCGAGCCCGAGATCTACGCCCGCCTCTGCGAGGCGATCGGCGCCCTGCCCGACCTGACGTCCCTGCGCGAGGCGGCCGCCCGGGGCCGGGCCGCGTTCGCCGAGGCGTTCCGGCGGGCCGTCGCCGCCGACCCGGCCCTCGCCAAGGTCGCCCCGATCGTCCTCTACCGCACCCTCGGCCCCACCCTGCCGTACGGCGCGGCCGCCGCGGCCACCCTCTGGGCCCTCGCCCACAAGGTCGCCGCGGCGCACCCCGACGCGGTACGGCGCGCCGGCATCCCCGGCGAGGGCGCGGAGCTCGGCGAGAACCTCTTCGACGCGATCCTGAACAGCCCGTCCGGCGTCGTGTACGCGGTCGACGCGCCCGGCGACGGCCTGCGGCGCATCGGCACCCCCGACGGCCGCATCCACCTCGCCATCCCCGAGCTGCTCGCCGAGATCGCCGCGCTCGGCGACGGGCCGCCCGCCGACCCCGCGTACCCGTTCGTGCTGTCGGCCGGGGAGCGCCGCGCGTTCACCGCCAACACGATCATCCGCGACCCGGCCTGGCGCCGCCGTGACGCCTCCGGAGTACTGCGCATCAACCCCAAGGACGCCGCCGGCCTCGGCATCGCCTCCGGCGACCCCGTCCGCGTCACCACCCGCCGCGGCTCGGTCGACGCCGTGGCCGAGCTCACCGACACCGTGCAGCCGGGCCACATCACCCTCCCGAACGGCCTCGGCCTGCGCTACCCGGACGCGTCCGGCGAGCCCGTCCTCACCGGCGCCCCGCCGAACGAGCTCACCCGTGCCGAGGACCGCGACCCGTACGCGGGCACGCCGTGGCACAAGCATGTGCGGGCCCGGGTCGAGCCGGTGCGGTAGCCGTACGGCGATGCGGGGGCGGTGCGCGGCCGCCGCTTGGCGGGACCGCCCCCGTCGTTCCGCTGGTGCCGGGGCGGCCCCGACTCCGGCGGCGCCGCCAGGGCGGGGCTCTCCCCGGGGATCCCTATCCGACGCAGCCGGGGACGGGGTTGGGGCCCGAGCAGTTGTTCGGGGTGTTGCCGGTGATCGTGGGGAGGGTGGTGAGGACCGTTCCGGAGTTGTACACGCCGCCGCCGTCCTCGGCCGCCACGTTGTTCTGGATGGGGACGGCCACCAGCGTCGCGGTGGCGCCGCTCTCGTTGTACAGGCCCGCGCCTGTGCCGGCGCCGGGCTCGGGGGCGGTGTTGCCGGTGATCCTGCCGATCCGGACGGTGAGCGTTCCGCTGTTGTAGATGCCGCCGGCGCCCAGGGACCCGGAGTTCTGCTCGACCACGACGTTCACGAGCGTGGCGTTCCCATCGTTGTAGAGCCCGCCGCCGAACATGCCGGTGTTGCCGGAAAGGCGGCCGCCGGTGACGTCGAGCCTCCCTCCGATGTCGTTGATGACACCCGAGCCGCCGTAGGCGGTGTTGCCGGTGACGTTCGTGCCGGTGAGCGTCAGCGTGCCGCTGTTGTAGATGCCGCCGCCGAAACTCTCCGGGTTCGCGGCGTTCTGGGAGACGGTGCTGAAGGTCAGGCGCGTGGTTCCCTGGTTGGCGATTCCGCCGCCGTTGATCGTCGAGGCGTTGCCGATGACGCGGACCGAGGTCCCGGTGAGCGTGCCGGTGGCGGCGACGAAGATGCCGCCGCCGTCGCCGGTGACGTTTCCGCCGGTCACGGTGAGCGACCGCACGGTGAGGTTGCCTCCGGCGCCGACCTCCAGGATGCGGAAGCCGGGAGCACCCTCGTCGCGCTGCAGGGTGGCGTTGTTGCCGGTGATCACGACGGGGGTGGTGATGGCGGGCAGCGGGCCGGTCTCCGCCGTCAGGTGGTAGACGCAGTTGGGGGCGAGCAGGATGCTGCTCAGGTTCGGGGCGGCGTTGGCCGCGTTGATGGCGCTGATCAGGGCGGGTACGTCGTTGCAGGGCACCACCGACTGCGCCTGGGCGGGGGAGGCCGGGCAGGCCGGCAGCGCGAGCGCCGCCACGGATACGGCGCGGGCGACCGCGTCACGGATTTTCGTGATATGTGGGAGCATCCGGTTCTCCTCGGCAGAAAGCAGGCGTCAGCGGCGCGTTTTCCTGAAATGCCGCAGGGTGTGAAAGGCGTTGACGGAAGAATTCCCGGCCCCGGTTCAACGGGCGCCTGCGAACCGGTTCGATGTCGGAAAATGAAGCGTGTGGAATTCGCTCGGTCGCTATTGAAAAATGCGCCAAACAGGCCGAGGTGTGCGAATAGGCCGATATGGTGATGTGACGACCGGTGGGAACACCGTCCAAGCCGGGCCGACGGCGAAAATGCCATCGGGTCCCACGCCCACGGCCGCGACCGGTTGGCCGCGGCCGTGGTCCGTCACCCGTGGGGCGGCCTCCCCGGCGGGACCATCCGGCCCGGTGGCCGGCGCAGCCCGGAGCGCGGAATGGCGGCAAGACGGTGGCATGTCCGGCCACCGCCCGGCTCGCCCGGGACGGCCCCGCCGTTATCGCGCGGCTCGGCGACGCCCGCGGACTCCCGGTCGCCGACGACGCCTTCGACGCGCCCCCGCTGCCCGGCCCGCTCCGCCACCTCGACGAACGGGAGGACCGTGTCCCCACCCCGCGCGAGGCCCGCCGTGCCGTACGGCCCGGCGGCGTCCTCGCCGCGGCGATCAACCGGGTTCGCGTCCCTCTGCAACGGCCTTGCCCAGGGCTTCCTCCTCGGCTCCGGCTTCCGCGAGATCGTCGAGACCGACCGGCGCACCGGGTGCCACCGCACCCCGGGAACCATCCGGCCTGGTTGACCACCGCCCACTTCCATCACCCGGGCGAGCCGCGCGCGGAATGCCGCGACGCCGGTCCCAACGTCGTCGACCCGGTCGGCGTGGCGGAGAGCGGCCGGGACGTCCAGGGCGGCCACCGGTAAGGCGTGGAGGCGGGCAGGGCCGGCGGACGTTCCCCGGGCGAGCAGGCCGCCGAGCGCTGGCGCGGTCACGACGGTGCCGCTCCCCGCAAGGGAGACCCAGGGGCGCTGAGGGCGGGCCGGAGGCCACCGCGTGGCCGACGAGTCAGTGGCGGCGGTTTGCGGGGTCCGGGCCGCTCCCGCGCCCATGGCCGCGGGTGGGGGAGCCGGGGGAGTGCTCGGCCGAGGCCGTGGGCCACCGGTGGGTGGTGCGAGCGGCTGTGATGCCGTGCCGACGCGTCGGCCACGGCTTGCCGCCGTCCTGTTCTGGCGTGATGCCTGATGCGGCAGGAGAAGGGCCTCGGTGTGGCGCGATGCCGTCGCCTTCCCGTTCCGCGGTCCCATACTCGCCAGGCGAAGGAGTGCCCCTTCAGGGGTCCAAGGCCGGCGAGGGCACGGGTCCGGGTCGTCGCGGCCGGAGATTCGTGAGCAGCCTGGTGCCGATGCGGCGGGTGAGCCTGCCGACCACGATCATTGGAACGATAACCCTTGGTCACCAGGAGAAACTGAACTGTACCGTTTACTTTGCACGGGAAGGGCGACGACATGGTGAGGCGGGGCGAGACGCTGCGGGATCACATCCTCGACGTGGCCAAGGAGGTGTTCCTCGAGAACGGCTTCGAGCGCGCGTCGATGGACATGATCGCGGCACGCGCCCAGACGTCGAAGCGCTCGCTGTACGCCCACTTCCCGGCCAAGGACGTGCTGTTCGCGGCGGTGGCGGAGCGGATCCGGGAGCTGTTCCGCGGCAAGCTGCGCCCGCCGGAGAACTACGCCGAGACGCCCGTGGAGGCCGTGACGCTCTTCTGCGGCCACTTCCTCCAGCTGCTCCAGTGGACGTGGATCGCGCGCACCTGCCGGCTCGGCATCTCCGAGGCCGAGCGGACCCCGGAGGTGAGCGCCCAGCTCTACGAGGCGTTCTTCGGCACCGCGGGGGAGTATCTCGCCTCCTTCCTCGGCGCCCGGTACGGCCTTGCGGACGCCGAGGCGAAGGCGCTCGCCGACCGCCTGCTCGGCGCCGTGGTGTACCCCGCGCTGCCGCAGATCCTGTTCGGGGTCCGCCGTCCTAACACCGAGCTCCCCGACAGGGAAAGGCTGGCGGACGACGTCGACCTCGACGCCGTCCGCCGGGACGTGACGGCGGTGCTCACCACCGTCAAGGACGGCACCGCCTGATCACGCCTGCGGCACCTGGCTGCGCCGCCCGCGTACCGTCGTGATCCCGAGCGTGACGGCCCCGATGAGCGCCAGTACGGCCGTGCTGAGGAACGCCAGGCCGTACCCGGCGACCAGGGAGCCGCCCGCGGCCGTGCCCGCCGCCGAGATGCCGACGAGGACCGCGACGCCGATGGCCCCGCCGATCTGCTGGCCGGCGACGAAGAGCGCACCGGCGACGCCGCGCCGGTGCGGCGCCACGCCCGCGGTCACCGCGACCGACAGCGCGGGCAGCGCGAGCCCGACCCCCGCGGCGGTGAACAGGATGCCGCCGAGCACGTCCACGAGGTAGGTGCCGTCGGCCCGCACCTGGGCGAGCCAGAGCTGGCCGACCATCAGCAGGACCAGCGACGCCACGCCCTGCCACCGTTCCCCGATCGCGGGGAGGAGCCGGCCGGAGACGAACATGGAGAACGTCATCCCGGTCATCGTCGCGGGGAACAGCGCGAGCCCGGTCATCAGCGGGCTGTAGCCGAGCACGAGCTGGAGGTAGAGCGAGACGAAGTAGACGTATCCGGCGAGCACCAGCCCGACGATGAGGTTGGCCACCAGGACGACCGCCCGCTCGCCGCGGACGAGCTCGCCGGGCAGCATCGGGTCGGAGCCGCGCCGCTCGACCACGACGAACGCCGCGGCGAGCGCGGCGGCGACGGCGAGCGTGACCGCGGTCATCGCGGCCCCGCTCTCCCGCGCCTGGGTCACCCCGAGGATGAGCGCGGCGATCGCCCCCGTCGCGGTGAGGCCGCCCGCGATGTCGAGCCGCGTGCCACGGCGCGGCATCGACGGCGGGACACCCCACAGGATCGCCGCGATCAGGACCGCGACGAGAGGGGTGTTGACGAGGAGCACCCAGCGCCATCCGGCGGCCTGGACGAGGAAGCCGCCGAGGACGATCCCCGCCGCGGCGCCCGCCGCCGTGCTCCCCTGGAAGATGCCCAGCGCCCTCGCCCGCGCGGCCGGCTCGACATAGGCGCCGGTGACCAGCGCGAGCAACGCCGGGGCGACCATTGCGGCGCTCGCCCCCTGCGCCAGCCGCGCCCCGATCAGCATTCCGCCCGACACGGCGACCCCGCCGGCCAGCGCGGAGAGGGCGAAGGCCACCAGGCCGATCAGCAGCGACCTCCGGTGCCCGACGAGGTCGCCGAACCGCCCGCCGAGCAGCAGCAGCGCGCCGTAGGTCAGGGCGTAGCCGGTGACCACCCACTGCAACGTGGCGGCGTCGAAGCCGAGGTCAGACCGGATCGCCGGTAAGGCGACGTTCGCGGACGCGAAGTTCATCTGGAGTAGGAACTGGGCCACCGAGGCGAGGGTGAGGCTCCATACGGGTCGAAACTGCGGCATGCGTGACGATCCTTTCCCTCGTAAGTAAACTCAACCGTACCGTTTACTTTGAGGGTGCGACAAACGGATTACGCAGCCGACCCGACGGGACGGAGCCCCGACGGCGATGGCCACGTGAGACGGCGAGCAGGCCTCTGATCACGCGCTTTTGTGATCAGATGCGGCGGGTGCGCGCACGGTGGCCAGGGCTCGGTGGCCTCGATGCCGGGAATCGGCCACCAGTGATCGGCATGTCGGCCCGCCTCGTCAGGTGCCGGTGGACACCCGGTGGGAGCGGGCCCGGGAAGCGAAACGCCGCGCCACGCCTCGCGCCGGTGTCCGGCCCGACCACGCGCCAGAACGCTTCCGCGGCTTCTTTCCCGCCACGGATCCCGGCCGGACCGTTGCCGACGTCGGGATCGTCCGCGCCAGGGCTGGTCCGAGGCCCGATCCACCGCCACCACATCGAGCCGCACAGCGCCACCCGCCCTGAACACAAGATGGCCCCGCCGGAGCTTCCGGCAGGGCCATCACGCATACAGCCTGTGCGGCGACGCCGCGCGCACCACGCCGCTCAGGGCGAGGCCGCGCGAACCAGGCCCGGAGGGATCTTGCTCGCCGCCGCCCGGTCCAGCAGGAACAACGTCTCCTGGCGCCCCCGCGCCCCGGCCGCGGGCACCTGGATGGGGCCGGCGTCGGAGAGCGCGAGCCGTACGGCGGCGGCCTTCTCGGCGCCCGCCGCCACGATCCACACCTGGCGGGCCGCCCGGATGGTGGGCAGGGTGAGCGAGATGCGGGTCGGCGGCGGCTTGGGGGAGCCGTGGACGGCGACCACGGGGCGCTCGTCGTACAGCGCCGGCATGCCGGGGAACAGCGAGGCCACGTGGGTGTCCGGGCCCAGGCCGAGCAGGAGCAGGTCGAACGACGGCACCGGGCCGTGGTCCTCCGGCCGGGCGGCCTTGCGCAGCTGCTCGGCGTACGCCTCGGCGGCCTCCTCGGGGGAGAGGCCGGAGTCGGCGGCCGGCATCGGGTGCACCCGCTCGGGGTCGACGTCGACGTGGTCGAGCAGGGCCCGGCGGGCGCCGGTCTCGTTGCGCTCCGGGTCGCCGCTGGGCAGGTAGCGCTCGTCGCCCCACCAGATGTCCAGGTTCCGCCAGTCGACCGCGACGTGCGCGGGGGAGGCGGCGACGGCCGCGAGGGTGGCGATGCCGATGGTGCCGCCGGTGAGCACGATCGAGGCCGACCCCTTCGCCGCCTGGGCGTCGACCAGGCGGGTGATGAGCCGGGCCGCGACCGCCTGGGCGAGCACCTCGGCGTCGCGGTGCACGACGACGGTGGGCGTGCTCACACCGCCTCCCGGGCGAGCCACCGGATCGCCGACGCGTACACGTCGTCCGGGTCGAGCCGGCGCAGCTCCTCGGCGAGCAGCTCCGACGCGGGACGGCGGGCGAGCGCCACCTGCCGCGGCGCCTGGCCGGGCCGGACCAGCGTGGCCTGCCGGGCGTCCTGCCGGGTCACCACGATCTCGCCCGCGGCCGCGGTGAGCCGCACCTCGGTCAGCCCGGGGCCGGGGCCGTACCCGACCCGGATCGGCGCGCCGAGCCGCTCCGACAGCCACGCGGCGAGCAGGCACACACTCGGGTTGCGCTCGGCGCCCACCACCAGGCCCTCGGTGACCTCGCCGACCGGCTGGTCGAACGCGGCGGCGAGCAGGCTGCGCCACGGCGTCAGCCGGGTCCAGGCCAGGTCGGTGTCGCCCGGCACGTAGCCGTCGGCCCGGGAGCGGATCGCCCGCACCGGGTCCGGGCTCGCCTTGGCGTCGGTGATACGCCGCTGCGCGAGCAGGCCGATCGGGTCCTTCGCCGGAACCTGCGGGCAGTCGCGGCCACCACGCCACCACCGGGGTGTCCGGCAGCAGCAGCGGGCTCACCACCGAGTCGGCGTGCTCGGTGAGCTCGCCGTACAGCCGGAGCAGCACGACCTCGCCCGGCGTGGACTCGCCCATGCGGATCTCCGCGTCGAGCCGGGTGCCCTCGTCGTCGTCCCGGGGGATCACCACGAGGATGCGCGACGGGTGCTCCCGCGCCGCCTCGGTCGCGGCCCGCACCGCGTCGTACTGCCGGGCCTCGTCCGCCACCACGATCAGCGTCAGCACCATGCCGATCGCCGGGGCGCCCATCTGGTGACGCAGCTTCATCAGGTGCGCGTCGATCTTGGACGCCGTGGTCGAGGTGAGCATGAAGCTGGTCACAGCGCCTCCCCTTGCGCGGTCGCCGTGCGCGCGGTCACAGCCGCCTCCAGGACCTGCCGTCGCGCGCCATCAGCTCGTCGGCCGACTTCGGGCCCCAGGTGCCGGCCGGGTAGTCCTCCGGCGGGCCCTGCTTGGCCCAGAACTCCTCGATCGGGTCGAGGATCTGCCAGGACAGCTCGACCTCGGTCTGGTGCGGGAACAGCGGCGGGTCGCCGATGAGCACGTCGAGCAGCAGCCGCTCGTACGCCTCGGGCGACGACTCGATGAACGACTCGCCGTAGGCGAAGTCCATCGTGACGTCGCGGACCTCCATCGCCGTGCCCGGCACCTTCGACCCGAACCGCACCGTCACGCCCTCGTCCGGCTGCACCCGGATCACCAGCGCGTTCTGGCCGAGGATCTCGGTGTCGGTGCTGCTGAACGGCAGGTGCGGGGCACGCTGGAAGATCAGCGCCACCTCGGTCACCCGGCGGCCGAGCCGCTTGCCGGTGCGCAGGTAGAACGGCACCCCGGCCCAGCGGCGGTTGGCGATCTCCAGCTTGATCGCCGCGTACGTCTCGGTGGTGGAGTCCGGCGGGATGCCGTCCTCCTCCAGATAGCCCTTGACCCGCACGCCGCCCTGCCAGCCGGCGGTGTACCGGCCGCGGGCCGTGCCGAGCGCCAGGTCCTGCGGCAGCCGTACCGCGCGCAGCACCTTCTCCTTCTCCCGGCGGATCGCGTCGGCGTCGAAGAACACCGGGTCCTCCATCGCGGTGAGCGCGAGGAGCTGGAGCAGGTGGTTCTGGATCACGTCGCGCGCGGCGCCGATGCCGTCGTAGTAGCCCGCCCGGCCGCCGATGCCGATGTCCTCGGCCATCGTGATCTGCACGTGGTCGATGTACTCGCGGTTCCACACCGGCTCGAACAGGTTGTTGGCGAACCGCAGCGCCATGATGTTCTGGACCGTTTCCTTGCCCAGGTAGTGGTCGATGCGGAACACCGAGGACGGCGGGAACACCGCGTCGATGATGGCGTTGAGCTCGCGCGCCGACTGCAGGTCGTGGCCGAACGGCTTCTCGATGACGACCCGCCGCCACGACCCGGCGGAGGAACGTGCCAGGCCGGTGCGCTGCAGCTGGCGGATCACGGTGGGGAAGGACTTCGGCGGGATCGACAGGTAGAAGGCGTAGTTGCCGCCGGTGCCCCGGGTCGCGTCGATCTCGCGCAGCGCGGCGGCGAGGTTGTCGAACGCCGCGTCGTCGCCGAACTCGCCCTTGACGAAGTGGATGCCCTGGCGGAGCTGGTGCCAGACCTCCTCGCGGAACGGCGTGCGGGCGTGCTCCTTCACCGCGTCGTGGGCGATCTTGGCGAAGTCCTCGTGCGACCAGTCGCGGCGGGCGAACCCGACGAGGGAGAACCCGGGCGGGAGCAGCCCGCGGTTGCCCAGGTCGTAGATCGCCGGCAGCAGCTTGCGCCGCGCCAGGTCGCCGGTGACGCCGAACAGCACGAGCACGCACGGCCCGGCCACCCGGGGCAGGCGCTTGTCCCGCGGGTCGCGCAGCGGGTTGGCGGCGGCCACCGCGGAACTCGTCGACACCTCGGCGACCGCCGCGGCGGCGGTCCACGCCTCGTCGGCGGGGACCC
>NICF_comb_assmDRAFT_10003029_pt1 | contig 12345 bp, 9 predicted proteins | sample NewIslPassag4_SG_FD_11279 | JGI IMG/M metagenome (IMG submission 11279) | reverse complement strand
CGGAGGGTGGAAGCTCTTTCTAGACCTCTCCGCCCTGTTCCTCGCCCTGGTCAGCCTCACGGGGCTTCTCCTCGGCGTCCTCCTTCCCAAAAGACGCAGGGCGGCGCTTTTCGTCCTCGGCCTAGGGGGCCTCCTCTTCTGCGCCCTCTCCGTCTACGCCGTCCGTTAAGTTCCCGCTGCGGCTTCTGCGGGGGGCCGGGTAGAATGGAGCCGCTATGAAGCCCGGCCTCCATATCGTCCAGGGGCCGCCCGCCTCGGGGAAGACCCGTCTGGCGCTGGCGTGGGCCCTGGAGGTCCTCGGGAGGCGGGGCCGTGTCTTCTGGGTGGGGCTTCCCCACCAGCGGGCCTATGTCTACCGGCTGCTTTCGGAGGAAGGGGCCTTTTTGGGCCTGGAGTTCCTCTCCTTCCAGGCCCTCTACTACCGGGTTTTGGCCGAGGCGGGGTGGCTTAAGCCCCTCCTTCCCGGAGCGGGGCGGGTGGCCTTGGTGGGGGAGGCCTTGCGCCGGGCCGGGGAGGGGCCCGTGGCCCCGGGGGAGGCCCGGCTCTTCGCCCGGGCCATCGCCGAGCTGAAGCGGTACGGGATCTCCCCCTTCGCCCTGCCCAAGGAGGGGGAGGCCGGGCGGCTTAGGCGGGTCTACCGCCTCTACGAGCGCTTGAAGGCGGGAAGCCTGGACTACGACGACTTCCGGCACCGGGCCCTAAAAGCCCCCTTGCGCCTCTTCCCCTGGCCCGACCTCGTGGTGGTGGACGGGTTCCGGGAGGTGGGGCCTTTGGACCTCCGCTTCCTCCGGCGGCTTTCCGAACGGGTTCCCGTCCTCCTTACCCTGGAGGTGCTCCCCGAGGGGTGCGCCCCCCACCGCGTCCTCGAGGCCCGGCCGGTCGCCCGCCGGGTCTTCCGCCTCGCCAACCCCGTGGAGGAGGCCCGCTACCTCCTCCGGGCCCTGAAGCGGGCCCTGGCGCCCAAGGCGCTCGGGGGGGAGGGGCTTGCCCCGGAGGACGTCCTCGTGGTGGCCCCGCCGGAGCGCATCGGGGGACTCATGCTCCTTAAGGACGAATACGGCCTTCCCCTCGAGGACGGCCGGGAGCGCGCCCTGGCGGAGACGGAAGAAGGGGAGCGGGTCCTCGCCCTCCTCAACCCCTTCCCCACGGGGCGGGACCTTCTTGCCCTGGGCTTTTCCGCTTTGGGGCGGAAGGCGCTGAGGCTCGGGCTTGCCGGGGAGGAGGCCCTAAGGGCCTTGGCGGAGCGGGAGGGTTTGGAGGCGGAGTGGGAGGCTTTTTTGCGCCTCCGCACCCCGGGCCCCGACCTCGAGGCCTGGGCCGAGGCGGCCTTGGAGGCCTTGGGGGTGGAGGCCAAGGAGGTCTTCCTCTCCCGCTTCCGCATGGCCCTCCGGGTGGACCGGGGCGAGCCTTTGGCCTGGTGGCGGAGCCTCCTCCTGGACGAGGTTCTGCCCCCGGAGGTGGGCCGGGGCGTGGCCGTCCTCCCCCCCTTGAGGGCCACGGGGGTGCGGGCCCGGAGGGCCTACGTGCTGGAGTGGGTGGCGGGCCGGTACACCCTGGGGGAGCGGGAGGACTACTTCCTCCTGGAGGACCTGCGGGAGCAGGGCCTCCTGAAGGGCCTTCCCCGGCGGCTTCGCGGGCTTGACCCCTTGTTCTTGGAGGAGCTTTCCACCCGGGGGGAGGAGGTGGTCCTCCTTTACCCCGAGGCCGGGCCCGGGGGGCCTGTGGAGCCCTTGGCGGCGGGGGAGCGGCCCGAGGCCCTGCCCCCGGCGAGCCGCCTCGAGGCCCTGCCCCAGGCCCCCTTCCGCCCCGCCCACCCCACCTCGCCCGCCTCCCCGCCCCATGCAGAAGTCCTCCGCCGCTATTTGGAGTGTCCCTTTAGGGCCTACCTGGAGCGCTACCCCCTCCGGGACGGGGAGGAAAGCCCCTGGCGCGCCCTGCCCTCCCCCGTGGACCCGGGGGCCTTGGAGGGGCTTTTCGCCGACGGGCGGGTGGGGCCCTGGCTTCGCGCCCACGGGGCCCACCTCCAGGGCCTGAGGCTTTACGTCCTCTGGCCCGGGCGGCGCTACCGGCTCCGCCTGGACGGGGTGCGGTGGGAGGGGCGGGCGGTCCACCTCTACCGCCTCTTGGGCGAGGGGGCCGAGCCCGACCTGAGCCCCAAGCGGCGCTGGACGGAGTGGCTCGCCCTCAAGGCCCTCCTTCAGCGGGAGGACGTGGAGGCCGTTCACCTTTGGGCCTGGCCCTGGCTGGGCAGGCCCAGGCCCGTGGGGAAGGGGGTTTACCGCAAGGGGGACGCGCTTCCCGCCCTCAAGGAGGTGGAGCCCCTTCTGGAGAAGGCCCTCCGGTCCTGGGGCGCCTTTCCCCCGAGGCCCGGGCCCCACTGCCACGCCTGCGGCCTCGCCGACCTTTGCCGGAAGGAGGAGGAGTGAAGCTCTACGTGGCCTCGGCAGGCACGGGGAAGACCCATACCCTGGTGGAGGAGCTTTTGGCCCTGGTGAAGGGGGGCGTGCCCCTAAGGCGCATCGCCGCCGTCACCTTCACCCGCAAGGCGGCGGAGGAGCTTCGGGCCCGGGCGAGGAAGAGGGTGGAGGCCCTGGCCCGGGAGGAGCCGGGCTTTGGCGGGGCGGTCCGGGAGGTCCACGGGGCGGTCTTCGGCACCATCCACGGCTTCATGGCGGAGGCCTTGCGCCACGCGGCCCCCTTCCTCTCCCTGGACCCGGACTTCGCCGTGGTGGACGAGCTCCTCGCCGAGGCCCTCTTCCTGGAGGAGGCGCGAAGCCTCCTCTACCTCCTGGGGGAGGACCCGGGGCTTGAGGCCTTCCTCCGCCGCCTCTACCAGGGGCGGACCCTGGCCGAGGCGTTTAGGCCCCTGGAGGGGGCGGAGGGGCTCGTCCGCCTCTTCGGCAAAGCCCTGGCCCGGTACCGCCGCCGGGCCCAGGAGGTCCTGGGCCCGGGGGACCTCGAGGCCCTCGCCCTCCGCCTCCTCCGCCACCCCCAGGCCCTCGCCCGGGTGGTGGAAGCGCTTTTCCCACGTCCTCGTGGACGAGTACCAGGACACGAGCCCCCTCCAGGGGCGCTTCTTCCGGGCCCTGGAGGAGGCGGGGGCCCGGGTGGTGGCCGTGGGGGACCCGAAGCAGTCCATCTACCTCTTCCGCAACGCCCGGCTGGAGGTCTTCCGCGAGGCCCTGGGGCGGGCGGACGAGGTCTTGGTCCTGGGGGAGACCCGCCGCCACGCCCGAAAGGTGGCCGCTTTCCTGAACCGCTTCGTGGCCCTCTTTCCCGAGGGGGAGCGGGTGGAGGTGCGGCCCTTTAGGGAAGCCGAGGGCCGGGTGGAGGTCCACTGGGTGGAGGGGGGGGCGGGGCTTGAGGAAAGGAGGCGGTTTGAGGCCGACCTCCTCGCCCGCCGCCTCCTCGCCCTGAAGGCGGAGGGCTACGCCTTCGGGGAGATGGCCGTCTTGGTGCGGAGCCGCGCGAGCCTTCCCCTTTTGGAGCGGGCCTTCCGCGCCCGGGGCGTGCCTTACGTCCTTCGCCGGGGGCAGAGCTTCTTCAACCGCCTCGAGGTCCGGGACCTTTACCACGCCCTGCGGCTCGCCCTCCTCGAGGGGCCCCCGGGCCCCGAGGAGCGCCGCTCCCTCCTTGCCTTTCTGCGAAGCCCCTTCGTGGGGCTTGACCTCGGGGAGGTGGAGGAGGCCCTCCTCCAGGACGACCCGCTTCCTTACCTCCCCCAGGCGGTGCGGGACCGGGTGGCCTGGCTGAGGGGCCTCGCCGGGAAGCGGCCCCTCGAGGCCCTCAAGGCCCTGGTGCGGGACGAGGTCTTTCTTTCCCGGCTTTCCCCCCGGGCCCGGGCCAACCTGGACGCCCTCCTCCTCCTCGCGGGCCTGGAGCGCTTCCCCGACCTGGAGGCTCTCCTGGAGTGGCTCAGGCTCCGGGCCCTGGACCCCGAGGCGAGCGAGCTTCCCGAGGGTGGGGAAGGGGTGGCCCTCCTCACGGTCCACGCCGCCAAGGGGCTGGAGTGGCCGGTGGTGGCCGTCTACGACGTGGCCCGGGGGGAGCCAGGCGCCGCTTCCCCGGTCCTCGTGGGGCCTGAGGGGGAGGTGGCCGTGGCGGGGACGCGGGCCCACCGGGACCTCGCCCAAAGGCTTGCTCAGGCCCAGAGGGAGGAGGCGGTCCGCCTCCTCTACGTGGCCCTCTCCCGGGCCCGGGACGTGCTCCTCGTCACCGGAAGCCGCTCGGGCCGGGAAAGCCCCTGGGCCCAGGCCCTGGAAAGGCTCGGCCTGGGCCCGGAAAGCCAGGACCCCCTGGTGGCGCGCCACCCTGTGCCCCAGGGCTGGAGGCCGCCCCGTCCTGCGCCCGCCGCGAAGGAGGAGGCCCCTCCCGCCCCCTACGCCGAGCTCCTCCTTTCCCCAAAGCCCCTCCCCCTCGTTCACTCCCCGAGCGCCCACCTGAAGGCGGAGCCCAAGCCCCTCGCCGAGGCTTTGGAAGGGGAGGCTGTTTCCGGGTTCGCCCGCGCCCTCGGCACCCTGGTCCACTACGCCCTCGCCCGGGACCTGGACCCGGAGGACGAAGGGGCCATGCGCGCCCTCCTCCATCAGGAGGTGGCCTTCCCCTTCGCTGAGGAAGAGAGGGAGAGGCTTTTGGCCGAGGTCCGGGCCCTGCTCCGGCGCTACCGGAGGATGCTGGGGCGGGAGCTTCCTGCCCTGGAGGCGCGGGCGGAGGATTACCGGGAGCTTCCCCTCGTCCTCCCCCTCAAGGGGACGGTCTGGCACGGGGTGCTGGACCGGGTCTACCGGGTGGGGGACCGCTGGTACCTGGACGACTACAAGACGGACCGGGAGGTCCGGCCCGAGGCCTACCGCCTCCAGCTCGCCCTTTACCGGCGGGCCCTCCTCGAGGCCTGGGGGGTGAGGGCCGAGGCCCGGCTCGTCTACCTGCGCGCCGGGCGGGTCCACGCCTTCGGCGAGGCGGAGCTTGAGGAGGCCTTGGCGGCCCTCCCCTCATAGCTCCAGGCGCTGGGCGTCGTGGCGGCCTCCCCAGAGGCGCTTTTCTCCCTCGGGGGTGAGGAGGAAGCTGTTGCGGTCGTCCCGGACCTGGCGCTTGAGCACCTTGAGGACCTTCTTCTTGGCCTCCTTGTCCAGGACGGGGAAGAGGAGCTCAAAGCGGTTCTGGAAGTTGCGGGGCATGGCGTCGGCGCTGGTGAGGTAGACCCGCCACTCCCCCCCGGCCCGGGAGGCGGCGGCCCGGGCCGCAAGGTGGTCCGGGGCCTTAAGGACGCGGCCCGGGAAGCCCTGGCGGAACGCTTCCTCTTCAAGAAGGGGGGCGTGGCCTGGCTGGAAGGCCGGCCCAGGCCCGGGGAGGGTGGTCCTTAGGGCCTTTCTCCCCCCTAAGGTCTTCCGGATCTAAGGGGCCGCGTTACGGTGGGGGGCGCTTTCCTCGGGTAGGCTTAGGGTATGGAGGTCAAGGAAGCACCCACGGAGGCCCTCATCGGCGGGGCGTGGCGGCGCTTGGCGCGGAGGTTCCCCGTGGTCTCCCCGGCCACGGGGGAGCGGGTGGCCGAGGTGGCGGACTGCGGGGAGGAGGAGGCGCGGGAGGCCTTGGAGGAGGCGGTTTTGGCCTTCCCCGCCTGGAGCCGGGCCACGGCCTACGAGCGGGCCCAGGTCCTCAGGCGCTGGTACGAGCGCATCCTAGAGCACAAGGAGCCCCTCGCCCGGCTCATGGCCCTGGAGATGGGGAAGCCCCTCAAGGAGGGGAGGGCCGAGGTGGCCTACGCCGCGGGGTTCGTGGAGTGGTACGCCGAGGAGGCGAAGCGGGTCTACGGCGAGACGGTCCCCTCCCAGTTTCCCCACAAGCGGATCCTGGTGCGCTACGAGCCCGTGGGGCCGGTTTACGGCATCACCCCCTGGAACTTCCCCGCGGCCATGGTGACCCGAAAAGTGGCCCCGGCCTTGGCGGCGGGGTGCACCTTTGTGCTGAAGCCCGCGGAGGAGAGCCCCCTCACCGCCCTCTACCTGGCGAAGCTCTTCCTCGAGGCGGGGGGCCCCCCTGGGGTCTTCCAGGTCCTCCCCACCTCCAGGCCCGCCGAGGTCTCCCGCCCCTTCCTGGAGGACGAAAGGGTCCGCAAGCTCACCTTCACGGGGAGCACCGAGGTGGGGGTGAGGCTCTACGAGGAGGCGGCCAAGACCCTCAAGCGGGTCTCCTTGGAGCTTGGGGGTGGGGCACCCGTCTTGGTCTTCGCCGACGCCGACCTGGAAAGGGCGGTGGAGGAGACGCTTCGGGCCAAGTTCCGCAACGCCGGGGAGTCCTGCGTGGCCGCCAACCGGATCTTCGTCCAGGCGGAGGTGGCCGAGGCCTTCGCCGAGGCCTACGCCCGGAGGGTCCAGGCCCTGAAGGTGGGGGACCCCCTTTCGGAGGAGACGGACATCGGCCCCCTGGTGAACGAGGCCGCCCTTAGAAAGGTGCGGACCCACGTGGAAGACGCCCTCGCCAAGGGGGCGAGGCTCGTGGCGGGAGGGGAGGCCAAGGGGCTCTTCTTCGCCCCCACGGTGCTCCTGGACGTGAGGCCCGAAAGCCTCCTCTTCCGGGAGGAGACCTTTGGCCCGGTGGCCCCCCTCACCGTCTTCCGTGAGGAGGAGGAGGCGGTGCGCTGGGCCAACGGCTTCCCCGTGGGGCTCGCCGCCTACGTCTTCACCCGGGACCTCTCCCGGGCCTTCCGGGTGGCCGAGGCCCTGGAGTACGGCATCGTGGGGGTGAACGACGGCGTGCCCTCCACCCCCCAGGCCCCCTTCGGCGGCGTGAAGCGCTCGGGGCTCGGCCGGGAAGGGGGGAAGTGGGGCCTTTTGGAGTACCTAGAGGTGAAGTACGTGTCCCTCGGCCTCTGAGGCCCCGCGCCGGAGGCCCGACCGCAAGGCCCGCACCGCCTCGAGGGCGAGTCTCCCTTCCCGGACCTCCCGCTCCAGGGCCTCCAGGGCTTCCTCGGGCCTTACGGCCTTCCGGTAGGTCCTGCGGCTGGTGAGGGCGTCGTACATGTCGGCGGCGCTCAGGACCTGGACGAGGAGGGGGATCTCCGTGAGGCCGTCGGGGTAGCCGGAGCCGTCCAGCTTCTCGTGGTGCCAGCGCACGTAGGGACGGAGGCGGGGGTGGGCCTTCAGGGGCGTGAGGATCTCGTCCCCCTTGACGGGGTGGGCTTGGATGAGCCGCCAGTCCGCTTCCGAAAGCGGGGCCTCTCCCCGAAGGATGCGGTCGGGCAGGCCGATCTTGCCCACGTCGTGGAGGAGCGCCCCCATGTGGAGGTCCTGGAGCTCCTCCTCACCGGCCCCAAGCTCCCGCGCCCCCAGGAGGGCGTAGCGGGCGACCCGCTCCGCGTGGCCTGCGGTGTAGGGGTCCTTGGCCTCCACCGCCCGCACCAGGGCGAGGAGGGCCCGTTCCAGGTCCTCCAGCTTCTCTTGAAGCCGCCTCCGCTCCAGATGCCCCTTCACCCGGAGCCGGAGCTCGGTGAGGTCAAAGGGGCGGTTCAGGAAGTCGTCGGCCTCCGCCTCCAGGCCCCTAGGTAGGGGGAGAGTGTGAAAACCGTGTAAAAACCCTTACGGCCGGAAGGCCCCGGCCACGAACTCGCCCATGCCGCGGGCGCGGACGCGGTAGCCCCTGAAGCGGCCCTCCCCCGCCACGGGCCCTTCCCAGTAGGCCACCCGGGTGGTGCGGGAGAGGATCTCCCCCTCGCGGAAAAGGGGCCTCAGGACCAAGGCGATTTCCGGCCCTTCCAGGCGCCAGGCCAGGGTGTAGGCGCGGCCCGAGGGGCTCGTCCAGGTCTCCAAGGGAAGGAAGTCCAGGGCGAGGTCCTCCCTGTTGCCCAGGGGGTCCACCCGGCTCGCCAGGACCTGGACCACCCGCCCCGAGGCCCCCTTGACCCGGTAGGCCATGAGCTCGGAGCCGTCCGAGAGGTGGAGGCCGAACCAGTCCCAGGTGGCGGCAATCCCGGAGAGCTGTTCCCCCCACTGGTGGTCCAGCCAGGCCTCCCCCCGCGCCTCCTCCCCCAGGACCTCCCCCCAGGCGGCGACCCGGGGGTAGGACTGGTAGTGCATCCGCCCCGTCTCCGCGGTGCCCGAGGGGGGGTGGACCACGGGAGGCTTCAGGGGACGGAAGCGGAGGTCCACGCCCGGCGCCTCGAGGCGGAACCCCTCCCCCTCCCGGTAAAACCGCCACCCCATGAGGGCCAGCCGCGGGCCGGGCAGGGCCTCGCCCCTCTTGGCGAAGAGGTCCTGGTCCGCCACCTCCAAAAAGCGCCGCTTCCCGGTGCGGAGGTCGGTGAGGGCGAGGTGGGCGGCGTGGAAGGGCCCGAAGAGGCTTCCGGGGAGGCCCAGGATGCGGTAGGAGGGCGGGGCGTAGGCCTTGAAGAAGGCGAAGTGGAAGGCGTAGGGCTCCGCCCACCCCGAGGCGTACCACCACTCCAGCTGGGCGGGCTTGGGGTCCCAGTCCTCGGGCTCGGGAAGGCGGCCCGGGTCCACGGCGAGAAGGGCGGGGGCGCAGGCCGCGAGGAGGAGGGCGAGCCAGGCGGTCCGGAAGGGGCGCATTTTCCTCCATAATAGGCGCATGGTGGAGAAGCCCGCCATCGCCCTCGTGGGGGAGAGCCTGGTGGACTTGGTGCTGGAGGGGGAAAGCCCCCTTACCTTCACCGGGGCCTTAGGCGGCTCGGTCCTGAACACGGCCACGGTCCTCGCCCGGCTCGGCTACCCCGTTCGCTTCTTTTCCGAGGTGGGGGAGGACTGGCTTTCCGCCTGGAGCGAGGCGGAGATGGCCCGGAGGGGCCTGAACCCAAAGCTTCAGCGCCACCCCGGCCCCATGCCCTTGGCCCTCGTCCGTCTGGATCCGGAGGGGAACGCCCGTTACAGCTTCCCCCGCTCCTTCCAGGCCCCCTTCCTGCCGGAGGCGGGCGCCTTGCGGGGGGTGGGGGCCTTCCACTTCGGCTCCCTCTTCGCCCTCGAGGCCCGCACCGCGAAAGGGGTGGCCGCCCTTTTGGAGGAGGCCGCGAGGGCGGGGGCCCTCCTTTCCTACGACCCCAACCTCAGGGGCCTCCCCTCGCCCGAGGAAAGGGCCCGGGTGGAGGCCTACCTCGGGCGGGGTGGACCTTTTGAAGCTCTCCTTGGAGGACGCCCGCCTCCTCTTCCCCGAGGCGCCCTTGGAGGCCGTGCGCCGCCTCCCTCCCAGGCTCAAGGTCCTCACCCTGGGGCCCGAGGGGGCTTTGGCCTTCCTCGGGGAAGGGGAGGTGCGGGTTCCCGGGGTGCGGGTGCGGGTGGTGGACACCGTGGGCGCGGGGGACACCTTCACGGCGGGCCTCCTCGCCCTCCTCCTCAGGCGGGGCGGGGGGGTTTTGGAGGGCCTGGACCTCGAGGGCCTGCGGGAGGCTTTGGAGGCGGCCGTGGCCCTTTCCGCCTTGGCCTGCACCGTCCGGGGGGCGGGCCTCCCTGAGGAGGGCCTCGCCGCCTGGCGGGCCCGGTGGCTTGCGGGCTAGGTCTCCTCGGCCATGAGCTTCAGAAAGGCCTCCACCACCTCGGGGTCAAACTGCTTGCCCGCCTCTTCCCGGATGTAGGCCAGGGCCTTCTCCTTCGGCCAGGCCTTGCGGTAGGGCCGGTCCGAGGTGAGGGCGTCGTACACGTCCGCCACGGCGAAGATGCGGGCCGATAGGGGGATCTCCAGGCCCTTTAGCCCCCTCGGGTAGCCCGAGCCGTCCCAGCGCTCGTGGTGGGCGTAGGGGACATCCAGGGCCTTCTTGAGGAAGGGGATCCCGGAGAGCCACTCGTAGGCGTAGACGGGGTGGAGCTTCATCACCCGCCACTCCTCCTCCGTGAGGGGGCCGGGCTTGAGGAGGATCCTGTCGGGGATGGCGATCTTGCCCACGTCGTGGAGGATGGCCCCGCGCCTCAGGTCGTCCAGGTCCTCCTCCGGCACCCCCAAGGCCTCAGCCAGGCGCAGGGTGAGGGCGGTGACCCGCTCCGTGTGCCCCGCCGTCTCCTGGTCGCGGAGCTCCACCGCCTTGGCCCAGCCCCACAGGGTGAGCTCGTAGGCGGCCTCCAGCTCCCGCTGGCTCTTCTGCAGGTCCCGGAGGACCCTGAGGCTGTCCAGGGCCAGGGCGCTCTGCCCCACCAGGGCTTCCAGAAAGGCCTCGTCCTCCCCCAGGAGGTCCCAGGGCCTGCGGGTGAAGACGGCGAGCACCCCGAGGAGGCTTCCCCGGGCGAGGAGGGGGTAGGCCCTTTCCGCCACCAGGCCCTCCTCGCGGGTGAACTCCGGGTGGCTTCCCGGCTCCCGGCGAAGGTCGTCCACCGCCACCTTCTCCCCGGTGAGGGCGGCTCGGCCCACGTGCCCCTGGCCGAGGAAGAGGGTTTGGGGGGGGACCGGCGTGCGGAAGCCCCGGTGGGCGGCGAGGCGGAGCGCTTTCTCCCGGGGCTCGTAGAGGAAGAAGGCGGCGGCGTCCAAAGGAAGGAGGAAGAGCTTGTCCAGGAGGATCTCCAGGCTCGGGGCCAGGTCCATGGAGGCGAGGATGGCCTGGTCCACCTGCCGTAGGGCCTCCAGGTGGGCCACCCGCTTGGCGAGCTTCTCCCGAAGCTGGGCCCGGCGCACGGCGTTGCCGATGGTCTCGGCCAGGACCTGGATCCTCTCCAGCTCGGGCGGGGTGGGAAGGCGCCCCCCGGGCCAGGCGAGGAGGAGGACCCCCACCGGGTTCTTTCCTGCAAGGAGCGGGTGGGCGAGGCCCGCCCAGCCCTCGGGGATGTGGGGGCGGGCGGCCTCCCGGAGGCGGGGGTCGTTCTTGAGGTCGGGGCTCAACACCACCTGGCCCTTCAGGGCGAGGCCCGTAAGGCTTTTCTCCTCCAGTCTGGGGGCTCCAGGAATGCGCCTGATGAAACCCCGGGCGGCCTCCTCGGTGAGGCGCGGGGGGTCTTCCTCGTAGAGGAGGAGGGCGCCCGCGCCGGCCTCGGTGATCCGCAAGGCGGCGTCCAGGGCGCTCTCCATCATCTCCTTCAGGTTCTCGCTCTGGCGGAGGGCGAGGGCCACTTGGGCGAAGGCCTCCAGGGTCCTTTCCCGCTCCTTGGCCTCGGTGATGTCCAGGCCCACGCCCAGCACGGCGGGCCTGCCCTGGACCTCCACCCGGGCGGCGGAGTAGTCCAGCCAGCGCACCTGCCCCTCCTTGGTGAGGACGCGGAAGGCGTAGCGGGTGGGTGGGGCCTTCCCCTTTAGGCGGGCGAGGCCCCGGGCGCGCACCACCTCCCGGTCTTGGGGATGGACGAACTTCCATATGGGCCTGGCCTTGAGCTCCTCCAGGCTGTAGCCCGTGAGGCGCAGGGCTTCCTGGTTGGCGAAGGCGAGGCGGGCGCTGGTGGGGTCCTTGGGGTCTTCCGCCTGCCAGAGCAGGATGAGGGCGGGGGCGGTCTCCGCCAGGGTGCGGAAGAGGGCCTCGGACTCCTTTAGGGCCCGTTCCCGGGTCACTTCCTCGCTCACGTCGTAGGTGTAGCCCGTGAGGAGCCGGGTTTTGGGGTCGTAGACCACGGTGTCCCGGAGCCAAACGTAGGCCCCCTTCTGCCCGTGGAGGAAGCGGTAGGTGGCGATCTGGACCTCCCCCGGGTGGGCCACGGCCCGGCGCACGGCCTCCTCCAGCCTGGGCCGGTCCTCCGGGTGGACCTTGGAGAAGAAAAAGGCGGGGTCTTCCAGGAGGGCCTCCGCCGGGTAGCCCAGAACCCCCCGCGTCTGCCTGGGGGCGGCGTAGATTAGGGGGGCGTAGGCGGGGTCTTGGCCCTCCTCCCCCCGGGCCTGGTAGACCACGCCTGGAAGAGCTTCCAGCACGCTTTTCAGCCGGGCGCGCTCCTCTTCCAGCTCGGTCTCGTCGTGGACGTTGATGACGATCCCCCTGACTGCAGGGTCCTCCAGGAGGTTCCTTCCCCAGACCCGCACCGCCCGCACCCGCCCCCAGGCGTCCAGGAGGCGCAGGCGGAACTCCCGGGTCTTCCCGGGGTGGCGGAGGAGGTCCTCTAGGGCGGCCTCGGCGTAGGCGCGGTCCTCGGGGTGGACGAAGTCCAGGGCGTAAAGCGTCTCGCGGGCGTACCCTTCCGGGTCGTAGCCCAGGACCTGGCGCACGTTGGGGGAGGCGTAGCGGATCACGCCCTCCGCGTCCAGGACGTAGACCAGGTCCCTCGCGTTTTCCATGAGGGCCTGGAAGCCGACCAGCGTGCTTTTTGCCACGCTACCTCCTGGGCGAAACAGCGGTACCCCTTTTAGGGTAGCACATCCCCTCTGCCCTTTTGGGGCAGAGGCCTGGGGCGCCCCAGGAGGAAGCCTAGGTAGGCCAGGGTGGCCTCGTCCCCAATC
>NICF_comb_assmDRAFT_10003028_pt1 | contig 12345 bp, 9 predicted proteins | sample NewIslPassag4_SG_FD_11279 | JGI IMG/M metagenome (IMG submission 11279) | reverse complement strand
AGCCGAACCAACGAGCTGGATGCGGAAGACGTCAACATCAGGGGCGCTTTCTTTACTTGACTATAGTCCCTGCGAATACGGCCGCGAAGTTTACACAGAGCGCGACCCCGATGCGATCAAAAATCCTGAACGGCCCCTGAACCAGCGCTGTCGTTAGCTGCAGACGACAGTGCTGCGACGTGCGGATAGCAGAATCAGAAGTAGCTTCAGGAACGCCACTTAGCGACGAACCCGAGCAGCCCACTGAGTGTCACATCGACGTCTGCAGACCCCGGATTCTCGAGGGCCGGGGCTAGCGAGCTCGCGAGCTTCTTGCCTAGCTCCACGCCCCACTGATCGAACGCATTGATGCCCCAAATCACGCTCTGCACAAGCACCTTGTGCTCGTACAGCGCGATCAGACGTCCGAGCGTCTTCGGCCCCAGCCGCGGAAACAATATGACGGTGCTCGGACGATTGCCGGGATGCAGCTTGTGCGGGGTGAGCCGAGCGACTTCCGCTTCGTCTAGTCCCTTCTCGACCAGATCGGCCCGGACCTCGTCGGTGTCCTGGCCAAACGCGAATGCTTGCGCCTGCGCGAAGCAGTTGGCGAGCGCGAGATTCTGCTGCTCCTGATAGGGGCTCGAGCCGTTCACGGGTGCAAGGAAGTCGAGCGCCACCCTCGCCGTGCCCTGGTGCAGAAGCTGGAAAAACGAGTGTTGCGCATTCGAGCCTGGCTCGCCCCATATGACTCCGCACGTGTCGTACTCGACCGGGGTCCCTTCGAGCGTCACGCCCTTTCCGTTCGACTCCATCTCCAGCTGCTGCAGATACGCCGGGAAGCGATGCAGGCGCTGGTCGTAGGGGAGCACGGCCAGGGAATCCATACCAAGGAAGTTGCGGTTCCAGACCCCAAGCAAACCCATCAACACGGGAAGGTTCTTGTGAAAAGGCGCCGTGCGGAAGTGTTCGTCCATTTCGTATCCGCCCTGTAGCATCAGCTCAAATTGATCCATGCCGATGGCCAGGGCCACGGACAGGCCGACCGCGGACCATACTGAATAGCGCCCACCGACCCAATCCCACATCGTGAACCGGTTCTGCGGCGGAATCAGAAAGGCGTCCATGGCCGCAGAGTTGGTCGAAACGGCCGCGAAATGACGCGCTGGCGCACCGTCGCCCAAGCGATCCACGACCCACTGACGCGCGATACGCGCGTTCGTCATCGTCTCGAGCGTCGTAAAGGTCTTCGAGCACACGACGAACAAGGTGCGCGCCGGATCGATTTTTTCCAGTGTGTCAGCAAGCTGCACACCATCGATGTTCGATACGCAGTGGAGTCGGATGTTGCGATTGCGGTAGTTCGCTAGCGCCTCCGTCGCCATCACGATGCCGAGATCCGAGCCGCCAATGCCGATATTGACGACGTCCGTGAACGTCTTTCCTGTGTGGCCATGAATACGACCGCTGTGAACCCCTTCCACGAAGTTGCGCATCTTCTCCAGCGTCGCCTTCACTTCCGGCATGACGTCCTTGCCGTCGACGAACACCGGTCGATCGGAACGATTGCGCAACGCCGTGTGCAAGACGGCCCGCCCCTCAGTGCTGTTGATTTTCTCGCCGTTGAACATCGCGTCGATCCGCGCGCGCAAGTCGCAGGCCTCTGCCAACGCGATGAGGAGCTGAATCGTCTCGGTCGTCACCCGCTGCCGCGAGAAGTCGAACAAAAGATTGAGCTCACAGCGAGACAACGATTCGAACCGCTTCGGATCCGCCGCAAACAATTCGCGCAGGTGCCGCTCGCGCATCACACGCGCGTGCTGCTCCAAGGCCTTCCACTCCGGCGTTTGAGTAATCAGCGACATCAACAACTCTCCAATATCGTGGCAACCGAGAGCTCACATCGGCGAAACGAAATTACACCGCCCTCTCGCGAGCAATTGGCGAGGGCGTTACGCACGTCTGCCCATGGATCGCAAATATCTGATCGAGAATCGATGCGCCTCAAGCGCGGCGAGGCGTGCACTATATTGGATCGCTGTGCCACAAGCGGCAAGACGCGCGTGCCGGACGGCTCGCAAAGAAAACGTTGCGGTGGAACAAGAGTCTCACTTGGGCGCCTGAGCAGGAGTGACGTCAACCAGGGCGTTCTCGGGCAAGAAAACGCGCCGTATGCGTGAGGCTTGCGCCGCAACTCCCCGTCGCCCCGGCACACGAGCTGCTAATTACGAGTCACGAGCCGATCCATCTGCAGGTCCAGCTCCACGCCCTGGTGCTGCTAAGCGCCATCTTTGCCGTAATAGCTCAAATACCACTCGATGAACTTCCGCACGCCCTCTTCCACTGGTGTCGCGGGACGGTAACCGACGTCCCGAACGAGATCGTCCACATCGGCGTAGGTGTCGGGCACGTCACCCTGCTGCAAGGGCAGCATGTTCATCTTCGCCTTCTTGCCCAGATAGTGCTCGATCAGCTCGATATATCGCATCAACTCCACCGGCCGGTTGTTGCCGATGTTGTAGAGGCGGTACGGCGCCTTGCTCGTCGCCGGATCGGGATTGTCGCCATCCCATTGCGGATTGGGCGTTGCGATCCGATCGGTTGCACGCACGACCCCTTCAGCGATGTCGTCGATGTAGGTGAAGTCGCGGCGATGATTGCCGTAGTTGAAAACGTCGATGGGCTTGCCGGCCAAGATATTCTTCGTGAACAAGAAAAGCGCCATGTCGGGCCGACCCCATGGTCCGTACACTGTGAAGAAGCGCAAGCCGGTCACGGGCAGCTGATAAAGATGCGCGTACGTATGCGCCATCAGCTCATTCGCCTTCTTGGTCGCAGCATAGAACGAGAGCGGATGATCCACGTTCTGGTGAACCGAGAACGGCATTTTCGTGTTCGCCCCGTAGACCGAGCTCGTCGACGCAAAGCACAGGTGCTCGACTCCGTTGTGGCGGCATCCCTCCAGGATGTTTGCGAAGCCGACGACGTTGCTGTCGATGTAAGCAAGCGGGTTCTGGATCGAATAGCGCACTCCCGCTTGAGCGGCCAGATGGATCACGCGCTGGAACTTCTCGCGTGCGAATAATTCCGCAATGCCGCTTCTGTCCGCGAGATCCAGCTTGACGAAGCGGAAGTTGGGCGAGCGCTGCAGAATCTCCAGCCGCGCCTCCTTGAGCCGCACGTCGTAGTAATCATTGAGGTTGTCGAGGCCGACGACCTCGTCCCCTCTGTTCAGCAGGAGTTGTGCCGTATGAAAGCCGATGAAGCCAGCTGCGCCCGTTACCAAGATTTTCATAGGCAGTCACGCATTGTTGCTGTGTCGAAACGCGAGTTTATGGCGCTATCGCCGCATCACTCAGATATCCGTTGGAGCGCTGCGCACGCAATCCTATAGAGCGTCGCTAATCGTACCCTGACACCGTTCGCGCCACACGAAGGTCTATCCGCACCAGAAGCTCCATCTCTGGAAACGAGCCATCACCCGTTCTACGAGCTAATCCCATGCCAGGAGCAGGCCACCCTCGGCGCACAGCTGCCTCGAACCCACAGCGCCGTACCTGTCAGCATCGCCGAAGCTGCGGGCCGTCGCAATCGGACTGAAGGCCGGCAATATTTGCACCCACCACTGCACTCGCAGAACTGGAGACCGCGCTCTTGATCGCTAACTCGCAGATGTTGATCCAATCCGGCGCCGACGCGCTCGAAAAGAAGATCACCGAGGTTCGCACGCTGCTCGACCGTCTCGCATCCGCAGTCGTGACTGCGCGGCAGAAAACCCATGCCCGAGCCTGTCAATCTTTTCGACAGTATCGGGAGGCATCGAACATTGAGCGTTATTAGCGCGACGCTTGAGCTCCGGGTGGCCCGTAGTGCGACCAAGCCACCGAAGCGTCAATAGTTGGCACTGTCTGGGTCCGCACTCTCGGGCGCAACTCACACTGCAAGCTCAGAGTCGTCCGTCGACGTCGGTCGCTTTGAAGACATACTTGATGTCGTAGAGCACGTGCACCTTCTTGGCGAAGCTGCGCACCGTCTGCACGCCCATCTCTCTGAACTGACGATGGGCGACCGCAATGACGATCGCGTCGTATCGGCCCTTCTGGGGTCGACGGATGGGTCGAATGCCGTATTCGTGTAGCGCCTCCTGCGGGTTCACCCACGGGTCGTAAACGTCGACCTTGGCGCCAAATCTCTTGAGCTCGCGCACGAGATCAGCCACTTTGGAGTTGCGCAGATCCGGACAGTTTTCCTTGAACGCCAGCCCCATGACCAAGATGCGCGCACCTTTGACGTGGATGCGCTTCTGAATCATCAACTGCGCAACCCGATCGGCTACGTAGAGCGCCATGTTGTCATTGATACGGCGGCCGGCGAGGATCATCTCTGGGTGATAGCCGATCTCCTGCGCCTTGTGCGTGAGGTAGTAAGGATCCACTCCGATGCAATGGCCACCCACCAGCCCCGGCCGGAATGGCAGGAAATTCCACTTGGTTCCCGCAGCCTCCAAGACCTCCTCGGTGTCGATGCCAAGCCGGTTGAAAATCAGCGCCAGCTCATTGATGAGCGCAATGTTGACATCGCGCTGTGTATTCTCGATGACCTTGGCTGCTTCGGCTACGCGAATACTCGAGACCTTGTGCGTTCCCGCCTCGACGATGCTCCCGTAGAGCGCATCGACAAAGTCCGCAACCGCGGGTGTGGAGCCGGAGGTGATCTTCTTGATTGTCGTGAGACGGTGCTGCTTGTCGCCTGGATTGATGCGCTCGGGGCTGTAGCCGCAGAAGAAATCGCGGTTGTACTTGAGGCCGGACACGCGTTCCAGAATCGGTACCGCAACCTCCTCGGTGCAACCGGGATAGACGGTCGATTCATAGACGACGACGTCTCCCTTCTTGAGGATACCTCCGATCAGCTGACTTGCCCCTTCGATCGGCCTTAGGTCAGGACGCTTGTAGCCATCAATAGGCGTGGGCACCGTGACGATGAATACGTTGCAGGTCCGGAGGTCTTTGATGTTCGTGGAGTAACTGAGGTGTTTCGCTGCGCGTAAGTCGGCGCTATCCACTTCGAGGGTGCTGTCCTTACCCTTCCTCAGCTCAGCGACTCGCGACTCTTTGATGTCGAATCCGATTGTCTTGAAGTGCTTGCCGAACTCGACTGCTAAGGGCAACCCGACATACCCCAGCCCTATGACACCAATCTTGCAGTTACGGAGGCTGACTTGAGACTTCTTTGCTGAGACCACGGCCTCGACCTTCGGCTTTCTTATAAGAGGTGCGCTTGGCAGGGGCGCAAGAATGCCACAAGGCAGCGATCAAAATGGAGATCTCTATCACTCATATGGGTGCTGGGCTCTGGGCGCTGGGCTGCTGGCCTGACAGGCCGTGCACACAAGCCTCTTCCGGATGACCTATCCCCATTCCCTTAGATGAGCCTGCCGCGTCGATGCGGCGGCGCCGACTCGCCCTACGCGGTCGCTGGTTCGCTCACCGTGCTCTCGGGTGCAGACTCGGTCTCCAAACGCCGCCAAAGCGTCTTACCCCCGCTCGCCTTGTCAATGAGCGAGAGGATGTGCTCGTGAGCACGCCGCTCCTCCTCGGTGGCACGCACGACCCGCAACGGGCCCACCGTTCGCACGGACGCCGCCACGGGCTCAGCAGTCGACTCCAGCGACACCTCCGACTCCTCGCCCAGGATGAGCGCAGCCTGGCCGCCGGTCATCGCGAGATACACGTCGCACAGGATCTGCGCGTCGAGCAAAGCGCCGTGCAGCTCACGATGCGAGTTGTCGATCCCGTATCGCTTGCACAGCGCATCGAGGCTGTTGCGCTGGCCAGGATGCATTTGGCGTGCGAGCGACAATGTATCGGTGATCGTGCAGAGCTCGCGCACGGAGCGGATAGGCCCAGCAAGGCGTTGCAGCTCTGCGTCTAGGAACGCGACGTCGAATGCCGCGTTGTGAATGATCAGCTCGGCGCCTTTGAGAAACTCGATCAGTTCATCGGCGATCTCTGCAAACCGCGGCTGCTGTGCCAGGAAGTCGTTCGTGATGCCGTGGACTTGCAACGCTCCCCAGTCTACCTCGCGATCCGGTTGCAAGTAACGATGAAACGTGCGTCCTGTCTTGCGCCGATTAACGAGCTCGACGCAACCGATCTCGATGATTCGATGTCCTTGCTCTGGCTCTAGGCCCGTTGTTTCGGTATCGAGGACGATCTGCCGCATTTCTTGGTAAGAGTTCTAGGGCTCGGCTGGGCTCGGGGTCACGCTGGAGCCGGCAGCCTAGAGGACATGGCTAATTCAGCACGGCTTCCTTCAGCGCCCGCACCACGGCGACCTGCTGTTCCTCGCTGAGGTAAGGATGCATGGGCAGGCTCAGAACACGCTGCGATGCCGCTTCGGACACCGGGAAGCTTCCTGGGCCGTACCCGAGCGAAGCGAAGACCGGCTGAAAATGAAGCGGCACGGGGTAATGCACGGCCGTCGGAATGCCACGCGCCCTCATGCCAGCTTCCACCCGCTCACGCTCCGCTACCTCGATGGTGTACTGCGCATAGACGCTCGTGCAGCCGTCGGCAATGAAGGGCGTCGTGACGCGATGCTTCTCGTCCTGAACATTCTCGAACGCATCGCAAATCAGCTCGCTGTATCTTGCACCGATGCGGCGCCGTGCTTCGATCTCGTCCTCGAACACTTCCATCTTCGCCAGCAAGACGGCCGCCTGCAGCGTATCGAGCCGGCCATTGATGCCCAGCCGCGGATGATGATAGCGACGATCCTGCCCATGCACGCGGATCTCGCGCATCACCTTCGCGAGCTCGTCGTCATTTGTGAACAACGCGCCGCCCTCGCCGTACGCCCCCAAGGGCTTCGCGGGAAAGAACGATGTCGAGCCGATCTCGGAAAGGCCGCAGGAACGCCTGCCGCGATACAGCGCACCGAAGCTCTGCGCCCCATCCTCGATGACGGGTATTCGATGTCGTCGCGCAATCTCGTTGATTGCATCGAAGTCCGCACACTGCCCGTACAAGGACACCGGGATGATCGCCTTCGTACGAGGCGTGATGGCTTGCTCAAGCAGCCCCGGGTCCATGTTGTAAGTACGCGGATCGATATCGACGAAGACTGGCGTTGCGCCAACGAGAAGAATCGTCTCGCCGGTCGCAATGAAAGTGAATGGCGAGGTGATCACTTCGTCGCCAGGCCCGATGCCATACGCCATGAGCGCGATGAGCAGCGTATCCGTGCCGCTCGATGCAGTCACGCAATGTTTCACGCCCACGAACTCTGCCAGCTTCTGCTCGAGCTCGGCGACCTCCGCCCCGAGCACGAACTGCCCGTGGTCGAGCACGCGCTGAATGCGTGCATTAACGGACTCGCGAATGCGCCGATATTGGATCTTGAGATCGATGAAGTCCATGTCTGAGGGGTCGTGACTGGCGGTCGTGGGCCGCTGTGAACGAGGATCATACCGCACCACGGCGAGGCGATCGCAGCGTTTTCTGATTGCGACTGACTCGCCAGGCGCGACTTACTTCCCCAGCATGCGATCAATCGCTTCATTCGCGAGGCGATCGGCGCGCTCGTTGCCCGGATTGCCTGCATGCCCCCTGACCCAATGCCATTCGATCCGATGGCGTTGGATCTCGGCCTCGAGGGCCTGCCACAGATCGACGTTCTTAACGGGCTTGCGATCGGAGGTGCGCCAGTTACGTTGCTTCCATTGCTCCAGCCATTCGGTAATACCGCTGCGCAGGTACTGAGAGTCGGTGTAGAGCGCAACGTCGCACGGCCTCTTCAAGGCCGCCAGCGCGCGGATTGCTGCAGTGAGCTCCATGCGATTGTTGGTCGTAAGCGGCTCCGCGCCGCTCAGTTCTTTCTCGTGTGGTCCAAAGATGAGCACGGCCCCCCACCCGCCCGGGCCAGGGTTTCCTCGGCAGGCACCGTCAGTGTAGATCGTTACGCGCCGGTTTGCGGACACGCGAGGGGCTTGTTGGTTGGAGTCTGAAGCGTCGAGCACGGGAAAGGAATCGTTCGATGCCAGCTTTGGACGCGCGAGTTGTGGTCCTTACTTTAGTGCTTATTATCAGAGCTTGGGAGGTGAATCTTCGGTTCGCAGTCCCCAATCCCGCCGGCTCGTGGTCGGCTCGATGAGGCTCCCCACCACTTTCGGACGCAGACGCTTCCAGCGCGGACGAATCGGCGTCAACGCGTAGACTCGCTTGCGTGCCTTCAACAGGTACCCGCCGGCAAAGAGCGGCCATAGGCGCCGCCCGCTGCGCTCCAAAAAGCTATTGGACGATGGTGCCGACGAACCCCATGGCAACGTGAAGAGATAACGCTGCGTGTCCAGGATTTCGAATCCGAGCAGCTTCAGCCAATCCTTCAACCGCCCCTCCCCGATCATGCGCTCCAGCCCGGGAGGAAAACCGTCCCGCGCCAGCAGATGGCGCACGCCCCAGCTCGACAACGGTCGAAAACCGAGCACGAGCAGGTGTCCCTCCCCGGAGAGCACGCGCTCGACTTCTCGGAGGATGGCGTGTGGATCCGGCTCGTACTCCAGGGTATGCGGTAAGACAACCGCATCGATCGAATCCGACGCGATCGCAAGAGAGTCGGTGCGCGAACGAATCGTGCTGCATTGGCCTGACTCGCGCTCGCCATGCCACGTCAGCACGCAGCGTCGTTGCGTACGTGCTTCCACGATCAGACCGTCGTCATCGCCCCACAGGCCTATCTGTAGCAGCTGCCACCCGAAGACCTGCGCCAACGCCTGCGACACGAGCTTGCGCTCGAGCTCATAGACGCGCCGCCCAAGCGGCGTGCGCAGCCACGCTTGAAGGTCCGCTCGCGTGAAAGACGGCATAGTGCAAGTTTAACCGAAGCCTGAGCTCTGAGCGTGCAGGATGTAAACGCGCGCCGCACACAGATGATCCCACTTGCCTCGCGCTCTTCCCGCCAGGACAACACCTTGCTCCTGGCGGACACAGCGGGTTATAACAGCCCGCCTTCGCGGCTCGGATCGACTCTGAAATGCTGAAGGTCTCGCCCGTTCGGGCGTTCTCAGACAACTACATTTGGCTCATCCACTCGCCGCTGGATGCGCGGCAAGTGGTGGCGGTCGATCCTGGCGATGCGCGTCCAGTCGAGGAGCACCTTTTCGCGAACAACCTTCAGCTCGGGGGCGTTTTGATTACACACCATCATGGCGACCATGTTGGTGGCGTCGCAGCGCTGATACGGCAGCGACACGTGCCGATATTCGGCCCAGCAGGTGAACGACTGCCAGTGCCCGTGCATGCGTTGCGAGAAGGCGACATTGCGCGATTGCCATCGCTCGGGCTCGAATTCGAAATACTCGACGTACCGGGACACACGGGGGGGCATATCGCCTATGTGGGTCACGGCGCGGTGTTTTGCGGCGACACGCTCTTCAGCGCCGGATGTGGACGCCTCTTCGAGGGCACGCCAGAGCAGATGACACGCTCACTGGCCAAGCTTGCGGCGCTGCCGGACGACACCCTTGTCTACTGCGCGCACGAGTACACGCTGAGCAATCTCGCGTTTGCCCGTGCGGTCGAGCCTGAGAACGAGGACACTCGTGCATACCTTGAGGAATGTCGGGCACGACGCGCACGGAATGAGCCCACATTGCCGTCGACGATCGGGCGCGAGAAGAACGTGAACCCGTTTCTTCGGTGTGATCGACAGACTGTGAAACAAGCCGCGGAAGCCAGAGCGGCCCGCGGGTTACAGAGCTACGCCGAAGTGTTCGCGGTCATTCGCGAGTGGAAGGACGGGTTTATCAGTTGAAGTTCATGTTTTGACTGCGGTGCGCTGCGCCGCGGCTGTAAGACAGTTATCCGGCGCACGGGACCGATCCCGCGCGTGGAGGGGTCGGTCAGATGAAGAAAAAATCGGGCGCAGCGAGCACAATCGGAACGATCACCCTGCTGGTGCTCGCGTTGCTTGCGGCCGGATGCGCGAGCACCAAGAGAACGGACGAAGAATCGCCCTTATACAGCGATAAAGCCGCCGAGCTCATTGGCAAACTCGATGAAGCGCTCATCGGCACCTCTGGCCCAGAGCAAGTCGAAGACGCCATCGAAACCCTGGATCAGAGAACGCAGTCCGACCCACCCCTGGTCCGCGAGCTCGGTGCGAGCCCTCCGAGCTTGCCGGCTCCGAGCGACTTGTTCGAGCGCATTCGCGCGGGCTTCGCTTTGGAGGATGTCGACCACCCTTCCGTCGACAAAGAAGAGCGCTGGTTCGCGAGCCACCCCGCATACCTCGATCGAACCTTCAAACGTGGCGAGCGCTACCTCTACCACATCGTCAATGAGATCGAGGCACGCAAGCTGCCGATGGAGCTTGCACTTCTCCCCGTCGTCGAAAGTGCATTCAACCCAGTCGCCTATTCCCGCGCTCGCGCTTCGGGCTTGTGGCAATTCATCCCCGACACGGGAAGACGCTATGGCCTCAAGCAAAATTGGTACTACGATGGCCGACGCGACGTTCTCGCCGCTACCACCGCCGCGCTGGACTACCTCGAGTTCCTGGCGGCCGAGTTCAATGGCGACTGGCTACTCGCTGTGGCCGCGTACAACGCAGGCGAAGCCAACGTGGCACGCGCCATCCGCCGCAACCTGGAGGCGGGCAAGCCCACTGACTTCTTCAGTTTGAGATTACCGCCTGAAACGCGCGCGTACGTTCCCAAGCTGCTGGCAATCCGCCGCATCGTGGCAAATCCCGCTGCGCACGGTCTGGAGTTCGCGCCGATTCCGAATGAGCCATTCTTCGAGAAAGTCGACATCGATGGTCAAATCGATCTCAACGTCGCAGCAGAGCTGGCGGGCATCTCCAAGGAAGAGCTGCTCGCGCTCAATCCCGCCTTCAACCATTGGGTCACCGATCCAGACGGGCCTCACTACTTGCTCATACCTGTTGCACATGCCGCTCGCTTCGCAGAAGCGTTGAAGGAGCTGCCTCCGGAGCAACGCGTCCGTGTCGTGCACCACCGCGTTCGCAAGGGCGACACGCTGAGTGCAATCGCAAGCAGATACGGCGTCTCAGTGGCAGCGATTCGGCAGGCCAACAACATCCGCGGATCGATCATCTATCCGGGCCAGGATCTATTGATCACGGCCGCCCCTCCGCGCGCAGGCACGCGCACGGCGACGATGACTGCGTCGACGCAGGCACGCGCCGGCACTGCGGCGCATGGCGCGACGCGTCGCTACGTCGTGCGTCGTGGCGACACGCTGTGGAGCATCGCGCGCGCACATGGCACCACTGCGCAGCGCTTGGCCGCGATCAACGGCATCTCCCTCAATGGCACGCTTGCGGTGGGTCAACAGCTCATCCTGCCAGAAACTGCACGGCTTGCCGCGGCTGACACGAGCAGCATCAGCCAAGCAATCACTTACGTGGTTCGCTCCGGCGATACCCTTTCACGCATCGCGCACCGTTTCAGAGTCGCACTGAACGACCTCTTGGGCTGGAACGACCTCGAGCCAAACAGCATCATTCGGCCCGGCCAGAAGCTGGTCATGTACGTAGACAATCATCGGGCGGGCATCTGATTTGGGCTTTGGGCGCTGGCGGTGGCCAAGGGTGTGGTTCGTGCGCGCCTCCAGCCTACAGCCCCCGCCCGTCCAACGTCGCAACACGAGGCGCTCGACAGTACACTACCCCGCCCGGAATAAATTTCGTGGAGTTCGCCTCATGGGTTTTCTCGCCGGAAAGCGCGCGTTGATCGTCGGATTGGCGACGGAACGGTCGATTGCTTATGGCATCGCTGCAGCGATGCGGCGCGAAGGTGCTGAGCTCGCCTTCACATACCAGGAGCGATTCAAGGATCGCGTGCAGGGGCTCGCGCAGCAGTTCGACTCCTCGCTCGTGTACGAGATGGACGTGGCCAGCGACGAGAGTATCGAACGCGCGTTTTCGAATCTGAAGACCGCATGGGACAGCTTGGATATCGTCGTTCATGCGGTGGCTTTCGCGCCGTCGGATGCAATCCGCGGCGGCTTCCTGGAGTCGACAACGCGCGAGAACTTCAGGATCGCCCACGACGTCTCGAGCTATAGCCTAACAGCGATCGCTAAGGCGGCCGTGCCGCTCATGCAGGGTCGCGCGGGTGCGTTCCTCACTCTCACATATCTGGGCGCCGTACGCTCGCTGCCGAGCTACAACGTGATGGGATTGGCGAAAGCGAGTCTCGAAGCCAGCGTGCGCTTCCTCGCCGCAGACCTCGGCCCACAAGGCATTCGTGTGAACGCCATTTCCGCGGGCCCGATCAAGACGCTCGCGGCCGCCGGTATCGGCGGGTTTCGCAAGATGCTCGCGCATGTGGCATCGGTTGCC
>NICF_comb_assmDRAFT_10003025_pt1 | contig 12349 bp, 10 predicted proteins | sample NewIslPassag4_SG_FD_11279 | JGI IMG/M metagenome (IMG submission 11279) | reverse complement strand
CCCCAAGCTCCTGGACGGGCTGTGCGACGGCGGTGATCGGGGGGGTTGTAGCCGCCATCCACTCGACGTCGTCGAAGCCGATGACGCTCATCTCCCCGGGGACGTCGATCCCCCGGTCCCGCAGCGCCTTGATCGCCCCGAGCGTCATCACGTTGATGCTCGAAATCAGGGCCGTCGGCCGGGGCGAAAGCTCGAGCGCCCGGCCCGCTGCGAGCCGGCCGCCCGCCTCCGTCGGGCTTTCGACGATCACGAGGCCCGGGTCCCATTCCATGCCGAACTCGCGCACGTACCTCTGGAAGGCGTCGGCCCGCTCGCGCCTCGACGCAAGCTCGATCGGCCGGCCGGTCACAAGCGCGACCCGCCGGTGCCCGAGTTGGCTCAAGTACTGCACGGCCTGCCGCACACCCTCGGCGTTGTCGAGCGCGACGTAATCGTACGGCACGTCAGGAATCCGCCGGTCGATCAACACGACGGGGAAGCGACGGTCGTAAAGCTCCTTGTACAGGCTGAGCGCCGTCCCGCTCGTCGCCACGACGAGGCCGTCCACCTGCCGGTCCCGGAGCACGTTGACGTATCGCGCCTCTTTGTCCGGGTCGTCGCCCGTGCTCGAAAGGATGAGATTGTAACCCGAGCGCGCCGCGGTGTCCTCGATCGTCTGCACGACCTGGGCGAAGAACGGGTTGGTGATGTTCGACACAACGGCGCCCAGCGTGTACGTGCGCTTCGTCTTGAGGCTTGCTGCAAGCCGGTTCGGCCGGTAGCCGAGCTCCTGCACGGCCGCCATGATCCGCTCCCGGGTCGACTCCGCCATTTGGTCGTACTGCCCGTTCAAAAAGCGCGAAACGGTCGTCTTGGAAACGCCCGCCCGCTCCGCTACATCGCTGATCGTCGACATAATCCGCTCACTGACACGCCCTTGGACGAAACCGGTTTAGTTAACACTATTCCCCGGCGGCGGCGCCATTCCTGCGCGCGTTGAAGCCGAGGATCGCTTGCACCCGCCGCTTGCCCTTCCCGGGCGCCAGTCCCGGCTTCCCGTCAGAGGTACCGGTCAAACCATGAGTAGGCCGCCTCGCACGCCTCCATCGTCGGCGCGTGACCGGTCCCGTGGTTTACCATCCCGATCCGGTCCTCGGCACCGTACAGCCGGTATACGTCTTGAGCAGCCGCGAGATATCGCCAGCTCTTCACCCCGTCTGCGCTTTCGCCGCCGATCAAGAGGAAGGGCCGCGGCGCGATGAGCGCAAGCAGCTGGTGGTGGTCCCGGCCGAACCCGTCATCCTTTACTTCGGGGCCGAGGTACCACGGGGCGTCCCAGTTGCTGTAGCTGAGCCCGACGCCGGGTTCGGAGGAGACGGCGACCTTGAACCTCGTGTCGAACGCCGCCGCATACAGGGCCATCTTTCCGCCCAGCGAATGGCCCATGCAGCCGATCCGTTCCGGGTCCACGAAGTCCAGAGTTTGGAGGTAGTCCGCGCAAATCGATGCGTCCCAGACGACATGGCCGAGGCCCTTCCAGCCCGGGGCTTGCCTGAGCTGGTATTCGGCGGCGCCCCAGTAGAAGTTGCCCTTGATGGCCAAGTCCTCCCGCTTGCCGTGGTACACCCAGCGCTGGACGAGCACCACGTAGCCGCGCTCTACCAGGTGCAGCCCGAACTGCCGGGTCTCGGCGCCTTCTTTCCAAGTGGAGCTGCCCATGTTGCGCCCGGCCGGCAGGTCGATGTCGTAGTAGAAGACGACCACCGCCGGAAGCCGCCCCCGGGGCAGCGGCTTAGGCGCCATGAGGTAGCACTTCTCCCAGTAGCCGGGCTCGGTCTTGATCCCGAGCAGCGTTCCGGTGTGGGAGCCGTTGTCGTCGACGCGCTCCGTCCGCACGCTGAGAGGGAACGGATCAAACGGCGGGCGGCCCAGGTAGTTGCGCCAATCCGCCTCGATGGCCGCCCGCTTCCCCTCCCACGCTGCGACGCCGGCGATCCGCGACCCGTCCTCGAGAACGAGGAGTTCGGGCTGAAGCGCCCCCTCGTCAGCGACCCCGGCCGGCGCCCTGGTCTCAATGGAAAGCATACCTCTCGCCTCCTCCTCGGGCGGGCGGACACGGGCGCACGGCCGCGCCCCGGCACCGTCGCGCGACCGGGGCGGCGCCGTCGCACAAACCGGCCGCGCTCCTAGGCCGCCGGCGAAGTAGGCGGCACCGTTACACCAAGCGGCGGATGAGCGCGTCCCGGTCGCCGGGCAATAGGTCGATCACGGGCACTTCGATCAAGGTATATGCGCCCGGCTTTTGCCGGAACGAGGCCCGCATAGCCGCCACCATCACCTGCGCCGTGAGCGCCGGGTTGTTGATGCGCATGTCGAACGTGAGCATCTGGTTGTAGGCGCCGCTCGAGGCTCCCTTCCGCTCCATGCGCACCCCGTGGCCGGCATCGAAGAGGGCCCGCACGTCCGGCGTCTGGATGACGTGCGTCTCATCCTTGGCAAAGTAAGGGTCGTTCCGGACAGCGCGCTCCACTTCGGCGAAGTCCGCCCCTTCTTCGAGCTCCACGTACACCATCCGCCTGTGGATTCCCTGGCCCACGGGCACGGTGATCGAAATGGCGTCCTTCACTCCGGCGATCGCCCGCACGGCGACCGAGTGGCCCATGCTCATGCCCGGCCCGAAGTTGGTGTACGTGATCCCCCGGGGCGCCATCGCCTCAAACAGCGTCCGGAGCAGCGAATCCGTCCCGGGATCCCAACCGGCCGAGACCACCGCCACCGCGCCGTGCCGCTTGGCGACGGCATCGAGGCTCGCCCGCAACTCGGCCAGCGGCGCGCCGTGAATGTCATACGAGTCCACCGTGTGAATACCCCGCTCGAGGTACCGGGGGGCCGTCTCCGGGATCGAGCGGGTCGGGCCGCAAAGCAGCGCCCCGTCGACACGGCCCAACTCCGCTGCGTCGCCCACAACCGGAATCTCCACCGGAAGCCCGCCCCGTTCCGCCGGGTTGCGCCGGACGACGCCGGCGAGCTCGAGGTCGGGCGCCTCCCGGAGCGCCTCAACTGCATAGGCGCCGATGTTCCCGTACCCTACGACGGCGATTCGCTTCTTGGCGCTCAACTCCATCTCGCTCAAAAGAGAAGACACCAACCTTTACAACGATATTACATGAACGACCAGGGAACGCTTCGCTAAGCTCACCCCAACTCCCTATCCCCGCGACACCCGCCCGCGCGAAAAAAGCCGGAGACCAGCGCTCCCAGCACGCACCTCTCCCCGGGAATCCCTCAAGATGTTCCACTTTGCGGAGATCCCGACCGCGGACAGCATCGCCTCCCAGGCGCATCAAGCGCCCCGGCGGCCCGCGGCGATGCGCTCGGCGGGCGGCGTCCACACGATGTCACCCGGGTCGCCGTCGTAACCGCATTCGGCTAGAAGCTGGAGGTGGGGGGCGAATTCGCCCACCTCCCACGGTTCGTGGGCGTCGCTTCCGAACGCGACCTTTACGCCCATCTCGATGCAGAGCCTGAAGAAGCGCGGGTCGGGTTCGTTGGTATGAAAGTTCACCTCGGCGGCGACGCCGTGGCGCGCGAGCAGGCGGGCGACCGGTTCAAACAAGCGGTCGGGCACGGAAAGCCCCGCCCGCCGGAACACCCGGAACGGGTGGCAGAGTACGTCGATTCCCGAGCGGACGAGCCCCTCGGTCGCCTGCATGAATTCGTCCGCCACCTTGCTCGGGTCGGCGTTCTCCCCCGCCTTGAGCTCACGCAGGTAGTGCACGGCGCCGTTCCTGATTTGGGAGCGGCGGAAGTCCTCCGGCCGCACGACCAGGCCCCCGGAGTAGTCGGCGTCGATTTCGAGCCCTGCCCACAGCGCGGGATCCCACTCGCGCTCGACGGTCTCCCAGAACTCGCCGATCCGTTCGCTGCGGCCTTCTTGAGTCGCGATCCCCAGCTCGCCGAAGGCCCCCTTCCAGTAGGCGCCCCGCTCGAAGTAAAGCTGTCCCGAGTGCTCCGTGAGCGCGACGCCCGCAAGGCCGAAAAGCTCGGCGAGCGGCGGCGTGAGCGTCATCTGCATCCCCTTGCTACAATAGGCGAACTGGCTGTGGGTGTGCACGTCGACCAACCCGAGCTTGCGGGGCATTTGTAGCGCATGCTCGGCGACCTCGACCCTGTTGTCGCCCGCGATCTGCACGACCGTAAAGGTGAACGGCGCTTCCCCGAATGGACTTACGGCGAGGAGCTTGCTGTTCCCGTCCGATTCGAGGCCGGCGGTGCGGTGGTAGTGGCCGCCGATGTCGAGCAGGACCCCGGCCTCCCGGCGAGCCCGGGCGATCCCGTCCGCTTGGGCGTACTCCGACATCGATCCGCCCGTTCCCGGCGACGTCACCGCCACGTGCTGCAGCGTCACGATGGGGCCTGCGAAACCCGATCGCGCCTCGCCCAGGCGCCGGGCCGCCTCCTCCGCCGTGCGCTGCACGGGGACCCCCCGCTCCAGCCGGTCCACGAACGGTACGAGGCGGACCGCCCCGCAGTCGACGAAGGGCCGCGGGCGCTCGAAGACGGAGTAAAAAAGCTCGGCCCCCGGGTCCCGGTTGCCCGGGATCGCGACGTACGGCGCTTCGAGAAGGTCTAGAATCTCCTTGATCGCGGCGAGGCGCTCTGCGACGCCCGGCATCCGGGGACTATCGACCAGGTCGCCGAGGATCGCCACTGCATGAGGCCGAATAAAGCGATTGATGCGGCGAACGGCCCGCTTGAGCAGCGTGCGCGTGAGGTCGTGCGACCCGGGAAGGGCGGCCGCGCCTTTGCGGCCGTCGTGGATGTCCGAGATGATGACGATCGTGGTAGAACCCAATGGCGGCGTGCTCCCCTTCGAAAAATCTCTTGCAAGAGTTGCAAGACGGATCGTTGTTTCAACCCAATATACCGGAGTTAAACCATTGTACCGACACAGCCACCGAGCTGTCAACGCCGCAGCCGGGTTGTCATCCCCGCACCCGCGCGGCCGGTGGATCACAACGAACTAGACAGACCGGACTTCCATGTTTAGGATACAGTTACGAGCGGTAGGTTTGAATATCCGCCGCCGGGCAAAGGGGCGTACGACTGGGCGTGGATCATCGATCAAGAGCGGCGCGGGCGGGCACTGATCCCGGCGCGGCCATACGCGCCCGCGTCGACGGGCTGTCGGGCAACTCCCTGACGCTCGCGACATGGTTCATCAACCTGAGGCCGGGCGAAATCCCGCACACCAAATTTACAACCGGCGAGATCTCGCGGCGGACCGGCCTTTCCCGCTCCGCCGTCGTCCGCTTTTGCAAGGAGCTCGGGTACGACGGCTTCGCCGACTTCAAAGCGGCTTGGATCAAGTCGTCCGCGGGCGAGCGGCCCACACGGGAGTTCCCTCACTTCTCCCCCGCGGCGGACCGGGTGATCGACATGGTCCTGCCGTCGATGGCCGCCACGCTCGCGTCGGTGGACCCGAAAGAGTACGAGCGGGCCGTGCAGGCGCTCTGCAATGCTTCGACCGTTGTGTGGTTCGGCATTCCGGGTGACGCTGCGTTTTTGGCGCAAAGCGGCGAGCATAAGATGATCCGCGCCGCCTTGAGCGCCCGGTCGGCGAGCGACGTCCGTTCACTTTCCGACTTGTCCCGCCTGGTCAAAGAGGGCGACGTGCTCGTCGTGATCTCCCAGTCGGGCAACGTGAAGGTGATCGCAGGGCTCTTCCCCGAATTCAAAAAGCGCGGAGCGACGATCGTCGCCATCACGAGCCAGGTGAAGTCGGTGCTCACAGACGCCGCCGACATCATCCTGCTCACGGCGGCGCGCAACGTGACGCTCGGCGGCGCTCCGCTCGGCCTGAGGGCCCCGCAGCTCTTGCTCCTCGACATGCTCGTGCTCGACGTGATCGAGCGCGTGGCGGAAGTCCCCCTCGAGTGGGACGATCCTGCCCTGGTGTAATAGGGATCTCGATCAGGCGCTTGATCGGAATCGCGAAAAGGAGGCACGCCTGAATGATCATCGGCGGTTGTCTTTTCATCGGGATCGGCATCGGCATGTGGCTCGGCGATGTCGGCCCCGGTGCGCTCATCGGCCTTGGCGCAGGTCTGATTCTCCAGTACCTCGTTGGCGACGTAGGCGCCAGGGGGAAAAAGAAGAACACCTCAGGCGACGCCAAAAAGAACGATTAAGCGATAAGAACCCCGCCCGCAGCGAGGATCATCGCGAACCTTCGCCCGCAATCAACTGCGGCGATCAAACTCCTCTTGCGCCGTCCTAGTCTGGCGGCGCAATTTTGACCTTCCTCATCGTTCGGAACACCCTGCCATCGGTCTGTCAGTCGCCCTGCCGTCGATCCGTGCGAAATCACCTTGGACAGCGCGCCGCTCGAGGCAGCGCCTTGACGCGCCGCCCCGCGCTTGACACACCGGTACCCGCTCGTTATAATCCTTGGTACAGTGTTCCATATTTCTACGCGCCCATAAACCAATGATTCACATGGGCCTGAACGAAAAGGAGGAATGAGTCTTGAGACACGTCGCCGTTGGAAAATTGAGAAGCGCCCGCGCCGGGTTGTTGGCCGTCGCGCTTGCAACCGCCCTCGCGCTCGGCTTGCCCGCCGCCGCCCAAACAACGCTTACACTGTACTGGCGCGGCTTGGACGCCGAAATCCAAGGCCTGCAAAAGGTCGTCGACGACTGGGCCAAAACGCGCGGCGTCAAGGTCGAAGTCGTCCCCTCGTCAAACCTCGGCTGGCCCGAATACTACGATCGCTTTGCCATCTGGGCGGCTTCGGGCGTGGAGTTCGACGTCGCCCTCCTCGACATGGCAGCGATTCCTCTCGGCGAAAGCGGGGCGTTTATTGACCTTTCGCCGTTCATCGAACGGGACGGGCTGCGGCAAGCGACGGCGCCGGCGGCCTTCGAGGCGTTCACCGTTTCCGGCAGGACGTTCGGATTCCCATACGCCATCTTTCCCGAAGTGATGTTCTACCGCCCGTCCCTGCTGGACAGCGCCGGCCTTGCGCACCCGCCCACACATTGGCTTTCCGACGGCTGGACGTGGGATGAGTTCGTCGCCGCCGCGATCGCCCTGACCCGCGACACCAACGGAGACGGCGTGATCGACCAGTGGGGCTACGACCTGTCCGAGCAAACGGAGTGGGTAAACTACGCCTTCGGCGCCAGGTGGACGGATCCCGAAACCGGCCTGTTCAATATCACCGACACGCGCCTTCTCGAAGCGCTGCACGCCCGCCGCTACCTTCACAGCGATCTTCACGTGAGCCACCGCCAGGGCGACGCGGCCCACGGTGGGCCGGGTTGGCTTCCGTTCGCCGGCGGCCGCGTCGGCATGAAGAATGCGGGCATCTGGCTGCTCGACCGCCTCTACACGGCCGGATGGGACTGGAACATTGCCGCCATGCCCAAGGTGAGCACCCGGGCGAGCATCATGACGATCAACGCCTTCGGCATCGGCCGCACGTCCAAAAGTCCGGAGCTTGCCTGGGAACTCATCAAGTACCTCACCGTCGACCCGGAAGGGTCGATCGCCTTCGTATCGGCCGGCGTACGGGGGCTGCCGATCGGCCCGCACGGCCAGAGCGAATTCCTTGACACGCAGCGCTCCAGGAACGACTCCATCCACTTCGAGACGATCGTGGAGGCGCTCGACTTCGGCGTAGTCGACCCGTTCCGTCTCTCCGTCGCGTACAACGAATTGATGGCGTTGAGGAACGACACGGTCTACCGCGCCCTCGCGGGCGAAATCCCGATCGAATCGGCGCTCGCCGAGTTGAAACGGCTCGGAGATCCGCTGATCACAAGGCAGAGGTGACGCAGGCGGCGTCACCAAGAAGGAGGGTGAATCCCTGATGACGACGACCTTGCAAACGCTCGCGGCGCTCGCACTCGTGCTCGGACTCGTCGCCGCCTGGTCGGGCGGGGCGACGGCCGCGGCCGCGCCCGGGCGGGAAGGCTGGACGCTCTACTTCCACGATGAATTCGACGGCGACACCCTCGACACGAGCGTCTGGCGCCCGTACCACAACACTTACGGAGACGGGAACAACGAACTCCAGTGCCACACGCCGTCGAACGTCTCCTTGCGCAACGGCCACCTTGTGATCCAGGCGCGACGCGAGGCATACCGCTGTCCCTCGGGCACCAACCTGAATAGGCAGTTCACGAGCGGCTTCTTGGGCACCCGGGAGAACAACGTCTACTTCCCGCGCTTCGCCCGTTACGAGATCCGGGCGGCGCTGCCCCACGGAAACGCGCTCTGGCCCGCCTTCTGGCTGCGCCACCGGGACGGCTCGCGGGTGATCGAGATCGACGTCATGGAGTACTTCCACGCCCAGCAGCCGGGCCGCACGAGCGTCGCCATTCACTATGGCGGTCGCTCCAACTACGCCCAAGGCGTCATCCGGTTCGAGGATCCCGCCGGCCCCAGCCAGTTCCACACGTGGGCGGTAGAGATTGAGCCCGGAGAAGGCAACCGGGTATGTGTCACATTCTACCTCGATGACAAGCCAGTCCCCTTGCACCGGCCCGAGAACACAAACACACTCTGCTTCGAGGACGTCGACGGGGCGTTCGCCCGCCATCCGGGAGAGAACCTCTTCGACATCGCCGTCAACCTCTCGATCGGCGGCAACTGGGTGGGGCATCCGGACGGTCCACTCGAGACCCTCATGAACGGTCGGCCGGCAGCCGCGAGCGGCGTGCTCCCGACCACGTTCCCGGCTGAGTACGTGATCGACTACGTCAGGGTGTACGTGCGGCCCGAAAAGTAACCCGACGATGCTGTTTGAAAGGCCGTGGGCGCATCGCCCACGGCCCATTTGCGCTTCACCCCAAAAGCTCGGCGATACGGTCTTACCGGTACGTCTCGGCGATGATCCGCTCGATCCGCGGCTTCGCCCCTTGTACAGCAAGCTCGTACGGCTGCTCGTTGCGCCGCAGGACAGACTGGAGCATGGCGATCAGCTCGTTGCTCACCTGCGCCACGTCCCCTGCGATCCTCGAGATGATCGACGGGCGGCCGTCCATCACGGCGTCGGCGAAAGCGCGCAGGTTGAGGTTCGGATCGAGCTCGAAGTAGCGCTGGGCGGCCGAGCCCCGCACCGGCGGGATGCGGTTCTTCTCCACCAAGATCTCCTGCCCCCGCTTGGAGACGAGGAATTTCACGAGGAGCCACGCTTCTTCGGGATGCGATGTGCCGCTCCAGATCCCGAAGGAATCGTCGACCAGGTAACCCGGGCGCCCGGCCGGGCCGGCCGGGCGCTGCACGATGTTCCACGCGAACGGGTTCGTGTCCATGTAGCGCGGCACCTCGGCAAACCCCGTTTCATAGATCGAAGCGTTGCCGGCGGGAAAGAGGTTGCCGCTATCCGCCGCCGGCGCCGAACCGTCCTGCCAAATCAGGTCGTGCAGGAACTGGATGCCGCGTGCCGCCGCAGGCTCATCGCCGATGAAGCGGGTCGGATCCTCCGGGTCGAAGAAGTCGCCGCCGGCGCCCCAGACCCAGTTGAGCATCCGCGGCAGGCTGCTCGTGCTCACGACGGCTCCCCAGCGGCTGACCGCACTGCCGTCGCCCCGCGTGAGCTTGCGCGCCGCCTCCCTAAAGGTTTCCCATGTCCACGCGCCCCGCGCGTCGAGCGAGAGCGGCGATTCGAGCCCCGCCTCCTGGAAGTGGGTTTCGTTGTAGTGCATCACCATGATGTTGATGTAGCGTGGCATCTGGTACTGGGTGCCCTTTCTCGCCCCAAATTGGGTGAACGAACTCTCCCACGCCACCGGGTAGAAATCCGCGATCTCCTCCGCGGTGAAATCGCGCTCTACATAGGGCCTCATGTCGAGCAAAAGTCCACGGCGCGCCAAGTCCTGGCCGAACGCGCCCCAAAACTCAAAGACGTCCGGCGCTGTGTTCGCGATCATCTGCGTGATCAAGACAGACTGCCAGTCGCCCCCGGGCCGCACCTGCCACTCTACGTCGATGTGCGGGTAAAGCGCCTCAAACTCCTCGATCCAGGCGGCGACGACCCCGGGTTCATTGGGATACTGCAGCGTCAAGGTGACGCGCTCGCCCGCCGCCGCGGGAATCACCGCGGCGAAGAGCCACAGCAGGGCAAGGCCAAGGCTGAATCCAAGCCCGGGCCCGGGTCTCCCGGCCCGCCGGATGCGCTCCGGTCTTTCAGTGAATTCATTCATCGGAACCATGCTGCACCTCCGATAAAGTGATCGTGCGTGCGCCCGACGCTTTCCAACCTGTTCCCGTGTTGCGATCGATCCGGCAGCGACTCCCCTTCCGATCCAAAACATTGATCCACATGATATTATCATGATGGATCATTGTACCAACGAGTATACGAGCGCCGGTGCACACTGTCAACCCGAGCCGGTCATCGAGCAAAGCTCTTGGGGGCACCGGCTACTGTGCTTTCCGCAGCGACAGCCCGGTCGCGCCGCAAAGATCGCACCTCGACAGAACCGGTGTGAGCGGGTACCATACAGATGCATGACAGTTCCGTCTCGCCGAAAGTCCGTGCCGGCCGACGGCACCCGGCGATGCGTGGCTTCTTGCGCGTGATCATGCGTGGCACAGTTCGGAGGAGCGCATTTGCCCACCGACAGTATCTGCATCATAGGTGGCGGCGCCGCGGGTCTCATGGCGGCCATCGCCGCAGGCCGCGCCGGGTCGCCTGCCGTCCTCATCGAGCGCAATCCCAAGCTCGGCATCAAAATCCTGATGTCGGGCGGCGGCCGCTGTAACGTGACCAACACCGGCGACATTCACCACTTGGTCGAGTCCTTCCCGGGCAACGGCCGCTTCCTCTACAGCGCTTTCCGCCGGTTCTCCAACGACGACATGATCCGCTTCCTCGCCGAGGAGGGCGTCGAGACCAAGGTGGAAGACCGCGGCCGGGTGTTCCCGGTGCGCGATACGGCCCGCGAAGTCGTGGCGGCGCTCGAACGGGCGGCCCGCCGGGCCGGAACGCAAATTCTGCTCGGCACCCCGGTCGAGGACGTGGCGTGGCGCGACGGGGTGTTCCTGGTGCGCCTTGCGGACGGGCGCGAGCGCACCGCAAAGTGTCTGGTGATCGCCACCGGCGGCGTCACGTACCCCACCGCCGGGACCCGGGGCGACGGGTACCGCTGGGCGAAGGCATTCGGCCACACGATCGTAAAGCCGAGGCCTGCCATCGTCGCCCTCGAAACGGTCGAAACGTGGCCGGCCAAGGTGAAGGGCGTACCGCTGCGAGGCGCAACCGTCTTTGTCTACGCCGGCGGCAAGCGGATCGCGCGATACAAGGAGGACGTGCTCTTCACCCACTTCGGCGTCTCGGGGCCAGCCGTGTTGAACGTGAGCCACCAAGCTGTCGTGGCGCAGGAGGCCCACCCCGGCGGCGTCGAGATCGGGATCAAGATCGACCCGGAAAAGGGAGAGGGCGAGTTCGCCCGCCTGCTGGACGAAAGGATCCACGCGTCCCCGGCGAAGAGCGCGAAGCACCTCTTCGAGGGGTGGTGGCCGGCCTCCCTGGCTCCCGTCCTCCTCCCCGAGGCCGGCGTCGACCCGGATAAACGAGCCGGTCTCCTCACCCGCCACGAGCGGCGCGCCATCGCCGGCCTCCTCGCCGAAATCCGCTTGAGGCTGAAGGCGCCGCGGCCGATTGAACAAGCGATGGTGACCGCAGGGGGCGTCGATGTGCGCGAGGTGGATCCGAAAACGATGGAGTCCAAGCTGCGGCCCCGGCTTTTCCTCGCCGGCGAAGTCCTCGACGTCGACGGGATCAGCGGCGGCTACAACCTGCAGGGTGCGTACAGCACCGGGTGGGTCGCCGGGCTATCCGCGGCGCGGGCGGCTCAGGCGGAGTAAGCCGCCCGGGATGCGGCTCGGAAAGCCCCGAAGCCGGCCCGGGCTAAGGCCCGGAGATTGTCCGGACGGCCTGCCGGCAATCCCCAATCAGGAATCTTTCCGGACGAGTGATTTTCTTGTAGACACGGGAGATACTCTGTGATAGAGTTGGATCATATCGCCGGACTTGTCTGGCCATTCAGGAGGTTCCACAGCAGCATGCAAGAGCAAGGCACCGTGAAGTGGTTCAACACAGAGAAGGGGTACGGATTCATCGAACGGGACAACGGGCAGGACGTCTTCGTCCACTACTCCGCGATCCTGGGCGACGGATTCAAGAACCTCGAAGAAGGACAGCGTGTGACCTTTGAGGTCACCCAAGGCCAGAAGGGTCCGCAGGCGGCCAACGTTTCCGTCATCCGGTAATTCCACTTCACGGCAGGGTGAATCCCCCGCGGGGCTTCACCCGATAACAATCGCTTAGGCGCCAAACGGGCGATCCGACTCCGGTCGG
>NICF_comb_assmDRAFT_10003023_pt1 | contig 12353 bp, 13 predicted proteins | sample NewIslPassag4_SG_FD_11279 | JGI IMG/M metagenome (IMG submission 11279) | reverse complement strand
CATCCCCAAACTCGTGGGAGAGGCCCACAGGAAGCCCGTGCGCCTCTTCCACTACCCCCGGGAGGACCTCGCCCGGCCCTGGGTCTACGTGGACACCACCCCCCACCCAGGAGGTGGCGGAGGCGGTCTTCAGCTTCTACCAGGAGTTCTACCGCTGGCCCTTCACCCTCGAGGACTTCCGGGCCCGGAGGCGGCTTCTGGGCCAGAGGGCGGGGGTGCGGTTTGCGGAGGCGTTTCAGACGGAGGCGCCGCTTGCCCTTCCGGGCCTAAGCTTTGGGCCTCGGTAAGGGCGTAGCTCACGAAGACGGCGGGGAGGACGAGGGGCAGGAGGGCGTAACCGCCCCACTCCGCCGCGAGGACGAGGGCGGCGAAGGGGGCCCGGGCCACGCCCGCAAGCAGGGCGGCCCCGGAGGCCAGGGCCAGGGCCTCCGGCCCGGGGAGGGCGGCGGGGAGGGGGAGCTTGCCCACGAGGGCCCCCAGGAGCCCCCCGAGGACGAGGGCGGGGGTGAGGAGCCCCCCGGGGGCCCGGCTCCCCAGGGCCAGGACGAGGAGGAGCCCCTTGGCCAGGAGGAGGTAGAGGACCGCCTCGGGGAAGAGAAGGGGGGTGGGTGGCCAGGGCAAGCCAGCCCGTCCCCTGGCCTAGGGCCTCGGGGGCGAGGAGAAGGGCGAGGCCCAGGGCGAGGCCCAAAAGGCCGTGGCGCAAGGGGAGGGAAAGGCGGGAAGACCCCNGCTCCAAAAGCCCAGCCCCTTGGAGCCAGAGGGTGCCGAGAAGGGCGGCCCCGAGGCCCAGGCCGAAGCCCAGGGGCAGGGCGCCCCAGGAGGCCTCCGCCCGGACCGGGACCAAAGGGGCGTAGCCCAGGAGGGCCCCGTAGACGGTGAAGCCGGCGAGGGCCCCGAGGAGGGCGGGGGCCAGGGCCTGGGCCTCGAGGCGGAGCCCCCGGTAGCGCATCTCCGTGGCGAGGAGGGCCCCGGCCACGGGGGCGTGGAGGCTCGCCCCAAGCCCCGCCGCTAAGCCCGCGAAGGCCAGGACCCGACCGATGCGGGAAAACCGCTTCCCCAAGACCTCCCCCACCCACAGGCCCAGGCCGCCGAAAAGCCCCTCCCGGCCCAGGGGGGAGTAGGCCCCGAGCTGGACCAGGGCGGCGAGGTAGGCCCGGGCCCGGGGAAAGGCCCCGGGAAGGCTGGCCAGCCAGCCGGAAAGGGCGAAGAGGGCGGGGAGAAGGAGGAGGGGAAGGAGGGGGGAGGAGGGGCCCGTGAAGGCCTGGCCGAGCCCGCCCTCCCCGGGGGGGCCAGGGGGAAGGTATCCGAGGAGGCCGCCCACCCGCGCCTCCACCGCCTTTAGGGCCAGGCTGGCGACGAGGGCCGCGCCGCCCGCAAGCCCTCCTGTGAGGAGGCTGTAGAGGATGAGGGGACCGGTCTGGGCCTCGCCCTCCGCCGGGGGAGAAGGCCGCCGCATCACAGGAAGTGTACCAGAGAAAGGGGCGTTCCCCGGGTGAGCCTGGGCGTGGGGAGGCCCAAGGCCCGGTACCCCCCCCGGGTGAGGGCCCGCACCAGGAGGCGGGGCTCCGCCCGGCCCCAGAGGAAGCGGGCCTCGTTCTTCACGTCCAGGTCGGGGCTTGAGCCCCGGGAGTCCGTGCCCAGGGCGAGCTCCACCCCGTGTTTGGCGTAGAGGGCGAGGGGGGCCTCCCCCACCTCCAGGTTCCGGTTGGACCGGGGGCAGAGGACCACCTTGGTCCCCGTCTCGGCGAGGAGCCCCACCTCCTCCTCGTCCACCTGGACCGCGTGGACGAGGAGGGTCGTGGGCCCCAGGACCCCGAGGGCGTGGAGGTGGCGGACGGGGGTGGGTGCCCGGGGGGGTCCAGGGGGTCTTGGCGAAGCGCCCGTACACCTCCCGCAAGGGGCCCTCCCCCCGGGCGAGGAAGGCCACCTCCTCGGGGCTTTCCGCCGCATGGACCATGAGGGGGAGGCCCTCGGCCCTGGCCCACTCCGCAAGCCGCTTGAGGAGGGGGGGGCTCACGGAGTAGGGGGCGTGGGGGGAAAGCCCCACCTTCACCTTGCCCTCCCGCCTCCGCCAGGCCTCTACCTTCCGCCGCACCGCCCTAAAGACCTCCTCCGCCAGGGAGGGCTCCGGGGCGAAGACCTCGTAGAAGGCCACCCCGGGGAGGGGGCTTTCCTCGAGGAGGAAGTCCATCACCTCGTCCTTGAAGACGATGTCGGCGAAGGCCCCCACTCCCGAAGCCAAAAGCTCCTCCAGGCCCCTTTTTGCCCCCTCGAGGCCGCGCCGTTCCCGGTGGGCCACCACGTGGGAGAGGAAGCCCGCGAAGGGCCCCCGGTAGAGGGGGAGGAGGGAGAGGTCCAGGTGGGTGTGGGCGTTCACCGGGGGCGGGAGGAGGGCCTTTCCTTTGTGGACCACCTCCGCTTCGGGAAAGCGGGCCCTCAGCTCCTCCAGGCTCCCCTGGCCCACCACGAACCCGCCCTGCACCGCCAAGGCCCCCCGGAGCATGGGGGTGCCGAAGCCGGTGTAGACCACCTGGGCGGTCCAGAGCTCAGTCCTTAGCCAGGACATACCGGTTGGGGTGGCGGACGAGGTCCACCAGGCGGTAGCCCCGGGCGAAGTAGTGGGGGAGGACCAGGCGGCTGTGCTCCCGCCACTTTAGGGCGAGGGCGGGGTCTTCCCGGAGGATCCTCCCCCAGTCCTCGGGGATCTGGAAGAGGAGCCTCTCGGCCTCGAGGTCAAGCCTCGCCTCGAGGGGCACCTCCCCCTCCACCCGGTTCACCTGGGGGAGGCCTGTCACCTCGGGCTCGGGCGGGGGGGCGTAGAGCCGGGCGTAGACCCTTTCCGAGAGGAGGTCCCACTCGGCGAGGAGCCGGTCCGAGGGGGCCCCGGCGTTGATGCCCGACATGGGGCCGTAGTGGTCGGGGAGGTAGGTTCTGGTGGTGGCCCCGAGTTTTCGCAGGTTGAAGTTGGCGTTCACCCCCCGCATGGGGTCAAAGGTCCAGACCACCTTGCGGATGCCCCGGGCCAGGCACCAGTCCCTTTGGAAGCGCTTGAGGAGGAGGGCCGCCCCCGTGCCCCTGTAGGCCTCCAGGATGCCCAGCATGTGGGAGTGGTGGAGGGCGGGGTCCTTGGTGGGGAAGCCGAAGACGAAGCCCACCATCCTCCCCTCGGCGAAGGCCCCGGCCACGAGCCCCCCCTCGTCCTGGACGGCCACGAGGAGGCCCCGCGGCACCAGGTCGCTTTCCGCGCGCCCCCAGACCTCCCGCTGGAGGGCCACCACCTCCTCCATTTCCTCCCAGCCCTTTAGCTCGCGGACATGTACCTCTGCCATAGCGTAACCCGCTCCACGAAGGGAAGCTTCAGGTGGACCCCGATGCCCACGCCCTCCGGCACGGGCATGAGGCCGTCCTTGGCCTCGAGGGCCTCCTCCACGATGTCCTCCTCCCAGTAGCGGCTCGCCGAGCTCACGTCCCCGGGCTTGGTGAAGCCGGGAAGGGTCGCCAGGTGGAGGTTGTGGGCTCTCCCCACCCCCGCCTCCAGCATCCCCCCCATCCAGAGGGGGATCCCGGCGCTTTGGGCCAGGGCGTGCACCCGGAGGCTCTCCCCGTGGCCGCCGAGGCGGGCGGGCTTGACGTTGAAGACCCGGCCCGCCCCAAGCTCAATGGCCTTCCTCGCCTTCTCCGCCGAGGTAAGGCTTTCGTCCAGGCAGATGGGGGTGGAAAGCTCCCGCTGGAGCTTGGCGTGGTCCAGGAGGTCGTCGTAGGCCAGGGGCTGCTCTATGTAGTCCAGCCGGAGCTCGTCCAGGCGCTTGAGCCGGGCGAGGTCGGCAAGGCTATAGGCGCTGTTGGCGTCGGCGGTGAGGGTGGCCTCGGGGAAGGCCTCTCGCACCGCCTTCAGGACCTCGTAGTCCCAGCCCGGCTTGATCTTGAGCTTGATGCGGCGGTACCCCTCCTCGAGGTGCCGCTCCACGACCTTAAGCGTGTCCTCCACCGTGGGCTGGATGCCCAGGGAGACCCCCACCTCCACCGCCTGCCGCACCCCGCCCAGGACCTGCCAAAGCGGCCTCCCCAGGGCCTTGGCCCAGAGGTCAAAGAAGGCCATCTCCAAGACCGCCTTGGCCATGGGGTTGCCCCGGAAGGGCGCAAGGGCCTCCCTTAGGGCCTCGGGGTTGGGGAGGTCCCGCCCCAGGACCCGGGGCAGGAAGACCTCTTCCAGGAGGTACCTGGCCCCCGCCACCGTCTCCTCCCGGTAGAGGGGAAGGCGCTCCATCACCCCTTCCCCGAGGCCCTCTAGCCCTTCCCCGAAAAGCCTTAGGAGGAGGATGGTCCTTTTGGTCTGCACCCCGAAGCTCGTCTCAAAGCGGAACTTCAGGGGAAGCTCCAAAATCCTGAGCTCGGCCGCCTCTATCCGCACGGTTCCAGCACCTCCTTGCCCATGTAGGGGACCAGGGCCTTGGGGCACCCGCACCCGGCCGTCTTGGAGCTGGTGGTTTTCCAGGAGCATGGCCAGGATGCGGGGGGTGGCGAGGGCGGGGTTGTTCAGGGTGTAGGCGTACCGGACCCGGCCTTCGGGGTCGCGGTAGCGGAGGCCTGCCCGCCGGGCCTGCCAGTCCAGAAGGGCCGAGCAGGAGTGGGTTTCCCGGTAGCGCCCCTCCGAGGGCAGATAGACCTCAATGTCCACCTGCCGCCACTTCCCCGGGCCCATGTCCCCCGTGGCCACCTCCACCAGGCGGTAGGGGAGCTCTAGAAGCCGCAGGATCTCCTCGGCGTTTTCCAGGAGTTCCTGGAAGGCCCGGTCGGAGGCCTCGAGGCTCGCCTCAGTGAGGACGTACTGCTCCACCTTGTGGAACTGGTGGACCCGCATGAGCCCCCGCACGTCCTTTCCGAAGCTTCCCGCCTCGGAGCGGAAGGCGGGGGCGTAGCCGGCGTAGCGCAAAGGAAGGGCCTCGTAGGGGAGGATCTCCCCGGAGTGGAGGGCGTTCAGGACCACCTCGGCGGTGCCCGTGAGGTAGAGGTCGGTCTCGGCGATGGCCCAGACCTGGTCGCGGTAAGCGGGGAAGTGGCCGGTTCCCACGAAGGCCTTCTCCCGGGCGTAGGAGGGGAGGGTCATGGGGAGGAAGCCCCGCCGCGCCATGAAGTCCATGGCGAAGCGGAGGAGGGCGAGCTCGTAAAGGGCGAGGTCCCCTTTTAGGGCGTAGGAGCGGCTTCCCGAGACCTGGCTGATCCTGGGCTCCCACCAGCCGTTCTTCTCCATGAGGGCCACGTGGTCCAGAGGAGGGAAGGAAAACTCCGGCGGGGCCCCTACCCGCTTGATCTCCCGGTTCGCCTCCTCGCCCCCCACGGGCGCCCCGGGCCAGGGGGGGAGGGGGACCTGGAGGAGGAGGGCCTCAAGCTGCGCCTCCTTCTCCCTTAGGGCCTCCTCCAGCCGCTTCGCCTCCTCCCCCAGGGCCCTACCCCGGGCGATGAGGGCCTCCTTCTCCTCCGGGGGGGCCTTCGGGACCCGCTTGGCCACCTGGTTGCGCTCGGTCTGGACCTCCTGGAGGCGCTTTTTCAGCTCCTGGACCTCCCGGTCCAGGGCGAGGAGGGCTTCCAGGTCCAGCGCCACCCCCTTTTCCCGGATAGCCCGGTGGAAGACCTCGGGTTCCTGGCGCAGGCGCTTGAGGTCCACCATGGCTACTCCAGAACGGGGGGCACGCGGAAGAAGCCGTCCTCCGTCTCGGGGGCTAGGGCCAGGGCCTCGGCCTGGGGTAGGGAGGGCCTGGGCTCGTCCTCCCTCAGGCGGCCCCTGGCCTCCTCCGCTTCCCCTCCCTCCACCCGGGGAAGGGCGTCCACGAAGTCCAGGATCCGCTTGAGGTCCTGCAAAAGCAGGGCCTCTTCCTCGGGGGATAGGCGGATTTTGGCGAGGGTTTCCAGCTTGCGGAGAAGCTCGGGGGACAGCTCCATACCGGGCATTTTAGCCGAGCCAGTCCGCGAGGGCCCAGACCAAGGGGGCGAGGAGCAGGGCGGGGAGGAAGGAGGCCACCCGCACCCGGGTGAGGCCTAAGAGGTTGATGCCGATGCCCAGGATCATGAGCCCGCCCACCCCGGTCACGAGGAGGACCCTGGGGTCTTGCGCGGGGTCGGGGAGGGCTTGGCTCAAGGTGCCTGCCAGGAGGGCCACACCCCCCTGGTAGAGGAGGATAACCAGAACGCTGAAGCCCACCCCCACGCCGAAGGAGCTGGTGAGGGCGATGGCGGAGAGGCCGTCCAGGGTGGCCTTGAGGAGGAGGAGGCTCGGGTCGCCCACGAGGCCGTTTTGGATGGCCCCGAGGAGGGTCATGGGCCCCACGCAGAAAAGGAGACTTGCCGCCACGAAGCCCTCGGTGAAGCTCCCCCCGCCCCGCACCGCCTGTTTGATCCTCTCCCCGAGGCCCTCGAGGCCCTCCTCCAGCCGGGCCCACTCCCCGAGAAGCCCCCCCAGGACCAAGGCGACGAGCCCCAGGACCACCCCGTCCACCGCCCCGCCCTTGGCCCTCCCCAGGGCCTGGGCCATGGAGAGGCCGATGAAGAGGGTGGTGAGCCCCACCCCTTGCACCATGATCCGGGCCATCCGCTCGGGAAGCCTTCCCCTTAGGACGAGGCCGAGCCCCGTGCCCAGGGCCACGGTGGCGGCGTTCGCCAGGGTTCCCGAAAGCTTCTCCAGAAGGGTGAGCTCCATGGCGGCTATTCTAGCCAAAGGATGGAGCTTCGCCTCACCCAAGACGGCACCCTCACCCTCTTCCACCCGGGGTACGGGGAGGCCTACCACCCCAGGCAGGGAGCCCTCCTCCAGGCCCGAAGGCTCTACCTGGAGAAGACCCTCACCCACCTCCACCCCGCCCCCAGGGTGCTGGAGGTGGGCTTCGGGCTAGGGGTGAACTTCCGGGTGGCCCTGGAAAGCGCCCTGTTGCGGGGGGTGCGGCTTTTCTACCTGGCGGTGGAGCGGGAGCCCTTGCCCAGGGAGGTCCTGGCGCAGATCCTTCTCCCCTTGCCCCGGGCGGAAGCGGTCTTCGCCGCCCTCCTTAGGGCCTGGCCCACCCCCCGCTTCCTCGGGCCCTGGGGGGAGCTTCGGCTCCTCTTCCTGGACGTGCGGGAGGCGGTCCTGCCCCCCCGCTGGGCCACGGCGGTCTACCTGGACCCCTTCAGCCCAAAGGCCAACCCCGAGGCCTGGTCCCTCCCCGTCCTCCTCAAGCTCCGGAAGAGCCTGAAGCGGGGCGGGAGGCTCGCCACCTACTCCGCCCAGGGGGCCTTCAGGCGGGCCCTTCGGGAGGCGGGGTTCGCCGTGCACCGGGTTCCGGGGGTGGGGAAGCGGGAGTGGACGGTGGGTATCGCGCGAGGAGCTCCTCCCGGCTGAGGTAGGCCATCCGGGCCGGGGGCCTTTTCCGCTTGGGGAGCTCCCCCCGGTAGAGCCAGAGGAACCAGGCGCTGGCGAGCCCCGCCACGAGCCTCGGCCAGAAGGGGAGGTCTTGGGTCTTTAGGCCCAGGATCCTCCCCCCGTCCGCCAGGTAGGTGTACCCGTAGACGAGGCGCACCTCGGGGTCTTCGGCCACCCTCTCCGCCACCTTCCCGAGGCTTCGCCGCAGGAGGCGGACCGCCTCAAAGGGGGTGAGTTCCATAAGCCTCTGGCTCTCCAGGTGGAGCTCAAAGGCGGGGACGCCCGGGGGAAGCCCGGGAAGGGCGGGGCCGGGGAAGGGCTTCTTCTCTATCCGGAAAAGGTCAAAGGGGCCAAGCCCCGCCCGGACCACCCGGTGCTTGGCGTTGTAGCGCTCCTCAAACCCCTGGAGGCCCCGGATGAGGGCGAGCCTCGGGGTGAGGGGCAAAGGGGCGAGGTCGTCCAGGGTGGTGGGCCGGTACCCCAGGCGGAGCATCTCCGGCAGGGCCCGCTCCAAAAGCCTCAGGGTGCGCTCCGGGCCGTCGTGGAGAAGGACGATGGACCCGGGGCGCAGGTAGAAGAGAAGCCGTTCGGCGAGCTCCTCGGGGGGGAGGGTTCAGCCAGTCCTTGCTTTCCAGGTCCCAAAGGACGACCCGCTTCCCCAAAAGCCGGGCGAAGAGGCGGGTGAAGGGGGTGTGGAGGCCGTGGGGCGGGCGGTAGTAGCGCCCGGGGTTTTGGGCCATGTGCCGCCACTCCACCCAGGGGAGGAAAAGCCAAAGGGGGCGGTGCCCCTCCCCGTGGTCCTCCACCTGGTGGCCTTCCCGCCTTATGGCCTCCACCAGGTCCGGCCTGGCCCTCGCCCTCTCCCCGGTGAGGAAAAAAGTGGCCTTAACCCCGTGCCGGGCGAGGAGGGCGAGGAGGGCCTCCGTCCTTTCCGAGGGGCCGTCGTCAAAGGTGAGGGCCACCTTGGGCTCCCGCCGGCTTCCGTGGGCGTAGGCCCCCACCCCGAGGAAGCGGAAGAGGAGGTCGGAGAGGCCAAAGAGGAGGAGAACGGCGCCGAAAAGCTCCGCCATCACCGCCTCCAAAGCCCGCGCACGCGGAAGAGGAGGAGGTAGAAGAGGCTGAGGGCCAGGAAGATGCCCGAGCCCGCGAGAAAGGCGCCCGGAGGCCGAAGGCCTCCCACAAGAGCCCCCCCGTCACCGGGCCCAGGGCGAGGCCGAGCCCCTCCACGGTCATGAGGCTACCCCAGATGGCGGCCCGGTTCTCCTGGGGCAGGTTTTTGGCGAGAAGCCCGTTCCACCCGGGGAGGAAGAGGCTGAACCCGAGGCCCCCGAGGAGGGCGGCGGCGGGAAGCTCGTAGGGGTGGGGCCCGGTGCCGAGCCGGGCCATCACCAGGGCGAGGAGGAAAAGCCCGAGGACGAGGGCGGGCTGGTAGCCTTTTCGGTCCACCAGGCGGCCCGTGAAGGGGAGGAGGAGGAAGGCCGCCCCGCCCCCCAGGACGAGGAGGCCCCCCAGGGCCAGGGGCTCGAGGCCGAGCTCCTCCTTGGCGAAGCGCAGGAGGAAGAGGGAGACGAGCCCCGGGGCGAAGGTTTGGCCGAAGGCCGCGGGCACGAAGAGGAGGAGGCGGTAAAGGGGGTAGCGCTCCCTGGAGGGGGGCGGGACGGGGATGCGGAAGCGCACCAGGCTTAAGGCCACGAGGAGGGCGAGCCCCTGGGCGGCGAGGAGGAGGTGGAGGGCCTGGAGGGGGTGCCTTTGGGCCACCTGGCCCACCCCCACGAGGCCGAGCCCCACCCAGGGCATCACCAGGCTCAGGGTAAAGGCCAGGGCCCGGGCGTCCATCCCGGGGCGGGCAATGCGGCTCGCCAGGGTCATGAGGCCGGGGTAGAGGGAGGAGAAGGTGAGGCCCCATAGGGCCCCGAGGGCCCATAGGATCCAGGCCGCGTCCGCCCTTGGGGTGAGGAGGAGGGCGAGGAGGCCCGTGGCGGCGGCCAGGGTCACCGTGAGGCCGTAGCCGAGCCGCTCCGCCAGGAGGCCCCCGGCGGTCTTGGAGAGGTTTTCCGCAAGCTGGTGCAGGGTAAAGGCCAGGGTGAAGGCGGCGGGCCCCAGCCCCAGGTGCTCCGGGGCGTAAAAGGGGAGCAGCCCGGCGAAGTAGCCGCTCCGCACCCCCTCCAGGAGGCCCACCACGAGGACGAGGCGGAGAAGGGCGGAAAGCCCTTCCCGCCGCCACGGGAGGAAACGAAACACGCTAGAGTATACCCGTGCGCGTCAGCGTGGTGATTCCCGCCCGGAACGAGGAGGCCTATCTGCCCTCCGCCCTGGAGGCGGTCTTGGCCCAGACCCTTCCGCCCTTTGAGGTCATCGTGGTGGACAACGCCTCCACCGACCGCACCCGGGAGGTGGCCGAGGCCTTGGGGGCGCGGGTGGTCTTCTGCGGCAGGAAGGGCGTGGCCTACGCCCGCCAGGCGGGGCTTTTGGCGGCGCGGGGAGAGTGGGTGGCCATGACCGACGCCGACTCCCTGCCCACGCCCCGCTGGCTGGAAAAGCTCGCCGGGAAGGCCCCGGGGGCGGTGGCCGTCTACGGCCCCTTGCGCTTCTATGGGGTCTCCCCCCTGGAGGCCGCCCTCTCCGAGTGGGGCTACCGGGCCTTCCTCAACCTCATGGCCCTCCTGGGGCGGCCCAACCTCGCCGGGGCCAACATGATGGTCCTGAAGGAGGCGGCCCTGAGGGTGGGGGGCTTCCCCGAGGTGGAGGCGAGGGAAGACGTCCTCTTGGGCTGGAGGCTCAAGGCCCTGGGCCCCGTGCGCTACGCGAGGGACGCCCTCGTTCTCACCTTCCGCCCGCAGGCTCCAGGGAGGGTGGGGGCGGTTCCTCCTGAGGCAGGCTAGAAACCTCCTGGGCGATCCTCGAGGCTACTTCGGGGAAGCCGGGGAAAGGGAAAGATGAGTCTTCTCGGCTCCACCCGCAGGATCTCGCTCGCCTCGTCGTAGAGGGCCACGATCTGCTCGGCGATGGTTTCCGCCGAGCGCTTTAGGGCAAAGGCCCGGGCCTGCAGGCTGAAGCGCCTGCGCCGCTCCTCGTCTTTGAGAAGCTCCAGGGCCTTTTCCGCCAGGGCCCGGAAGTCCCCCGGCGGTACCAGAAAGCCCGTCTTCCCGTCCTCCACCCCTTCCAGAACCCCCTCCGCCCCCACCGCCACCACCGGAACCCCCATGGCCTGGGCCTCCCAGATCACCAGGCCCTGGGTCTCCGTCTCGCTGGCGAAGAGGAAGAGCTCGGCCAGGCGGTAGTAGCCCCCGATCCTCCTGTAGGGCACGGGGCCCAGGAAGAGGACCCGGTCGGCGATCCCGAGCTCCTTAGCGAGGGCCTCGAGGTGGGGAAGCTCGGGGCCTTCCCCGATGTGCACCAGGAAGACGTCCTCCTCCTTGGCGAGTTCCGCCACGGTCTTGAGGACCACGTCAAAGCTCTTCTCCTTCCCCAGCCGCCCCACGGTGATGAGGCGCCTCTTCCCCTCGGGCCAGGGGGAAGGGGAGGGAAGGGGGGCCTCTTCCAGGAGGCGGTTGTCTATGCCGGTGGGAATGACCCGGATGGGGCGCTCTATGCCGTAGCTTTCCGCCAGGCGCTTCACGGGCTCGGTGGGGGCGATGACCACCTCCACCCGGTTGTAAAAGGCCTTGGCCAGGCGGGGCACGATGCCCGTGTACTTGTCCAAAAAGGCGAGGCCCGGCACGTAGTGGGCGTACTTCTCGTAGTGGGTGTGGAAGGTGGAGACGTGGGGAAGGTTTTTGTTGCGGGCGATCCTCAGGCCCCAGACCCCGAGGGTGAGGGGGGTGTGGGTGTGGATGAGCTCAAACTCCGTGGGAAGGTGTCGGGCGGAGGGGAGGGCGATCTGCTGCCCCTCGTAGAAGGGGTAGGCCACGGAGGGGACCCGCGCCACCCCCTCCTCGTTCTCCGGGGCCTCGGGGTGGGCCGGGGCGATGACCCAGGCCTCGTGCCCCATGCGCCGGAGTTCCCTTAGGAGGAGGTAGACGCTCGTCGTCCCCCCGTTGGGGTTGGGGAAGTAGACGTCGGTGAAGAGCCCCACGCGGTAGAGGCGCATCCCCGGTATCTTAGCACGGGGACGTGGTAAGCCCGGCCCGGAGGGCCCGGCCGATTTCCTGTAGGCTTTTCCGGCTTGGGNGGAAGGCCAGGTAGGTGAGGAGGCCGAAAAGGAGCTGGAGCGCGAGGAAGGCCTTTCCCAGGGGCCCGAAGGCCGGGCTTCGGAGCACCCAGATCCGGTTCCGCACCCCGTAGAAGAGGCGGTTTTCCCCGGTGGTGGCGGAGATGTAGGGCTTGCTGGCGCTTTTGTGAATGACCTCGCTGTCCCGCACCTGGAGGCCGAGCCCCCGGCGCAGGGCCCGGGCGGTGTATTCCAGGTCGTCCTCCCAGATGAAGAAGGCCTTGTGGGGGAGGCCCTGTTCCTCCACCAGGCTTCGGTGCAGGAGGACCGAGGTGAAGAGGGCCCAGCGGATGGGCCGGTACCGGGGCCTGAGGCGGAGCCAGAGGAGGGGATACCGGAGGTCCGTGGGGTTGACGAAGGCGGTGGTGGGGTGGGGAAGGCCGCTAGGGAGAAGCTGGCGGCTCGCCAGGACCCGGGGCCTCGGGTCCAGAGGGAGGCGCGCGGCTTCCAGCAGGGCCTCGAGGGCCTTAGCCCTGGGGATGGTGTCGTCGTCCATGAGCCAGAGCCAGTCAAAGCCCTGCTCGTAGGCCCGCTTCATCCCCTCGTGGAACCCCCCAGCCCCGCCCTGGTTTTCGGGGAGGCGGAGGACCTCCACCTGGGGGAACTCTTCTTGGAGCATCTCCCCCGTGCCGTCGGTGGAGGCATTGTCCACCACTAGGACGTGGTCCGGGGGGCGGGTTTGGGAGAAGACGGCCTTGAGGCACTCCCAGAGGAGCGCCTTCCGGTTGTAGGTGACGATCACGGCGCAAACCC
>NICF_comb_assmDRAFT_10003022_pt1 | contig 12353 bp, 9 predicted proteins | sample NewIslPassag4_SG_FD_11279 | JGI IMG/M metagenome (IMG submission 11279) | reverse complement strand
GGGCGTGTAGCCGACGAGCCAGGCGTCGTGGGCGGTCGTGCCGGTCTTGCCGGCCACCGGCCGCTTGATGGCGGCCGACACGCGGTGCGCCGTGCCGCCCGGCTCGAACACGCTCTCGAGCAGCCGCGTCAGGACATAAGCATGCGCGGGCGACGCCGCCTGCTCGGACGCCGGCTGCGCCTCGTACAGCACGCGGCCCGCGCGGTCCTCGATCCGAAGGATCGCGACCGGTTCGTGCCGGACGCCGCCGGCGGCCAGCGCGCCGAACGCGGACGCCATCTCGAACGGGCTGACCGGGAACGTGCCGAGCGCGAGCGAGGGCACCGGCTGCATCGGGCTCTCGATGCCGAAGCGGCGCGCCGTCGCGACGACGTTCTCCGGCCCGACCGCCATGATCGTATGGACGGCGTAGATGTTGTCCGAGCTGGCGATCGCCGTCCGCATGTCGATCTCATCCATAAAATAATGATCGTTGTGGTTGCGCGGCTCGTACGTTTTGCGTCCCTCGTCGTACGTGAAGACGGTCGGCTCGCTCCGGAAGCGGGTGACCGGCGTCATGCCCTGCTCCAGCGCCGTCAGATAGACGAACGGCTTGAAGGAGGAGCCCGGCTGGCGCGTCTTCGCGAAGACGCGGTTGTACTGGTTCGCGCTGTAGTCGCGCCCGCCGACCATCGCCTTGATATGCCCGTTTCGCGGATCGATCGCGACGAGCGCCGCCTGCTGCCCGGAATTCGCCGGGATGCCGTTCTTCACCGCCGTTTCGGCGGCCGCCTGGATATCGGGATCGAGCGTCGTATAGACGCGGAGACCGCCTTCGTTGAGCAGCCGCTCGTCGATGCCGAGCCGGAGGACGGCGACCGACCGCACATAATCGCGGAAATACGGCGCGTATCCTTCGCCTTCGTCCGATTCGGGCGGCCGGAAATGCAGCACTTCGCGGAACGCGGCGTCGGCTTCTTCGCGCGTGATGACGCCCTGCTCGACCATCGCGTCCAGCACGAGCCGCTGCCGGTCCTTCGCGTTCTTCATGTCCCGATACGGCGAGTAATACCGCGGCCCCTTCGGCACGCCGGCCAGCATCGCGCTCTCCGCCAGCGTCAGCTCCTTCGCGCGCTTGCCGAAGTAGCGCTCCGCCGCGGCCTCGACGCCGTAGGCGCCGTGTCCGTAATAGATCTGGTTCAGGTACATCTCCAGAATTTCCGTCTTGTCGTACCTCATCTCGAGCTGCGCCGCGTAGACGGCTTCCCGCAGCTTCCGGGACCAGGACCGCTCGTGGGACAGCCAGAGATTGCGCGCGAGCTGCTGCGTCAGCGTGCTCGCGCCCTGCTTCGCCGACAGGCTGCGCAGGTTGACGAGGGCCGCGCGGGCGAGCCCGCGCAGGTCGATGCCGTGGTGCTCGAAGAAGCGGCGGTCCTCGATGGCGAGCGTCGCCTGCACGAGATACGGCGAGATCTCCGACAGTTCGACGGAGCGCCGGTGGCCGCCGGCGTGCAGCGCGGCAATGACGCCTCCCCGGCTGTCGTAGATGTACGAAGTCTGGCTGATGAACGCGGCGGGCAGCGCCTGCGAGCCCAGCCAGATCCAGCCGGCCATCAGGCCGCAGGCGGCAAGCAACAGCAGGAAGCCGAGCGCCGCGGCCCAGACGCGCAGACGGGCGAGGCGGACCGTCCGCCGCTCGGCCCGGAGCAGCTTCCTCTTCCGCTTCTTATGCTCTTCCGGCGTCCGCGGACGGACATTCGACCGGTCCGGCACGCCCGCCACCGTCCTTTCCCTCGCAGTCTTCCATGTTCCTTAGTATGGAAATCGGGAGGCGGGGTTATTCACGGTTTATCGGGATAAGGCGGGATTATGCGGGATGAGGCGGCATTTTCGCACGATGAGGCAGGCGGTTGTTGCTTTTTCGCGCTGACGCTCTATAATACAGTTTGAAATCCTATGAAGGAAGGGATCGTCCTCGTGACGGAGATATGGTTCACCGAGAAACAGACCGACCATTACGGCATCACGATGAAGCTTAAAGAAACGTATGTCCGCGAACAGACGGACTTTCAGGACCTCGCCATGGTGGAGACCGAGGAATGGGGCACGATGCTGCTCCTCGACGGCATGGTCATGACCACGGACCGCGACGAGTTCGTGTACCACGAGATGGTGGCGCATCCGGCGCTGTTCACGCATCCGAATCCGGAGCACGTGCTGGTGGTCGGCGGCGGCGACGGCGGCGTCATCCGCGAAATTCTGAAGCACCCGAAGGTGAAGCGGGCCGTTCTGGTCGACATCGACGGCAAGGTGATCGAGTATTCGAAGAAATATCTGCCTCAGATCGCGGTCGGACTGGACGATCCCCGCGTCGAGGTGATCGTGAACGACGGGTTCATGCACATTCACGATCACAAGAACACGTACGACGTCATCATGGTCGATTCGACCGAACCGGTCGGGCCGGCGGTGCAGCTCTTCACGCGCGGGTTCTATCAGGGCATCTACGATTCGCTGAAGGAAGACGGCCTGTTCGTCGCGCAGACGGACAATCCGTGGTTCAAAGCGGATCTCATCCGCAGCGTCAGCCGCGACGTGAAGGCGGTGTTCCCGATCGTGCGCACCTACTGGGCCAATGTGCCGACCTATCCGAGCGGGCTGTGGACGTTCACGATGGGCAGCAAGAAATACGACCCGCTGGACGTCGACGAGTCGCAGATTCCCGAGCTCGACACGAAATATTACTCGCCGCGGCTGCACAAGGCGGCGTTCGTGCTGCCGAAGTTCGTCGAGGAATTGGTGAAATAAAGCGAGTCCGGACGGCCGTCCCGCTCGGCGGGGCGGCGTTCTTGCGATGAAAGGGGACAATCGGTGTGAAGCTGGATCAGAAATATTCCGGCAACGTGTTTATCTTGAGCTCCGATGACTACGAGGCGGCGCGGGCGGTCATCTACGGCATGCCGATGGACTTCACCGTCTCGTTCCGTCCGGGTTCGCGCTTCGGCCCGCCGCGCATCCGCGAGGCGTCGGTCGGCCTTGAGGAGTACAGCCCGTACCTGGATCGCAGCCTCGAGGACATCGTCTACTTCGACGCGGGAGATCTGCTGCTGCCGTTCGGCAACGCGGCGCGCAGCCTCGAGATGATCGGCGAGTTCGTGCGGGGCGTGCTCGCGGACGGCAAGCTGCCGGTCGGCCTCGGCGGCGAGCATCTCGTCTCGTGGCCGATCATCCGCGAAGTCCATGCGAAATATCCGGACCTTGCGGTCATCCATATCGACGCGCACGCGGACCTGCGCGAGCAGTACGAGGGCGAGCCGCTGTCGCACGCGACGCCGATCCGCAAGGTGGCGGAGCTGATCGGCGGGAAGAACGTCTACCAGTTCGGCATCCGCTCCGGCTCGCGCGAGGAGTGGAAGTACGGGCGGGAGAACGTGAACTTCCACCCGTTCGAGGTGCTGGAGCCGCTGAAGCGGGCGCTGCCCGAGCTCGCGGGACGGCCCGTGTACGTGACGATCGACATCGACGTGCTCGATCCGTCCTGCGCGCCCGGCACGGGCACGGCCGAAGCGGGCGGCATCACGTCGAAGGAGCTGCTGGACGCCGTGCACGCGATCGCGCGGTCCGAGGCGCAGGTCGTCGGCTGCGACCTCGTGGAGGTGGCGCCGGCCTACGACCCGACGGAGCAGACGCAGATCGCGGCGTCGAAGATCGTGCGCGAGATGCTGCTCGGGTTTGTGAAATAATCGGCCTTTGGAACGAAAGCCCCGGGGGAGCGCGTCCTCCGGGGCTTCATCGCATCTTCGGGGCTTCATTTCTCCAGCAGCCGGCCGTCCTCCAGCACGAAGATCCGGCCCGCCCGGCTCGCCAGCCGCCCGTCGTGGGTGACGAGAACCAGCGTCGTGCCCTGCCGGTTCAGTTCGAGCAGCAGCTCCTCGATCATCTCGCCGTTGGCGCGGTCCAGACTGCCCGTCGGCTCGTCGGCGAAGATCACCTCCGGCCCGTTCGCGAGCGCACGGGCGATCGCGACGCGCTGCTGCTGGCCGCCCGACAGCCTCGCCGGATAATGCCCGGCCTTGTCCGCGAGGCCGACCCGCCGCAGCAGCTCGAGCGCGTGCTCGCGCCTCTCCCGGCGCGGAACGCCGGCGTAGCCCATCGGCGCCTCGACGTTCTCGAGCGCCGTGAACTCGTCGATCAGGTGGAACGACTGGAAGACGAAGCCGAAGTGCCGCCCGCGAATGCGGGCCAGCTCCCCGTCGGCCATCGCGCTCACCGGCGCGCCCTTGAACCGGTACGTCCCCGACGTCAGCCGGTCCATGCATCCCAGAATGTGCAGCAGCGTGCTCTTGCCGCTGCCCGACCGGCCCGTGATCGAGACGAACTCGCCCTTGTCGATCCGGAGCGACGCATGGTCGAAAATCACCGACTCCCTGTCCCCGTCCCGATACACTTTCTTCCCGTCCGCAAGTTCGATCAACGCCATTCCCGATCTCCCCTCAACATTTCCAGCGGCTTGAGACGCCGGATGCCGAGCGCCAGCGTCCCCGCGGCCAGACAGCCGGGCAGCAGCGACAGGGCGGCCGCCGCCGCCATGATGGCCGGGGACTGGCGGATGGTCGCCGTATGGACGAACGCGGACAAATACCAGGAGCACGCGATCGCCCCCGTTATGCCGCCCGCCAGCGACGGCAGCGACGACTCCAGCCACAGTTCCGCAAGCAGGCTCCTTCTGCCCGCGCCCAGCGCCGAACAGACGGCAAGCGCCCGTCTGCGCCGGCGGAACATGATGCCCACGACGGCGGTGAGCCCGATCAGCACGATGGCAAGGCACAGCCCCGCGATTGCCGCCGCCACCGACGCGTAGCCCCTTATTTCTTCGTAACTGAGCAGCATCCGCTGCTGGAACGTCCGCACGTAGTAGTTGTAATCTTTTCCGTTCCATTCGAGCAGCAGGCCCAGCATTTCCATGACCGACCTCGGCGCCTCCTCTCCGTCCGCCTGCAGTCCGGGCTTGATGGACAGCTTGAACCTGCCGGCATCCTCCGGCTTGAAGTGCGGATAATAGGATGCCAGCGGCAGCAGCGCGACGCGGTCCAGCGGCACGTTCTCCAGATCCTGATGCGTGAAACGGACCAGATTCGTTCCGAGCTCCTCCATCGGAAGAACGGACAGCCGCGCGCCGTCCGCCAGGATCAGCTCTCCGCCGGCGTCCGATTCAATCGGGATGTTCCGGTGGACGATCGTGCGGCGGCCATCCAGAACGGCCCGGACCTCGTCCCCGGCGTAAGCGGCGCTTCCCCGCTCGAACCCGGACTTGTCCGCGCGCAGCACGGTCTTCAGGAAATCGTCCGAAGCGAACAGGAACCAGGCCGTGCGGATATCGTTCCCGTCCGTGGTGTAGTGGACGGGGTGGGCGATGCAGAACGGAAGCGACGCTTCCGGATACGCCGCCTTGAGCTTCGCGTATTGATCGAGGTCCAGCGGAGGCCGGCCGGTCGGCCGATCGGCCGCGGCGGTCACGTCCCAGACCGTGCCTTCGATCTGCGCCATCAGGTCGCGGTACTGCAGCGCCGCCGTATGGTGGATGGAAGCGCACGCGCAGATCGTCGCGACGCCGGCGGCCATCTGCAGCGCGAACAACAGATGCAGCTTCCAGCGGCGCATCATCAGTTTCATCGCTTTCGACACGATATAGCGGTTCATCCGTCCGCCTCCCGAATCAGGCGTATGATGCCCGCCTTCCGGATTCGCCGCTCATGCAGGATTCCCGCCGTGCCGCATATCAGCAGATTCAGGAGGGCAGCGGACAGCAGCACGGACGGATCGAGGCGCATGGAGAAAAGATGGCGTTCCACGAGCGGCTGCCCCGTTTTGAGCGCGCCGAACGCCAGCGCCATGGATACGATGGTCACCAGCAGCATCTCGCCGGCGAACTCCGCCCGGAGCGTCCGCGGGCCGGCGCCGATCGCCGACTGAATGCCGTATTTCCTGCTCCTCTCGCGGAACATCAGGGCCATGATGGCGCCGATGTTGAGCAGCGCGTACAGGAGCGTGATCAAGGAGACCAGAACGGCGCCGGAATAGACGGCGTACGCCTGCCTGATCTCCCGTCTTTGGACGACGGTCATCGGCTCCGCCTTCCACGGTCCGCCCAGCGCTTCGATTTTCCCGAGAACGGCGCTTGCGGCGCCCGGGTCCTTCACCTTCACGAAAAAAGTTGTCCGCCCCCGAAAATGCTCCCGTCCCGGATCCACGACGATCACGCGCCGGTCATGGATGTCCGTCTCGCCGGTCACCGTGCACTTGACCGATCCCGCCCGGATTTCCTTGCCGATGCCGGAGCCGCCCCACATTTCCCTGGCCAGCCCGGTCCCGACCGCGCATTCCCGGCCGCCCGTTGCCCGGAGTTCGCCGCCGCGGCTGATGAAATGTCGGAACAGGCCGGGATAAGACGGATCGACGGACAGGATGTATGCGTACCGGTATGCGCGGCCGTCGGACAGGATGCCGGCATGCTCCGACATGCGGCTGACGGATTCGACGGACGGATCCAGATTGCGCAGGATGTCAAGCCATTCCGCGTCGGACGGCTGCGCATCCGATCGGACGTTCGGGGGCGCGGCCTGCGCCCGCTCTTCCAGGCGGATGATGCGGTCCGCCTCCGTCATCGTCCCGCCGTGCAGCGCGTGCAGCTCGTGGCGGGCGGCGCCCAGAATGGCGGTCGGCAGCAGCAATCCGACCGCATGGCCGAGAATCAGGAAGACGGCCGTCCGTTTCCCGGCGCGAATGGTCCGGATGATCGACAGAAGCAGGAACGACGGTGAAGCGGTCACGATTTTTCCCCCTTCGTTCTTCTCTCCGAACTGCCTGCGGCGCCATCCATTATAGAAAGCAAATCTTGCGAAACGGCGGGGGAAAAGATAAAGGTTTTCTTAAGAATTCCGTCAATTGCGGCGAAATGGCCGTCGGGAGGGTGCGGGGCGCGTCCGGGATTTTCCGCGCGGCCGGATGAAGCCGGGGATTTCACGCGGGTTGTTCGGTGAGGGGCGAGCTGGACGGAGCCGTGCCGACAAGCGGAACTCCCGCGCGCGAAGCAACGCGGCGGGAGTCTGCCGATGAATCGGATTTTCGCCGGAGGTTCGGCCGGCTCAAGGTTCAAGCTTGCGCGCTTCCGCGCTTCGGGAACGCTTCGGACGAATCGCGAAGGGCAGGTACAGGATCGAGCACATGACGAACGCCACGCCTTCAAGCGACAGGATGTACCACGGCCACGGGCCGAGATAATCGAGGAGCGACGGGTCTTCCGGCTTGCCCGCGATGAACATGTAGTTGCCGCCGGTCAGGTAATTGACGAGGCCGATCGGGATGAGCAGCAGGTTGAGCCAGAGCATGGTGCGCCAGACCGACGACCAGCGCGGCCGGAAGCCGTACGCGGCGATCATGAACAGGCTTGAGACGATGATGCCGCCGTGGGCGATGAAGAAGTAGAAGAAGGTGAAGTGCGGATACCCCGACAGGATGGCGGCGGGCGTCAGAAGCGCCTGCAGCGCCCCGCCGATGCCGGCGAAGTAGTTGAACTCGAACAGGCGGTAGCTTTTCGTCCAGAGCATGACGAAGGAGAGGATCAAGGTCAGGCTGCACAGATGCAGGGGCAGGGTCCAGGACGGATCCCATTGGCCGGCCGCGAAATACCAGACATGCAGCGCGACGTCGAGCGCCAGCAGCAGCGCGGCCAGCGCGTGGCGGATGACATTGGCCAGACGCGGGCGCTCCCGCAGTCCGCGCCAGCCGAGCGTGAACGCGCACACGGCCGCGATGACGGCGAGGGACACCAGATGCGACGTCGAGTAGAAGGTGAAAGGAGCCAGTTCGGCGCCGAAGAAAGACACCCGCTCCATTTCAACACCCCCCCTTGTTCTCTGTTTGATCATCATTTTGCATGGATGTTCCGGTTCTGACAACATTTTTGCGCGCATGACAAGAAAGCGGGCCGGCCTTCGGGCCGGTCCGCTTGCACGGGACACCCCTTTCTCCGTCATGCGGGGAGGCACGGATGCATGCCGCCGTCACTTCAGCGCCTCGAGCGCCAGTTCCGCCGCATGGGCGAACAGGGCGGCGCTGAGCGGCAAAGCGTCCTCGTTCAGCGTGAACCGCGGGTGATGCCATTCTTCGGTGCCGCTCGTGCCCATCCAGATGAAACATCCGGGCACATGCTCCTGATACATGGAGAAATCTTCGCCCGCGGTCGTCGGGCGCGCCTCGATCACCGTGAGCCCCAGCTCTTCGGCGGCCCTCGCCATCAGCGCGGCCATCTCGGGGTCGTTGTTCACGAACGTCTGGCCTTCCATCCAGATCAGCTCGGCCGACGCGCCGTAACCGGCGGCGACGCTTTCCGCCACCCGGCCGATTTGCTCCGGAAGGCGCCGGCGCACTTCCGCGTCGAACGCGCGCACGGTCCCCTCCAGCTCGGCGCGGTCCGGGATGACGTTCCACGTCGTGCCGGCGTGGAAGCGGCAGACGCTGACCACGGCGCTGTCCAGGGGGCTGACGTTCCGGCTGACGACGGTCTGCAGCGCGCCCACGATGGAACTTGCGGCGACGATCGGATCGACGGCCGCGTCCGGAATCGCGCCGTGGCCGCCCTTGCCCGTCACGCGGATCAGGAACCGGTCGACGCTCGCCATCAGCGCCCCCGCGCGGATGCCGACCGTGCCGACCGGCAGGTCCGGCTTGTTGTGCATGCCGAGAATCGCGTCGACGCCCTCCAGCACGCCGGCCCGGATCATCGCCCGCGCGCCGGCCGCGATTTCCTCTCCCGGCTGAAAAATCATCCGCACGCGCCCTTTGAGCCGATCCCGGTTCCGGTGAAGCAGCAGCGCCGCGCCGATCATCGCGGCGGTGTGGAAATCGTGTCCGCACGCGTGCATCTTGCCCGGCACGCGCGAAGCGAAGGGCAGGCCCGTCTCCTCCGCGATCGGCAGCGCGTCGATGTCCGCGCGCAGGGCGACCGTCGGCCCGGGCGCGCCGCCTTCGATGTCGGCGGCGAGGCCCGTCTCGAGCCCGAAGGTCTGAACGGACAGACCGGCCTCCTCCAGCCAGCCGCGGATGCGCCGCGTCGTCTCGAATTCTTCCATCGACAGCTCCGGATGCATGTGCAGCTCGCGGCGGATGGCGACAAGACGGGGTTTCAGTTGTTCGGCGGCGGTTTTCAAGGTTTCAAGCGGCATGGTTCGTACCTCCCGACATTGGTCTTGACGCCGCGGCGGCTGCCGGAGCGCGGGCGGGCGCCTGTTCCGCGTTCCGCGGCGGCGAACCGGGACAGGCGGCGTAAATCCGAGTCGAACACTTGGTTATAATCTATTGTACTATCGCCGCACCGGGCGGTCAATGGCGAACCGCTCCGGCACTTGCGAAGCCGGCGGGATGCACAGTATAATGTTAGAAATCTGCGAAAGACGATGACCGGGTGATCCCTCGGCTGACGGCGCGGAAGCGGCGGGCCGGGACGGCGGAAGCCGGCCGGGCGCGTCTTCCGGAAGAACGGCGCCGCGGATGAACCTCCGTCTCCAGCATGGGACGGGGGTTTTGTGATGATTGCAACCGACGAGCCCGGCGCGGAGGTGCAAGTCATGGAGCAGGCTGCGATCCCCGCCGCGGGAATCGCCGTAAAGATCGAGCTCGAGAGCCGGCAGGACGGCGGAGAAGCCGCGCGGTCGGTGCTGGACGGCAGACTTTACGCCAGGGATGGCGCGCTGTATCTCCGCTATGCGGAAGAAGACGGCCGCATCCGCTCGACGCTGCGCTGGGACGGCCGGACGCTGCGGCTGGTCCGCACGGGGGATGTCGAGAGCGCCCAGACGTTCGAGCCGGGTTCGGTGACCGCGGGCTATTTCCGGACGCCGCTTGTCCGGTTCGACCTCAGGACGCGGACCCACCGGGTGCGGGTCGAACCGCAGGGCGCGGGATTGCCGATGGCGTGGAGCTGGGCGTACCGTCTGGAGGCGGGCGGCGCCGACGCCGGAGAATTTGTCATCAACCTGGTCATACGGGAGGACGATGTATCATGAGTGACCATGTGCTGGAACGCATCCATCAGCGCGTGAAGGACGCGATCGCGGACGCGGCGGTCGCCGCCGGGTTCGCGGCGTCGCGCGGCGAGCTGCCGGCGTTCGTCGTCGAGGTGCCGAAGGACAAGGCGCACGGCGATCTCGCGACGAACGCGGCGATGCAATTGACGAGGCTGGCGAAGCGGAACCCGCGCCAGATCGCGGAGGCGATCCTGGAGCATCTCGACCGCGGCGCCGCGATGATCGAATCGGCGGAGATCGCCGGGCCGGGCTTCATCAATTTCCGCCTGGACAAGAGCTACCTCTATCCCGTTATCGGCGAGGTGCTGCGCGCGGGCGAGAATTACGGGCGCGTGAATGTCGGCGGCGGCAAGCGGGTGCAGGTGGAGTTCGTCAGCGCGAACCCGACGGGTTCTCTCCATCTCGGCCACGCGCGCGGCGCGGCGGTCGGCGACGCGCTGTGCAACCTGCTGGACTTCGCCGGCTACGAGGTGACGCGCGAGTATTACATCAACGACGCGGGCGCGCAGGTGACGAACCTCGCGAAGTCGATCGAGGCGCGCTACCGCCAGCAGCTCGGCCTCGAGGCGGAGATGCCGGAGGACGGCTATTACGGCGAGGATATCATCGGTTTCGCGAAGGAGCTGGCCGAGAAGGAAGGCGACCGGCTGCTCTCGCTGCCGGATGAGGAGCGGCTGCGCTTCTTCCGCGAGTACGGCCTGACGCGCGAGCTCGAGAAAATCCGGCGCGACCTCGAGCGGTTCCGCGTCCGGTTCGACAACTGGTTCAGCGAGACGTCGCTGTATGAGACCGGCCAGGTCGAGGCGGCGGTCGAGGCGCTGCGCGAGCGCGGCGTGGTCTACGAGCAGGACGGCGCGGTGTGGCTCCGGTCGACCGATTTCGGCGACGACAAGGACCGCGTCCTCGTCAAGCAGGACGGCTCCTACACGTATCTCACGCCGGACATCGCCTACCACCGGGACAAATACCGCCGGGGTTACGATCTGCTGATCAACATCTGGGGCGCCGACCACCACGGCTACATACCGCGGATGAAGGCCGCGATGGCCGCGCTCGGCCACGATCCGGACAAACTGGTCGTGCTGATCGCCCAGATGGTCAGCCTGTACCAGAACGGCGAGAAGGTGAAGATGTCGAAACGGACCGGCAAAGCGGTGACGATGGAAGATCTGATGGACGAGGTCGGGGTCGACGCGATCCGCTATTTCTTCACGATGCGCAGCATGGATTCGCATCTCGACTTCGACATGGATCTGGCCGTCTCCACGTCGAACGACAATCCGGTCTACTACGTGCAATATGCCCACGCGCGCATCTGCAGCATTTTCCGCCAGGCGGAGGAGCAGGGCATCGCGATCGACCATGACAAGGCGGACCTCTCCCGGCTTGCGGCCGAGGCGGAATTCGAGCTGCTGCGCAAGCTGGGCGAGCTGCCGCAGGAAGTGGCGGACGCGGCGGAAGCCCGTGCGCCCCACCGGATCATCCGATACGTGTACGAACTCGCCTCGCTGCTGCACAGCTACTACAAGGCGGAGCGCGTCATTACGGACGACAGGGAGCAGACCGCCGCGCGGCTTGCGCTCATGGCCGCCGTCCGGACGGTCATCGCGAACGTGCTGCGGCTGATCGGCGTGTCGGCGCCCGAGCGGATGTGAGCGTCCGGACGCCGGGCGGACCGCGCCGGATCCGCGCGAGTCATGACTTGAGCCGGTCGGCTGCCGCCAGCATGCGCGGCACGTCGATCTCGCCGGTCCGCTTCGTCGCCTTCGAGCCGCGCAGGGGCTGCGCCGAACGGCGCAGAATCTCCTTGATTTCTGCAGGCTTGAGCCCCGGCCGGTAGGCGAGCAGCAGGGCGATCGCGCCGCTGACGTGGGAGGTCGCCATCGATGTGCCGCTCATTTCGTTGTATTTTCCCCTGAGCCAGGTGGAGAGGATTTTGTCCCCCGGCGCATAGATGTCGATGAGGCTGCCCCGGTTGCTGAACGGCGCGATCCGCCGCATGCGCGTCGTGGCGCCGACGGATACGGTCTGCGGGAAGCGGGCGGGATAGTCGATCGCCTTGCGCTTCGCGTCGTTGCCGGAGGATGCGACGACGATGATTCCGGCGTTCCAGGCGTTCCGCACGGCGGCAAGCAGCGCCCGGCTGCGCGTCTTCATGCCGAAGCTCATGTTGATGATGTCCATCCGGTTGCGGACGCACCATTCGATGCCGAGGATGATGTCGGAGACGTAGGCCGAGCCGTTGTGGTCGAACGCCTTCACCGGGTGGATGATCGCGCGGGGCGCGAC
>NICF_comb_assmDRAFT_10003018_pt1 | contig 12366 bp, 10 predicted proteins | sample NewIslPassag4_SG_FD_11279 | JGI IMG/M metagenome (IMG submission 11279) | reverse complement strand
TCTGGGGATCGGGGCCGATTCCTGCCAGCGGGCGGTGGTCGTGGAGCAGGCGCAGCCGCCCGGACTGCTCATCACCAATGGAGAGTTCGTGGGTCGATGGGGAAGCCAGGACGCGATTACTCTGGAGATCGGTCCGGAAGTGCAGGGGAAGGTCAGTCTGGTCAACTGTTCGTTTTGGGGCCCGATCGATCGGTGTGTGGTGATGTGGAGTCCCCATGCCCAGTTGACACTCTCGGCGTGCCATTTCTGCCAGTGGGATGTCGCGAATCAGGGGTCGCCCGCGGTGGAGATCGAAGCCGGGTTCGCCACCCTTCAGGGATGCACGTTCGATCTCGATACGGCCCAGCACATCCATGTCCACAGCGGTGTCCGCTCGGTCATCGTGACGGCCAACCAGGCCCCTGGCGGTTTACGGGTCAACAATGAAGGGGGACGCAAACTCCAGATGGGACTCAATGCGGAAGATCCTATCCAGTGGACACCGGAAGCACGTCTTCATTACCGGTTGGATATTGGTCAGCCGGGAGACTCGCGGTATCTGCTTAGTTGGTACGGTCCGGAAAAAAGTGATCGAACCTTCCGCTGGAGCACACCGAAATCGCAGTTGATTCTGCCCGTCGAGCCCGACCGGACGTACGAGTTGCTTCTGGAGGCCAGTATTCCAAGAGCCCTGGAAGGCAAGCAGGTAACGCTGAATCTGGGCGACCAGGTGCTCGCGGTGCTGAAGTCTGGAGAAAACAGAGTGCGCATTCCTGCCCAGAAAACCGAAAAACTCACTCTCCAGATTCGCTCGCCCGGCTGGATTCCTGCCGAATCGACCAAACAATCCAACGACCGGCGCGTTCTCGGAGTTCAGGTGTTTTCGCTCATGGTGAAAGGAGAGGGGGCGGGCGAAAAAATCTTTGACGCAAATACTGGGGAATGGGCAACCCCGTGATTTGCGCCCCGTGTGCGCAGTTCCGGGAGTGAACCGTAGTCTGCCCCTGTGCTGCTGTGGGCGGGGACCATTCGATAGCGGCTGCCGATTGACAGGCCCACAGCTGATGTGGCATATTAACGGCACGTTTGACCCAATTCGTTGCCACCTATGCCAGGAATCGTCCTCGGAGGGGTCTGCAGGGCGTTCTTGTGATCGGAACAGGTGGTAAGCGATCTGTGCTGACCCAGCGCGAGCCATTTCGCGCCAGAATCTCTGGTTTCGGGAGGGAAGAATGGCCGAGCTCGATCCCATGGAGCAGCGGTATCAGGAACGGCTCCGCCGCTACGTGACGGCCATGCGGAAGGGCAAGCCCGACCGCATTCCAATCCGGCCGTTCGTGGCGGAGTTCACGGCTGTCTATGCCGGCTACACCATCCAGGAAGTGACCCACGATTATCAGAAGGCCTTCGACGCCGTCATTCGCTGCGCCGCGGACTTCGATTGGGACGCCGTGGTCCCCAATATGGTCTATGTGTGGACGGGGTTGGTCCAGGCGATCAACCTGCGGTATTACGCGGTTCCCGGTGTCGATCTTCCCGCGGACGTCCCTTTTCAGTATCTGGAGCCGCCCGAAGAGAACGCCTGGATGCGTCCCGATGAATATGACGCACTTATCGAGGATCCCACAGGCTATCTGTACAACGTCTGGTTGCCGCGGGTATCGCGGGACGTGGTTCCTCCCGGCCAGCCCAACACGTTTCGAAACAATATGTCGTTCGTGCTGGGTGCCATGGCGATGCTTGACTACTTCAACGCCCTGGGACGGCAGGTGGAACGGTTGCGGCGGGAGACGGGCACTGTCTCAGCGATCTCCGGGATCCTCAAGGCGCCGTTTGACATTCTGGCCGACAAGCTGCGTGGATATAAGGGGCTGTGCCTGGACCTCTATCGCCAGCCGGACAAAGTGCTCAAGGCATGCGAAGCCCTCGCGCCACATCTTCTTCATGTCGCCAAATCGGGTGCCGATCCACAGAAAAATGTTCCCATCGGCCTGTGGATGCACCGGGGATGCGTGCCCTTTCTTTCGCCCCAGCAATTCGAACGCTTTTACTGGCCGACCTTGAAGTGGATTATCGAATCCCTCTGGGCGGAAGGGTACCAGGTGTTATTCTACGCCGAAGGGGAATGGAATCCCAATTTGAAATACATCGCGCAGCTTCCAGATTTAAGTATTATCTATCATGTTGATCGGGGAGATATTTTCGAGGTTTACAAGGCGGTAGGACATAAATTCTGTATTAGCGGTGGAATACCGAATGATTTACTGGCCTTTGGCACCCCGCAGGATGTGCGCGAGTATTGCAAAAAGGTCATTGATGGCGTGGCGCGGGATGGCGGTTATATCATGGATGCCAGCGCCATCATGCAGAATGACGCCAAGATAGAAAACGTCCGCGCGATGACAGAGTTCACCCGCGAATATGGGGTCTATTGAAGCTCGGCGGCTGTTTCCGACGCCGTCGGAAAGGTGGGGATTAATCCGTCGATTGAAACAGTGGTCGGGTGTGCGGCAACTGGTTTATCGGATACGGCTGCGGGATTTGCGTCATGGCGACAGGCTGTTATCCGCTGGATTGAATGAAGCAATAAATAAGGCAGTAGACCAGGAATGATCGTGAAAAACGGTCCATGATGCACTCGTGACGGAGACGTGCCATGGTGGATGAAACGCGTGAAAAAGAAGTGCCCGAGCGACCGGGTTGCGGTGTTCGCCCGCCGGGAACGTGTATCCCTTGGGAAGAAAAACGCCGCGAGTTGGGTGAGATCAAGGGCGATGAGGAATTAGTGAAAAGAATCTGGGAGAATATTGACGCCCTTGGGTACATGTATATCTGGCAGGTGTTACTGTCGTTTTAGTTCGTTCCTGAAACGGACTTTTGGAAAACTTTGATTGGAAAGCCGTGATGAGGGGGACATTGGGTGAGGGGAAATGGCCCGTCCCCGCGTTCTCAGGGGATTGAAAGGATGAGCGAAAAGACACTTGCCGAGGCGATCGCATGGTGCGATGAAGCGACGGCCATGCGGCTTATTCGGGAGCAGCTTGCCGCGGGTGTACCGGCGCAGGAAATCCTCGCACAGTGCAACGAGGGGATGCTGGAACTGGGAAATCGCTTTGCCCGGGAGGAATGCTTTCTTCCGGACCTCATGTTCGGCGGACTGATTATGAAGAACATCATGGCCGAGCTTGGCCCCCATCTGACGCGGGACGTCCAGGGGGGCGCAGCCGGTCCACGGGCGAAGGCGGTGATGGGCACCGTCCAGCACGATGTTCACGATATTGGAAAAGACATTGTGGTCATGATGCTGCGCGGGGCGGGATTTGAGGTCATTGACCTGGGCGTGGACGTGCCGCCCGAGCGATTCGTCCAGGCCATCCGAGAGCACCAGCCCTCCGTGGTGGGAATGAGTCTGCTCCTCACCACGTGCTATCCCTCAGTGACCGCCACAGTCAATGCGATTCGCGAGGCCGGTCTGCGGGATCAGGTGGCCATCATGGTGGGCGGGGCTGCGGCGAGCGAGCTCCTCGCCAAAAATGCCGGTTGCGATTTCTACGGCAAGACCGCGGTGGATGGGCTCAAGTTCGCCTGCGAGGTGGCGGGAATCAAATAGCGCCGCTGGTGTAAGGTTCCACCGCCGGCCCAAAAGTCCGCCCGGTGGTCGGATTCTTGAAGAGGATGCCGAACGCGGCAAGGCGATCCGGCGATTGCATCAAAAGATCCGCGCCAGGCAGCCGCCGTCCACCACGATAACCTGTCCGGTGATGTACCGACCGGCTTCGCTCGCCAAAAGCAGGGTGGGCCAGGCCACTTCTTCCGGCTCTCCCCATCGACCCAGGGCCGTGCGGGAAACGATTTGCTCCTGCTGTTCCTTGCTGAGCAGACTCATTGGCATTTCCGTAGCGATGGGACCTGGAGCAATACAGTTGACCGTGATATTGAAGGGCCCCAAATCGAGGGCGCTGGCCTTGGCCATTCCCACCAGCGCCGCCTTGGTCGCCGAATACGCATTGCGCTTGGCCGTGCTGGCCAGGGCCATCATCGAAGACATGTGGATGATCCGCCCCCAGCGACGTTCCTTCATTTTGGGAACGAGGGCCCGGGTCAGACGCATGGCATTGGTGAGGTTGAGCTCCAGGAGGTAGTCCCAGTCTTTATCCTGAATCTCGTCGATGGCCTGGGGAATATTCCAGCCCGCATTGTTGATCAGGATGTCGATGTGTCCCATCCGGGCAAGGGCTTCGGAAGCGAGGTGATCGGTGTCCTCGCGTCGGGCAACATCGGCAGCCAGCCATTCCACTCGCTGCCCGGTGCTTTGCGAAAGCTCCTCTGCCGTTTTGCGAATGGCCTCTTCCGTGCGGCTGCAAATGAACAGATCAGCACCTGCCTGGGCAAAAACCTGGGCAATGGCCCGACCGATTCCGCGACTGGCACCCGTGATCAACGCGGTTCGCCCTGAAAGGCTGAAAATGGTATCTCTCATGGCGCTCTTCCTCATCAAGCCAGCAAGTGACGCATTTCCCGATGTGGCAAAGCCCGGGACAGGCCGGGCCACCGACTCAGCAAGCCGGGTTATTCGGCTGGATTTTCCAGATACGTATATCCCTCCAGTCCGGACTCATAGAAACGCAGCAATCTTCCGGCCTGGCGGTCGTCAATGCGGCCTCGCCGAATCGCTTCTTCAAGGCTGTTTCTCAGCCGAACCACAAGGGTATTGGGATCGAACTCCACATACGAGAGCACTTCGCGAACGGTATCGCCGTTGATCACCGTTTCCACCACGACGTCACCGTCCTCGTCGAGGCCAACGTGGACGGCATTCGTATCACCAAACAGATTGTGAAGATCGCCGAGAATTTCCTGGTAGGCCCCCACGAGAAAGACGCCGATGTAATACGGTTCGCCGCGGAATTCATGGAGCGGCAGGGACCGTTTGACATCGTGCCGATCGATGAACCGGTCGATTTTACCGTCGGAGTCGCATGTGATGTCGGCCAGGATGCCGCGGCGTGTCGGTTGTTCTGTCAGCCGGTGGATGGGCATGATGGGAAAGAGTTGCTTGATGGCCCAGCTATCCGGCAAAGATTGAAAGAGGGAAAAATTGCAGAAATACGTTTCACTGAGCAGCGATTCAAGGACTTCGAGTTCCTCCGGAACGTAGTCCAGGTGCTGCATGAGCCGGTAAATCTTGCGGCAGATGGCCCAGTAAATATTCTCCGCGAATGCTCGTTCCTCGAGCGACATGTAGCCGTTATTGAAGAGGTTGATGGTGTTTTCCAGGGCTTCCTGGGCATCGTGGAAGCTTTCCAGGAGATTGCGGACGTTGAGGGCTTCGTACGTTTGCAGCAGGTCGTGCAGGCACTGCTCGGCATCCTCGGGGATTTGCTCGGGGATCCCGTTTTCGCCCCGATCAGCGACCCCCAGCACATTGAACACCAGGATACTGTTGTAAGCGACGACAGCCCGACCGCTTTCGGAGAAAATCGTGGGATGCGGGACACCCGTGTCATCGCAAACCTGCTGGATGTGATAGACCACGTCGTTGGCGTATTCTTCCAGGGTGTAATTGACGCTGGACTCAAAGGTGGTCTGAGAGCCGTCGTAATCCACGCCCAGTCCGCCGCCGACGTCCAAATACTGCAGGCCGGCGCCCTGCTTGTAGAGGTCGGCGTAGACGCGTGCACCCTCGGTGAGGGCTGCCTTGATGTGGCGGATGTTGGTGATCTGGCTTCCCAGGTGAAAATGCAGGAGCTTGAAGCAGTCGGCCATGTCGTGCTCTTTCAGCTCCCGCAATGCCCGCAGAATTTCGCTCACCGTCAGGCCGAATTTGGAGCGGTGCCCTCCCGAGGATTGCCATCGGCCGGAACCCATGGCCGCCAGTTTGACGCGGATGCCGATATTCGGCCGAACTCCCACTTCCCGCGCATAACGCAGAATCAACTCCAGGTCGGTGTATTTTTCCACGACGAGGAAGATGTTGCGGCCCATCTTTTGGGCCAGCATCGCCGTCTCGATGAATCGGGCGTCCTTGAACCCGTTGCACACAATGGGGGTGTCGTTATCGGCGAGGGCGATGACTGCCAGCAATTCGGGCTTGCTGCCAGCCTCCAACCCGAACTTGTAGGGGGCTCCGTAGCGGAGGATCTCCTCCACCACCTGCCGCTGCTGATTCACCTTAATGGGGTAAACGAGGTGGTATCCGCCGGTGTAGTTGTGGTCGCGGATCGCCTCAGTGAAGGCATTCTTGATCTCTTCCAGGCGGTGTTTGAGAATGCCCCCGAACCGGATCAGAACCGGCGTCTGGATGCCGCGAACGACCAGGCGATCGACGAGGTGTTTGAGATCGATGGAGCGCTTGGGATCTTTTTCCGGGTGAACGCAGACATGCCCGGCCGCGTTGACGGAAAAGTATCCCTTGCCCCAGCTCCGGACCTCATAGAGTTCCTCGGCATCGGCCACCGTCCATCGACGTGCTTGGGCATCGAGTTGCAGCATGGGCGTGGTCCCCCTCTCCCTGGTCCAAGGGCCTGAAGTTACCCTGCCGAAATGACTGTTTGTTTCGGTAGGATGGTTTTGCAGGTTCTCCTTCATTGGTCAAGAAAAAAATGCCTGCGAATGGTCTGCTTCCGACCTTGACGTTCGAGAAAAACGGCACCCGAAAGCCAGCCCAGAAATGCCGTGTTCGCCGTTGCCTCGTTGGCACTGATTTTATCTCCCGCCCGACCACAACGGCTGTGCCAGCGCGCGGACTTCCTTCAATTACCGTATCGTATTCAATTACCGCCCAGTGAAAAGGGGGTAAAAGTCTGACCCATCCCAAGTTTTCGTTTCGAATTGTGAGAGGGCAATGGCTGGATGTGCTAGTTGTAGGGGCAATTCGTGAATTGCCCCTACCGGTGGACCAGCGGAATACGGACGTGAGAAGGGGGTCCCTCCGGGGAAACGGACCTGACAAGCAGGTCCCTCCGAGAAATCCTTCGGAGGGGTACGCTTGTCGTGCCCGCTGAAAGGGAATGGATGGTCGATCGCTGTTCATCAGACCCGACAAGCGGGTCCTTCCAAGCGGCCCGGAGAAGCGGGATGCATTATCGAACATTGAACGGCGGATATGACAAGCACGTCCCTGCGAAAAAGGCCTCCCCGAGGAATCCTCCCCGACCCGGCGGCGTAGCCAGCCCCTTTCGGCCCGGTTAATATCTCCTAACTCAAAATCTTTTAATTACAACCCAAGTTCGGCGCATCCGTCGCGGAAGATCAGCCGATATTACGGTGTCGTCGAGGCAGACTGGGGTGCGGATTGGGGGGCATCCATTTCCTCGACAAATTCGCCCCGACCGGCCAGGTCCTTTTCCACGGCATGGCATCGGACGTAGTGGCCGTCCAGATTCAGGATCCGCGGCGGTTCCGTGCGACAGATATCCATCCGGCGGGGACACCGTGGATGAAAGCGACAGCCCGCTGGAGGATTGTCAGGACTCGGCGGATCGCCTTCCAGAATAATCCGCTGTCGGCCGCTCCTGGGATCCATCGTCGGGATGGCCGACAGCAGCGCCTGGGTGTACGGATGGAGAGGCTCGGCATACAGACGGCGGCTGTCGGCCAGCTCCACAATTTCGCCCAGGTACATCACCGCCACGCGATCGGAAAGGTATTCCACCACGGACAGGTCATGGGAAATGAAGAGATAAGTGAGGTGACGCTTTTCTCGTAGTTCGACCAGCAAATTGATGATCTGCGACTGGATGGACACGTCCAGGGCGGAAAGGGGCTCATCGAGGACGACGAAGTCTGGGCGAAGGACAAGTGCCCGGGCAATGCTTACCCGTTGACGCTGCCCCCCGGAGAGTTCGTGCGGATAACGTGTCATCAGGTCGGGATCGAGGCCGACCTCACGAAGGATGGCGGCCACCAATTCCCGGCGCTTGCGCTGCTGTTCTGCCTGCGAGAGCCGTTGGGGAGCTGGGGACGGATCGTCTTGCTTTTTCTCCTGAAGTAGCTCGGGGTGGACGATGAGCCCTTCTTCGACGATGCTGCCGATGGTCATCCGCGGATTGAGCGAGCTGAACGGGTCCTGAAACACGATTTGCATGGAGCGCCGCAGGTTGCGAAGTTCCGGGCCACGGCAGATCACAATGTTCCGTCCGGCAAAAAAGATGTCCCCGCTGGTGGGTTCGATGAGGCGGAGAATCGTTCGACCAAGGGTTGTCTTGCCGCAACCGGACTCGCCCACCAGGCCGAGCGTCTCACCTTGGCGGATGGCGAACGAGACGTCGTCCACTGCCCGGGTATATCGGGTGATGCGGGAAAGCAGTCCCTCCCGCTTAGGAAAGTACTTTTTGAGGTGACGGATATGAAGGAGGATCGGGTCAGCCATTGTTTCGGGTTGTCGGAACATCGTCGAAGGAAAGTTCCCCAGCAAAATGACACCGCACCCAGTGGCCGGGAGCCAGGGCGCGAAGTTCCGGTTCCTGCTGCCGGCAAATCTCCTGACAGTAGTCGCAGCGGGGATGAAACTTACAACCGGGCGGAAAATCTTTAGGATTCGGTACGTTGCCCTTGATGGTGGCCAGCTTTTTGCCTTTATCCTCTCCCAGGCGGGGACGCGAGCGGAGGAGACCCGCCGTGTAGGGGTGGAGGGGCCGTGCGAACAGCGTTTCCACGGGGGCCCGCTCCACAATTTTGGAGGCGTACATGACCGCCACCTCGTGCGCCAGTTCGGCAACCACCCCCAGATCGTGGGTGATGATGAGGATGGCCATCCCCTGTTTTTGCTGGATTTCGCGGAGAAGCTCAAGAATCTGGGCCTGAATGGTGACGTCCAGGGCGGTGGTGGGTTCGTCAGCGATGAGCAGCTTCGGACGGCATGCCAGCGCCATGGCGATCATCACGCGCTGTCGCATCCCCCCGGAAAACTGGTGGGGATAGTCCCGCCAGCGTTTTTCCGCATCGGGGATCCCCACCTGCTTGAGCGAGTCGATCATCAACTCTTTAGCGCGTTCGGCGGAGATGCGGCCACCGCTCCCTTCTTCCCGGTGGTGGAGGCGAATGGCCTCCAGAATCTGCGAACCCACCGTGAAAACGGGGTTGAGGGAGGTCATGGGTTCCTGAAAGATCATGGCGATTTTGCCGCCCCGTACTTTCCGCATCTCGGGCTCACTGAGCTCGGTGAGGACGCGGAGGCCGTCTTCATCATGGTAGGTGATTTTCCCGCCGACGATTCGGCCGGGCGGGGCCACCAGCCGCATGATCGACAGAGCGGTCACCGATTTGCCGCACCCGGATTCTCCCACTAGCCCCAATGTCCGACCGGGGTAGATTTCCAGGGAGACGTCGTCCACGGCGCGGAGAATGGCTTCGTCGGTGAAAAAGTACGTCCGAAGGTTCTCCACCCGAAGCAGGGGATCCAGCCGTGTCGTTTGACCCTGCATGTTTTCAGATTGGACGGAAACGGGCATGGAGCGTATCTCTCGCAGTCTGTCGCGTTATTTGTCGGTACCCATCGGCAAACTCGTGCGGTGGGCCGTTTCCCATCCCGCCAAAAACGTCAAATGCGCAGTCGGGGATCCATGGCGTCGCGAAGTCCGTTACCCACCAGATTGAACGCGGTCACGGTAATAAACATGGCCAGCGAGGGGAAGACCACCAGCCACCAGTAGTGATAATTCTCGCTTCCCTGGCGAAGCAGCAAGCCCCAGCTTGGGGCGGGCAGACGGACGCCAAAACCCAGCAGGCTCAAGCCCGCTTCGGTGATGATGGCACCGGCGATCCCGAAAGGCGCCGCCACCATAGCCGGGGAAAGGGAGTTCGGCAACACGTGCCAGAAGAGGACGCGGAAGTTTGTCGCGCCGGTCGCTCGGGCGGCGGCCACATAATCAAGATTTCGCTGTTTCAGGACCTCGCCGCGAATCAGCCGGGCGACGGTGGGCCAGCCGGTCAACCCGATGACCACCATAATGATGTAAATACTCTGGCCCAACAGCCCCACAAGTGTCAGGATCAGAAAAAATGCCGGAAAGAGCATGATCACCTCGATGATCCGCGAGATGAGGATATCCACGAACCCGCCGTAATAACCGGCAACAGCCCCCAGCACGATTCCAATCACCATGTAAATTCCCACGGCCACAAAACCAACCGTGAGGGAAATCCGCAACCCGTAAATCATCCTTACGAGGACATCCCGCCCCACGTCATCTGTGCCCAAAATGTGGGGGAAGCCGTCGTTGTTCTTTCGCCAGAAAAGAACTTTCTCCCCGGTGACGGGGTCTGTTGTGAACTGCGGCTTGCGATAGAGCGGCGGTTTGACTGGCGAGTCCATGTCCTGTTCGGTCGGCCCGAAGGGAATCAGGGGATACACAGCCCGGGCTGTCCCCTGGCGGGCGAACTCCTCTTCCGGGAATGTTCGGGCACGGTAGCGGTTGTCGGGACGGACGCCGGGAATCATGAGGAGGCCGCCAAGTCCCAGGATGGCCAGGGCATAGGCCGCCGCGTATTTTCCAGCAGGAAGCAGCCTGTCCGGATAACGGCGGTGGTAACGAACAGCGTGGATGACCACGCCGAGCAGCCACGGGAAAAAGGCCACCAGGGCCAGGTTGAACCAGTAATCCACGGCTTGCTCGGGATTGAAGAGCGCTCGAAACCACGGCCACGCCGTCCCACGCTCATCGTGATAGTAAAAGGGAATATTGGAGGCGAGCACGGGAGCGAAAATGGCAACCAGAAAAAGCGCTGCCAGAACCCACAGCGAACCCACCGAAAACGGGTTCCTGCGGAACTGTTTCCAAACAATCTGCCAGTACGACTGACCGGCGGTCATTTCTCCTCACCTTGAGCGGAAAAGGTAATCCGCGGATCCACCAGCACGTAAAGAATATCCGTCAAAAGGATACTCAACAGAACAATGATGGCGTCGATGTAAATGAGCGCCATCAGCGTGGGATAGTCTTTCTGTTCTATGGATTCCCAGCTCAGGCGGCCCATTCCGTGTATGCCAAAGATGTACTCGACGAGAACGCTCCCGCCCAAAAGCGCGGGCAAAAAGCTGGAAAACAATGTGAGAATGGGAATAAGAGCGTTCCGTAATGCGTGTTTAAAGATGACGGTAAACTCGGAGAGGCCCTTGGCCCGGGCAGTGCGGATGTAATCCTGCGAGATGACCTCCAGCATGCTCGTCCGGGCATACATCGCCAGGCCCGCCAGACTGAAAAGGGAGAGGCACATAACGGGCAAGAAAGCATGCCAGAGATAGTCCAAAAGATACCGGGGCCAGGAGAAGTTTTCCGCCCCTTCGGAATGCAATCCAATCATGGGGAACCACTTGAGGTAGTCCCCATAACAGAAAAAGAGCAGAAGCAACATGGCGGCCACAAACGACGGGATGGAATAGAGCAGAAAGAGTGTCAGACTGATAGCGCGATCAGTCAGGGTGTTGCGTTTGACGGCAGCAATGATCCCGGCAGGGATGGCGATCAGGTAGGTGACCAGCTCGGCCATCAACATGAGCGGTGCCGAGACGATCACCGCGTTCCAGATCTTGGTGGCGACGGGTTCCCGCGTTTTGGTGGCGGATCGGCCGAACTGGAACGTCACCAGCCGCCATACCATGTGGGCATACTGGGTGTCTGTGAATACATAGGCCAGCCGGAGAAGAAAAGGCGGCTCGTAGCGCTGCCGGTAAAGCTCGTAATGGGCGAACCAGTTCTCTGCCACTTCGTCCACGAGAGATTCTGGAGCATCGGATGGCACATCCAGCCGAAGCGGCTCGCGGACCAGTCGCCGCAGCGCGAGGCTGGCCACAAATTTTTCCCTAAGGGTTGAATCACCCAGAAGTTTTTCAGCGAAAAACCGTACCGTTTGCGGATCAAGGTAATCGAGCTCTTCCAGGAGTTGATTCTGGGACATCTGGCAGAGGGCGTGAAAACGCGACTCCAGCTCGGCACGTTCGGTGCTGCTCAAAGGCCGGGTGGTGGCCTCCGCCCGCTTCCACCACAGCCGCCATGCTCCGACCACGTACGGTGTTTCGTCCTCACGCGGACGGGCGGAATACGTGAACACAAACGGTTCCACCACCATGGAATTCAAGGCATGGATGAGCCCGATTTTGACCTGCCGATCCACATCCGGGGACTGCAGAAGCTGGACGGCAAACGGGACACCGTGATGGCCCAGGTCCTCGCAAAAAACCTGCACGTAGGCTGCCACGGCCTGGGCCAGACGGGCATGTTCGGCAGGATCTTGCAGTCGCGTGCGAAACCGGGGAATTCCCAGCGAGCGGAGAAACGCCAGACGTTCGGGACCTTTCGGCAGGCGTGTCGGATCCCGGGCAAGCACCGCGAGTTCGGCGACGATCTGGGATTCGCTGGCGGCCCGATAGTGCCCAGCCCAGTACAC
>NICF_comb_assmDRAFT_10003017_pt1 | contig 12366 bp, 8 predicted proteins | sample NewIslPassag4_SG_FD_11279 | JGI IMG/M metagenome (IMG submission 11279) | reverse complement strand
CCCGCCGAACGCGCTCCCGGTAGCGCATCGGGCGTGGCGGATGCTCGACGACCATTTGCGGCTCGTAGACGATCGCTCCAGAGCGCGCAACCGCGAAGGCGAGGTCGAGGTCTTCGCAGTGGCAGTAGCCGCAGTGCCTGAAGAAGCTTTGGTCGAAGCCGCCGACACGGTCGAGGGCCGAGCGGCGGAAGCCCAGGTTGCAGGTGACGTGGGCACCCGGCCGTTCGACCAGCACGCTGTGCTCGCACAGAGCGTCGAACGGGGCGGAGCGCACCGGCCCCTCGACACCGACCGCCGCGGGGTCCTTCTGGAGGCGCCGGTAGGCGGCGGCGATCCACTGCGGCGCGGGGATCGTGTCGTCGTCGGTGAACAGAACGACCTCTCCCCGCGCCGCCGCGAGGCCGAGGTTGCGGGCAGAGCCCTGCCCCTGACCGCTTCCGCGAAGGACGCGTAGCTGCGGCAGGCGCGGCAGCCGCGCCGCCTCGACCGGCGGCTCGCTGCCATCGTCGACGACGATCACCTCGAAGTTCGGTGCGTCCTCCTGGCGCTCGAGTGCCTCCAGCGTGCGCACAAGCGAGGCGTGGCGATCACGCGTCGGCACCACCACGCTGACCTTCGGTGTTTCCGCAGTCTGTTCAGGCGCGTAGGTCACGCGCGCGCAACCTTACGAGGCTCGCGAGCATCTGCGTTTTGCGCGGCTGCCGCAGCGTCGCGGCGTGCCGGTAGATCTGCAAGTTGCGCTCCGCGATCGCTCGCCAACGGAGTGCGCGAGCCTGCCGCGCCGCTCGCTCTGCGAGCCTCTTCCGGAGCTCCGGGTCGTCGAGCACGCGCAGTACCTGTCGCGCCAGCGCGTCGGCGTCTCCCGCCGGAAACAGCAAACCGTTGTTGCCGTGCTCGACGAAGTCGCGGTGTGCGGGAATGTCGCTGGCCACCGGCGCCAGTCCGCAGGCGGCTGCCTCGCGCAGGGCGATGTTGAAGCCCTCGGCTAGCGACGGTGCGACGATCACCCCGCAGCCGGCAAGCAGCTGCGGCAGTTCGGCGTTCTCGTAGCGGGGGATCACCGTCACTCGCGGCCGCAGCTGTGCGTCGAGCGAGCTCAGCACCTGCCGCTCGTCGGCCACCGTCCCCAACAAGCGGAAGCGGGCACGCGGGTTATGCGCGGCGATCTTGGACATCGCCGTGGCCGCAGTCAGGCAACCCTTGCGTGGATTCCAACTGCCCACGATCGCCACGTGGTCGCCGGTTTCGACGGTCTCGGCGGCCGCCAGCAGTTCGTCTCGCAAGCCGTTTCCGACCACGAAGCAACGCGACGGCTCGATGCCGAAGCGCTCGCTAGCCCACTGGCGGTCGCCGGAGTTCAAGAACACGCAGGCGTCTGCTAGCGCCAGCGACAGCTCGACTTCCCGCAGCCGCCACCAGCCGTGGTAAAGGCGTGTGCGCAGGCGTGGGCGCGGTGTTTCCGCTTCTCGTAGGGCGACGGTGTCCGCCTGCCAACCGACGTGCTCGAGCCCGTGCGATCTCGTCACGAGCGTCGGCGAGCGTCTACGCCCGAGCGCCCAAAGCCAGGCGTCACCGGTCGCGGCGTCGACCACGTCGTAGCGGTTCGCTGAGCGCCACAACTCGCGCGCCACGAACTCTGGGAACAACGCCTCTTTGGCGAGCGCCGGCAGGCGCTGCGGGAGGTCGTCGAACGAAAAGATCGCGACCTCGACGCCGAGCTGTTCGAGGCCTTTGGCCAGCGAAAGCGTCGCCCCCGGCGCTCCGCTGTCTCGATCGAGGTGGTGGTGAATCGTCAGCAGGACCCGCATCGGGTCCCTTCGACCGCCGGTTCGTGGCCGCCCGCTCGCGAAGCTCTGCTTCCGGGGGCGCGTCCGAGCGCTCGCTGGTAGGCCCGATCGAGGCGTTCCGCGAACGCGCGACCCGAGTAGCGATCGACCTGCTCGCGCGGGTAGCTGACGCGGGCCCCCGGTTCGCGCGACAACGGCCCTTGCACGAGCAGCTGCGCAAGCGTCAGCCAGTCACCTGGATCGAACAGCAGCGCTCCCCGCGGTGCGACTTCGGGGATCGCGCCTGACCGCGCGGCGGCGATCGCGAGCCCGACGCTCGCGGCTTCGGCCATGACCATCCCGAACTGCTCCTCCCAAGACCAAATCGGCAAGCTCGCAAGCACCAGACACGACGCGCGTCGGTAGAGCGCGGGCATCTCCGCGTACGGAACTTCTTGACGAATCTCGACCAACTCGGCGATCCCGAGTTCGCCCGCATACCTCTGCAGTCGCTTCTCCTCGGGTCCCCTGCCGACCACCAAGACCCGCGGAGGCTGGGCTAGCCGGTGCTCCACGAGCCCGCGCTTGATTGCGGCGACCGCACGGAGTACGTCCTGGTGACCCTTCTCCCACACCAGGCGTCCAGCCGAGAGGATCAGATGCTGGCCTCCGCTATCTCCGGTGCTCGCCGACGATCCCGCGCCCGCTCGCAGAAACTCGTCGTCGACACCTGGCGGACAAAGCTCGATCCGCTCGGGGTCGGCGCCTTCGAGAAGCAGCGCCGCGCGAGCGCGTTCTGTGGTTGGCAGAAAGAGGTCGGTTTCGGCGAGCACTCGCCGACGGTACGGACGCGTCCGGATATTGCGGTACGCGTCGATGAACGGGATCGTCTCCCACACCGTCAGGACGAGCTTGTGGCCGAGCTCGCGCCGGTACTTGGCGGCTTGCATCGAGTACCAAAAGCCGAGGTCTTGCGAGTGCACGATGTCGAAACCACGGAACAGCCGCCGTGGCCGCAGGTAGCGATCGCCCGGGATGCGTGCGAGCTCGTGTCCGATGCGGCCTGGCGGCAGTAAGTCACGAAGAGCCGGCGCCTGCAGCGTCGCCAGGCCGAGGGAGCTGGTGTCGAACCAAGTGCGGCGAGTTTGGGCGACGACGATTTCGTAGCGGTCGGTCAGGTAACGCCAAGGACGCAGGTGCCAGGAGTTGGTTTGGTGCCCGCGGATCAGTAGTACGCGTGGCCGGATGCGTTCACCCATCTGTGCCGGTGGAGCGCCGAGCCCCGCTGTTGCGCTGGTCCGTCACGAGTCTGCGAGCACGCGATCGTAGACCGCGAGCGTCAACTCCGCTGCGCGACGCCAGGAGAAGCACGCCGCACGCGCCTGCGCCGCACCACTGTCGCGACGTTGCATCGCCAGCTCGATGGCTTCGGCGACCGCCTGCGGGTCGTGCGGGTCGAAGTAGGTGGGAACGTCGCCACCGACTTCGCGTAGCACCGCGATGTCCGAACAGGCCACGGGCACGCCGCGCGCCATCGCCTCCAGGACCGGGAGCCCGAATCCCTCGGCGAGCGTTGGAAACGCCGCGCAACTGGCGAGCGACCAAAGTCCTTCGAGCGTCTCGTTGGAAACGCTTCCCGTGATGACCACTCGCGAGGCGACTGCGAGCTGCGCTGCAAGCTCGCGCAACTCGTGTGCGTATGGCTCCGTTCGACCCACGAGAACAAGCTGGACATCGCTCGGCAGGTACCTCAGCGCACGCACCAACACCGCCTGGTTTTTATGTGGGCGGAGTGCGGCGACGCAGAGCACGACCCGTTTGCCGGTCAAGCCATAACGATCGCGCAGCGCATCTGGCGCGTCCGGGCAGGTCACTGGTGGACGTCCGCAGCCGTGCGGCACGACGGTGATCCGCTCGGGCGTCAGTTGCAGCGCCGTGGCGATCTCTTGTGCCGCGGCTTGCGAGGGCGCGATCACGGCATCTGCGCGCTTCGCGACTCGTTCGATCACGAACCCCATGCCCCAGGTGCTGAGGGCTCCCATGGTCCGGATGCGCTTGAAGATCAGGTCGTGAACGGTGGCGACGGTTGCAAGACCGGGGTCGATGATCGGCCCCGTTCCGGCGAGGTCGTGCAACAGATCGAAGCGGCGCTGCCGCACGAGAGCGGGTAGCAGCAGTTGCTCGGCCAGTTGCCTGCGCAGGCGGCGAAACTCTTCAGCTGGTAGGCGGACGATCTCCGCGAAGGCGTCGAAACCGTCGGCGCTTAGCGCCGTTGCCCCGCGCCCGGTCGTGACGATTGCGAACTGCCAATGCGGCCTGAGGCGCGCGAGTTCCGGCACCAGCGCGCGCAGGTAGGTCTCGGTTCCACCGGACTGACCCGGCGCGAGGAACAGGGCGTTCAGTGCTATCCGCCGCGGTTTCGCCACCGCCGACAGGCTAGGGCCGGGCGAGCACGCCACCGTGCCTGGGCGGCCCGGGCCCGGGCTCACGATGGCTACTCTGCCCCGCCGTGCGCATTGCGATCAACGCGGCGTTCTTGTCGCGCGGCGGCATGGGCGGGCTCGAGACGTACGCGCGCGAGCTCGTGGCAGCGCTGTCGCGAAGGCGCGACATCGAGCTCCTGCTGCTGCTCTCCCGCACCCTGGCTGGCGATCCCCTGGCGCGGGCGGTCGAGGTTGCGTTGCTCCCGGTCGACCCGCGCAAGCGGCTCGACTGGGTACGTGCGGATCAGCTGGAAGTGCCCCGGCTTGTGCGCCGTCTCGGCGTCGATCTCGTGCATAGCCTGGCCTCCACCGGGCCTGCGTTCGGCCGTGTGCGGCGGGTAGTGACCGTGCACGACCTGGCCTTTGCGCGCTTCCCACGCACGCACTTTGGCCCGCGGGCGCTCGGCATGGCGCTGCTCGTGCCGGCTGCTGCGAGGACCGCTACGCGTGTGATCGTGCCGAGTAGAGCAACCCGCGACGAGGTCGTTCGTCTGCTGCGCGTGCCGAGCGAGCGGGTCGACGTGGTCCCCGAGGGTCTCGGGCAAGTTCCGGTCAATGCGACGCGCTCGTCGGGGGAAGTCGCTGTGAACACCGCTACCGAGGCGCGATCCCCGGCGAGCACTCACGATCTACCCAGCGCGCTACGCGCGCGACTCGCTGCTGCACCGCGACCGGTTGCCCTGTCGGTGTCGGCAAAGCGACCGCACAAGAACCTGGAGCGGTTGCTTCGCGCGATCGCGCTGATTCCTCGCGAGCGCCGGCCGCTGCTGGTGCTACCGGGTTATGCGACGCCGTACGAGCGCGAGCTCGAACGGCTCGCCGAACGATCGGGAATCGCCGACCACGTGGTGTTTCTCGGCTGGTTGCCACCCGAACAGCTCGACGCCGTGTATCGGATTGCCTCGCTGTTCGTCTTCCCCTCGCTCTACGAGGGCTTCGGCCTGCCGGTGCTCGAGGCGATGGCGCGAGGGGTACCGGTAGCGACGTCGGACCGCGCCAGCTTGCCCGAGGTTGCCGGCCCTGCGGCGCTCTACTTCGATCCCCTCAGCGAAGCGTCGATCGCGGCGTCGATCGAGCGCCTTCTGTTCGACCGCGAGCTCGCGGCGGCGTTGCGCCGCGCCGGTCTTGAGCGGGCTCGCCAGTTCAGCTGGGATGCCTGCGCTGAGGCGACAGTCGCGAGTTATCGGGCTGCGCTCGCCGAACCGCCGGCAACGTAGCGATGAGCGAGATAGGCAGCGTGCGTGGGGTCGAGTTGCGCCGCGAGTCGCGCCGCCCGCGCGGGCAGCGGGTAGTAGCCAGCCCCTCTCGCAGCATCGAGGGCGAGGCCGTGATGACCTGCGAGTTCCGCAAGTGCGCGGTGCGTGAAGAGCCTGCGGTGCAGCGGATACGAGCCGTCCCCGCAGGTGACGCCTTGGTCGAAGTTGATCGGGTTGCCGACGATCACCTCGTCGGAGACGTGGGCCGCTGGTGGCTGCCAGCCCAGTAGTAGGAAGAAGAGGTTGTGCCAGCTCGCAAGGTTGTTAGTCGAGATGATCGCGTACCCGCCGGGCTTCAGTACACGCCGTATTTCACGGAAGAAGTGGTCGGTGTCGGAAAGGTGTTCGATTACCTGGTTGGAGTGCACGATGTCAACCGAGTGCTCGGGAAGCGGCCACTCCTCAGCGAGTTCGCTTAGTCGTGCGTCGATCCCGCGTTTACTCGCCGCGGAGATGAGCGGTGACGACCCATCGAGACCAATCACATGGCTTGCCTCGGTGCGGCTGGCAACTTCGAGGGTCCAGCTGCCATCGCCACAACCGACATCGAGGAGTGTGCCGCCCGGTGCCGGTAGTACGAGGCGAAGGATCGTTTGCCGGTTCTCCTGGTCGGCCTGTTCGTAGAGTTGGCGCAGGCGTTCTCTGACGCTCACGCGGCGAACCCTAAGGCTTGGTCTTGCCGTCAGCGGTCGGAGGTCTGCGCGAGGCGTTTCTGAGTTGCGGAGGGCGGGTTGTGCGCAGGTCGCGCAACATCGCGTCCGTAGAAGGCGAGAAGTGTCGCCAGCGACCGCTCCAGCGAGAGTTCCTCGCGGTTGCGTTGGTACCAGCGCGCCGTCCGTGCGCGCAGATCCGCGCCGGCGTCGCGGATCTTGAGGATCGCTGCGGCGAGGGCAGCGGCGTTCGGCTCAGGACACACATAGCCGTTTTCGCCCTCTTCGATCAACTCGACCGCCGCGTTGTCTGGCCCCGCAACGACGATGCTGGGCACGCCGCGGGCGGCCGCCTCGACGACGACCATGCCGTAGCCCTCGCGCCGCGAGGGGAGGACGAGGCAGAGCGCGCGGGCGATCCGCCTTTCGACCTCTTCGGGCGGCACGAAGCCGCGGATAGCGACCTTGTCCTCGAGACCAAGTCGGCGAACGAGCTGTTCGACTTGTGGGCGCTTGGGTCCGTCGCCGAGCAGCTCGAGGCGCAGCTCGGGCGCTCGTTGCACTGCCTGCGCGTATGCCTGGACGAGCAGCGGCACTTGCTTCTCGGGGATGTAGCGGCCGGCGAACAACAGATACGGTTCGGCTGGTTCGGGCGCGCGCGGAGTGGCGCTTCCCGCGTACTCCCCGCGCAAGACGGTCGGCTCGCCGCGTAGTCCTTCGCTTCGTAAGCGTTCGGCGTGGAGGCGGGAGAAGCAGAACGCCTGCTGGCGTACGCGCGCGCAGCGCCGCTGCACCCATGCGCCGACGGGGCCAAGGGGTCCCAGGTACTCGCGCCAGTACGAGCGTGACCAGACCTCGTGCCAGTCGACTACCAGCTCGTAGCGGTGGAGGGCGCGCGCGAGCGCTGCCGCGAGCACGGAGAAGTAGGGAAACGAGGCTGTGTGGACGACGTCGTAGCGGTGCCCGTGGCGCAGGAGGTGTCGGAGCACGCCTACGCCGAAGGCAAGCGGCGGCATGATTCGCCGCCTGCCGCTGCTCGTGTAAAGCCCCCACCCGGGCGCCACCGCGACCACGCGCACCCCGGGCACCCCGGGATCGGCGCCGCGCGGCCACTGGCGACGCGTCAGGTAGGTGACCTCGTGCCCCGCCGCGGCGAGCCGCTCGGCAACGTTGCGGTACCAGCGCTCGGCGCCACCAACGGTGTGCGGGAACAGGCAGTCGTAGATGATGCAGACGCGCACGCCGACGCATTCTTCCGGCGCCGGTACCATCCTTGCGTCGCCGTGGCCCGCGTGTTCCGCTACTCCTCGAGCTCTTGGGGTTTTCGAGGAGGGGAGGATGCGCGGGCTGCTGACGAGCGCGGGAACTGTTTCGAACCGACCGCGTCAGACGCCCCACGACGCGGCCGTCGTTTTCGATTGATGGAACGCAGCACTCTCAGCCAACCAGCGAGCGAGCCCCGTGGCGCGCGGCGCAGATCCGGGCCGCGCGTTTCGGTTGTGATCCCGTGCCTCAACGAGGCCGAGACGATCGAGGAGTGTGTGCGGCGCGCTCAGGCCGTTTTTCGCGAGCACGGGATCGATGGCGAGGTGATCGTCGCCGATAACGGTTCCGAGGACGGCAGCCCGGAGCTTGCTCGGCGCGCGGGCGCGCGGGTGGTGCACGAGCCGCGGCGTGGTTACGGGAGCGCTTACCACGCCGGCTTCGCGGCGGCCCGTGGCGACTACGTGGTGATGCTGGATGCCGACCTCACTTACGACTTCGCCGACATTCCTCGCTTCCTCGCCGAGCTGGAGCGGGGCGCTGATCTCGTGATCGGCGACCGCATGGACAACATCCATCCCGGTGCAATGCCCTGGCTGCACCGTTACGTCGGCAATCCGGTACTTACGGGGATCTTGAATCTGTTCTTCCGCACCGGCGTGAAGGACGCACATTGCGGTATGCGGGCGTTCCGTCGCGACATCTTGCCCCGCCTCGATCTGCGCACCACCGGCATGGAGTTCGCTTCCGAGATGGTGATCCGGGCGGCGAAGGAGAAGCTCCGGATCGCGCAGGTTCCGATCGAGTACCACCCGCGCGGTGGTGAGTCGAAGCTCAGCACTTTCCGCGACGGCTGGCGGCATTTGCGGTTCCTGCTGGTGCACAGCCCAACGCACCTGTTCGTGCTTCCGGGCGCTGCGATGGTGCTCGCTGGTGCGTTCGCGATGACGACGGTTCTTACCGGCCTTCCACTGTTTGGTCGTACCTGGCAGCTGCACGCGATGATCGCGGGCTCGCTTCTCGCTGTGGTGGGGACACAGGTCCTCGCCCTCGGCCTTTGCGCCCACGCCTACGGCACCTACTTCATGGGCGAGAAGGACCGCTGGTTCGATTGGGCACGCTCGCGATTCCGGCTCGAGCACGGATTGCTTCTTGGCGGCGCCGTCACCCTGATCGGGCTGGTGATTGGCGGGGCGATCGCTCTCACATGGGCCGACCGGGGCTTCGGTCGCCTGGGCGAGGAACGCCTCGCGGTGCTCGCAGCCACGCTCATAACGGTCGGTATTCAAGTCTTTTTCTCATCGTTCCTGCTTAGCATTTTGGGGCTGCGGCGGAAGTGAGGGGGGCGCGTCGTGGCGCCATGAAGCGCGGGCTGCGGCGAGGACTGATCATCGCGGCATTCGGTGCGCTGGCACTGGTTGGAGCTGTCTACTACCTCTCCTGGCCCGTACGGTTCCCAGAATTTGTCAGCCCAGCCTCACCAAGTGAGCCAGTCACCACCTTCGGCCACCGCGTTACAGAGCGCTGTGTGAACGTACCCGCACTCGGGCCTGAGCCGCTTCGAGCACGCCTAGTCGTAAGGTCTTTGAACGTCGACCGCACCGGTGGTCAAACGAGCCTCCAGGCCATTGTCCGCTCGGACGGCCGCGCCAAGCCCGGTCCGGAAGCGCTTCTGCGGCTGCGTGGCCGAGAAGCCCGGGTGGTCCTATCCGTTCCCCCTGTTCGCGAGCCAGCCCGGGTCTGTATTCGCGGCCGAAGCGGTGAGAGTGCTCAACTGCTGGGAATCGGTGCGACACCTGCGCTACGCCTGGAGCGCGCCAAGTCTCAGCCCCGCCTGCTACTGCTGGCCGATCTTTTGCGGCGCCTATCTCTCGGCGCTGCCATCGCGCTACCACCCGCCGGCGCAATCACCTTGCTCCTACTAACGGGTTGCGCCTTGTCGATCGCCCTCCTGATCCTTCTGCGCACGCTTTTCTCACGCACTTTCAACTCGCACCGTAAGACGATCGCAGGACTACTAGTTCTTGCCTGGGCCCACGCCGCTCTTTGGGCGTTGTTGGTGCCACCCTTCCAAGTGCCGGACGAGCAGGTGCACTATGCCTACGCTGTATACCTCGCACAGCATGGCACCGGTCCTTCCACCAGGGGCCGGTTCACGGATCTTGCATCTCCCCAAGAGGCAGCAATCCACGCTGCCTTTCAAACCGGATCGGTAGCCTTCAACCCTTCCGGGCGACCGCCCTGGTCGGATCAGTTGAGACACCAGATTGATCAAGTGACGGCGTTGTCGAACACGATGGCTGATGTGAGCACTAACGCCACGGGTCAGCCGCCTCTCTACTACTTCTCCCTAGCCCTTCCCGCCGTTATCTTCAAAACAGTTCCCCAGCAACTCCTCCTTATGCGGATGATAAGCGCATTGTGGTTCGCCCTGCTCGTGCTAGCGTTATACGCGTTCATAGGGGAGCTCCAGCCAGGACGGCCCCGACTGGCGCTTGCGGTAGGTATCGCGGCAGCCCTCTTTCCACTTGGGGCATTTCTCGGCGGGGGTGTTAATCCGGATGTGGCGTTAGCTGCGCTTGTGGCAGTCACACTGTTCTTAGGTCTACGTTTAATCTGCTATGGGGGGCGCTGGCTTGCTGCGTTATTAGGGTTAGGCATAGCCTGTCTTTCACTTGTCAAGCTTACTGGCAGCGCCCTGGCACCGGCTTTTCTTTTTTTCGCGATTCTCGGTACCCTTAGACACCTCCGCCGGCACGGCGGGTGGAGTGCGCTCAGGAGTACCGCAGCTTTCATAATAGGAATAGGGATGCCAATGCTGTTGTACACGGCTTGGTCCCTAGTAAGCTCGCGTCCGCTTCTGGCGCGAGCGGTAACGGATCAGGCTAGTGCAGTAGCTGGATCTACGTCTGTTGCAGGTAGGTCGGTACGGGAATTTTTGAGCTGGGCCTGGCAGCTGTATTTGCCGCGCATGCCGTGGCAACAAGATCTGATTCCGGGCCAGCCACTAAAAGATGTGTGGTTGAGCGGACTAGCGGGCCGCTTTGGATATTTAGACTACGCGACGCCTTCATGGACGAAAGTCGTCGTTGCGGTAATGTTTATTTGCGTGCTCGGTCTCGCTGCCCTAACGTGGGCTCGGAACCACGCGCAGCGCGATCGGCAGTGCAGCGTATTACACGATCGAAGGGTGCGGGCCCTGGCCGCAGTGTTACCAGTGATGACAGGGATTCTATTAGTGGTGATCGCGTGGGCGGACTATACTTCAGTGAAGGCGGGCGGCCCACCGTTCCGGCAGGCGCGGTACTTGTTGCCGCTGCTTCCCGCCTTCTTCGCACTAGTGCCGGCCGCGGTGAAGAGCGTTCCGGTGAGACTGCGGCGCGGCGTCGGGGTGATGGGAATCGGCGTATGCGTGTTGTGGGCTGCTTCGGCGCTGGCCGCGACGATTAACCGGTATTGGCTGTAGGAGCGAGGGCTGGGCGCCGAGGTGTGTTTACTCCCGAGCCAGGCAACGGGAGCTGTCAGAGGACCGGTGTTTCGGAGTGCGCCAGCATGCGGAGAAGCCGATCAAGACGAGCGCTAGCATCAGCCCATTCGAGTGACGCGGTGGCGGCTGTGGCGGCTTGGGCGAGTTGGCGTCGGCGCTCTGCACTTGAGCAGAGGACGGAAAAGAGCGCGTCGGCTATTGCCGCCGGCTGCGCCTCCGCGTAAACCACCCCCGCATCACGACCTAACTCCCGCTCCAAGCTCCCTCCAGCGACATCGACACACGGCAGTCCGCACGCCAACATTTCGAGTGGCACGAGCGAGTAGTTGGTGAGCGACAGGGCGATGCCGACGGTCACCTCGTTGTAGAGACGCGCGAGGCGCGACGGGGGAACCACTCCCACGAACTCATAGGGAAAAGGCAGCCCTGGCGGATCCTCGGTGCCGAACACAAACACGCGCGGGCGAATCCCCCGCTCCCACAACAACGCGATCGCGTCGCGCGCCAACGGCACGCCCCGTCGTCCGGTAACGAAGCGGCCGTACATTGCGATGCTCATCGGTATCCGCTCGACGCGGGGATCCGGCTTGTACACGTCGTGGTCGACACCGAGGCTGAAGAAGTCGCTCTCCACGCCGTAGCGCTCGCGCAAAAGCTCGGAAAGCCAGCGGCCCGCCGTGACGATGCGAAGCTCCGGGAACGTGTAGGTACGCTCGGCCAAAACCCGCTCCGCCGACGCTGGGAAAAAGTCGGGCTCGTGATCCTGCACCAAATACACGCGATCAGCAACATCGGGAAGTAGCAACACGCGGTACACCGTCTCCCAACCCGTCGCCACTGCAACATCAGCGCCGTGCCATTGATCGAACCCGTTGAACACGGGTGCGCGCACCCGCATGAAGTCGCTCACGATCGAGTGACGAAGGACGCCGTTCCACGCCCATCGGCGCTCGCTGCGGGGATCGTGCAGCCAAAGCGTTACCGTGTGCCCCCGCTGTTCGAGGTAGCGGACGAAGCGGAGGATCGTCATGTGGCCGCCGCTGCCTCGCTCCCACGGCGGAACGACAAAAGCGACGTGCAGGGGCCGGTCGCCGTTGCTCGCGTGCACCAGGCGCGGGCGCGTCGGTGCCGGACCCTCGCGCTCGAGGCGCCCGCAAAGGTAGGGGTCGGCAGCATCCCAAGGTTCGACTCTTCGGACAGCGAGCGCAGCATCGCCCACGCCACGTTCGTCTGCACCTCGAGCGCCCACGGCGAGCTCGCCGCGTCGAATAGCGCGGCCCTCCAGCGAGAGCGCGCGCTGAAGCGGCGCAGGCAGCGCGAGACCGCGCGAGCCGAGCGGCGCGAACGTTGCGCGGATCGCGTGGTGGAGCGCCCAGCGCGGCGACCGGGCGAGTGTCCGAACGGCGCCCACGCCCCGCCTCCGGCGCGCCCAGCGCACGTCGCGAAGCGTCTCCCCGAGCA
>NICF_comb_assmDRAFT_10003016_pt1 | contig 12367 bp, 12 predicted proteins | sample NewIslPassag4_SG_FD_11279 | JGI IMG/M metagenome (IMG submission 11279) | reverse complement strand
GGACACACAGAAGCGGCATGCGATTTGTCGAGGCTTGCTGGCTTTAAAAGTGCTGGCGTAATCTGTGAAATCATAAAAGATGACGGCAGGATGGCAAGACTTCCAGAGCTTGTGGAGTTTTCAAAGAGGTTTAACCTAAAGCTAATATCTATAGCCGATCTGATTGAATACAGGAGGAAGAAAGAAAAACTAATAAGGAGAGTAGCTGAAGCCTATCTTCCTACAAAATACGGCGATTTCAATATAATAGGGTATGAAGAAATTTTGACCGGTAAAGAGCATGTGGCGTTAGTAAAAGGAGAATTGACAGAGGAGCCTACGCTTGTTAGAGTTCATTCAGAATGCTTAACAGGTGATATAATGGGTTCTTTAAGATGCGATTGCGGTGATCAACTTCATGCGGCAATGAAAAAGATAGGAAAAGAAGGAGGTGTTCTTTTATACTTAAGACAAGAAGGCAGAGGAATCGGACTTTTGAACAAGATTAAAGCATACCACTTACAGGATGGGGGCCTAGATACGGTTGATGCTAATCTTAGATTAGGTTTTCCTGCTGATATGAGGGAATACGGAATAGGAGCTCAGATTTTAAAAGATTTAGGACTTAAAAAGCTTAGGATAATGACCAACAACCCTAAAAAATTATCTTGTTTATCTGGCTATGGGCTTGAAATAGTGGAGAGAGTCCCTATAGAAGTATCTTTAAACAAGCACAATGAAAAATATCTTAAAACAAAAAAAGAAAAGTTTGGCCATATATTTCATGCATTTTAATAATTAGTAAAGGGGAGATTATTTTGAGGACATATGAAGGAAAACTTATAGGTGATGGCTTAAAGTTTGGCATCGTAGTAAGCAGGTTTAATGAATTCATAACAAGTAAACTTCTAGATGGTGCTTTGGATGCTTTAAGGAGGCATGGTGTAGATGATGACAGCATTGAAATTGCTTGGGCACCAGGTGCCTTTGAAATTCCTCTTATTTCAAAGAGAATGGTCATGTCTAAAAAATATGATGCGGTGATTGCACTTGGTGCTGTTATAAGAGGTGATACACCCCATTTTGATTATGTAGCTAATGAAGTTTCGAAAGGAATTGCAAAAGTATCCCTTGATTTTGATATACCTTTAATATTTGGAGTTCTTACAACAGATACTGTAGAGCAGGCAATTATGAGATCTGGAACGAAATCAGGAAACAAGGGATTTGACGCTGCTGTAACAGCTTTGGAAATGGTTAATTTGATAAAAGAAATAGATGGCTAATAAAAATAAACGTTCATCTTAAAAGCACTAATGCTTAAAAGATGAACGTCTTTCATTTCCAAGAAGGTATTATTCCTGATTTTTGGAAGGTTTTAAATACAACCACAAAAACTGGTCCCATAATGAGGCCGAATCCTCCGAAAAGTTTTGCACCAATGAACATAGACAAAAGCGTTACAAGAGGATGAAGACCTATGCTTTGTCCAACGATTTTAGGCTCTATCATCTGCCTTACAACTGTCACAATGCCATATATAATAAGCAAGTAGATTCCTATTAAGTAATTTTTAGTAAATATATTGTATAAAGCCCATGGAACTAGTACCGATCCTGAACCCAACACAGGCAGTATATCTATGAAGCTTACTAGAAGGCCTAACAAAAACGCATAATCAAATCCTATTATTGTAAGACCTATTGATACCTCCATGAAAGTGATAAACATTATGGTTATTTCTGCTCGTATAAATCCAATTAGCGTTTGGAAAAGGTCACCTTTTATATTTTCTGCATGTAATGCCCAGTTTGAAGGAAATTGCCTTTTTATAAAATTTAATATCAACCATTTATCTTTGCTTAAAAAGAATGTTGATACAATTGTTATTATAGACATAAAGAAAAAATTAGGCAGTTTTGTTGCTAAACCTAAAATCCAAGCAGCAAAGTTTTTAGCAAGGACAGATATGTTGTTTAAAATAGATTGAAGATTGTTCTCCAAAAACGTTGAGATATTAGTGGGGAGTGAAATATAGTATATTCTAATTCTATCAATGAGATCAGATATGACCACATCGAAGTTTTTTGTATAATTTGGCGCATGTTCTGCCAAAGTATTTAGCTCAAAAACAAGTTGTGTTATTAAGAGACTTATTAAAAGTCCTATTATAGCAATTAGTAGAAGAATTAAAAATGCAGACGATAACCCCCTTGGTACTTTCAGCTTTTTTTCCAGGAACTCAACGGCAGGGTCAATTAAGATTGCTAAAAACAGTGCAACTGCAAATGGCATTAAAAAAGGAATCAATTTAAAAACAAACAAATAAAAACTTATAATGACAGCCAGTATTATAATTACATTTTTTATCGTGCTTTGGTATCGTGAGAGAAAATCTTTCACCAAAAAACCCCTCCTTATTTTTATTATAGTATGATAAAAGGCAAGTGTCTACAGCAATCAATAAATAAAATCCGGTTTCTCCGGATTTTATTTATTGGGCGGTCTTAATTTTAATTTCGTGTGACTTTTTGGCTATTTCCGATTGAGATATTATTCCTTTTTCAATAAGCAATTCTATCAACGATGTTATAGCCAATGTATTTTTATACTCTGTGTCTTTTAAATCGGCAATTTCTAGTAAATATTTAATTTCGTTCATCGGAATCCCCCTAAATTATTTTATATAGTAATTATTGACATATTTATATATTATATACATGAAGATTTAGTTTGGTATCTTATGTTAGCATTTAACACTACAATGTGATATAATATCTTTGTATATTTAAAAAAGGAGATTGGACGATGAAGAGCAATACTAAAAAGGAAATTTTAAGTTGGGTTCTGACTATCGGCCTTGCATTTATTATAGCGATGCTAATTAGGACGTACATCTTTGAACTTGTTGATGTGCCAACAGGTTCAATGCTTGACACGATACAGCTTAATGATAAATTTGTAGAATTGAAATTTATATATAGATTTGAGCCTATAAAAAGAGGAGATATTGTTGTATTTAAATATCCTGACGACCCATCTGTGAGTTTTGTAAAAAGGGTAATCGGTATAGGCGGCGATACAATAGAGATTAAGAATGGCATTTTATATAGAAATGGTGTACCTGTCAAAGAGCCGTATCTTAAAGAGCCTATGAATAAAAATGAAACATTTGGACCATATAAAGTGCCACCAAATCATTACTTTATGCTGGGGGATAACAGGAATCAGTCACTTGATTCAAGGTATTGGAAAAATAAATATGTATCTAGGGACGCGATAATGGGAAAAATAGTATTTAGAATATGGCCTTTAAGCCGGTTTGGAACTATGGTTGGGAAATGATTATTGAAATTGAGAAATTTGTATAGTATAATTTATTTTAAGTTAAAAGAAGCGTTGAAGGGCCAATAATATGTATTGTATTAAAGAGAGCTGGTGGTGGGTGTAAACCAGTATATGTACATATTTATCCAGCCTGGAGCTATGGTTAATAACCATCGGGCGACCGTTAAATCAGTGATGAGGGCTTTTTTAGCCAAATCAGGGTGGCAACACGGAAATCCCGTCCCTAAATTAGGGCGGGATATTTTTATTAGGAGGTGTAAATTATGCTTGATATTAAAAGGATAAGAAATAATCCAGATGAAGTAAAGAAAGCTATTGAACTTAAAAAAGAAAACTCAAATATCGATGAATTTTTAGAGATTGACGAAAAAAGAAGAGAGATTTTAAAAGAATTAGAGTCTTTGAAGAATACGCGAAACAAAGAATCTGAAAACATCGCCAAGTTAAAAAGAGAAGGCAAAGACGCGGAAGAACTCATAAAAGAAATGAAAGAGATATCGGATAAGATTAAAGCGATGGAAAGTGATGTAAAACAATATGACGAAAGATTAGAAGAGCTTCTTTGGACCATACCAAATATTCCTCATGAAAGTGTTCCAGTGGGAGATAGCGATGCAGATAATGTTGAGATACGTAGATGGGGCGATGTAAGGAAGTTTGACTTTGAAATAAAGCCTCATTGGGATATAGGTGTTGAACTGGGAATTTTAGATTTTGAAGCAGCATCACGTGTTACAGGTTCAAGGTTTACTTTTTACAAAGGATTAGGATGTAGACTTGAAAGGTCCCTTATAAGCTTTATGATGGATCTTCATACAGAAAAGCATGGCTATACAGAAGTTTTTCCTCCATTTATGGTACATAGAAGAAGTATGTATGGAACGGGACAACTTCCAAAGTTTGAAGAGGATGCATTTAAAGTAGCTGGTACAGATTATTTCTTGATTCCGACAGCTGAAGTTCCTGTTACAAACATGTATAGAGAGACGATAATTGATGCTGAAGAGCTTCCTATTTACAACTGTGCTTACAGTGCATGCTTCAGGCAAGAAGCAGGTTCTGCTGGAAGGGATACAAGGGGATTAATTAGGCAGCATCAGTTTAATAAAGTAGAACTGGTGAAAATTACTGAGCCTGAAAGATCTTACGAAGAGCTGGAGAAAATGGTAAATGATGCTGAGGACGTATTAAAGACTTTAGGGATACCATACAGGGTTGTTTCAATATGTACTGGGGACCTTGGATTTACGGCGGCAAAGAAGTATGACCTTGAAGTCTGGATGCCAAGCTACGGAAGATATGTTGAGATATCATCATGTAGCAACTGCGAAGACTTCCAAGCTAGAAGGGCTAATATAAAGTATAGGCCTAAAGGCGGCGGGAAGGCACAGTATGTTCACACATTAAATGGCTCAGGCGTCGCAGTTGGGAGGACATTTGCGGCAATATTGGAAAACTATCAGCAGGAGGATGGCTCTGTTGTCATACCTGAAGCACTTAGACCTTACATGAAGTGCGACGTTATAAGGAAGTAAAAGGCTGCAATAGTATTAAATATTTGATTCATGATTATTGACAACTTAGCCGGTATATGATATACTTTATATCGTTCCCGGCTTGGAGAGGTGTCCGAGGGGTTTAAGGAGCTGGTCTTGAAAACCAGTGTCTCTTAACGGAGCCGTGGGTTCGAATCCCACCCTCTCCGCCATTAATATAATAAAGAGATTGTAGCTGACGTGGAGAAGTACCCAAGTTGGTGAAGGGGCGGTCCTGCTAAGACTGTAGGTCGGGGATAACCCGGCGCGAGGGTTCAAGTCCCTCCTTCTCCGCCATACATAAGCTACTTTTTTTATGATTAAATTAAATTAAAATAAAAAGGGCGCTATTGCGCCTTTAAAAAACATCGTTAAAATCCTCAAATGTATATTCACTTTCAGGGAGTTCCAATTTTATGCTGTGAAGCCCGTCTTTTGATGAACGCGTTTCTCTTATGGCATTAAGCATTTTTATCACCTCAGAAGTATTTTTTCATATTTCGTTATTTTTTATCCTCACCTATGATGACCACGACATCTGCGTTTTTATCCAAACTTTCATCGTTCAATACATTTTTAATAGATAATGCATTGGCTACTTTGATTGCTTTATCCATATTGTTGTTTGTATAGACAAACGATTCTGAATAATTTCTGATATCAGCATTGGCAATTTTAATTACATTAAATCCTAGATTTATTAATTTATCTGCATATTTTGTGGCTAGGCCTTGTACTGTTGTCCCGTTAAAAACTTCTACATTTATGGTGTTATTGATGGGAGAATACGTCGATTGTAGAACTGTGCTTTTAGAATTAATCTTCTGACCATTTCCGAACATTTCTGATGCAACTTCCGCTGATTTTTGTTGGTCTGCAAAATAATAGCTAAAATTATCCATATATCCACCCTCACCTGGCAATATAGAAGCATTAATATTCTGAGGTTTATTCTTGACAAAATCTAATGCATATGCAGTGATATCCTTTGCAGTTAAGTCGGTTTGTAGATTTTTACTTAATGTTATTGCTAGAGAAGGAATCTTAGGAAGGATTGATGGAGTTGTGACTTTTTTTATGAAGGCTTTTAAAAATTCTTGTTGAGCATTTATTCTTCCTATATCTCCCTCTGTGTAGCCGTGCCTGTAGCGCACGAATTGAAGGGCTTCTTCACCATTTAGAACTTGAATCCCTTTTTTTAGGTTAATGTGAAGAGGAGGTTTTGCTACATTGTCGTCATATTTCATATTGAAGGGGACGTTAACCTCAACACCACCTATTGTATCTATAATTTCTTTGAAACCATCATAAGTTAAAATTACGTAATTGTCTATTTTTATTCCAAGAAGGTCTTCTACAGCACTTTTTAAACCATCTATTTTTTGTTCCGAATAGGCCGCATTGATTTTTTTCTCACTAGGGTTATTATAACCGGTCCTTGGATAATACGTATCGCGTGGAATCGATAACATTTCAATTTCTTTTTTATCTTTGTCAAAACTTGCTACAAATATAGTATCTGATAAACCATCGGCATCTCCTACAAATAAAATATTTTTTTTACCTGAGCTATTGTCGTTTTGTTTGACAGATCTAGTGGTAGTCGTATTATCGCTAGAGCTGTTTGCGGGTTTTACAACGTTTAAATTTCTATAATACATAAAAATACCGGTTCCTATTGATATTGCTATTCCTAGAATGACAAAAATAGAAATTTTAAAAAATTTCTTCATTCATATATCACATCCTTTGCAATTGCACATTTCTATTTATTATTAATATACATTATAGATTTAATTTAATCAATAAATTAGTGATTAGAAATAATAAAATAAAAATAAAAATTTGGCTTAAACAACTTTTTTGCATTTTATAAATTGTATATATTATAATAATATCTGGAAGTATGTTTAGGATGGTGATAATCTTGAGAAAAAGAAATGTGATAATAGGTGGTTTTTTAATTTCTTTATTTATAATAATCGGTATACTTGTAAGCTTTACCAACCTCATCGTTGATATACAATGGTTTGGAAGCATGAATTATTTAGGTGTATTTTTTAAAAAGTTTATAACACAGCTTACAATAGGTATTCCGACATTTTTTATAATTTTTTTGCTGTCATGCTTTTATTTAAATAGAATGGTTAAGGACTATGCTAAATTTGCGCAGGACATTGAAATCAAAAATGGACATAAAAAATTTAGTAGTATTGTCATAGCTGTATCGCTTTTTGTAAGCCTTGTTATATCTATATTTATTTCTGCTAACTGGTGGAATGATTTTTTGTTTTACATAAATTCCACATATTTTGGCATAAAAGATCCAATTTTTAATAAAGATATAAGTCTTTACATGTTCAGGTTGCCTTTTTTGTTTGATATATATAATTTATTGATAGTTATAATACCAATACTTATAGTTGCCACCATAATCGTTTATGGTCTTATGTACCTTTCTGACAAAACAAGATTTTATGAGATATCGGACAGAGGAGGCTTCTTTAGAGCTATATACAATAAAGACATACTTATGATAGCATTTAGGCAAATAGCCGTTTTAGGATTCATTTTTTTCATCGTTCTTGCATTAGGGTACTATTTAGAGGCGTATGGAATACTGTATTCTAAAAGTGGTGTTGTTTTTGGCGCAGGCTATACAGATGTCCATGTTAGACTTTTATTTTATAGAATTTTACTATTGGCATCTTTGATATCAGGCATATTGTTTATGATAGGTGCATTTAGGCAAAAGCTTAAGTATATAATTGCTTCGCCTTTAATAATAATCGCGATTATGATTTTGTCAACTGTTTCTCAGACGATAGTTCAAAATTTTATCGTTGCACCAAATGAGCTTGATAAAGAAAAGATGTATTTAAAATACAATATAGACTTTACACAAAAAGCCTTTGGTTTAAACAATATTGAAGAAAAAAACTATGATTTAAGTGGCAAAATTGATAAAAAGGTATTAGATGAAAACAAAGATACTATAAATAACATAAGGATTAATGATTACAGACCCGTAAGCCAAATCTACAATCAGCTTCAAAGCATTAGGATTTACTATAAGTTTAATGATATTGATATAGACAGATACATGATAGATGGGAATTACAGGCAGGTGTTTATATCTGCCAGAGAAATGAATCTTGATAATCTAGCAAACCAAGCTAAAAATTGGATCAACATGCATCTTAAATATACACATGGATATGGTGTTGTCATGTCGACTGTGAATGATGTGACAGCTACTGGACAGCCTGATATGATAGTAAAAAATATACCTCCTGTTACGAATACGAATATAAAAATAACGAGGCCTGAGATTTACTTTGGAGAGCTTACAAATACATACGCAATAGTAAATACCAAGACAGGTGAATTTGATTATCCTACTGGTGATACAAACAAGGAAAATTTTTACAGTGGAAAATCAGGCGTGCCAATGACATTTTTGAATAAACTTCTATATACAGTTTATACTGGAAATATTAAGATACTCCTGTCTACGGATATTACGTCAAATAGCAGAATGCTTATATTTAGAAATATAAAGGATAGAGTTGAAAAGATAGCTCCTTTTCTGATATATGATGATGATCCATACATCGTCGTAGATAATGGAAAACTTTATTGGATGATAGATGCGTACACATATTCTGGAAATTATCCTTATTCAGAGCCTTATGAAGACACGGGCATAAACTATATAAGAAATTCGGTTAAAGTAGTTGTTAATGCATATACAGGAGATGTAAACTACTATATATCCGACAAAAATGACCCCATAATAAAGGTTTATGAGAGAATATTTCCTGGGCTTTTTAAAAGTATAGATAAAATGCCAGAAGGTTTAAAAGCCCACATAAGGTATCCTCAGTACCTTTTTGATATACAAGCAAATGTGTATAAAAATTATCACATGTCCGATCCGCAGGTTTTTTACAATAAAGAAGATTCGTGGGACATAGCAAAAGAAAAATTTACAGGCAAGATAGAGCCAGAGGAATCTCAATATGTTGTGATGAAGCTTCCTGGAGAGAAAAGTGAGGAGTATGTTTTGATGATTCCATATACGCCAGCTACAAAGGACAACATGGTGGCTTGGCTTGCTGCAAGAATGGACGGCGATAACTATGGAAAACTTGTAGTCTATAAATTTCCAAAGAGCAGTGTTATATATGGACCGATGCAAGTTGAGAATATGATTGATCAAGATCCTAATATATCAAAGGAAATGAGCTTGTGGGACCAAAAAGGATCCAGCATTATAAGAGGTAATCTTCTGACACTACCTATTGATGATTCAATGCTTTATGTTGAGCCAATTTATATACAATCATCAAATGAAAATGCAATACCTGAAGTCAAGAGAGTTATACTGGCGTACAAAGACAAGATTGTAATGGAGGATACACTAAGCAATGCATTAAATAAATTGTTTAATATAGAAGCGCCGACGCAACCGGTGGCTCCGCAAACACAAACAAGTCAAACACAGCAAGAACTTATAAAGAAAGCAAATGATATATATAATAATGCTATGAATGCTTCTAAGAATGGAGACTGGACAAATTTCGGTAAAAATTTAGATGAGCTTGGAAGCGTACTTAATGATTTAAACAATAGCATAAAAAAATGAGGCGTTAAAGTGCACCGTAAATTAATATTTGGTGGTGCATTTTATTTTTTGATTTAAAAATGGAAATACTAAAATTAGGTGATGGTAAATGGAAATATTGCAGTCGGAATTAAAGATAGAAAATTTAATAAAAGAAGTAGAGTATATATATGAAAGATTAATGAATCTTGACGAGGTAATTTTCAATGATACTTCAAAAATTGAATCAAAATTAGAAAAAATGAATACAGATTTAAAAGAATACATCGAAAATGCTTTTAAGAAGGAAGAAGCTAGCGACAGGAAGTATTTAATAAGCTATTTGAGAAAGCCAGATACACAATCTAGTAGTTTAAAAGAAATAGAAAATATAGTTTATTCTAATCTAAATGATTTAAATGAGGCCATAAAGAATCTAAAAAACGATTTAAACAACAAGAAAAATGCTTTATACAAATTAAAAGATTTAGAAAGAGATATAAATTCAATGAAAGAAGTAATCGAAAAAGATGTTCTTCTGAACATAGAATTAAATAGACAAAATGCACCTGAAAAAGTAGAATACGTTTATGATTTGCCACCACAGCTTATAAATAGCCTTAATGATGCATTTCAAAATATATGCATTGCTAAGGATGGCATGGACAGGATGAAAGTATATGAAGGGATAATAAACAACATAAATAAATTTCAATAGTAAAATTTTCATTTACTAATTCTAATTATAAAGGGAATATTAAATAACGGGGAAATTTTTTAAAGGAGGGTTTACATTGAATAGAAGAGAATTTGAGGACTACCTAGGAGAAAAAGTAAATAGCGAAGTGTCTGAAGAATTAAGCGCTAGATTTGGTAAACAGAACCAGGCACAGCAACAAGCTCAACAGCAGGCGCAGCAGCAAGCACAGCAATTTCAGCAACAATTACAGAATATGGGTATAAATGTTACGCCTCAGCAATTTCAGCAATTATTGAATCAGGTTAAAACACAAGCACAACAACAGCAGCAGCAAACAGATATGCAGGTACAGCAGGCTTTGCAACAGGCCATGGCTGCGCTTCAGCAAGCACAACAAAGCATTCAAGCAAATCAAGTTTTCGCTCAAATGAGCAAAATATTAGATTCATCAAATCAGCAACTGCAGCAGTTAACACCGCAGTTAGGAGCGCAAGCACAACAACCAGTGAATGCGCAAGCACAACAGATGCAGGCGAATTTGTTGAATCAGCAACAGGCGAATCAGCAGACTCCAACAGGAATGCAGTAATTGTAAAAGATAAGTTAGGGTTATAGGTAGAATACTATAACCCTTTTTTAAAATTTGAGTAAATTTCCAGCTTCGAAAGAACATTTGCAAATAAAAATGAAATGTGGTATTATAAAGTATGTAAGTGGGCGCCCGTAGCTCAGTTGGATAGAGCGTTTGACTACGAATCAAAAGGCCACGGGTTCGAATCCTGTCGGGCGCACCATGATATTGACAAAATTCGAATTTTATATATAATATAAATCATGCGCCCGTAGCTCAGCAGGATAGAGCAACGGTTTCCTAAACCGTGTGCCGGAGGTTCGAGTCCTCTCGGGCGCACCATTTGTGTGATTGAGATGTACAATAAGTTTATGAAGTTTGCCATAGATGAGGCTATGCTAAGCTTTGAGCTTGGAGAGATGCCGGTTGGAGCAGTTGTTGTTAAAGATGGCGTTATTATTGGAAGAGGTCACAATCTAAAAGAAACAGAAAAAGATGCGACGCAGCACGCTGAAATTAATGCTATAAAAGATGCTTGCAAAAACATTGGAGACTGGAGACTTAATGATGCATCGCTGTACGTTACATTAGAGCCTTGTCCTATGTGTGCAGGTGCAATAATAGAGTCTAGGATAAAAAGAGTGTATATAGGCGTAGAAAGCCGTGATAGCGGTGCTGCAGGCACTGCATATGATTTTTTATATAAGAAAGTTGACGTCTATTTTGGCATTATGGAAGATGAGTGTAAAAAATTAATAAATGATTTCTTTAGTAGACTTAGGTAAATCCGGAGAGATGGCTGAGTGGTCGAAAGCGCTCGCCTCGAAAGCGAGTGGGCGGATTCCCGCCTCGTGAGTTCGAATCTCACTCTCTCCGCCATGAAATATCATGGAGAGATGGCTGAGCTGGTCTAAGGCGCACGACTGGAAATCGTGTGTACCCACAAAATGGGTACCGAGGGTTCGAATCCCTCTCTCTCCGCCATAAAACATATATCCCATCTTGATACATAACATCCATTAAAAATCTCAATTAAAATGTTGATTTTTACATATAGACGATGTATAATAAGTTTTGCATTGCACAAAATAATGTCGTAAGTTAATAAATGACTTACATGGCCGTACTAGATGGGGAGGTAGCGGTGCCCTGTAACCTGCAATCCGCTATAGCAGGGTCGAATTCCCGAGCCGAGGCATGATTACTGTAAGGCTGGCGTAAGTAAGTGATTATGATATTCAAGTCCTCCGCAATGGAAATTTGTGAACCCCGCCAGGTCCGGAAGGAAGCAACGGTAAGCAAATGCTTTCATGTGCCGGGGGAGTGCTTGAGGGGAGTTAACTGCTTATGTAACGCTTATGGTAACATGACAGAGTCGGGTGTACGGCCTTTTATTATTAGCTTTGATTATTAAAAAAATTTAATACTTATAAATAAAGTATAATACACAAAAAATATTCTGATATTTAAAATTTGTGTAAAGTTTTTTTTTATATTGTCGAAAATATTAATAGTGATTTTAACTGCTTAGGGAGCATTCCTGTAATAAAGAAATATAAGATTTGAAATAAAAAGTACCTCCTGATAAAATACAAGATGTCGATTGTTCATGAACACGACTCTCAAAT
>NICF_comb_assmDRAFT_10003012_pt1 | contig 12377 bp, 12 predicted proteins | sample NewIslPassag4_SG_FD_11279 | JGI IMG/M metagenome (IMG submission 11279) | reverse complement strand
AGGCCTTCCCCGCCGGGGAAGGCCTTTTGATATCGGAAGACCGGCGTTTTTTCCGCACCGCGCCGCGGCCGGGGCCGTTTCCCGAAAGACCCGGCTTTTCCGGTCCGGCCGTTTTCCGCGGGGAACGGCCAACGGGCGGGGGGATCAGTCCGCCGGCTCGTAGGACGGATTCGTGAGGGTGAACGAGCCGCGGAGCCCGCTGGTCATGTACAGTTTGCGGTCCTTCGTGACGAAAACGGCTTCCGTGTCCTCCAGCCGTTCCACCGTTTCCAGTCCCCGCTCGAGTCCCATGGCGAAAACGGTCGTGGACAGCGCGTCCGCATCGGCGGAGCGGCCGGTGACGATGGCGACGGCGACCAGTTCGTTGTCCACGGGCCAGCCGGTTTCCGGATCGAGGATGTGGTGGAACAACCGGCCGTCCTGCCGGAAATACCGCTCATAGACGCCGGAAGATACGATCGTCCGGTCCTTGACCCGGATGATGCCGAGATGTTCGCCCCGTTGCTCCGCCGGATCCTGGATGCCGATGGACCACGGGCTGCCGTCCGGCTTTTCGCCCAGGGCCACGAGGTTGCCGCCGAGGTCCAGAATGGCGCTTTTGACGCCGAACTTGCGCAGATACTCGGCGACGGCGTCGGCGGCGTATCCCTTGCCGATGCCGCCGAGATCGAGGGACATCCCCGGCTTTTTCAAAAAGATCGAATGCGTTTCGTCGTCCAGCTCCACGTTCCGGTAATCCACCAACGCCAGGCGCGCGTCGATGGCCTCCCCGGAAGGCACGGCCGCGTTTTCGGTGCCGATGCCCCACAGGTCGACCAGCGGGCCGATGGTCGGATCGAACCGGCCTTTGGACCATTCCGCGTACTCCAGCGCCTTTTTCACCACGGCGAACGTCTCTTCCGAAACGGCCACCGGGCGGATGCCCGCGTTCCGGTTGACGAGATCGATTTCCGTTCCGCTTTCGTGGCGGTTGAGCCGGCCGTCGATCCGATCCAGCATGGCGCCGATTTCCCCGAAACGGTCTTCGCCGAACGCATTGTCATATACCCGGATTTGAACGATCGTGTCGAATATGAAATAGGTCTGGGAGACGGGTTCCGCCGTTTCCGCTTTTCCGGAACCGTTTTTGCATCCCCCGGTCAAAAGAAGCGCCGCCAGGCAAAAGGCGGCAAGCGGCAAGCGGGCTCTTCGCATCGTGTTCCTCCCGTCGGGCTGCTGATTTGTTTTTCCTAATTTATCAAACAGCCGCAAAATCCAGTGTGATCTATGTCATATTTGGGCCGGGCCCGACAAACCATAATGAAGAAAAGAGCGGTTTTTCACACCGCCGGCAACTGGAGGGACGGACACGATGAAGCGGGGCGACCTGGTGCTCATGCTGATACTGGCCGCCGGACTGGCGATCTTTGCCGTCCCCCGGTTTTCGGACAGCGGCTCCGCCGCGCGGACGGCGATCATCGAGGTGGACGGGCGGCCGTACATGACCGTCGGCTTGGACGAAGACGGCCGCGAAATCGAAATCCGCACCGAGCGGGGATACAACCGGCTGCGCGTCTCGGGCGGCGGCATCGAAATGGTGGAGGCGGATTGCCCCGACCAGCTGTGCATCGGCTTCGGCCACATCCACCGGCTCCATGAAACGATCACCTGCCTGCCGCACCGCGTGTTCGTGTACATCACCGGCGACGCGGGAGGGGGGGCGGAATTGGATGCGGTCGTTTTCTGAAGCCGACGGACTGCGCAAACTGTCCGTCATCGCCGTCTTCGCTTCCCTGGCCGTCGTGCTCGGCATTCTGGAATCGATGATGCCGTTCGCGACGGCGATCCCGGGCGCCAAGCCCGGTCTCGGCAACATCCTCGTGCTCACATGCCTCTGGTTTTTCACCGGGCGGGACGCCCTCTGGCTGATCGCCGTCAAGACGCTGCTGACCGCCTTTATTTTGGGCACCTTTTCCACTTTTCTATTCAGCGTCATGGGCGCCCTTGCGAGTTTCGCCGTCATGTGGACGATGCTCCGCTTCGCTCGCCGGGCGTTCAGCCTCACGGCCGTCAGCGTGGCAGGGGGCGTGGCCCACAATCTCGGCCAGCTGACGGCGGCGGCCGCCGTGCTCGGCACGGTCCGCATCTATTATTATCTGCCGTTTCTTCTCGCGGCCGGCATCGTCACGGGCGTGTTCGTCGGCCTGGCGGCGCGGCATCTGATCCGTTCGTTGAACCGCATCGGACTGTTTCGCGAGATGGCCGGTTTGGAGCGTGATGGAAAGTGAACAATTTCACAAACACCGGTTCGATCGTCATCGAATGCCGCAACGTCTCCTGCCGCCGTCCCGGATCAACGGCACCGGCCGTTGACGGGGTGTCCCTCGCGGTTCGCCGCGGCGAATGGCTGTGCCTGGCCGGCCGCAACGGGTCGGGCAAATCGACGCTCATCCGCCTGATGGCCGGGCTCGTGCCGGCCTGCGGAGGGGAAGTGCTCATCGAGGGCGAACGGTTCGCCGGCGGCGCCGCAAGCCGCCTGCTCGGCAAAATCGGCGTGCTGTTTTCCGAACCGGACGACCAGTTCGTGGGTCAGACGGTGGCCGACGACATCGCCTTCGGCCTGGAAAATTTGTGTCTCTCCCGTGAAGAGATGGAGGAGCGGATCGCGCGGGTCGCTTCGCTGCTCGGAATCGAGCGGCTTCTGGCGCGCCATCCCGCCACCCTGTCGGGGGGCCAGAAGCAGCTGGCGGCCATGGCGGCGGTGCTCGCCATGGAACCTTCCATTCTGCTTCTCGATGAGCCCGGCTCGATGCTGGACGACCGGTCGAGGGAGCAGTTTCGCGCCGTGGTCGGCCGCCTTCACGCGACCGGCCGGTATACGATCGTGCAGGCCACGCATGATCCGGCTGACATGCTCGCCGCCGACCGGCTGGCGATGCTCGCAGGCGGCCGGCTGCTGGCGGAAGGCAGGCCGGAACGGCTTCTGGCGGACGGGGAACTGCTCGCCGAGTGCCGCATGGAAATGCCGTTCGTGCTGGCGTTCTGCCGGGAATTGGCCCGGCTCGGCTTCGACATCGGCGATCATCTCGATGAACGGAAGGCGGTGGATGCGCTGTGGGCGTTCTGTTCGACAACGTCACGACCTGCCATCGGGACCATGCCGCGGGTCCGGATGCGCTGATTGCCGCGCTGGACGGTCTGACCGTCCGGTTTTCGCCGGGCCGCCTGACCGCGCTGCTCGGATCGCCGGGATCGGGCAAATCGACGCTGCTGCAGCACATCAACGGACTGATCCGGCCGGACGCCGGGCGGGTGCAGGTTTTCGAATGGGACATCGGGCCGGACCGGCCGAAAGACGTGCCGGGTGAGCTGCGGCGCCGGGCGGGCGTCGTGTTCCAGTTTCCGGAGCAGCAGCTGTTTGAGGCCACCGTGCGAAGCGAGCTGCTGTTCGCTCCGCTCCAGTTCGGGCTCGAACGGAAACGGGCGGAACGGGCCGCGGAAGCGGCGGCGGAGCTTGTCGGCATCACCGGCATACTGGATGCCAATCCGCTGGAGCTCAGTTCGGGACAGCGGCGGAAAGTCGCCATTGCCGCCGTGCTGGCCGCCGACCCCGATCTTCTGGCGCTGGACGAACCGACGGCTTCCCTCGATCCGGTGAGCCGCACCGAGCTGATGACGCTGCTGGCCCGGCTTTGCCGGGAGCGGGGCAAGACGGTCATCACGGCGACCCACCGGCTGGAGGACGTGCTCGGCTTTGCCGATGAGTGCGTCGTGCTCGCGAAGGGCCGATTGCTGTTCCAGGGCACGCCGCAGGCGCTCGCCGGACGGCCGGACGTGATGGAGGCCGCCGGACTGGCGCCGCCGCCCGCCCAGCGCCTTGCGGTCCTCCTGGCGGCCAAATGGCGGACGACGCCGCCGCCGTTCGGGAGCGCGGCGGAGCTGGCCGCCTGGACGGCGCGGCGACTCCTGGAGGAGGGGGCGGGACCATGACGACGGGCAGGCTTGTCCTGGGCCGGTATGTGGACCGGCCCTCACCGATCCACCGGCGGGATCCCCGGGCCAAGACGCTGTCCATGGTGCTGTTCATGGCGGCGGTGTTCCTGATCGACAGCTATGCGGATGCGGCCGCCGTGGCCCTGTTCGCCGTCGCCCTGATGCTGGCGACCCGCATTCCGCTGCTCCATTACGCGAGGGCCGTCCGGCCGCTTCTCGTTCTCATCCTGTTCATCGCGCTGTTTCAGGCCCTGTTTGACAAAAGCGGCAAAGCGCTGCTTGACGCCGGTCCCTTCACGCTCTATTCGGGCGGGCTCGCAAGCGGCGTGCTGTCCGCCCTGCGCATGGTGCTGTTCATCTCGTTCACGGCCATCCTGACGTTCACCACGGAACCGGACCGGCTGACCCGGGCCGTCGGCGGCCTGCTGAGGCCTTTCGGACGGGCGGCCGCCGACCGCCTGACCCTGATGCTGGACATCGCGCTTCGCTTCATGCCGACCATCTTCGAAGAAGGCGAGCGGCTGTACCGGGCCCAGGTGTCCCGCGGCCTGAACCTCGCGGACAAGTCGATGCGGGAGAAGGCCCGCGCCCTCCTGGCCCTCTTGACGCCGCTGGTCGCGGGCGTCTTCCGGCGCGCCCTGCGGCTTGCCGAATCGATGGAAGCGCGCGGCTACCGGCTCGGCGCACCCCGCACCCGTTACCGGGCGTTCCGCTGGCAGCCGGCCGACACGTTGTACCTGGCCCTGTTCCTCGTTCCGGTCGCGTCGGTCATCTGGCTGTAGGCGTTCCTGCCTTTATTCAATCCGGGAGTTTCAAAAGGAGATGGAGACGATGGAAAAAACCGCGGTTCGACTGTGGCAAGGTTTTTGGCAAGTGGCCGATCCGAAAATCTGGGTGGCTTCGACGGTCCCGCTCATCGTGGCGACGGTGCTCGCCTGGGCCAAAACGGGCGCGCTGGACTGGGGCTGGACCCTGCTGGCGTTCCTCACCATCTATCTGATCGAAATCGGCAAAAATGCCGTCAATGAATGCATCGATTACTGGACCGGCGTCGACCGGTTCATTCCGCCGGAAAACCGGAACGATTTCAGCGGCGGCAAAAAGACGATCATCGACGGCAAGCTGTCCATGGCGGAAAACGCCGTCATCGCCGTCATCACGCTGACTCTTGCCTTCGTCATCGGCGTACTCGCCGCCGTTTACCACGAGCCCCACGTGTTCTGGATCGGCCTTCTGGGCGGCGGACTCGCCGTGTTCTACAGCCTGCCGCCTTTCAAGTTCAATTATGTGGGCCTCGGGGAATTCGCCGTCGGGCTGGCCTTCGGCCCGCTCATGACGTTCGGCATGTACGTTCACCTGACCGGGGAGCTCGATCCGGTGGCGGCACTGGTCGGGATGCCGATCGGGTTTGTCATCGCCAACCTGATCTGGATCAACCAGTACCCGGACTATGAAGGGGATCTTCGCGGCGGCAAGCGGAACTGGCTGGTGAGGATCGGCAAACGGAAGGGGATCAGGGTGTATGCGGCGCTGTACGTCCTGGCCTTCGCGAGCCTTGCGGTCCTGGCGGCCGTCGATCTCAATCCGTTCTGGCTGGCCGGACTCGCCGTCGTGCCGCTGGCCGTCCGCAACGTGCAGACCGCCAGGGACAATCTGGACAATTTGCGGGCGTTTCTCAAAGCCAACGCCGGCACCGTCCAGTCCTACATGATGCTCGGCGTCGCCATGGCGGCGGCCGCCGCCCTCGGCACCGTTCTCGGGTGACGACGGGACCATCGGCGAAACGGACAGGAACGATCAGACGGCCAAACCAGACGGCCAAACCGCAAAAAATCCCCGGCGGGCACGCTCCCGCCGGGGATTTTCCATCGGGCCGGGGATGTCCGGGCGGATCGCCGGCGAGGCGGTCCGGATCAATCGAGGCCCGCATCAATCGAGGAAATGGTCCGCCAAAATCTCGAGATCCCGGTATGCCGGATGGGCGCGGAGCGGCCGCATCGTCTCCCGCGCCTTCCTGGCGTAGGCGAGGGAAATATCCCGGGCGTCGTCGATGGCCCGGCTGGCGGCGATCTGGCGAACGGCCAGCTCCATTTCGTGGTCCGGGGAACCGGCGTGAAGCCGCGTGATGAGCGGCGCGAGGGCCGGATCCCGGAGGGCCAGGATGACCGGCAGCGTCACGTTTCCGTTGCGCAGGTCGGCGCCGGCCGGCTTGCCGATGGCGGACTTCGGCCGTGTGAAGTCGAGCACGTCGTCGCGGATCTGGAACGCCATGCCCAGCGCTTCGCCCACGGCGTGCAGCTGGTCGCACAGCTCGTCGGACGCCCCGGCGGTCTTGGCCCCCTGCTTGAGGCATTCGGCCATCAGCAGGGCGGTTTTGCGCCGCGTCTTGTCCAGATAATCTTCCAGCGTCAGCGAAAAATTGAATTTCGTGTCCAGCTGCTTGAATTCCCCGAGGCACAGCTCGGTGACGATGCCGGCGATTTCCGCGCAGCGGTAGGCGTCTTCCTCGCTGATTTCCCGCTTTTCGTTCATGGACGACCATTCCACGATGCGGGCCATCATATAGTTGGCCACGTGCAGCGCGGTGCGGATATTGGTCTTGACGTGCAGGGCCGGACGGCCCCGGCGCGTGTCGGCCTGGTCGATGATGTCGTCGTGGATCAGGGAGGCCATGTGAATGTATTCAAACAGGGCGGCGGTGCGCATCACCTTGCCCGCCAGGGCGGCGTCGCCGAACCGGCCGCCGACGATGACCATGATCGGCCGCAGCCGCTTGCCGCCGGCGCGGATCAGCTCGATGATGCTGTCGTAGACGACGGAAGGACGCGGCAGCTCGTCATCGGATTCGATGACGCTTTCCAGCACCGCGTCGATTTCCGCCAGATCGATGCCGAGCAGCTCGGGCAAGCGGGATGCGCCCATCCGTGACTCCTCCTTCTCATGCGCTGTATCGATCCAGGTACGATTTGATTTCCGACTTCAGGACGCTGGCGAGCGCCTGCGGCGAATTCCGGCCTTCCACAAGCGCGAGCTGGATCCGCTTGTTGAACAGGGACAGATGGACAAGGAGCTTCCATTCGTTCCGGTCGGCGGCCAGCCGGTGATACAGCCCGAACAGGTAGTCCCCGTTCAGGATGCTCCGGCTCAGGGCGCGCTCATCCTTGCCGGAAAGGTCCAGGTGCTTGGAAATGGCGGAATAGATCAGCATGCTGCAGGCCAGGACGGTCAGTTTCCGCGAATAGCTGATCGGGTAGGACTGAAGCAGGTCGACGATTTCCCGGACCGTTTCCGCGTCGATGTCCACGTCCACCTGGGCCGGCTGCTCCCGGGTCAACAGTTTCAGCGCATCGCGAAGGAGCGTGCTGTCCACATCTGGTCCTCCTCTCGTCAAAAAACGACAACGTTCCAATCGGTCAATCCCTAGATTAGTTTAATTGAAGACAAGAAGAGCGTAAAGGGCGCAAGGCCGATTTACGCTCCGGGGATTGCCGCAGGCTTTGTTCATTTGGTGTAAAGGTACCAGCGTCTGACGAATCTGAGCCGTTTCCAGCGCGGCAACAGGCGCGGATACACGTAGTAGTCGAGCCCGAAGGTGCTGCCCGCGCCGCCGGTGAGGGCGATGCCGGCCAGGATGTACCACAGCATTTCCGGCGCGGCCATGCCGCTGGACCAGATCATCAGGCCCATCAGGACGCTGGCGACGGCCGCCGGCGCACTGAACAGGCCGGCGATGAGGAGGACGCCGATGATCACTTCTCCAAGCACCATGGCGGTCTGGAACACCGGAGCCAGGGCGGTAAAGCTGCCGTCGGCCTTGTAGAACATCAGCTCCATCGACCAATCCACGATGCCCCGGATCCATTCCGGGACGGGCAGGGCTTCCGCGGCCGCTTCCGCCGCCTGGGACGCGCCGGACACGGCGTCCGCCGCCTGCTGCGAAGCGCCCGACAGGCCGTCCGCCGCCTTGGCCGGAATGAGGAAAATGTTGCCGGGATTTTCGAGCACTTTCGGCAGCTTGGCGAGCCCTTCCTTCAGCCACATCCAGCCGACGAAAACGCGCAGCGGCACGAGCCAGAAGTTGGGCGAGCGCTGGGCGAAGTGGCCGCCGAAGATGCTGCGGTTGTCCTTCACGCGGAAAAATTCGTTCAATTTGTACTGCCACACTTTGTAGAATCCGGCCACCTGCAGCAGATACCACATGTTGATCAGATGCTTGACGGCCATCGCCCAAAAGCCGGTCAGGTTCATTCTCCGCTTCGGCGTGCCCACGCTGGCCACGCCGTACCGGCTGCCGATGCTCACCATCATGCCGTGGAAGGCGGGCTTGTAGGATTTCTTCGTGCCGCCGGCGATATCCGCCACGATGTTGTGGACGACGAGCGGCGCGGAGTGTTCCGCGTTTTCCACCATCTGCGGCACCGGCTTTTCTTCGCCTTCCGGAATGTAGAAGATGTTGTCGCCGACGACGTAGACGTTGTCATGGTTTGGCAGCTGCAATTTGTCGTTGGTGATGATCCGGTTGCGCGCCTGTTTGTCGGCGTCGATGGTGCCCGCCAGGTCGGAGCCTTCGATGCCGGCCGTCCAGATGACCGTGCGGGAGGCGATGTCCCGGCCGCCGACGGTGACGCCGTTTTCCCGCACTTCCGTGATCGGCGAGTTGGTGCTGATGACGACGCCCATCCGGTTGAGCCGTTTCACCGCTTTTTCAATCAGCGGCTTCGGCAGGTTGGGCAGAATGGTCGGCAGCATGTCGGCCAGGTGGATTGTCACGTCCTGCTCGTCGATGCCGTTTTCCTTGCACAGGCGCTTGACAAACTCGGCCAGTTCACCGGCCATCTCCACGCCGGTGAAGCCGCCGCCGACGATGACGAACGTGAGCAGTTCCCGGCGTTTGGCCGGATCCGTTTCACAGGCCGCCTGCCGGAACATGTTCATCGTATGGTCACGGAGGCGGACCGCATCCCCGAACGACCAAAGGGAGAAGGCGAATTGCTCGGCGCCCGGGATGCCGAAGTAGGTCGGTTTGCTGCCGGTGCCGATGACCAGGTAATCGTAGGTGTACGTCTGCCTTTCGCCCGTCAGCGTCCGGGCGGCGAAGTCCGCGTTCACGATGTTGTCCTGCACGACGTCGACGTTGCGGAATCCGCCGAAAATGTCCTTCAGTCCGATTTTGATGTTGGATTCGTCGACGCGTCCGGCCGCCACTTCATGCAATTCCGTCAGCAGCGTGTGGAACGGGTTTTTGTCGATCAGCACGATGCGGACATCGCGCCGTTTTTTCAGCCGTTTGGCCAGCTTCTTGGCGGTCAGCACGCCGCCGTAGCCGCCGCCGAGCACAACGATCTGTTTCATGGTCTTTCCCCCCGGTTGTTCAGGGTGCGGCAGGCCGCCGCGCCGGGCGGCCCGCCGGGGATGTGCTTCACGTTATTTTGCTCCTTCGAGGGCCTTTTCAGCCAGCTTGAAGAATTCCGAAACGTGGATGGACACGCCGGCAATGGCGTCCGTATGGCCTTCTTCGTCCGTGTACGTGATGGCCGTCGGATCCTGCGTTTGGATGAGGTACGCCTCCGCCCGGGCCGCCTGCTCGTGCCATTCGGCCTGGGCGCCGCCTTTGGCCACCATGCCGTATTCGCCGCTGGCGGAATAGGTGTCCTTGTCGACGCCGTCCTTGTTGACGCCGTTCCAGTCAACGGCGATGATCCGGCCGTTCAGGACGGTGATGGTCACGGTGTTTTTCCATCCGCTGCTGCCGAATTCATCTTCTTCCGCGTAATAGGTGCCGTCCTTGTACGGTCCCGGTTCCACCGGACCGGCCGCGAGGGCTTTCTTGGCCAGTTCGGCGAGGCCGTTCACGTGGATGGACACGCCGGCGATGGCGTCCGTGCGGCCGTCTTCCGGATTGTACGGAATGGCGTCCGGATCCTGCACTTCAATGAGGTACGCCTCCGCCTTTTCGGCCTGTTCCCACCAGTCCGCCTGGGCGCCGCCCTTGTCCTTCATGCCGTACTTGCCGGCCTTGTCGTAATTTTTCTTGTCCAGGCCGCCGTTTTCGGGCAGGGCGTTCCATTCCACGTCGACGATCTTGCCGCCTTCGACTTTCAGGGCGACGATTTCTTTCCAGCCGTTGCTGAATTCATCGCTTTCCGCATAATACACGCCGTCGGCGTAGCCGCCCGTTTCGGCCGGCCCTTCCGCCTGGGGCTCGGGCTGCGTTTGCGGCTGCTCCTGGCCGGCGGGCTGATCCGTTCCGGCCGCCTGACCGCCCTCTGCGCCGTTTCCCCCGCATCCTGCCATGAACGCGACCAGAAGAAGGGATGCCAGAATCGATGCCAGTTTCTTCATGTCGGGTCTCCTCCACTGCGATTTTTTTCAAAGATTGTGAAGTCAATCACAAGTCTTTTCATGACCCATTTTACCGGTTTTTTTCGGAAACGGTGTGACGCAAGTCATAGTTGCGGGGCTTTTTTTGAAAAAATGCGCAGAGTCACCCGGAAAAAAGATGCGAAACGGGGCACACTACCGTCGGGGCGGCGTGACCGAACGCACACGGCGCGCTCCCGCGCCGGCGGGCGAAGACGGCGGCGGACGACGTGAAAAAAATGTCGCCGAAACCCCGGAAACTTATTATAATGGAGTGGATTGTTGCTGATTGCCGATGGGAAGGGGTAATGCCTCATGTCGCGGGACGCGATCATCCGTTTCGAAGGGGTCAGTCATCAGTACGATGAAGACACCCCGGTGCTCAAAAACATCAGCTTCGAGATGGAGCGCGGAAAGTTCTATACCCTGCTTGGTCCTTCCGGCTGCGGAAAGACCACCATCCTGCGCCTGATCGCCGGTTTCATCGAGCCGACGGCGGGGAACATCTACCTGAACGGCCGGCTGGTCAACCGGATTCCCGCCAACGAGCGGCAGGTCAACACCGTGTTTCAGGACTATGCCCTCTTCCCGCATCTGAACGTGTTCGAAAACGTGGCGTTCGGTCTGCGGGTGAAAAAGAAAAGCAGGGACGAAATCGAGCGGAAAGTGAAGGAAGCCCTCCGTTTCGTCAACCTGTCCGGCTACGAAAACCGGGAAGTGCGCGAAATGAGCGGCGGCCAGCGGCAGCGGGTCGCCATTGCCCGGGCCATCGTCAACGAACCGGAGGTGCTTTTGCTGGACGAGCCCCTGTCTGCCCTCGACCTGAAATTGCGCTATGAAATGCAGTATGAACTGCGCGAATTGCAGCGCAGACTTGGCATTACCTTCATTTTCGTCACCCACGACCAGGAAGAGGCGCTGGCCATGAGCGACGAAATCTTCGTCCTGAACGACGGCCGCATCGAGCAAAGCGGCACGCCCAACGACATTTACGACGAGCCGATCAACCGCTTCGTCGCCGAATTCATCGGCGAATCCAACATCGTGCCCGGCCGCATGATCCGCGACTGCCTGGTGGAATTCGCCGGCAAGCGGTTCGAATGCGTGGACCGGGGATTCGACGAAAACGAGCCGGTGGAAGTGGTCATCCGGCCGGAAGACCTGGCGATCGTGCCGGTGGAGCGGGGAAAACTGCGGGTGAAGGTGGACACCCAGCTGTTCCGCGGCGTGCATTACGAAATCATCGGCCACGACGAAGCCGGCAACGAATGGATGGTCCATTCGACGAAAAAGGCCCGGGTGGGCGACGAAATCGGGCTCGATTTTGAACCGGAAGCGATCCACGTCATGCGTTTCGGCGAAACGGAAGACGAATACGACAAGCGGCTGGAAGCTTACGACAAGGCGAAGCCGCCGCAGGGTGTCGGCCATGGCCGGTAGAGCGAGAGCGCTGTTTCTGGTGCCGTACGGCCTGTGGATCGCCCTGTTCGTCGTCATTCCGGTTCTGCTCGTGCTGTATTATTCCTTTTTTGACATCGAAGGCGCGTTCACCCTGGACAACTACAAAAAATTCTTTACGCCGGTGTATCTCCGGATGGCGGTCAATTCGGTCTGGTATGCGATTCTGATCACGGCGGTCACGCTCGTCCTCGCCTACCCGGCCGCGTACCTGCTGACCAAGACGAAGCACAAGCAGCTGTGGCTTTTGCTCATCATCCTGCCGACGTGGATCAACCTGCTCCTGAAGGCGTACGCCTTTCTCGGCATTTTCGGCACGTACGGCACGGTCAACCGGTTTCTTGAATTCGTCGGCATCGGCGCACGGCAGATTCTGTTCACCGATTTCAGCTTCATTTTCGTGTCCGTGTACATTTTCATCCCGTTCATGATTTTGCCGATCTTCAACGCCCTCGAAGAGCTGCCGANNAATCTGGTCGACGCGGCCCGGGATCTCGGGGCGAGCGGCTGGCAGACGTTCCGGCGCGTCATCTTTCCGCTGACGCTCGGCGGCGTGTCGGCGGGATGCCAGGCCGTCTTCATTCCGT
>NICF_comb_assmDRAFT_10003009_pt1 | contig 12387 bp, 18 predicted proteins | sample NewIslPassag4_SG_FD_11279 | JGI IMG/M metagenome (IMG submission 11279) | reverse complement strand
ATACAAAGACTCAATCTCTCAACGTTAACCATGGAATTTGGCAAGTGTATGTATGCATTTTTAATTGCCATTTCATACAATTTCTACTTGCCATAAACAATCACCTTAACAACGAATCTAGCGCCTCAACACACCATTATGAAAATTGGTCAACCCAAGCCATTAATTATTGAGGGTATTGATAGTAGAGAGCAATACATGCTATCCCTTTGCAACTATCGGACAAATAACATTGCTAGCAATAATAAAAATGATGCAAAAACAGTTACAAAGTTAATTTTGTTGTGTTATACAAGTATTAAGTATTATTGTTTCTCTCATTATAATATTTTCTGGCTTCTCTCCTTTGAGACCCAAAGGCATTCCAAAATTTTGCTTTGTTATTTATAGCAAATTTATACTCAATTTCCTCACGTTTTGTACGGTCAGTATTTTCGCTTATTAACTCAAAAATAATTTCACTGTATTGCATAGAAATTGTACGATATTTTGCAGCTCTTCGATTTTTATCACAGTTACATACATCAAAAGAATCCTGAAACTTTGGGAAAAGGCGCCTTGCCGCATATTTTTTTTCTAGTTTTACAGTACTATAATCTTTCATGAGTAATTTTATAATGAATTCCAATTCTGTCTTAATGTCCTTAGTTTGACCAACTTCTAAATATTCAAACTCTCCATTTTTTCCAACTTTTCCTTTCAATGCCCATACTCCAGGTTTCTTTAGATACTTCTCATAACACTTTGTTACAATAAAAAATCTTTGTTTATTTTTACGTAAATGTGCAAGTTGGGAACACATATCGGTCCCCTCCTTTAATACTTAAAGGATATTATTTATTTTACAAAAATTATTTGCTACATTCAGAATCTAATCCTCATTTCAAATCGATAGCATTTGAGTTGTGTTACCACGAAAATATACTAGTAGAGTTATCAGTGGGGATTACCCTTAAGATACACTAAATAGGTCAAGGTAAGTCGAACAGATCTGAAAATCAACTTAGCAACCAATAGTCATGTTCTTTACCCTTATTTCATTCAACTCTCGAACCCATTAGCACAATTAAGAAGTGATACAGTTGTACAATTAAGGATAAAATAAGCTGTCCATTGTAGGGTAGCTTTCTATTTACATAATTACCGATATAGGAAGTTCATTTTTTGTCCTGTAAATTCCTTTGCAATGCATTTATTTTCTCTTCTAGGATACTTGTAAAATGTTCTCTTTCTTCTTTACCTGTTGCAGTAATATATATAGGTTCACCAAATATTAGACAGGCTTTTTTTCTAAGGAAAAGTTCCTTTAAATTATTCGGTCCTATATACGCTGCTGGTATAATTGGGACTTTTGAACGCAGTGCAATTATAATTGCCCCTTGTTTTAAAGCGACTTGTTCATTAGTTCTTGTTCCGCTTGGAAATATTCCAACAACCTCTCCTTTAGATAAGAGACTATGTGGAATTTTTAACACACTTGGTCCAGGGTTCTCTCGGTCAACAGGAAAGGCATTTAATTTTTTTAATAACCACGCTATTGCCTTATTTTTGAAAAGTTCCTTCTTCACCATATAATGTATCTTGGTTGGTAACAGCGATGTACCCAGATAGAGAACATCAACCCATCCTGTATGTGTGCAAGCTATAACATAACCCCCACTTTTGGGGAGATGTTGCTTGTTATAAACGTGTATTTTTCCAAATATACGCAAGATGCTTTTTAAGAAATATCCAATAAAATGATACAATTTTCTCCCTCCATATATCTCCAATATGTCCTTATTGTATTAATTTCAAAGGAAGATTACCAGATTTTGTTTCCATGATACAAGATAAGTTACAACATCTAGAGATGGAAAAGTCAACAATAAAAAAAGCGATGGTTGACAGCCAGTCCACCATCGACTTATCAATCATCAGAAAGCAATTAAATGAATTTCTATTCTTCAAAACGTTTACTACTGAAATGGTTTTACGGTTTATTGAACGGATAGAAATAGATAACAACCAAAATGTTAAAATTTACTACAAGTTTGCACCGGTTGAGTGTGTAAAAGGTTAAAACACGCTCAATCATTTTTTTAACACTAGCCGTGAAACACACTCCACATGCGTTGATTGATAATTGCAGACTATTTCAACACTAACTGCGATACACACTCAACAGGGTTTGAATGGTAATCGCAGACTTTAAAAGATGTAGTTGTGTTTACCTTACAATACCAAGAGAACTTAATAAACATGAATGGCCTTTTGCTTATTATAAATAAACTTATTAATATTAAAAAGACAGATTTCGTTTAAAACAAATCTAGATTGATTGATAAATGGAAATGTGATCTTCGTAAAAAAAGTTCAGCCCCAATGCGTTAAATTATAGAATAATAAGGGCTGAACCTTATTTTATTTAAAAAGCTATTATATTTTATCAATATTTGCTGAACCTTCTTCTTCATCTTGGAACATATCTAGAGTTTTTTCTATGATAATAAACAAAAATATAATACTAACAGAAATTAACACCGCACCAATAAATGTTGTATTGAATCTATCAAAATATATATCAAAAAGATTAATATAACCAATAAAAATAAGTAAGTATATAATCCATTCTTTAAGATTTATTGGGCCAATATCTGACAACTTTTTTATTTTCTTTCTCCTGATTGCGGTAATTAACAGTTCACTTAATACAAGAACAATAATGTTCATTACAGTAAAACCAAAAAAGAACCAGAAATTAGACCAAAAATCTATATAAAAGTAAAATTCAACTATTGGTAATTTGGAGAGTAAGTATATCACCCCGAAATTAAGAAATATAGGTACTGATACCATTATAATAAATACTACAATCGCTAGAATTATAGAAACAGTCATACCAAAAACTTCAGCACTTCTATCCTTAGTCCTATTTGACATTACGCCCAACCCCTTTAGTCCTAACTTTCTAAATCACCGTTGAATTAATACGATTCTANGATAACGTAATATTGTAAATATTATAATATATTTTGGGAGGAGAAAGAGAATGAAAAAGAAAATTATTAGTTCTGTTGCAGCAACCTTAGCTACTACTATGCTAGTAAGTGCGGTAGGACCAAGTTTAGCTAGCGCTAAAGAAGCAACTAATTCTTTTACACAAAAAACATTACCATCACTCCCTAGTATTGTAGAGCAATATGAAAATTATGATCCTGATATGTTTGATTTAGAAAGTCCTAGTTTTAGACAAGACATAATGTTGAGTAAATCTATTATTCAGCAAGAAATACTTAATAATCAAAAGGGAGTAACTACACAAGGGGTACTTGGAGCTGGATTAAAAGGTATAAAAGCCTTTGGAAGGTAAGCGTCAAATCTTGCACACCTTCTTGGTGTGCTAATTTCATGAGATAATCTCCTCAAGATGAAATTGAAGGAGGTTTTTTTATGCCTAAGAATCCTGAATTACGAAAGGTTTGGGAACAACGAATCGCTGACTATCGTAAAAGCGGTCAAACTCAAGTAAACTGGTGCAAGGAAAATCAATGGAGTATTCACCAGTTTAAATACTGGTTAAGAAAAATTGAAAATCCAATCAAAAATCAAGGAAAGTCTACAAAATGGGCATCCGTTACCCTAGAAGATCATTCACAAACAGTTGAAAATTCATTACGGATTGAAATTAGTGGGATTTCAATTGAAGTAAAACCTGGTTTCGATCCGACCTTTCTTTCAGAAGTGGTTAGGACGTTGAAATCAACATGTTAGTTGGTACAAGAGCTGAACGAGTTTACTTGGCAAAAGGAAGTACTGATTTGAGAAAATCCATTGATGGATTAGCTGCTTTGGTGAAAGAGGGATTTGATTTAGATCCCTTTTCATCAAGCTATTTTGTGTTCTGTAATCGAAAGCGTGATAAATTAAAAATTCTTCACTGGGACTATAATGGTTTTTGGCTTTATTATCGTCGATTGGAAAAAGGAAAATTTCAATGGCCAAATGAAAATGACACTGGAACGATACAAATTAGTTATCGGCAATTACGCTGGTTATTGGATGGTCTTCCAATGGAGCAAAAGAAAGCACACCCAGAAGTAAAGGCTAGAACAGTTATATGAATTTTTTACTTTTAACAAAAACCTTGAGGAAAATAGCTAAAACCGTCGAATTATTACTACATGATGAAAAATTTAAAGAATCCTAACCAAAACCCATTTGAATGAATTGAAAAACTTCAACAGCAAATCGTTGAATTGACGGCGAAATTACGATGGTATGAAGAACAGTATCGTCTTAGTCAAAAACGAAAATTTGGCTCTTCAAGCGAAAAAACAAATCCTAATCAATTAGAACTACCTTTATTCAATGAAGCAGAGGTAGAGTCTAATGTAAAAGCCGAAGAGCCAACTGTTGAAACAATTACATATCGTCGTAAAAAGAAACGTGGTCAACGTCAAGCTACGTTTGAAAACCTGCCTATGGAAACGATTGAATATCGTTTACCCGAAGAAGAGCAGGTCTGTTCGTGTTGCGGTGAAAAAACACACGAAATGAGCACAGAAGTACGACAAGAATTAGTGATTATTCCGGCTCAAGTCAAAGTTTTAAAACACGTTCGATATGTCTATGGATGCCGTCATTGTGAGCGTAATGAAATAGAGACACCAATCGTTACAGCACCTGCCCCAAAATCTGTGTATCCAAAAAGTTTAGCTTCACCGTCAAGCATGGCATATATTATGAATCAAAAATATGTAGAGGGGCTACCTCTATATCGCCAAGAACAACAGTTCAAACGATTAGGTGTGAACTTATCCCGGCAAACCATGGCCAATTGGATGCTTTATGGTGCCGAAAAATGGCTTGCGCCAATTTATCAACGAATGAAAGAGCATCTCCTCTCTAAAGACATTCTACATGCGGATGAAACAACTGTTCAGGTTTTACATGAACCTGGAAGGTCAAGTACATTGAAATCTTACATGTGGCTTTATCGGACTGGAAGAGAGGATCCATCACTTGTCCTTTATGACTATCAGGAAACTAGGGCAGGAGAACATGCCAAAGAATTCCTAAAAGGGTTTAAAGGATACCTGCATGTCGATGGATATGCCGGATACCATAAGGTATCCGGTGTAACATTAGTTGGATGTTGGGCTCATGCCCGCAGAAAGTTCGATGAGGCTTTAAACGTACTTCCTGAATCCAAACGTCATTCAGCAGTCACAGCTCGGGAAGGGCTCAATTTCTGTAATCAGCTATTTGCCATCGAGCGTGATTTGAAAGAATGTACACCAGAAGAACGATATAAAAAACGACTTAAACGCAGCCAACCATTGTTGGAGGCTTTTTCAGCATGGCTAAAAACAGAGAAAAGCAATGTTTTACCAAAGAGTCTATTAGGTCAAGCCATTACATACTGCCTCAACCAATGGGAAAAACTCGTGGCATTTTTAGAGGATGGACGTTTAGAAATCGATAATAATCGAAGTGAACGATCCATTAAACCATTTGTGATCGGAAGGAAGAACTGGATTTTTAGCAATACTCCGAAAGGAGCTAAGGCCAGCTCAATCATTTACAGTATTGTGGAGACAGCAAAAGAGAATAAATTAAATCCATTTTATTATCTTCGCTACTTATTTGAAAGGCTTCCCAATATGGATTTAAGCAATATGGATGAGCTTGATCAACTACTTCCTTGGTCCAAAACAATTCCTTTGAATTGTCGGGTTTTTAATAATTTATCACCATAATAGTATTTAATCCCTATCATTAAAAGGTGGGGATTATTTTACGCTTACCATTAACAGGTAACACCCATATGTTTGGCCTTTATGCATGGATGTACGAACAAGAATCTCAAAACACGAGTAATCGTGTGAAAGAGACATTAAAAACTCGAGCAAAAAATGGACTTTTTAAAGGATCAAACCCTCCATATGGGTATGAAGTAAGAGATGGAAAATTGTATATCCGAAATGATGAAACACCAAATATTGTTAGACGAATTTTCAAAGAATATTTGGAAGGAAACGGACGACAAAGTATTGCAAGACGGCTATATAACGAGGGAGTTCCAACCCCTGCTCAAATAGCTGGAAAAGCAAACGCAGGAGATAAGTGGCATGATTCTACCATTAGATGCATCTTGACAAATCCCCATTACGTTGGGGATCTTGTTCAAGGAAGAACAACGACAGTAAGTGTAACAAGTAAAAGAAGAAAAAACGTTCCTAAAGAAAAACAGTTTATTATCAAAAATGCACATGAGCCAATTATATCTAGGGAAACGTTTGATGCTGTCCAAAATCAATTAGAGCAGAGAAGAAAATATATTACAGCACCCAAGATACATCTTTTTACTAATGTCCTCTTTTGTGCCGATTGTGGTACAGGTATGTGGTTCCGAAGCAATCGAGACGGATACATTTGTGGGGCTTATGCGCGTCATGGAAAAAAAGCCTGTACCGCCCACACAATAAAAGAGGATTTTTTAAAAGAAACAATTCTAAATGACATAAAATCCTTAATTCATCAAATTGACAAAGAGCAATATATAAAGAAGATGGAGAGAAAATCGAAAAGTACAAAATCGGATTCTCAAAAGAAAATCAATAAGATTAACAAACAGATGGATGTTTTAAAAAATCGAAAAAGGAAATTCATCAACCTGTTAGCTGACGGAATGATCACACATGAAGAATATCAAGAGAGTATTGAAGTAACGAACAAGGATTTAACTGAATTAATGGAACAGTTCATTGATGGAAAGCGAGGATGTAATCGAAACGATTGAAAAGCTCAAAAAGGAATTACTTCAATTCCTAAATTTCGATGAATTAACCGAGGATATTCTCCATCGACTGATTAATCGAATCGAGGTAAAAGAGGACGGTACACCAATAATTCATTACCGGTTTACCACACCAAAAATTGAATAGAGGCAAGAAAGAAACCTTATCTTGCCTCATTTTTTCATTTTAAAACTATCTGCGAAACGCACTCAACGTGGCAAGATTGCGGAAAAAACTAGAGAATTACGGTCTTAAGGATGTGATTATCACGAAACCGGGAAGAGGGTATATGGTGCAATGAAACTGAACAGAAAAAAAGCGGTTTTTGCCGCTTGTTTAAAGAAGAATCTAAATACAATCATTTTGTTCGTGCTGATGTCCTTTATAAACCTCGTTATTTTCATCCTCTATGATGTTAAAATTGAGCCATTTCTATATTCTGTTGTGATGACCCTGTTTTTTGGCATTGTCCTGTTTACACTTGATTTTATAAAAGAAACGAATCGGGCTATGATCCGTGAAAGGAAACTTTCCACCATAACCATAGATTGGAATGACCTTCCGCAACCTGAAAATCTGGTAGAATCGGATTATCAGACAATGGTCACTCTACTGGGCAAAGAACTGGACAAAGTGTTAACCAGATTTCACGATGAAAGGCAGGATCTGTTAGATTATTATACATCCTGGGTTCATCAGATCAATTTTCTACCGAACTCTTCCGAATCGAGCAATATGTAGAAATGGTTTTGGATTATCTCCGCCTTGGCAGTGAAACAAACGATCTAGTAATAAAAACATATAACTTGGATGAGCTAATCAGGGAATCCATTCGAAAGTTCTCCTCCATGTTTATTTATAGAAAATTAAAGTTGAATTTTGAGCCGACCAACAGGAAGATTGTAACCGATAAGAAATGGTTTGCATGTATTTTAGAACAACTCCTGTCAAATGCAATAAAATATACACCTGCAGGAACGATTACAATCAGAGTTGATGAAAGAGAGCGGCTTCTTATTTCCGATACAGGAATCGGTATTGAACAAGAAGATTTGCCCCGTATCTTTGAAAAAGGATATACAGGAAGTAACGGACGAATCGGACAAAATTCAAGCGGGCTCGGTCTGTATCTTGTGAAAAAAGCCGCCGATATGCTGGCGATTTCGATTTTTATAGAGAGTAAAGTCGGTAAAGGCAGTACATTTATTGTGGATATTAACCAAAAAAATCGCCAATGATCACTTTTTTCCCATATATAAAAAAGGGTCTTGCCTAAGGTCAGTCAAAACCGACTCTTCGGACATAAACCCTTGAAATGGATATCCTTTTAATTTTTTTTACTACTCCCATTTGAAATATTTTATAGAAATTACCGTGCACAACACGGTTACTGTCCCCATGACAATAACAGGTAGATATATATGATTAACTGGAAGTCCAAGAAAAGTGGTCTTCATTAACTGAATGCCTAGTGTTATCGGAAAAACATTAACTATTTTTTGCATCGTTTCAGGCATCACTTCTAAAGGAATGGTTGTCCCGGAGAAAATTAACATAGGGAAATATAATAGGCTCGCTATGACGCTTGCACTCTTCGTATTTTTGGCAATTCCTCCCACCATCATTCCAATGCTCAGAGTTGATATCATAGTAAGTAGCCAGCTGCCCAAAAATGCCAACCATGAGCCGTAAATCGTTACTTTCCAAAATATCATCGCCATTGGAATCAAGGTAATCATGGAAACCAAACAATACATCACATAAATGGAAAATTCAACAGCAAGGAGTTTTATAGGACTGACAGGCGTAACTCGAAAGCGTTTCAATATTTTACGTTCCCGATATTCGGATACCAAAAGCGGTAGTCCCATCAGACCACCCGCACAGATTGAAATTGTACAAAGACCTCCGATGGATTGTTCCATAAATGTATATTCCACTCCATCAGCTGCAGGCTTTGTCCCATACAAAAGACCAAGGATCACCAAAACAATAAGCGGCATGATGACGGCAAAAATAACCATATTCATGTTTCTGATGTTAAGCTTCAATTCATTTTTGAAAAGTACTGCAAATGATTTCATTCCCCCAAAACCTCCTCACCGGATAATTTCAGATAAGCATCCTCGAATTTTTCACATCCACATACTGCCTTTGCTTGTTCCACTGTTCCATAAAAAACAATCTTACCTTTTTGCAAAATACAAATCTCGTCGCAAAGTGCTTCCACTTCATCCATGAAATGAGAAGTCAAGAAGATCGTTAACCCTTTCTCCTTTAGATCTGATAAAATCCTCCACACATCGCGGCGGGCTTTTGCATCAAGACCTGTTGTCAATTCATCAAGAAATACAATCTCCGGATTTGGTATTAAAGCAAGGACAATGAACAATCTTTGGCGTTCACCACCAGAAAGACTTTTTACAGCTTTATTTATCATGTTCCCAATCCCGAATTGATTGCAGAGTTCCCTCCAATCCGCAGGATGTTTATATAAACAAGCGGTTTCCTCACATAATTCTGAGACTTTAATTTCCGGCTGATAAGTACTTTCCTGAAACTGAACGCCTACCTTTTGGAAAAGCGTATGCCGATCTTTCTGTGGATGGTATCCAAGAATCGAAACTTGACCTTGATCAGCTTCCTTTGTTCCCAAAATGCATTCGATTGTGGTACTCTTCCCTGCACCATTTGCTCCCAGCAGGCCAAAAACCGTGCCACGTTTTACGGAAATACTGATATGATCTACTGCAAGCAGATTGCCATATGTTTTTGACAACTGGTCAACTTTAATTACATTTTCCATTTCATCGCCTCCTTGTTTTTATCAGACAAAAAAATACCACCAATAAAAACATTGGTGGTAAAATGGAGGCTTTTTATTTAAATAACCTTTTCATTTCATTATTTCTTTAATAGGGACCAGGGAAATGCACTATACATGAATTTTGTGTTTTTAGGGCATAGATTTCCCATTGTTTCATGTATCGCCTTTTCAGCGGGGCCGAATCAATCGAAATAAAACCTCCAGGAAATTGTGGATGTCTCTCCATCAAAGCTTGGCCAACATAACCGCCCATGGACTGTCCGATAATGACAGGCTTGACAATTCCCTCATGAGTTAAGATGTTTTGGAGCCATTCCGCTTGATCGGCAAGGGAGAAACTGAGTTCGAAAGGTCTTGAAGAGCCATGCCCAGGTGCGTCCCAAACAAACAGATTGTAATCATTTTTGAACTCTCCCATCTGTTTTTCAAACAACCGATGATCTGCGGTCAGGCCCGGCAGAAATACAAGCCATGTCTTATCATCGGAAAGCTTGCTGATCCAATAGTGAATGCCCCCCATACTGGTCTTGAACACTTTCTTGATCATTCTTAAACCTCCTTATCCTATCAAAAAGGAGCATATTGGCATGAACGGAAGCTATGTTCCATCCTTTACTCCATATGACCAATCTAGGCTTACGAAATGGGATATTGCTGTACTTGCCTTTCGTAAGTTGATCAAGTTATATAACTAACTGTGAAAATTTATTTTTATAAAAGAAACGGTTCTTAAAAGGGTAATTTTCTTATTTATAGAAATTATATGATATTAACAATTGGGAGCAAAGGGGGGAGATATGGATCTATTCCTACTCTATTGTTTTGCCACAATTTGCCCAATCTACGTTTTTTGCATGAACCAGGAATTGCTCCTGGTGACGGATTTATCCTGTCTTGGGTTCGATTCTGCTTTTATCCGCTTGTCTTTGCCGTAGAACCTAGGATTTTACTCTACTTTTGATTATTTGCCTAATTTCTAGTCAATAATAGATTTTGGATTGTAAAATAGGGGTTCCAGTAGCCCTGAATCCCCATAAGATTCAAGCGTAACTTTTTCCTTACATGTTGTGAAGAGTTGGGTATTGACCAATTACGAATAATGGAGGGTAGATTTCAATTATGAAAGAGTTTCTCTTAAATAACCTTGATATTTTAAAATATACCCATGAAGGATCCTGGATTTTTGTGGCTATTTTATTTTTCCTTACGGTGTTTTTGTATAAAAAATCCTCAAAAAAATCTGCGACAATTACGCAAATGTTCTTACGCATATTTTATTTGCTGATGATTCTTTCGGGACTTGGCATGATTATCGCATTCAATTTCCCGTTATTCTACACGACCAAAGGAATTATAGCCGTAGTAATGGTAGGGTTCATGGAAGTTTGTTGTGGCAGATTGGCGAAAAACGCTCCATATTTCACTCTGTTTATTGTGTCAACCATTTTATTGATCGTTGTATTACTCATGGGTTTTCGCGTTATTACTTTCTAGAAAAGCAAGCTCATGAGGAAGTTTAACAGTCATTTCCTTTCCTACAAAACTTATGAAAGGATTCATAAATCATTTATTGAATATACACTCGAAAAAAATTATGCGGAAAATGGCCTTATCCTTGTAGATAACACCATTTTCCGCATTTTTAATGGGAATTGCGTTTTTCACCAAGATTCCATGATATATGGTACGGAAGAACGAAAATTTGAACCGATACATCCTAAAGTTTAACATTATTTTTTTGGATCGGAATTCATTACTTAGAGATGATAAAAGGAATTGACTGGCAGGAGTACGGTACCACCAATTTGTTCGTATTTGCGGATCATAGAAATGAACTGCTCTAGGGACCGTCAGTAGTGCAATTGAGTGTCAAATAATAAAACTATATCAGTCAAAGCACATCAACTGGTCAGGGGTTTCTCCTTAATGAATCTCAGCCCTTCCGTTCCTGTGCCATTCGGCCTAAATCCCAACTTTTCCAAGATTCTTAAGGAAGCAACGTTATCTCTAGCAACCTCCGCCTCAATAAATAATACTCCCTGTTGTCTGAATGCCCATTCGATTAGCCCTTTGCAGGCTTCGGTGGCGTAGCCATTTCCTTGATATGGCGGATCAATCCCGTAGCCAACCTCTACGGAATGATGGACTGGCGGTCCCTTGAATCCAATTTCACCAACATGCACTTCTGTCTTACTGAGCAAAATTTTCCATGGTGCGTACCATACACGACTCGCGCCATCTTTCATGCAACTAACCAACATTTCGTTGTAAGCTTTTTTTAACTCCGGATCGGAAGTGCCATCGATAAGTTTCCTGATTTCCTCATCTTCCATAGGCTTCAAAATAAGTCGTTGGGTTTTAACAATAGAACTTTTTTGTTTTTCATCCTTCATAGTCACTCATAATCCTTTCCACTACATACATTCCAAAGATTCCGAAAGTTCCGTACCGGTTATATTAATTTTACAAAATCAACCCTTGAGCATGGTAATAAAATGTTTTTCAATGATTCAAAGTGTAGGGTTTAACGTATGGGAACATTGTTACATCCAGCTCTTTCAATCTCAAGAGAAAGGTCTTCTGTCCCTGCAGTAAATCCATTTCCGTTGGTTTCGTTATATCACATCTTGTATACGGCGGGTTGCAATCCGAAAGTAGTTTTTGTCTATTTCAATCCCAATAAAGTTCCTGTTATTTTTTTTGGCAACTACGCCTGTACTCCCGCTCCCCATAAAAGGATCCAGAACTGTTTCGCCTTCATTAGTTAAAACTTTAATA